>Ga0335082_10007345_pt1 | contig 11964 bp, 10 predicted proteins | sample Lox_Sample_41_FD_206718 | JGI IMG/M metagenome (GOLD analysis project Ga0335082, IMG submission 206718) | Soil microbial communities from Loxahatchee National Wildlife Refuge, Florida, United States - Lox_Sample_4.1 | ecosystem: Environmental > Terrestrial > Soil > Wetlands | place: USA...
ATTCACGGTCAAAGCCATCGCGATGTACAAGAAGATCTGCAAGCTCAAGCCATCGCTTGAGAGCTTGCTGAAACTGGCCGAACTCTACACCCAGCAAGGCCTGTTTAACGATGCCCGCGCGCAGTATCTCCAGGTCGCCGAAGAATTCATGAAGGCGGGCGAACTCGAGAACGCCGTCCGGATCTTCCAGAAGATTCTGGAAATGGATCCGGAAAACAGTTCCATGCGCGTCAAGCTGGCCGAAGTTTATGTGCGCCTCGGCAAGAAGAACGACGCCTGGCAGATTTTCTCGCAGGCGGCCGAGAGCATGCGTTCCAAGGGATCGCTGCAAGCCGCCGAAGAAGTTCTGCAGCGCATGTTGACGCTCGATCCCGGCAACGCCTACGCGCTGCTGCTCCAGGGTAAGAACCTGCTTGAGTCCGGCGACGGCGCGGGTGCCGTCCAGATCCTGCAGAAGGTATCTGACCTGGATTCCAATCCCGACGGCCTGCGTGATCTGCTGAAGGCTTACCTGCTCACCGGACAACTCTCGGAAGCAGGCACCGTCGCCAACAAACTGCTGACGGTCCACAACGATCTGCCCGCGATCGCCAGCTTCGCCGATGCGCTCATGCAGGCTGGCCAGTACGAGACGGCGCTGCAGGTATTCGACGAACATGCTGAGCGGCTGCTGGCTGAAAATTCTGACAAAGTCCTGAAGAGCCTGCACCAGATCATCGGGCACGTCCGCGACAATACGGACTCTCTGCAGAAGCTGCTCGACCTATTCAACAAGGCCGGAGAAAACACACACATCAGCGAAGTCAGCGAGCTACTGGCGCACGCCAGCGTGCAATCCGGCGATCTGCCGCGCGCCCGCGATCTTTATCAGAAGCTCGCTCAGGTTGAGCCCCAAAACCCCCTGCACATGCAGAATTACCAGCAGGTGGTCAGCCAGCTGGGAGGAACATCCGGCAGCAAACTCATCACACCGGAAGAAGCCGTCGTTCTCATTGACGATCTCGAGGCCACCGCACCCGCGATTCATCAGCATTATTCCGACGAAACAGCGTTGGCCGTTCGCTCAGCCCTCACCGACGCCGAACTTTTCATTTCGTACAACATGCCGGCCAAGGCGCTCGGTCCGTTGACCGCCGCCCTGCCGCTGGCGCCGAACGATCTGCGCCTCAATCAGCGTCTGGCGGCGCTGCACACTCGCGCCGGGCGATTCGCGGAGGCTGCTGTCTGCTGCCGCACGCTGCAGGGTATTTACTCCGACGCCGACTATCCGGACGAAGCCACCCGCTACGGCGAATTGGCCGAGCGCTATGAAGAACGCACCTCGGCCCCGCCTCACCGTGACGCCGGCGAGGAAGCTCCCATCTATCTCGATGCGCCCGAGCCTGATGAGCAGGCCGTGCAACCCGAAGTTGCCGAGTTCTCCATCGACGCTGCCGAGGAAGCTCCGGGGGAAATCACGATCGAAGAACCCGAGGCTCCGGCCACGATCGAAGAGGCTCCGGTGCAGGCTGCATCGCCGTGGCCCTCGGCTCCCGAGCCTGCGGCTGCCGAATCCGAATTTGCCGTCGTCGACGAGTCCGCGGCAGCGCCCGCCGAAGCGGCCTCTAGCGAGGAGATCGATCTCTCCTCCGAGTGGGACGACGCCATCACCGTTGAGGCCGACGAGCCCCCCGCAGCCGCAGTCGAAGAACCGGCCGAAGTTGAAGCCGCTCCGGTCGCTGCCGCTGAACCCGAGAGCGAAGATCCTCGCGTCGCCGAGACGGTCGAAGAGATCCGTTTCTATGTTGGCCACGCCATGCCGGAACAAGCCATGGCGGCCCTTGCCAAACTCCAGACTCTGACTCGCGATCAGGCTAAGATTGAAGAACTTCGCGCCGAAGTCGACGCTGCTATGCAACCGGCGCCAGAAGCGGCCGTCGAAGCCGAGCCGGCATTTGAAGAGATCACCGCCGAGGATGTTCCCGCGTTTGAAGTCACCGGGGAAGCGCCGGCCGCAGTCGAAGAAATTGCCCCATCCGAGCCCGAGCCTGTTGCCGAACCCGAACTCGTGGTCGAACCCGAACCGGCCGCAGTCGAAGAGATTCCTGCTGTTCCGGCGCAGCCTGAACCCGAGCCCGAGCCTGTCGCTCCCGAACCCGTTGCGGTAGCACACGAGCCCGAGCCAGCAGCGCAGCCGGGCGTTCTAAAAGAATTTGTCAGCGATCTGGAATCCTCGCTCGGCGACGGATTCCTGCCCGGCACGCTGGCAAAGCCTGGCGCGCCTGCTGCTCCGGTCGCAAAAGCCGCGCCGAAGGCTCCGGCGGCTCAGCCCGCGCCCGTGATAGGCGAGTTCGTTGCCGACATCGAGTCCTCGCTTGGCGAAGACGTCTTGAAGGCCGCGCCGGTGCCACAACTGAAACCTGCGGCTCCTGCTGCGCAAGCTAAGCCCGTTCCGCCTCCCACTCCCGTTGCGCCACAAGTTGTTCAGCCGAAACCGGTGCCACTGGCGGCTAGCGCGGCCGCATCCGCGGCACCTTCTGCGCCGATGGCGCAAACCCCGGCTTTCACCGCGCCGGTTGCTCCTGCGCCCGTGGCATCCGTTGCGCCTGCCATCCAAGTTCCGAGACCGCAGCCGCCTGCTCCGGTGGTCCCGCCAGCAGCTTCGGCGGCGAAGCCCGCTTCCCCGTTCGGAGAAGAAGCCGGCATCGATCTGGCCGACATGTTTGGCGAGTTGAAGAGGGACCTCGAAGCCGATGTCGCCTCCACCGACGAAGATCCCGAGACGCACTACAACCTCGGCATCGCTTTCCGCGAAATGGGATTGCTCGACGAAGCGATTGGCGAACTGCAAAAAGCATGCTCCGCCTATGATAATGGCAAGCCATTCCAGCAGGTCATGCAGGCATATACCTGGCTGGCGCAGTGCTTCCTCGATAAGGGAGTGCCTGAGGCCGCCGTCCGCTGGTACGAAAAAGCTCTCGCGGTTCGGACCATCGATGGTGAGACGCGCACGGCACTCAACTACGAACTCGCGGCCGCGTACGAAACCGCCGGTGATAAGATCTCAGCCCTCAAGCACTTCATGGACGTCTACGGCAGCAACATCGACTATCGCGACGTCGCCGAGCGCATCAAGGCCCTGAAGTCGTAGAATAGCCCGATGGCTTTTTGTCCCCAAGTTCTCTTCCCGGGATGCTCTCTTGTCGCCTTTCGACGCGGGAGCATCTCCGCATGAGTGATCCCACGTTTTCCAGCATGCCCGGCAAAACGCCCGAACCTCTGCCACCGCGCGCCGAGACACCAACCGCACTCCTCGATTCTCCCGAGCAAGAGAGTCGTCGGCACCGAATTCAGCTCTGGATGCACCGGATCTCCGTATTCTTATTTGTTCTTATCAGTGCCGTCGCAGGAGTGCTGCTGATCATTCTTCCTTGGACCCCGGAGTGGACCGACAACTACCTGCTGCTCTCATTCCCGGCTCTGCGCAATGTGGTCTCGAATGGATTCTTTCGCGGTTTCTGCAGCGGCCTGGGCCTGCTCGATATCTGGATTGGCTTCTGGGAGGCGCTGCACTACCACGAACATCAGTAGAGATTCCCTTCTGTCCGGACCCGATTTCTAATAGGTGAGTCACGCATGACCAACCAACTCAAATCCGCGCCCGTTGCCTACCAGAACGAAGCATTCCTTAACAGCCCTGACGGCCGCATCATTCGTATGCTGGCCGAATACCAGGAGCCTCTGGCCCGCTTCCGCCGCGAGCAGATTCAGGACACCGTCGTATTCTTCGGCTCCGCCCGCTTTAACGGGAGTAAGGCCGCCGCGGAAAACCTCGCCACGGTCAGCCAGAATCATACCGGGCAGTCGGCGGCGCAACTTGAGCAGGACCTCAAGCGCGCCCAGGCCGGCATCGCCATGGCCCGCTACTACGAGGACGCACGCACACTCGCATACATGCTAACCAAATGGTCGATCGAGATTCCCGCGCGGCGCCACCGCTTTGTGGTCACAACCGGTGGAGGGCCCGGCATCATGGAAGCTGCCAATCTCGGCGCGCACGAAGCCGGAGGCAAGTCCATCGGCCTGAACATCCAACTCCCCTTCGAACAGCACCCGAATCAGTTCATCACACCGTCGCTGAACTTCCAGTTCCACTATTTTTTCATGCGCAAGTTCTGGTTCGCCTATCTGGCCAAGGGATTGGTCATCTTCCCCGGCGGCTTCGGTACGATGGACGAACTTTTCGAAATCCTGACACTCGCGCAAACCGACAAGCTTGCCAAGAAGATTCACGTCGTCATCTACGGCAGCGAGTACTGGAACAAGATCATTAACTTCCAGGCCTTCGTCGACGCCGGTGCGGTGTCGCCGGAAGACCTGCGGCTGTTTAAGATCGCCGACAAACCGGAAGAAGCCTTCGAATTCCTTCGGGACGGCCTGACCAAATATCATCTGGGCGGAACCCCGAAGAAGGCGGGCGAAGTCCTGCCTGAGATCGCGAAGACTAGACCCTGAACAATGTGCTGCGAGACCCTACGAGGCTCGTTGAGCGCCTGGGCGCCTGACAGCTGTACTTCATGGCCAACGACCAACGACGAACGACCAACGACCTGCTCCTTTACTACATCACAGATCGCACCGCGTTCGCTCCAGACGAGCCGACACGCCGCCGTCGACTTCTGGAGAAGATTGCCGAAGCCGCGCGCGGCGGCATCGACTACATCCAACTCCGCGAAAAAGACCTCTCCAGCGCTGAACTGGAGTCACTGACACGAGAGGCCGTCCAAATCGTGCGGGCAGCGCGCAGACTGGCCCCTGGCCCCTGGCCTCAGGCCCCTGCTCTCTTAGTCAATTCCCGAACCGACGTCGCGCTAGCCGCTGACGCCGAAGGCGTCCACCTGCGCTCCGACGACGTCTCTCCTCGGGAAGTGATTGCAGTCTGGAGGAGAGCGCACGTGGGGACAGCCGCCCTCGGCTGTACGGCCGGGCAAAGCCCCGCAACAGCGGCGGCCGCCACGAGGGAAAGCTCAAATCAACAACCGCTGGTGGGAGTCTCGTGTCACACGCCGGCTGAGGTAAGACAAGCCGCAGACTCCGGCGCCACTTTCGCGGTCTTCGCTCCCGTCTTCCAAAAGAAAGACGCCCCCGATACTGAGCCAAAAGGACTCGCCCAACTGCACGAAGCCTGCAAGGCAAAGATCCCAGTTCTGGCCCTGGGCGGCGTGACTCTGGAGAATGCGAAACAGTGTCTGGAAGTCGGAGCCTCCGGCATCGCAGCCATCCGCCTGTTTCAGGAGAACGACGTCGCGAAGACTGTGGAGATCGTGCGTCAAGTTCCTCGGTAAAGGAGAGGGTGGTCTGTGGTCAGGGCCCGGAGTTTACGTCTGTCACAGGTCTTGCCCGCAGCGTGAGTTACTCCCGAATTACCCTCGTAATCGCACTCGACTACGGCGTAATATTTATACTGCGCTCGAAAGCAAGGAGCTCATCATGAAGACGTGGACAGTGGCCGCTGCTCTGCTTTTTCTGGGTACAGCCGGCTTTGCGCAAACCGATCAGACCGCCGCTCCCGCCGCCAGAAAGTCCTGCGACGACCTCAAGGCAGAAATCAGCAAGAAACTCGATGCCAAGGGGGTAGTGGGCTACACCCTCGATGCGGTCGATAAAGGCAAGGAAGGCGATGCGAAGGTTGTCGGCACCTGTGACGGCGGGACCAAGAGCATGACCTACACCCGCGGCGGCGCAGCCCCAGCCAAGCCTGCAGACACAAAGAAGCCGCAATAAAACTGGGTACTAGGTACTGGCTCACCCCAGCGGCTCGAATAAGTGTCCTTCCACGCGGTCGGCGATCTTGGGCAGATCCTTTCTCGCGTGCTGCAGAAAATGAGGCGCCGTGCGATGCGCTTCCAGCGCGGCGTCATCTTTGTATTGTTCGTAGATGAAGAATCGGCGGGGTTCGGTTTTGTGCCGGTGCACCTGGTACATCGAACAGCCCGGCTCTTTCCGAGAGTGTTCGGTCAGTTTCTCAAAAAGTGCGGCCACTTCCGCTTCGTGACCAACTTTCGCCATCCAGGTGACTGCCAACACCACCATCGCTTGCTCCTTCCGCGCCGGCAGCTCAGCCGGGGGAGGTAATTCTAGGCTTTCTTCGCGGCAGTCTTCAACTCTGTAATAAACTCGTCGACCAGGATCGTGTGGTCGCGGTCCGGACCGGTCGAAATCATCCCCACCTTCGCGTCGGTTTCCTTCGCCACGAAGGCGAGATATTCCTGCGCCCGCTTCGGCAACTTGTCGTACTCGGTGATGCCCTCGGTCGACGTTTTCCATCCAGGCAACGTCTGGTAGACGCACTCTATTCTCTCGTAGCCGCTGGCGTGCGCCGGAGCCTCAATCGTTGCCTTGCCATCGATCTTATATCCCACGCACACCGGAATCTCCGCCAGATCGTCGAGCACATCCAGCTTGGTCACCACCAGCCACGATGTTCCATTGATCATTCCGGAGTATCGCAGCAGAGGCAGATCCAGCCACCCGGTGCGTCGCGGACGCCCCGTCACTGCGCCATATTCATTTCCACGTTTCCGCAGGTTCTCTCCGGCCGCGCCATGATCCTCGCTGGGGAACGGTCCCTCGCCCACGCGCGTGCAGTATGCCTTCGTAATCCCAATGACTGTGTTGATCGCATTGGGAGCAATACCTGTCCCGATCACCGCGCCGCCCGAAGTCGCGCTTGACGACGTCACAAACGGATACGTCCCGTGATCGATATCCAGCATGGTTCCCTGCGCGCCTTCGAACAAGATCGACTCCCCCTGCCGCAGCGCCTGATTCAATAGCACCGCGGTATCGGCGACAAATGGAGCAATCTTCTCGGCTGCCTGCGCATACTCCGTGTACATCCTGTCGGCATCGACAGGCTCCGAATTGAACAGCGCATGCGCGATCATGTTCTTCTCGCGCACCGCATTCTCAATGTGCTTCTTCAGCAACGTCAGGTCGAGCAGATCCGCCACCCGCAACCCGCGCCGCCCCATCTTGTCTTCGTAGGCCGGACCAATCCCGCGCGAGGTCGTCCCGATCTTCACCCGTCCCGGCGCATTCTCCGCCGCCAGTTCGATCATGCGGTGATAGGGCAGAATCACATGCGCGCGGTTCGAGACAAAAAGATTCCCATCGACCTTCACCCCTGCTTCGCGCAGCGCCCCAACTTCCTTCAGAAACGCCAGCGGATCGAGCACTACGCCATTGCCAATGACACTGCGGCACCCGGCACGCAACACGCCGCACGGCACAAGCTGCAGGATAAATTTCTTGCCGTTGATGATGACGGTGTGGCCGGCGTTATGTCCACCGGCATAGCGGGCTACGACCGAGAAGCTCTCCGACAACACGTCGACGATCTTCCCTTTGCCCTCATCACCCCACTGGGCGCCTACGATCACCGCGGTCGTGCCTTTTTTCAATTTGCTCTCCCTCAGGGGAAATCAGGCAGGCGTATGGCTGCGCTGCTCCGGGGTCGCACACTCCTTGCCCGCGGAAAAGCTCCTGGACAAAATTCAAGGGATAAGTCGGGGAAAGATGTGTACGGGTTATTTTATCGTGCAGAAGCAAGGGAAGCAACGCAGATCGTGACTAACTGCCGCCGAGCGAGCTAGTTCTTCTCCGATACAATAGTGCGAACGCCTGAACCCCTACCCCAAATGCCAAAATTCGAAAAACACATTTTCGTGTGCGGAAACCAGCGCCCAGCGGGCCATCCACGCGGATGCTGCGACCCTCAGGCCGAAGCCAGACTCCAAAAGCTGTTCAAGCAGAAACTAGCCGCCCGCGGACTCAAAGGCCGCGTCCGTGCCAACCAGTCCGGATGCCTGGACCAGTGCGAGCACGGTCCAAATATCGTGGTTTATCCGGACGCCGTCTGGTATGGCCCGGTCACCGAGGCCGACGTCGACGAAGTCATTGACTCCCACATCGTCGGCGGAAAGCCGGTCGAACGCCTCCGCTTGCACGACGACTGCCTGAACACCGCGACCTGCATCCACCGCACTCCAAAAGAGTAACGACTGATAAGTGCGGCAAGGTCCATGTGGGATGCCCCGCCGTTGAGTCGAGCCTACTACGACGTGGTTTCCTTCGTATACCATAGCGTCCTAAGTGGTTGAAGGTTTCTGATGTCTGCAGAATCTTTTCGGTCAAAAGCTGTCCTCAAGCATCCGGCGGCCACTTTACTTCCCGCTATCCAACCCGTACCTTGAATCCCATGCCGGCTTACTTTACGTCCGACCTCTTCCGCTTCCTTACTCGCCTCAAACGCAACAACGACCGCGACTGGTTTCAGGCCCACAAGGACGAATACGAATCCGTCGCGCGCCAGCCGGCCGTCCGCTTCATCACCGAATTCGCCACGCCCCTCTACGACATCACGCCATATCTCGTCGCCGATCCCCGCTCTACCCGCGGATCGCTCTTCCGCATTTACCGCGACACCCGCTTCTCGCACGACAAGAAGCCCTACAAGACGCATCTCGCCATGCGCTTCTCGCATCGCGGCAAAGACGTCCACTCGCCGGGATTCTACCTCCATATCGAGCCCGGAGGCTGTTTCGCCGCGAGCGGCTTATGGCATCCCGAGCCTCCCACGCTCCTCAAAGTCCGCAGCGCGTTCGTGGAGCGCGCCGACGAATGGCGCCCGATCCGCAAACTGCTCAACTGGGATGACGCTAGCAAACTCTCCCGCCCGCCACGGGGATTCCCCTGCGATCACGAGTTCGTCGAAGATCTCAAACTCCGCGACCTCGGCACCGCCATCGAATTCACCGATAAGCAGGTCTGCGGCCCGAGTTTCATGTCGACATTCACAACCGCGTGTAAAAGGATGTCCCCGCTGGCGAAGTTCCTCGCGAGCGCATTGGGCCTGCCATTCTGAAAAAGGAGCCGGGATAAGAGAGAATGTGGGGACCGCCGCCTAAGCCTGCCCTGAGCGAAGTCGAAGGGGGCTGTCCGTCGAGCGAAGCTCGGCCCTACTGCTCCCCGTGCTGCTTGCGAATCTCCGCCAGTCTCCGTTTCAGGTACTCGCGATACTCTTCCTGCAGCTTCGGATCACTCGGCGATCCATAGATCTCAGACGACTTGTATTTTCCCTCATCGAATTTCTTCTTAGTCCACTCGTCATGGACATGAATTTCATCCGCCCGGTCGAGCATTTCTTTCACAAATTGTGGCGGCACGAAATACACACCCTCGCGGTCGCCCACCACCAGATCGCCCGGCATCACTGTGACTCCGCCGATGCGGATCGGTACGTTGATGCCCGTCAACATCACGCTTCCGATGGGCGTGGGATCGGCCGCACGAAAATATCCCGGCATATCGATCTCCGACAGCCCATCAAGATCGCGGATGCTTCCATCCACGACTAGCCCGCCGCCTTTCGTCGCCTTCATGACGTAGTAGAAGAGATTGTCTCCGACAATCGTTCCGTCGACTTTCTTGCCAAACAGATCGACCACGAGCACGTCGCCGGGCTGCAACATGTCGATCGCAGTTTGATTGGTCAGTTTCTGCAGTCCATGTTCTTTCGCCTTGCTCTTGGCGACTTCATCGACGTCGCTCCGCAGGGGCATGAACTGTACCGTGAACGCGCGTCCCACCATCGTCTTGCCGGGATGCAGTACCTGAAATCCATCGGCGTACTGGTTGGTGAAGCCCTTCTCGTCGTGCAGCGTCGCCCACACTTCTTCCGACGACAGACTGTGGGCGCGTTCCAGCATGGAGTCCGGGACCTTGGGCCGACCATCCGGCAAGCGCTCGAAGGGAGACTGTGCTGTGTAGTCGAGTAGCTCTTGCTTGGAAAAAGTGAAGAGCTGAGCATGAAGCCAGGTTGACGACATCAGAATACTCACGACTAACGAGATTCGTACGCCAGCGGTTGATTTCTGCAATGTCATCCCAAGTCTCCTCGATCGGTTTTGTGGCTTTCTCAGCAGTTACTGCGAGAACTCTGCGATCACTGCGGTTAAGAGTTTTGCTGTCTGGACAGCGAGCTTACAATTCTAAGTCGCAAGAAGGATTCTCGAAACTCACACCATGACCAGGAACAATCGTCCCACACTCACTCGCCGCGATCTGCTGAAATCTTCCGCCATCGCACTTAGCGGAGCAACGCTCGTCAGTTCGCTGGAAGCCTATCCCAAAGCAGTCAATACCAACTCGAGCCCTTCCACTTTAAAGATCACCGATCTCCGGGTCGCGAACGTGGTGAAGCCGGGGCCCAGCCCGTGTCCCATCATCCGCATCGACACCAACCAGGGAGTGTACGGCCTCGGCGAAGTCCGTGACGGTGCCAGCCCGACCTACGCTCTGTTCCTCAAGAGCCGCATCCTTGGCGAAAATCCTCTGCAGCTCGATAAAATCTTCCGCAAGATCAAGCAGTTCGGCGGACACGCGCGCCAAGCCGGCGGAGTCTGCGCCGTCGAAATGGCGCTGTGGGACATCGTCGGAAAAGTCTACAACGCTCCGGTCTACGCGCTCATCGGCGGCGGCAAGTTTCGCGACAAGATTCGCGTCTACGCCGATACCACCGAGTCGAAGGACCCCAAGGTCTACGCGCAGCGCATGAAAGAGCGTAAGGAAGTGATGGGCCTCACTTGGCTCAAGATGGACCTCGGAATTGAAATGGTCTCCGACACACCAGGCACCGTCACCAACCCCACCGATCTGAATCAATGGCAGGCCAATCAACTTCCGCACCCTTTGCTCGGCATGGAGGTCACGGACAAAGGCATCGCCATGCTCGAGCAATACGTCGCGGCGGTGCGCGATGCCGTCGGCATGGAAATCCCTCTCTCCATGGACCATCTCGGGCACCTCGGCGTGAAGTCGATCATCCGCCTCGGCAGGGCATACGAGAAATACAACCTCTCGTGGATGGAAGACGTGATTCCCTGGATGTACACCGATCTGCTCAAACAAATTTCCGACGAGAGCCCGACTCCCATCCTGACCGGAGAAGATATTTATTTGAAAGAACCCTTCCGCGTGCTCTGCGAGAAGCACGCGGTCGGAAAGATTCAACCGGACCTTGCTACCTCTGGCGGCATTCTGGAAACGCACAAGATTGGCGAAATGGCTGAGGAGTACGGCGTCCCCATGGCCATGCACTTCGCCGGAACTCCTGTTGCATGCATGGCGAACATCCATTGCGCCGCCGCAACTCAGAACTTCCTGGCGTTGGAGAACCACTCACTCGACGTTCCGTGGTGGTCGTCGTTGGTCGAAGAAGGAGTCAAGACTCCGATCGTCAATCACGGCTGGATCGATGTGCCCGATCGCCCCGGCCTCGGCGTGACCCTCAACGAGGATTTGGTACGCCAACATCTGGCCCCGGGCACAGGCTATTTCGAGCCAACGACGCAATGGGATCAGGAGCGCTCCTGGGACCGTCTATGGAGCTAGAAGAAATGTGCGGAAGCGTCCCGCAGGGAAGACCTGGAACACTCCGCGGACTCATCGTCCCGCCCTGAGCTCAGCGAGCGCCTCTCGCACGCTCGCACCCTGCGGGCTGTCCGGTTTCTCTTTCAAGAACAACTGAAACTGCACCATCGCGGCATCAGGATGATTCTGCATTCTCAGCACCTTGCCGGCCATAATGTGCACTTCCGCAAATTGTTCGTGATTGGCCAGATCATGGGTGCGCTGAACGTCGGCGAGAGCCTTGTCGTATTCCTTGTTCGCAAACTCTGTCGTGGCGAGTAGGGCCACTGCATCAGGCATGGATGGATTTACTGAAATCGCCTTGGCCAGCAACGACTCCGATTCGCCGTAATTCTGGTCCTCCAGGTCCATGCGCGCCAGATCCACGTATGCGGGCGAAAAGGTAGTATCTGCCTGAATCGACTTCGAGAACAGATCTCTGGCCTTGACGCGGTTCGAGGCCTTGACCGCGATCACCCCCAGCATGTCATAGGCACGCGCATAGCGCGGATA
>Ga0335082_10007347_pt1 | contig 11963 bp, 11 predicted proteins | sample Lox_Sample_41_FD_206718 | JGI IMG/M metagenome (GOLD analysis project Ga0335082, IMG submission 206718) | Soil microbial communities from Loxahatchee National Wildlife Refuge, Florida, United States - Lox_Sample_4.1 | ecosystem: Environmental > Terrestrial > Soil > Wetlands | place: USA...
CTGCCGTTCGCGTTCATCAGCATCATCTTGTTCAAGCAGGCGATCGACATCTACTCGGTGCTCGGCATCCTCGTGCTCTTCGGCGTCGTGAAGAAGAACGCGATCCTCCAGATCGACCACACGAACCAGCTCCGTGCGGCCGGCATGAACCGGCTCGACGCCATCCTCCTCGCGAACAAGGACCGCCTGCGTCCGATCTTGATGACGACCGCGGCCTTCGTCGCCGGCATGATCCCGCTCGTCCTGTCGCGCGGCGTCGGCGCCGGGTTCAACCGCGCGACGGCGGGCGTGGTCGTCGGCGGGCAGATCCTGTCGCTGTTCCTCACGCTCGTCGCGACGCCGGTCGCGTACTCGTTCTTCGACGACCTCGCGAATTTCCTCCGCCGCCTCTTCCGGATGAAGCCCGCCGAGGTCGCCGAGCCCGCCGCGCACCCCGCGGAGTAGCGCTCAGTACGGGTTGCCCGTGTCCGTGTCGTACGAGCCCCACGACCGGAGGACGTAGGCGCGCACGGTGCACTTGCGCGCGAGCTCGGCGATCGCCGCCTCGTCGCGCGAGATGGCGAGGGCGCGGATCCCGAGCCCGCGCTCGCGGCTGTCCATCGTGCGCGGCCACTCGAAGCTCGGGCACGCGAGCGCGAGCTTGCCCGTCTCCAGCTCCGCCCAGCGGGCGCTCGGGCCGAAGTGGTCGTCCATCGGAAACGGCCGGTCCACGACCGCCGTCACTTCGAGGACGGTCGCGCGGCCGTAGCCGTTCTGTTTGGCGATGAGCGCCTCCGCGTCCTTGCGCGTGGGCACGCTCTCGCTCACGTGCATCCAGGACTCGGCGCCGATGGTCTCGAGGTGCCGCCCGTAGAAGAACGTGTGCTCCGCGAGGAGCGCGCGCGCGATCTTCGTCCACCGCTCGGCCCCCGGCTTCTTGGGCCGGGCGCGCGCGACGGGGAAGTTGCAGAACGGGCAAGACGTCCAGCGTGCGTTGAACTCGCGCGAGCAAGCGAGGCAGCGCTGGGCGGGCTCCGGCACGTCACGAGACTAACGACATTCCCGATCGCGCGCGATCGATTCGATCGCGCCCGCGCGCCGCGATTTCCGCGGCGCCGCGCGCCGGAAGCTCTGGCTCACGAGTTGCAATCACGGCGCGCCATGGAAGCGTTCGGCCCTTACGAGATCGTGCAGTTCGTCGCCGCGACCGACATGGCGCGCGTCTACCTCGCGCAGGATCGACGGAGCGGCGAGCGCGTCGCCCTCAAGGTGCTCGCCGCGGACATGAACGAGGCGCGCTTCACGCGCGAGGCCGAGGTGCTCGCGTCGCTCCGTCACCCGAGCATCGTTCGGTACGTCGACCACGGGACGTCGAACGGGGACGCGTGGCTCGCGACGGAGTGGCTCGACGGCGAGCCGCTCTCCGCCCGGCTCGAACGCGAGCGCATGACGCTCGGCGAGATCCTCGCGATGGCGAACCTCGTCGTCCAGGCGCTCGCATTTCTCCACGCGCGCGGGATCGTGCACCGCGACGTCAAGCCGGGGAACGTGTTCCTCGTCGCCTCGGACCCGCGGCGCCCGCGCCTCCTCGACTTCGGCATCGCGCGCGACGGCGAGCGCGCGAACCTCACCGCCGCGCACGTCATCATGGGCACGCCGCAGTACATGCCGCCCGAGCAGGCGCTCGACGCGCGGAGCGCCGACGCGCGCGCCGACGTGTTCGCGCTCGGCGCCATGCTCTTTCATTGCGTGACGGGGCGGCCGCTCTACACGGCCGACAGCGTCGCCCAGCTCTTCGCCGAGGTCGCGCTCGCGCGCGTCCCGCGCATGTCGTCGCTCGTTCCGTACGTGCCCGAAGAGCTCGACGACCTCGTCGCGCGCGCGACCTCGGCCGACCGCGCCGAGCGTCACGCGAGCGCGCTCGAGCTCCTCGCCGACCTCGAGAAGGTTCCTCGGGAGTCGTACTGCGAGGGCGAGAGCGTGACGCGCATCCGCGTCGCGCGCCGGGACGTCACATCCCGGGTATCGGGATGATCTCGACGGTTTCGATCCAGCCGCCCGGCATCATGAAGTGAGGGTGACCCTCGAGGCTGCGTCCGAGCGCCTCCTGCGAATCGGCTTGGAGCACCGAGTAGCCGCCGAGATCGTTCTTCGTCGGCGCGCTCGCGCCGTCCTTGCCGACCTTCGCGCTCGCGCCGAGCGGGCTGCCCATGTCGACGATCGCGGAGGCGGCCTTCTTGGACCACGCCATCCACGCGTCCATGCCGGCCTTCTGCTGCTCGGGCGTCGCGCTTTTCATTTGCTCGAATGCGGACTGGGGTGCCTTGTAGAGCACGAGGAATTTCTTCATGCCGTCGGCTTATCCCGGGGATCTGGACAGCGTCAAGGTGCGCGGGCCGATCGTCGCGCTCGACGTTCACTACGAAGCGCGCCGCGCGCGCGTCGGGTGCGTGGCCTTTCGCGCGTGGAGCGACGAAGCGCCCGTGCTCGAGCGCGCGATCGAGGTGGAGGGCGCGCCGGCGGCTTACGCGCCAGGCGCGTTCTACCTGCGCGAGCTCCCGTACTTGCTCGCCGCGGTCCGCGCGCTCCGCGTGGCGGCGCGCGTCTGGGTGATCGACGGCTACGTCACGCTCGCGGGCGGCAAGCCGGGGCTCGGCGCGCGCTTCGCCGAAGCGATCGGCGCGCCCGTCGTCGGCGTCGCGAAGAACGAGTTCCATGGTGGTCGCGCGGCGCGCGTCCTGCGCGGCGCGAGCAAGAAGCCGCTCTTCGTCACGGCCGCCGGCGTGCCGCTCGACGAGGCGGAGGCCGCCGTCCGCGCGATGCACGGCCCGCATCGAATCCCCACGCTCCTCGCCCGCGCCGACCGCCTCGCGCGCGGCGGCTGAAATGCACGCGCTGCACGGTCACGAAAACACGGCGCGGAACGCGCGATGCACGATCCCGGCGCATGAAACCCTCGCTCCTCGCCGCCGCGTTCACGCTCTCGACCGCGTGCGCCGCGCACTCGAGCTACATGGCCGAGACGCTCACGAGCGCGAGCGTCGCGCCCGACGCGACCACCGCGGTCGTCACGTTCATCCGTCCGTCGCGTTACGCGATGCTGCAGGTGCCGACCATCCTCGACGAGAACGCGCACTTCGTCGGCGAGTGCGACGCGGCGAGCAAGTTCTCGATCGCGGTGAGCCCCGGGCGGCACGTGTTCGTCGTGTGGGCGGAGAACGCGGACGCGCTCGTGGCCGACCTCGCGCCCGGCAAGCGCTACTTCGTCGAGGTCTCGCCGACCGAAGGCTGGACCTCGGCGCGCGTGCACCTCATCGCGCTCACGCCGCGGAGCAAGAAGTGGCCGGAGCGCGAGGCGTGGCTCGCGGGCACGAAGACGCTCGTCCCGAGCGGAGGCGGCGCCGCGTACGTCGAGAGCCGCCACGAAGCGGCGACGGAGCGCGTCCGCCGCGGCTTCGAGCACCTCCGGCGCTACGACGCCGTCGACCTGGAGAAGCGAACCATCCGCGCCGACGACGGGATCTGATCAGCACCAGCGGATGCGCACGCGGTAGGTGATCTTCACCGAGCCGCGCGCGGGGATGTGCGGCGTGAACGTGAACGTGTGCGCGTCCTTCTTCACGTGCGGCATGCTCTCGTGCGTGATCTCCCAGTCGCCGCCGACGGGCTCGAAGTCCTCGACGTCGACCGCCGTGTCCTTGTGGTTGCGGATCGAGATCTCCCACTCGCTCTCGGACACGCACGCGCCGAGCGACTGCCACCGCATCTGCTTGCGATCGCCGACGACGTCGAACGCCTCGCCCATCTTGATGCGCACTCGCTCGTCGCGCGGCGTGTGGTCGATGTTGTCCTCGCCGATGAACTGCTTGGCGCCGCTCTTGTCGGCCTTGTAGACGCGCACCGTGCCCTTCGGCAGCGGCATGCCCATGTGATTCTGTTCGGTGTTCTGGATGTCGAGGTAGACGCCGATCTTCTGGTTCGAGACGACCTGCCCGTAGTTGCCGCGGTAGTAGTACGCGGCCCCGTAGAAGATCAGCTTCTTCAGGATGTGGATGTCGTGCGCCTCGAGCAGCGTGACCTGCTTCTGCTCGGCGTTGAGCAGGTTGGTCGGGCGCTGGAGCGAGTAGAGGTGGTACTCGAAGAAGCTCTCCTCGCGGAAGCCGCCGCCCGCGCCGGCCTGCGCGGTCGCGGCCGGCATGTCCATCGCGCGGTAGCGATAGTTGTTCACGCGCTGCACGTCGCCGGCGACGAGCTTGAGCGTCGCGTTCTCGTACGACGTGCCGGTGTTGTTGTTGAGCGTCACCCAGCCCTGGAGATCGCCGCCCGAGTCCGAGTCGTTCACGACGAGCACGTAGTCGGCCGACCAGCCGAGGTTCTGCGTGAGGTAGGTGACCTCGACTTTCTGCTTGCCGCTCGAGTCGACGAGCCACACGAGCGTCGGCTGCGCGATGAGGTTCTGCGGGATCGACGGGAAGGCGATGCGCCCGGGGAAGTCGTAGACGATCTCGCCGTTGATGCGCATCACGGTGCCGTTCTGCACGGACAAGAGATCGGCGTCGTAGACGTCGTCGCGGCCGGTGTGGTCGTTCCAGCGGTAAACTTTTACCTTTTTACCAACGTACTTCTCGAGCAGCTTCTGCGGCGAGAGGAGATCGTAGCGGTAGTTCTGCTCGAGCACGTTGAGGCGCGCGCCGAGCGACTTGATCGCGACGGTCTGCGGCTCGATCGACTGGCTCACGTCGCGGAACTCGAGCTCGGTGCGCCCGGCGGGCACGTCGATCTCGCGCACCTCGCGCACGAGACCGAAGTTCTGGTTGTAGACGGTGATGCCGACCTCTTGGCGCTCGTGGTTCGTCGAGCGCGCTTGCGCGACGTGGACCTGCTGCGCGAGGAGCGGCGTCGAGATCGCGATCGCCGCGAGAGAACCGAGAAGGAACCATCGTTTCATGAGCACCACCTCACTCGAACGCGATACGTGATCTTCGTCTCGCCGCGCGCGCCCACCTTCGCGAGGAAGGTGAACGTGTGCGCGTCTTTCTTCTGGAACGGGAGCGACGACGAGAGGATCTCCCAGTCGCCCTCGATGGGCTCGTAGACGAGCACCTCGTCGGCCACGTCCTTGTGGTTTCGCAGCGCGATCTCCCACGTGGTCTCGTCGACGCAGTCCGAGATCTGCTTGAAGTCGGTCTGCTTGCGATCGCCGACCACGTCGAAGCTCTCGCCCATCTTCACGCGGATGCTCTCGTCGCGCGGCGTGTGGTCGATCGCGTCCTCGCCGACGAACTGTCCGGCGCCGCTCTTGTCCGACTTGTAGACGCGGATCGTGCCCTTCGGGAGCGGCATCCCGAGGTGGTTCGCCTCTTCGTTCTTGATGTCGAGGTAGACGCCGACCTTCTGGTTCGAGACGATCTGCCCGTAGCTGCCGCGGTAGTAGTACGACGCGCCGTAGAAGATGAGCTGCCGGTGGACGTGGATGCCGTGGCCTTCGAGCAGCGTCACTTGCTTCTGCTCGTTCGAGAGGAGGCTCGTCGGGCGGTCGAGCGTGTAGAGGTGGTACTCGAAGAAGCTCTCTTCGTTGAATTGCTTCTTCTCGGTCACCTCTTCGTCGCGGTCGTCCATCGAGGCGGACTTGGTGAGCGCCTCGCGCACGCGCTGGACGTTGCCGGCGACCAGCTTGAGCTTGGCGTTCTCGTAGGACGTCGCGGTGTCGTTGCGCAGCGTCACCCAGCCGACGAGGTCGGCGGTCGACATGCCGCTTCCGTCGTTCGCCTCGTCGCCGAGCGTGAGCACGTAGTCGGCCGACCAGCCGAAGCCCTGTGTGAGGTAGGTGACCTCGAGCGGTTGCTTCGGCGCCTCGCTGTCGAGGAGCCACACGAGCGTCGGCTGGGCGATGAGGTTCGCGGGCACCTCGGGGAACGAAAATCGCGCCGGGAAGCCGTAGGTGATTTCGTTTCCGACCTTGAGCACGGGCTGGTTGTCGTTCACCGAGAGGACCTCGGCCTCGTACTCTTCGTCCTTGCCGATGACCTTGTTCCAGCGCTGGAGCTTGATCTTCTTGCCCTCGTACTTCTTGAGCAGCTTCTCGGGCGAGAGGAGGTCGTAGCGGTAGTTCTGCTCGAGGATCGAGAGCGGGTGGCCCTTCGCGAGGGACTTCACGTGGACGGTGTTGGACTCGATCTGCGACGAGACGTCGCGGAACTCGAGCGACACGCGCCCGGTGCCGAGGTCGACGTCACGGATTTCGCGGACGAGGCCGAAGCCGTCGTTGTAGACCGTGACCGCGACCGAGCGCCGCGTGTCCGACCGCGAGATGCGCGAGGTGGCCGGCCCCGCGTTTTTCGCGGAGGGGCCTCCGCCGCAAGCGGCGAGCGCGAGAAAGGAGGCCAAGAGGGCACGGCGCATGGGTCGGCAGCATATTGAACGTGCGAGGCGCGCGAAAGGTCTATGGGACGTCGACTTGCGTGGAAGCCACCACGCGGCGCCCGTCGGGCAACATCGCCTCCGCGTCGATCCACGTCGCGCCGCTCGCGGCCGGCGTGAACGTGAAGGTCGTCCCGCCGACGAACGGCTCGACGCCCGCGGCCTCCCACGTGACGCGCGCCGGGCCGAGGTCGAGGTCGGCCGAGAGCGTCGCGGTCACCGTGCTTCCCATCGCGGCGGTGATGGTGCCGGCGCGCGCGGTCCACGGCGTCTTCGCGGCGCTCGTCTGCGCCGCGAGCCCGACGATGGCGGCGAAGCCCCAGCCCTCGTTCACGGTGTCCGCTTCGGTCGCCGTGTTGAACTGGTGCGCGTAGCGATCGTAGAACGCGTAGGAGCCCGTCTGCGCGCCGTCGCTCGGGTAGGTCACCTCCTCGAGCTCGCTGTCGTACGGGTCGAGGTACATGTACCCGGTGACGACGTTTCCGTAGTCGATGCCCGTCGGGGGCAAGCGGTGGCGATCGTTCTCGAAGAACTGGCTCACCATCTCGCGCGTGCGGTGCCAGCCGACGCCGGTGAGGAACGCGACGTTCACCGGGTTCGCGCCCGCTTCGTAGCCCATGTTCTCGAGGATGGCCTCGTCGTACTTCGGCGACGGCGCGAGCGCGTTGGCGACCGCGAGATCGAACGCCTGCGTGCCGGAGAAATACCAGCCGGCCTGTCCGTAGTTCTTCGTCGGGATGGGCAGGCTCGTTCCGTACGCGCTCGCCGCGGCCCACTTCACCTGGTCGTCGCCCGCCGCGGTGATCTCCGCCTCGCACTTCGCGAGGTAGCTCGCGTCGAGCGCGCTCGCCGGCAGGCGCCCCGAGCGCGCCGCGAACGCGTACGTGCGGATCGCGTTGCCGAAGCCGCGCCACATCCGCCACCACGTCCACTGGAACGTCGCCGGATCGGTCGGGTCGGGGAGCCACGTCTCGAGCGCGGTCTGGTACTGGGCGTCGCCGGTCGCGACGAACATCGCGGCGGCGGCCCAGGCCATCATGTCGTCGTGGAGGTAGCCGTCGTCCTGGTAGACGTACTGGTACGCGCCTTCCTTGCCGTGCGCGGAGATGGCCGTTTGGAGGGCGTTCCAGCCGTTCTTTGCAATCTGCATGTATCGCGCGGCGTCGCTCGGGAACTGCGCCTTGAACGTGGGCGACGAGGCGATCTCGGCGAGCGCGGCGGTCGCGGCGGCCGACGCGTAGGTGTTCTTCGGCCAGACGATCTGCGGATCGCCGTGGCTCGGCAGGACGTCGTTCTCGTACGCGCGCTCGCGCGGGTAGACGAGGTAGTAGAAGAGGCCGTCCTGGTCCTGCATCTTGGCGGCGAAGTCGGCCTCCCACTTCGCTTCTTGCAAGACGTCGCTCTTGCCGTCGCCGCTCTCGGGGATGCCGAGATCGTCGAGCGCCGCGACGCCCGCGAAATCGTCCGCGGCGAACGTGAGCGTGTGGATGAGAAAGCCGCTGTCCATGAGGTACTTCGAGTAGTCGCCGGCGTCGTGGTGTCCGCCGGCGACGTCGAGCGTGCCTTGCGCGACGTACGGGTAGAGGCCGTTCGTGAAGTTCGTGAGCTCGGGCGCGGTCTGTCCCTGCGGGACCTGCGCGTTCGACGCGAGGAGCGCGGCCGCGTTCGTGTACGACGAGTCGGGCACCGAGGCTGGCGCCGTGTGATCCGCGCCGTCGACGAACTTCGTGTACGGCGCGGCCTTCGCCATGCCGCACCGCTGGTTGAACATTCCCTCGGCGTACGTGCGCGCGAACGCCATCGCGACGCCGTCGTCGACGTAGAACGGATACGACGCGCCGAGCCCCGCGACGCGGATCTGGTACTCGCCGGGCGCGTCGAAGGCGGAGAAGTCGGCGTCGAAGACCTTCTGGTACTGCGCGGGCGAGAACGGAAACCCTTGATCGAGCCGCGCGACGAGCGGCGCGGAGAAGACGGATTTTCCGGTCGTCATGTCGACGACGTCGAACGTCTTCGCGGCCACGTCCAGCTCGCCGAGGCTCCCGAGGTACGCGCCGACGAAAGCGTGCTTCGCGTGGCCGGGCGCGTAGCCGACCTGGTTCACGTGGATCGCGGCGCCGAAGCGCGCGGGGTCCGCCGTCGCCGCGTAGTGCGCGTCGAAGTCGACCGTGACGCTCGCGCCGTCCGCGATCGGCGACGAGAGCACGAGATAGAGATCGTCTTGGATGCGGAGGTCGTAGGTGCGGAGCGGCGCGTAGAGCGGGCGGCGCTTGAAGCCGACCTGGGCGACCGTCGCGGGTGCGCCGCTGACCATCACGCTGAAGCTCGACGGCGCCGGCGTCGCGCTCGCGTAGTCCCAGTCGCCGATCGGCGCCGGGTCGGGCGCCTTGGTCGTGATCTTCTCGAGCTCGAGCACCGTGGGCGAGAGGACGTGCATCGCCGTCGCGCCGACGGGCGGGAGGTCGAGGTTCGGATAGCCGTCCGGGAGATTCCCTCCGTTCGGATTCGGCGGTCCCGCTTCGGAAGGCGCGTCCGCGCCCGCATCGTTTCCGCCGCCGTCCGAAGTTTCCGCCGGCCCGCTCGACCCACACGCGACGCCGGCGACGATCCCCGCGAGCAAGAGCGCGCGTCTCATCGCCGAGTCATAGCGTGCGCGCTCTCGGCGTCGCCGTTACATCGCGTTACGCGTCAGAGCTGGAGGGCGTCGATGGCCTCGCGCACGTGCGACACGACGCGAATGTCCACCGGGCTGCCGGCGGCGTGGAGCGACATCGAGACGACCTGGGCGCCCATGCGCACCGTCGGCTTCACGATCACGGCGACGATGCGCCGCAGCTTGCGCTCCTTGAAGAGCCTCCCGAAGCAGCCGACTGCTTCGGTGATGGCTTCGGCGGTGTAGCCCGTCGCCTCTTCGGCGCGGATCAGCCAGACCGCGCCGCCTCCGAGTCGCTCGTAGTCGGCGACCATGTCGCGGATCATCGCGCCGAGGACGCGACCGCTGACGTGGGTCTCGACGTGCTTGCCGGTGAATCGCGAGGAGACGGTGCCGGCGGCGGCCATCGTCACACCAACGTAATCCGCCGCGCGCGCCACGGAAATCCACCCTAGGGAGTAGACGCTGTAACATCGCCCGAGGGATGAGTCGCGTCGATCTCGCGAACGTGAATTTGAACCTGCTCATCACGCTCGGCGACGACACGCGGCCGACGTGGATCGACGAGGCGCTCGCCGCGCGAGGCCTCTCGCGACGCATCGCCGCGCGCGTCCGCTACTTCATGACGGCGCCGCTCGTCGTCGCTCGATCCGATCTCTTGCTCACCGGGCCGAGCATGTTGATTCGCCATTTCGCCGAGCTCGTGCCGCTCCAGGTCCTCGCGCCGCCCATCGAGCTGCCGACGTATCCCGAAGAGGCGTACTGGCACGCGCGCTTCGACGACGACCCTTCGCACGCGTGGCTGCGCGACTTGCTCGCGCGCACGACGCGCCCGCTCGGCATCGGCGGCGCGCCGACGCGCCGCTAAACTCCCCTTGAGAACTCGCCAGCGTCCGCGCCGCGCGCGCGATGTAACGTGATTCGCATGACCCAGCCGACCTTCGACCCCGTCCGATACAAAGCCACGACGCGCGAGCAGTGGCAGTCCGCTGCCGAAGCCTGGCACCGCTGGGGGCCCACGCTCCACGCGTGGCTCGGACCGGCGACCGAGGAGATGCTCGACATGGCCGCCGTCGGTCCCGGCCAGCGCGTGCTCGACGTCGCGGCGGGCGCCGGCGAGCAGACCCTCGCGATCGCGCGTCGCGTCGGCCCGACCGGGCGCGTCCTCGCGACCGACCTCTCGCCGCGCATCCTCGAGCTCGCGGCCGAGAGCGCGCGCGCCGCGGGTCTCGCGAACGTCGACGTCCGCGCGATGGACGGCGAGAGCCTCGACCTCGAAGAGGGCTCGTTCGACGCGGTGGTGTCGCGCGTCGGGCTCATCTACTTCCCGGATCGCGCGCGCGCCCTCGCGGGCATGCGGCGCGTGCTCGTCCCGGGCGGTCGCGTCGCCGCGATCGTCTACTCGACGGCGGAGCGGAACGGCTTCTTCTCGGTCCCGGTCGGGATCGTCCGGAAGCGCGCGAACCTCGGGCCGCCTCTTCCCGGCCAGCCCGGGCCGTTCAGCCTCGGGAGCGCGGGCGTGCTCGAGGGCGCCTTCCGCGACGCCGGCTTCCGCGACGTGCGCGCGCGCGTCGTGTCGGCGCCGCTCCGGCTGCCGAGCGCGGCCGACTGCGTCCGCTTCGCGCGAGAGTCGTTCGGCGCGCTCCACCAGATGCTCGGCGGCTTGCCCGAGGCGGCGCGCGAAGAGGCCTGGTCGGAGATCGCGGGCGCGCTCGCCGAGTACGAAGGAAAAGACGGGTTCGTCGGCCCTTGCGAGCTCGTCGTCGCGGTCGGAACGAAGTAGTCCACGCAGGCGCTCGCCTTGTCGAAGAACGGATGGCTGGCCCACTCACGCTCGGGCGCGGGCGAAGCCGTGTAACCGCACACCGCGCGCGTCACCGGATCTTCGCCGGCCACGGCGATCTGCGTCGCGGCCCAGAATCCTGCCGCGAGGAGCGCGAGGGTTCCCGCCAGCCGCATGCCCCCAACCGCAGCACACGATGTGCCACCCGCCGATGGCAGTCATCTTCGGTGCTTTCACGCCCGCGATCCGGATCGCGCGCGGACCGCCTGGATCAGGTCTGACACTTCGGACAGAAGAACGTCCGTCGCCGGTCGAGCCCCTGGTGGAGCGCGCGCACGAGCGTGCCGCAGCGGAGACAGGGGCGGTTCGCGCGACCGTAGACCCATACGCGCGAGCCCGGCGAGAAGCGCGTCGCGCGGCCGGCGACGGCGAAGCGCCCGCTGCGTCCCCGCGCGACGTTCTTCGTCATGAGCTCGCGCGCGAGCGCGAGGAGCTCGAGCCAGCGCTCGTGCGACAGGGCGCTCGGCGGCGTCCGCGGATCGACCCCGCGCAAGAAGAGGAGCTCGCTCTTGTATTCGTTGCCGATGCCCGCGACGTCGCGCTGATCGAGGAGCGCCTCGGCGACGGTCGCGTGTACGCTCGCGCGGAGGCGACGCGCGGCCTCCTCGGCGTCGAAGTCGGGCGCGAGCACGTCGGGGCCGAGCGCGCGGAGCATGCGGTCGCGGCGGAGCGCGTCGCGCGACAAGAGGCGCACGACGGGCGGCGCGCCGGCGTCGCGCCTTCGAACGAGCGCGGCCACGCGGTCGTCCGTCTCGATCGCGACGAGCACGCGCGAAAGGGCGCGCCCGCGCGCGTGGAGGACCCACTCGCCGCTCATGCGGAGGTGCGTGTGGAGCGTGCGTCCGTCGTCGAAGCCGACGAGCAAGTTCTTCCCGCGCGCCTCGACGCTCGCGATCGTGCGGCCGGCGATCTCGGCGTCGCGCAGCGCGGGGAGGGGAGACGAAAATCGTTCGACGCGCCGCCCGACGAGCGCCTCGCGCAGCACGGTCGCGACGCGAAAGACGGTGTCGCCCTCGGGCACTACTCTTCTGCGACCGCGAGCGCCTCGAGCGCGCGCTGGCAGTCTTT
>Ga0335082_10007348_pt1 | contig 11960 bp, 10 predicted proteins | sample Lox_Sample_41_FD_206718 | JGI IMG/M metagenome (GOLD analysis project Ga0335082, IMG submission 206718) | Soil microbial communities from Loxahatchee National Wildlife Refuge, Florida, United States - Lox_Sample_4.1 | ecosystem: Environmental > Terrestrial > Soil > Wetlands | place: USA...
CATCCGGATGCCTCCCGCCTCAGGATCTCCTTAAGAGGCGGGGTTACCCCGGGTTCGTCCAGGCGTAGCCGTGGCGGGCCACCAGGGCGTCGGCGGCGGCCGGACCCCAGGTCCCGGCCGCATAGTTGGGGAAGTCCCGGGCCGGCAGCGTGGCCCAGAGGTCCAGGATCGGGGTGGCGATGGTCCAGGCCGCCTCGACCATGTCGGCCCGGTGGAAGAGGGTCGAGTCGCCCGTCATGCAGTCGTAGAGCAGGCGCTCGTAGCCCGTGGCATGGTCCTCGGCGGCCCGATCGGCGTAGTTGAAGGCCAGCTCCACGTCCCGGAGGCGGATCGTTGGGCCGGAACGCTTGGCTTTCATGGCGATCCGGATCCCCTCCTCCGGCTGGATCTGGATGATGAGCCGGTTGGCGTCGATCTCCCCGACAGCGGCCCGCGGGAAAAGCAGCAGCGGCGGCTTGCGGAACTGGATGATGATCTGCGTCGCCCGGCGCGGCAGGCGCTTTCCCGAGCGCAGGAAGAAGGGCACATCCGCCCACCGCCAGTTCTCGACGTAGAACTCGACCGCGGCGTAGGTCTCCGTGTTCGAGCCCGGCGAGACGTTCGGCTCCGTCCTGTAGGCCGGAACCTTGTTCTGGCCGATGAAGCCGTCGCCGTACTGGCCCCTGACTGCCTTCTTCAGGATGTCCTCGGGGCTCATCGGCCGGATGGCCTGGAGGACCTTGACCTTCTCGTTGCGAGCGGCCTCTCCTTCGAAGGAGATGGGCGGCTCCATGGCGATCAGCGAGAGGAGCTGGAACATGTGGTTCTGCATCATGTCGCGCAGCACACCTGCCGAGTCGTAATAGCTGCCTCGCCCCTCGGCCCCCACGGTCTCGGCCACCGTGATCTCGACGTGTTCCACGTAGCGGCGGTTCCAGACCGGCTCGAAGAGGCCGTTGGCGAACCGAAACACCATGAGATTCTGGACGGTCTCCTTGCCCAGGTAGTGGTCGATCCGGTAGATCTGGCTCTCTTTCAGGACCCCGCGAATCTGCTCGTTCAGGCTCTTCGCGGAGTCGAGATCCCGGCCGAACGGCTTCTCGACGATGACCCGCCGCCACGCGCCGGCTTCCTCGCGCGCGAGGCCGGAGGCTCCGAGGCCCGTCACGATCTCTGCGAAGAACTGGGGCGGCGTCGCGAGATAGAAGAGAACGTTTCCGCCGGTTCGATGCCGCCCGGCGACGTCCGTCAGCAGCCCGCTGAGCTTCGTGTACAGCTCCGGCTGGCCGAACTCGCCGCTCACGTAATAGAGGCGCTCCCGGAACTCCTTCCAGGCGGCCTCATCCACGCCGGCCGTCGCGAACTGACGGAGATCCTTCGTCTGCTGGTCGCGGAAACCCTCGTCGGACAGCTCCTTGCGCGCCACGCCCACGACCGCGAAGTCCCGCGGCAGCAGGCCGTAGCTCGAGAGGTTCAGCAGGGCCGGCACGAGCTTTCGGCGCGTCAGGTCGCCGGCAGCCCCGAAGATCACGATGGTGCAGGGATCTCCCGCCCGCTCGGGAGCGGCCGAGTCCGGACCCAAAGCCGCCATATCTCGAGTCCCCCCGGCGCCAGACTCTATTGCATCGGTGCTGCCGGATTTCGGCTGGATCGGACGGCGCCGCGCGGGATAAGCTTCGCGGGAAGTTCATGGAGCTCAAGACGCGCGAGGACGGTCGGGTCACGATCCTGACCGTTGAGGGCAACCTCGTGATCGGGGAGGCGGAGACCTCCTTCAAGAAGGCCATCACCCGCCTCATCGAGCAGGGACACGTCCACCTCCTCGTGGATCTCTCGAAGGTGGATTTCCTCGACAGCTCTGGCCTCGGGGCCCTGGTCAGGGCCCTGACCAACACCCAGAAGGAGGGCGGCACGACCAAGCTGTTGTCGGTGGGGCCGCAGGTCAAGAAGCTCCTCGCGATGACCAACCTCGACTCGGTCTTCGAGACCCACGACAATCTCGAGACCGCCATCGGGAGCTTCTAGCCCTCCATGTCCGCCGGCTCGGACACGCCGAGGCTGGACCCCCGCACCGAAGCGGCCTTCGCGGAGCTCATCGCCTCCGAGAACCTGGCCCAGGCCGCCACGTGGGCGGCGGGCTGGTGCGCGGCTCCCGCGGGCGCGGAGGCGGCGGCCGTCTGGGCGCCCGACCCCGTCCAGCCCGTCTACTTCTGCGCGGGCATCCATGGCCCCGGGGCCAAGGTGTTCCTCCGGCGGCCCGCTTCGCGAGGGGAAGGGATCGCGCTCAAGCTGCTGCGGGGACGCGAGGCCATCGCGATCCCCCGCCGGGAGATTGCCGGCTCCAAGGACCCCCTGCTTTCCGGAGCCCCGGACTGGACGCAGGCCGCCCTCTTCCTTCCGCTGGAGCCCGAGAAGGGCGTCTTCTTCTTCCTGGGCCTCTTCTACCGGGATCCCGCCACCATCGAGGCGGCGGTCGAGGCCCTGGGGCCGGCGGCGCGGACCGCGGCCGATGCCCTCGCCCGGTCGCTCAAAGCCGAGCGCAAGAGCGCCGGGATGCTCCACGCCATCGAGCGGCTCACGAACCTCTACGACCTCTCGAAGGCCTTCGGCTCGACGCTCGACGAGGGCGAGCTCTCGGAGATCATCGTCCGCAAGGCCGCCGACCTGACGGTGGGCGAGGTCGCCTCGATGTGGGCCCTCGACACGGAAAACGGCGAGGTCTCGCTCTCGGGAACCGCAGTGAACGAGAACTATGACGTCGAGGCTCCGCCCGAGAGCGTCGGCTCTTCCGTCGTCGGCGACGTCGTGACGGAGAGAGCCGTCGTGCGGAAGAACGCGATCCGCGACGACGACCCGTCGGCCTCGGAATCCGACGACTACAGGATCCGCTCTCTGCTCGCCGCGCCCCTCGTGGACGAGGACGAGGTCGAAGGTGCCATTGTCGTCACCAACAAGCGTGGCCGCCATCAGGAGTTCTCCGAGGAAGACGAAGAACTGCTCCAGGATCTCGCCCGCCAGGCCATCCGGGCCCTGCGCAACGCCCGCCGCTACCAGGCGGAGAAGAAGGTCGCGGAGCTCGATGCCCTGCTCGCCGTCAGCCGCGAGATCACGGCGACGCTCGACCTCGACCGGGTCATGCAAACGGTCGTCAACGGGGCCTCGGCGCTCATCGCCTACGATCGCTGCTCCATCGCCATCCAGGACCGGGGCCGCCTCCGACTGGGCGCGGTTTCCGGCGTCACGGAAATCGACCGCAAGGACCCCTCGATCCGCCGGATCGAGGAGCTCCTGCAGTGGGCTTTCCTGTCCGGCTCGGACGTCAACGTGACGCAGCAGGACGACGGAACGCTCGCGGCCGACCGGCCGGAAACCGAGGAAAAGTTCCGCGCCTACTTCCAGGAAACGGGGAACCGGGCCTTCTACGCCGCCATGCTGAAGGACGAGGAGGGCAAGCTCGGGGTCTTGAGCTTCGAGTGCGCCGAGCCGGTCGTCTTCGACGAAGAGACGCGCGATCTGCTCTCGATCCTGGTCAACCAGGCCACGGTCGCCCTGCGCAACGCCCAGCTCTACCACCAGGTGCCCCTGGCGGGATTCTGGAAGCCGCTGCTCGAGAGGCGGCGCAAGCTGCTGGAGATCCCGCGGCAGCGGCGCCAGGCCTGGGCCATCGGCGCGGCGATCGCCGTCGTGGTTCTCATCGCCGTGCCCTGGAAGATCCGGGTCGCCGCCCCCGCCCGCATCCTCCCCTCTCGGAGCGTGGCGGTCGCGGCCGGCGTGGACGGAATCGTCCAGGAAGTCCTCCACCGGGAGGGGGATCGCGTCGCCGCCGGCGAGGCCATCGCCCGACTCAGGCTCGAGGGCTTCCAGGCGGATCTGGCCGAGGCCCGTTCCGCCCTCCAGATCGCCGAGAGCGAGATCGCGCGAAATCGCACGGCCGGCGACTCCGCGGCGATGTTCGCCGCCCAGTCCCGACGGGACGAGCTCCAGGCCAAAGCCGCGCTCGAGGAGGACCGCCTCGCCCGGGCGATCCTCCGCTCTCCCATCGAAGGGGTCATCGTGACGCCGCACATCGAGCAGCGCGTCGGGGAGTACCTGGCTCGAGGCGCCGAGCTGTGCGTCGTGGCGGACGCCGGCACGGTCACCGCGGAAGTCGCGGTGCCGGAGACGGACGCCGCCCTTCTCCGACCCGGTCAGAAGGTCGCGTTGAAGCTCAACCCCTACCCGACGCGCACGTTTCCGGGTGAGGTCACGCGCGTCGGCGCGGAGATCCGGCAGGAGGCAGACGAGCGCTTCGTGGTCGCCGAGTCCCGGGTCGAGGACCCGGAACGCCTTCTGAAGCCGGGGATGCTGGGAAGGGGCAAGGTCTCGGTCGGCCCGCGCAGCCTGGCGACGGCCATCTTTCGCAAGCCCCTGCGCTACATCTGGCTGAAGCTCTGGCCCGCCCTGCCGTGAGCAGCAGGGCGCGGCGATCAACCTCGCTGGTCTCGGCGGGGCCCGCCGGGCAAGGAGTCCTCGCTCTCGCCGCGCGACACGGGACGGCGACCGATCAGCCAAAACTGCGATCGAGCCTCGTCATCCGGCGGGTTGTGCAGCTCGGCGAGGTCAGCTGGGTCGTCAAGAACCCCGTCACGAACAAGTACTACAGCTTCGACGAGGGCAGCTGGGCCCTGATCGAGCTCTTCGACGGGACCCGCACCCCAACCGAGATCCTCGAGGAGTACCGGGGGCGCTATCCCGGCGCCGAAATCGACATGCCCCTCATTCTCGACTACGTCGAGAACTTCCAGAAGATGGATTTCCTCGAGCTGTCCGGGGCCGAGCTCAGCCTCCGACAGCTCGAGAAGGTCCGCACCGCGCGCCAGCGCGCGGCCGAAGAGAAGGCCGAGGGGTTCGACATCTTCATGATGCCCTTCCACGTGTTCGACCCCAACCGCGTGATGAACCGCACGATCCCCTACGTGCGGTGGATCTGGCGGCCCGTGACCGTGGCCGTCGCCTCCGTCTTCTTCGCCCTGACCATCGCCGTCATCGTGCAGCACTGGGGCCTCATCTGGAGTGAGACGCTGGCCCTCTACGCGTTCCTCCGAAAACCCTTCTGGGACGCGGTCGAGTTCTTCGCAATCCTGACGTGCGTCGGAGCGGTCCACGAGTTCGCCCACGGCTATGTCTGCAAGTTCTACGGCGGAGACGTTCACGACATCGGTGTGGCGCTGCTCTACTTCATGCCGGCGTTTTATTGCGATACGACCGACGCCCTTCTCTTCTCGAACAAATGGCACCGCCTCTGGGTCACGCTCGCCGGTATCTACATCGAGGCGCTCATCTGCGTCGTGTCCACGGGGCTCTGGGTCGCCTCGTACCCCGACACGCTTCTGCACGACATCGCCTTCAAGGCGATGCTCTTCACGGGCGTCGGAACCGTCTTCTTCAACATCAATCCCCTGAGGAAGGTGGACGGCTACATGGCCCTGACGAGCATCGTGGAGATCCCGGAGCTGCGGGAGGACTCCTTCGAGTACCTGGCGGCTCTCATCAAGCGCCATGTCCTGCGCTTGAACGTCGAGGTGCCGGTCATTTCCCGGCGCAAGAAGCGGATCTTCCTGATTTACGGCCCGCTCGCCCTGGCGTTCACGGGGGTCATCCTGCTCTTCGTCGGCCGGCTTTTCTACAACTTCTACGAGAAGTACTTCCCGAACGTCGCGATCGTGCTGCTCGCCCTCACGATGCTCCGTCTCTTTCGCAAGTCGGTCCGGCAGGTTCTCCGCGGCGCCAGGCTCTTCTACCTGGACAAGAAGGAGTTGCTCATGTCACGGCGCGTTCGCACCATTCTGGCCGGCGCCACGGCCGCCCTCCTGGCCGTCGTGGCCATCCCCTTCTCGCGTCAGACCCTTTCGGCCGATGTCGTCCTCGCGCCCGTCCGCCAGGTCGAGATCGAAGCGCCGGAGGACGGGGTCGTTCACAAGGTGCTGGTGGCGGAGGGGGATGTCGTCGCCCAGGGCCAGGTCGTGGCCCTCCTGCAGAGCGCGTCCGTGGACTACGCGGTCGCGAGCCTCACCGCTCGGACCGAGGGCTTCCAGAAGGAGGCGAACGCGCTGCGGGCGGATTCCCGCGCGAGCGAGGTCTACCGGGCCGAGCAGCGCGGCACGGCGGCCGCGGCCAGCCTCGGCAGCGGCGAGGAGCGAAGGAACCGCCTCGCCGTCCAGAGCCCGATCGCGGGACGCGTCCTGACGCCGCGCATGCAGGACCTTGAGGGGCGCTTCCTTCGGGCCGGCTCCGCGATCGCCGAGGTCGGCTCTGTCGGGGAGCTCAAGGCCGAGATTCCCGTGTCCGAGAGGCTGTTGACGTACCTGCCCCTCGGGTCCGAGATCGTCGTCCAGCTGCGCTCGCGCCCGGCGAGCCCGCTGCATGGCACGATCGTCTCGATTTCGCCCGCCACGCTCTCGGCCCAGCACCGTGTCGCCGTCGGCCGGGAGGTCCTGCGCCCCTCGGACCGGCCCGACCGGTTCGTGGCCGTGGCCCGCTTTCCGGTGACCCAGGGAGAAGCCCTCCCGGGCATGGCCGGCAAGGCCAAGGTCCACATGGCTCGAGTCTCCTACCTGAAACGGACCTGGCGCATCCTGCGCGACTGGCTGATGCAGATCTTCTGGTGAAAAAAGAAAGCGCCCCGCGGGTGCGGGGCGCTTCGAATCGTCCAGAGGGTCGTTAGACCGAGCGGTAGGAGCGGGCGGACTTCGCCGACTTCATCGTTCTGGCCGACTTCGCCGACTTCAGGGACCGGGCCGACTTGGCCGACTTGAAGGACCTGGCCGACTTCGCCGACTTCAGGGACCGCGCCGACTTCGCGGACTTGAACGCCCGGGCCGACTTGGCCGACTTAAAGGACCTGGCCGACTTCGCGGACTTCATGGAGCGGGCGGGCTTCACCGCGAAGCTCGCTTCGGGGGCCGACGTGCTCGGCGTTCCCAGGCTGCCGACGCGAATCTCCGGGAGATCCTTGCCCGTGGCCGACTTGATCTTTTCCTTCTGCTCGTCCGTCAGCTTGATCCGAACTTCGTTTGCCATTGGATGCCTCCTTCTTGGCCGCGTAAGAGAGCAAGACCGGGGCCAACTCCTCGATGAGGCGAAATCGCTCGGGAATCCGCGATTTTCCGTAGCATGTCCCGGGTGCCAGGCCCCGATGCGAGGTGATTCTCTCAACCAGCGGTTGACTTTTTCCCCGCGGGGCTGGCGTCAGAGCCCGTACTTTCTGCAGAGGTACTTGATCTGGTTCGCGTCGAGGCCCAGGCGCCGGGCGGCTTCGGCCTTGATGCCGCCGGCGGCGGCGATGGCGTCGGCCAGAAGTCTCTTTTCGAACTCCTCGACCGCCTTGCCGAAAGGCAGGCCCCGGCCCGCCACCCCGCCCGCCTCGTGATTGGGACGGCGCAGGGCCCTCGGCAGATCCTCCTCCCCGATCTCCTCACCCTCCGAGAAGAGAACCAGCATCTCGATGGCGTGTTCGAGCTCGCGGACGTTGCCCTTCCAGGGATGACTCTCGAGCCGCTCGAGGGCGACCGGGGACAGGCGCGACGCCGTCTTGCCGTGGCGCGCGGCGAACCTGGCCAGGAAGCTGCCTGCCAGAAGCCCGATGTCCCCGCTGCGCTCGCGCAGGGGCGGAATCGGCAAAATCACGGTGTTGATCCGGTAGAACAGGTCCTCCCGGAAGGACCCCTCCGAAACGCGCTCCTCGAGGTCCTCGTTGGTTGCCGTGACGAGCCGAAAGTCCACGGCGATCGGCCGTCGGCCCCCGACGCGCTCGATTTCTCTCTGCTCGATGGCCCGCAGGAGCTTGGACTGGATCCCCGCCGAGAGCGTTCCGATCTCGTCCAAGAACAGCGTCCCGCGCTGCGCGAGCTCGAACCGGCCGGGCCGCGAGGCGATCGCCCCCGTGAAGGCGCCCTTTTCGTGGCCGAAGAGCTCCGCCTCGGCCAGGGACTCCGGCAGGGCGGAGGCATTGACGGCCACGAAAGCCTCCGCGGCGCGGCGGCTGCCCGCATGAATCGACCGGGCGACCAGCTCCTTGCCGGTCCCGCTCTCCCCGAGGATGAGCACCGACGCGTCGCTCGGGGCCACACGGGCGATGTCGGCCCGCAGCCGCTGCATTGCCGAGCTCGCGCCGAGGAGCTGGCCGAGGGGCCCCTCGCCCGCCGACTGCCGTCGCAGGGCGCGGTTGTCGGCGAGCAGGCGCCGGCGCTCCAGGGCCCGGCGCAGGATCGTCCGGAGTTCGTCCCTGTCCACGGGCTTCTGGAAGAAGTCGAAGGCTCCTTCGGCCATCGCCTTGAGGGCGAGCGCTCTCTCCCCCTCCCCGGACATCATCACCACCGTCGCGTCCGGGTCCCGCTTCCGGACCTCCGAGAGAAGACCGAGCCCTTCCTCGACCTGCCCGGAAGGAGGCAGGCGCAGGTCGAAGAGGTGGACATCGAACTCCTCCTCGAGGGCGCGCCGCCCCGCCGAGGCGTCCGGCGCACCGACGACCTCGAAGTCGGCCTTGAGCGCCCAGGTGAGCTGATCGAGCAGCGCGGCGTCGTCCTCGACGATCAGGACGCGGCCGAGCCGGGCTCCGGTCATGAGGCTGCCGGCGTGGCCCCGGGGAAGGAGAGGCGCACCACGGTGCCACCCCCCGGCTGGGAGAGGATCCGGATGCGCCCGCCGTGGTGCCGGACGATCCGTCCGGCGGTGAAGAGCCCCAGGCCGATGCCGTTCGTCTTGGTCGTCTGGAAGGGATGGAGGAGCCTTTCCCGCGCGGCCTCGGCCGACATGCCCGTGCCGTTGTCGATGATGTCGACGGCCGCCCGCGGGCCGCCGCGGGAGCGCGCCGAAAAGCTGCGTACGACGACCTTCCCGCCCGGGCCCGCAGCCTCGAGGGCGTTGTCGAGCAGGCTCACGAATGCGTCCTTCAGATAGTCGGGGTCGGCCCAGACGAGAGGCGGGGACCCGAGCGCCAGCGCGAGCGCCGGCAGCTTCTGGGCAGCGGATGACTTCAGCCGGCTGCCGCCCGCCGTCGCGGCGCCCGCCACGACCTGGAGGACCTCGTTCAAGTCGAGGGCGATCTTGACGAGAACGGCGTCCTCGTGGGCCTGGTGCCGGGCGGCGATGTCCTCCAGCCGGCCCACCGTGGCGGACAGCAGGTCCCGGACGCTCCTCTTGAAGTCCGGATCGCCGTAGTGCTCCTCCAGATTCGAGAGGAGCATCTGGAGCCGAAAACCTATGTTCTTGACGTCGTGGATGAGAACGCGATCGAGCGTCGAACGCAGCTCCCGCGAGCCGCGCCGGGGCCGGGAGGCCATGTCAATGCTTCGTTTCCGGGAAGCGGATCTCGACGGCCAGGCCCGGCCGGAGCACCGCCTGGGCCGGGTCGCGCCGCACCCGGATGACCACCTGGAACAGTCCGCTGCCCGGGTCCACGGTAGGGCTGATGAAGTCCACCGCGCCCGTCGTCTTCGCCTGCGGGAAGCTGACCGGAACGACGTCCACGGCGGCGCCCTTTCGGACGGTCATCAGCTCCTTCTCCCCGACGTAAATCCGGGCCAGAAGCGGCTCCATGGCCGTCACCTTGAAGAGCGGATCGGCCTTGTCCTCGATGACCTTCTGGCCCACCCGCACGTACTTTTCGGTCACGATCCCGGCAAAGGGCGCCCGGACGACCGCGTAGTCGCGCAGGGCCTTCGCCTTCTCCCACTTGGACACGGCCACGGCGTGCTGGGCTTTCTTCTCGTCGAGGTCCTGCCGCGACAGGACGTTGTTGGTAGCGAGCTTCTCGGCCCTCTCGTACTCCACGCGGGCGAGCTCCATTTCCTCTTTGGCCTCGTTCAAGGCCGCGTCGAATTCCCGGGTATCGAGCTGCGCTAAGGCCTGCCCCTTCGCGACCGCGCTGCCCCGGTCGACCAGGACCTGGTCCACGATGCCCGTGATGCGGGCGCACAGAACCACGTCCTGGTCTACCATCAGGTGCGAGGCATAGGCCTTCGCGTCCGACCCGGCGGGCTTGGCGTCCGCGGGCCCGGCCGAGAGCCGGACCGCGGCCGCAAAACAAGCCGCGAGGGCGAGCGCCGGACGCCTGATGGTGGCCATGGAACCTGCTGAAATGCTATCGTCAAACGAGGTTCGATGTCGATTCTTCTCGCCGACGAAAGGCCGGAGGCGCAGCAGAAGGGGTTCCGGGCGAATTTCCGCTGGAAGCTCGCGGAGCCTCTGGACGAGCGCCGGCTCGCCGCTTTCCTGATGACCAAGCACCGGCGCAACGACAACGACTGGACCCGCCGCCCCTCCCCCTTCTTTGCCTCGCTCGGCCAGGCGTCGATCGAATGCTCGGTGCCGATCGCCGGACCGGAGGCGCTGCCCGAGCTCGAGAAGGTGCTGACGGCCGAGCTGAAGGGCATTCTGGCCGGGGCGAGCGCGATTCACGAGGAAATGGTCTCCGGAACCGACTGGCGCCAGGTCGCCCCCCCGTAGAGCGGGCTCTGGACTTCCGGCCGGGCCGCCGGAACCCCGAAAATGCGTATGCGTATAATCCCGCCGCGACAAGGGGGGTGAGGATGCTCTCCGTTCCCTCGCTCAGACTCAACCAGTTCGGCGTGCGGTTTTACGAGGCGCTGCTCTCGGGCGCGGATCTCCAGTCCCTCGTCGGGTTCGAGGTCCTCTCCTTCGGGCCCCAGACCCAGGCGACGCGCGGCAAGGCGAAGAAGGCCACGGGCCGCGTCAACTGGGAGTTCCTGGAAAAGAGGATCTCGGCCTCCGAGCAGGCTTACCAGAGACCCATCATCCAGAAGAAGATCGAGGAGCTGGTCACCTACTACCTGCAGTGCGCGGATTCCGGCACGCTCCCGACCATCCCGGGCAGCGTCCTTTTGGTGTCGGACCGGCGCCTGGAGTTCTCGCCCTCCTCGGGCCGGGCTGACACAGGCACCCTCAAGCTGCCCGAGGAGTCCGGGATCCTGCGGGCCCTGGATGGCCAGCACCGCCTCCTGGCCCTCCACCAGCTGGCCGAGAAGCACAACCTGAAAGACTTCCAGGTGCCGGCCGTGGTTTTCGACTCCCTGACGCCGGACCAGGTCGTGGAGCTCTTCGTCACCATCAACTCCAAGCACACCAAGTTGAACCCTTCGCACCTGATGTCGCTCGCGGGCCGCCGCCTGTACCGGGACGAGAACCTCGCCGCCGCTCACGACGTGATCCGGGGCTTGAACGAGGACGAGCACTCTCCCCTCTACCACCAGATCAAGGTCCTCGGCATCGGCAAGGGCAGCGTGACGCAGGCGGCCCTGGCCGACGAGCTGCGCGATGTGTTCGCCGCCATGGACGCCGCCGGGGGACGCATCTCCCGCGAGTTCCGGGAGAACGCAAAACGGTTCTTCCTGAACTACTTCAAGGCTGCGGGAAGGGCCTTCCCCGTCGCCTTCGCCGGCCGCAAGTATTCGATCCGGACCTCCACGGCCCTGCGCGCCTTCATCCGCATCGTGCCGTACGTCATCGCCATGATCCGGAGCCGCGGCGGCGACGTCTGGTCGGCGGGCGAGCTCGATGCGGCGCTGCGGCCGTGGGCCGAGGCCATCGGCGACCGGCGATTCGAGACCGAGACGGTGTGGAAGGAGAAGATGACCGGAGGCACGCGTTCCGCCGTCGAGATCCTGGCGCGGGAGCTGCGGCAGGGGCTGAACGCCTGAACTTTGGTGACACTTTTTCGTAAGATTCGAGTGAAGGAGCCATAGAAGAATGGGAGCGATCGGAGGATGCTTGATGTTCCTCGTCGTCCTGGCCGTCGTCGCGGCCATCTGGGCGATCTGGAGATACAACAACCTCGTCACGCTCAAGAACCAGGTCGCCAACGGCTGGAAGCAGATCGACGTCCAGCTGAAGCGGCGCCACGACCTCATCCCCAACCTGGTCTCCGCCGTCAAGGGCGAGATGCAGTTCGAGCAGGACACCCTGGAGAAAGTGATCGCGGCCCG
>Ga0335082_10007349_pt1 | contig 11960 bp, 10 predicted proteins | sample Lox_Sample_41_FD_206718 | JGI IMG/M metagenome (GOLD analysis project Ga0335082, IMG submission 206718) | Soil microbial communities from Loxahatchee National Wildlife Refuge, Florida, United States - Lox_Sample_4.1 | ecosystem: Environmental > Terrestrial > Soil > Wetlands | place: USA...
TCGCCGACGCGCCGCGACACCATCGCGGTGGCCGCGCCGACGGTCGGCGTCGAGCGCGACGCGTACGTGCCCAGGCCGTACGGCGTGTTGTCGGTATCGCCGTGCTGGACCTTCACGTCCTCCGGCTGGATGCCGAGCTCGGACGCGACGATCTGCGCGAACGTCGTCTCGTGACCCTGGCCCTGGGTCTGCGAGCTGATCTTCAGGATCGCCTTGCCGGTCGGGTGGATCCGGAGCTCGGCGCCGTCGTTCATCTTCAGGCCGAGGATGTCGTAGTCCTTGTGTGGCCCGGCCCCGACGACCTCGGTGAAGCTGGCCAGCCCGATGCCGTAGAGCTTGCCCTCGGCGCGCGCCTGCTCCTGCTCGCGACGGAAGTCGGCGTAGCCGATCTTCTCGAGCGCGAGGTTCATCGCCCCGTGGTAGTCACCCGAGTCGTACGTGAAGCCGCTCGCGGACTCGTACGGGAACTGCTCCTTCTTGATGAAGTTCTTCAGCCGCAGCTCCGACGGATCCATCCCGAGCTCGTACGCCGCGTTCTGCACGAGGCGCTCGATCATGTACGACGCCTCCGTCACGCGGAACGAGCATCGGTACGCGACGCCGCCGGGCGCCTTGTTCGTGTACGCGCCGTCCGCACTGACGTGCGCGACCGGCAGGTCGTAGGAGCCGGTCACGATGTGGAACAGCCCGACCTTGAACTTCGAGGGCTGGGCGTCCGCATGGAAGGCGCCTTCGTCCGCGAGCAACGAGACGCGCAGGCCGAGCATCGTGCCGTCCTGCTTGAGCGCCATCTCGCCGTGCATATGGAAGTCGCGCGCGAACCCGGTGGAGATCAGGTTCTCGGTCCGGTCCTCGATCCACTTCACCGGCCGTCCGAGCAGCAACGACGCGGCGGTCGCCACGACGTAGCCCGGATACACGGGCACCTTGTTGCCGAACCCTCCGCCGATGTCCGGCGAGAAGATCCGGATGTTCTCCTCCGGCAGGCCCGTGACCAGCGCGAACACGGTGCGGATCGCGTGCGGCGCCTGGGACGTCATGTAGATCGTCACCTGACCGGTGCCCATGTTCACGTCGGCGAGGCAGCCGCACGTCTCCAGCGGGGACGGATGCACGCGGGGATAGTGGGTGTCCAGCGAGACGACCTTCTCGGCCGCGGCGAACGCCGCGTCCGTCCCCTCCTTGTCGCCGTTCTCCCAGTGGTAGATGTGGTTGTCGGTCTGCCCTTCCTTCTCGTCGCGGATCACGGGCGCGCCGGCTTCCATCGCCTGCTGGGGTGTGACGACGGGGGGCAGCGGATCGTAGTCCACGTCGATCAGCTCGAGCGCGTCGACCGCCGCGTAGGGGTCCTCGGCGACGACCGCCGCGACCTCTTGGCCCTGGAACCGCACCTTGTCCGTGGCCAGGACCGCCTGCGTGTCGCCCGAGAGCGTCGGCATCCAGGCCAGGTTGTGCTGGGCCATCAGCTCGCCGGTGACCACCGCGACGACGCCGGGGGCGGCTGCCGCGCGCGTGGTGTCGACCGAGTTGATCTTCGCGTGGGCGTACGGGCTGCGGAGGATCGCCATGTGCAGCATGCGCGGCAGGACGATGTCGTCGATGTAGTTGCCCTGGCCGCGGATGAACCGGTCGTCCTCCTTGCGGCGGACGCTGTGGCCGATCCCGCGGATCTCCTCTGGCTGGGTCGCCATCGTTGTTCGTTCTCCTTCCGGATGCGATGCGGTTACGCGGACGCCACGGCGGGCTGCTCGGCCTTCGCGGCGGCGGCCGCGCGGATCGCGGCGACGATGTTGATGTAGCCGGTGCAGCGGCAGATGTTGCCGGAGATCGCCCACCGGACGTCTTCCTCGCTCGGATCGGGGTTCCGCTCCAGCAGGGCCGTGCCGACGAGCATCATCCCCGGCGTGCAGAACCCGCACTGGAGCCCGTGCTCCTCCTTGAACGCCTCCTGCATCGCGCTCAGCCCGCCGGCGCCGAGGCCCTCGACCGTCGTGATCTCGCGGCCGTCGGCCTGGACGCCGAAGACCGTGCACGACTTGACCGGGGTCCCGTCGACCAAGACGGTGCAGGCGCCGCAGCTGGTGGTGTCGCACCCGACGTGCGTGCCGGTCATCCCGAGCTCGTCGCGGATCACGTGGACCAGCAGCATCCGTGGCTCGACGTCGACCGTGTGCTCGGCGCCGTTGACGGTGAACGTGGCTTCCATCAGACCGTTCCTCCTGCTCGCTCGGGGCTCACGCGCGTGCCAGCTCGATCGCGCGGGCGAGCCCGCGCCGGACATAGACGTCGACGACGTGCCGCTTGTACGCCTCGCTGCCGCGGACGTCGGTCACCGGTTGCGAGGCCTCCGCCGCCAGGCGCCCGGCCTCCGCGAACGCGTCCTCGCCGGGCTCGGCGCCGGCGAGCGCCGCCTCGGCAGCGGTCGCCTTCAGGTTCTTCAGGCCGACCGACGTCAGCCCGATCCCGGCCGAACCGATCGTGCCGTTCTGCATCTGGACGAACACCGCCGTGCCCACCGTGGCGAAGTCGCCGACCTTCCGTTCCATCTTCAGGTAGGTCCCGCCGGAGCGCGCCGTTGGCGTCGGGACGCGGACCTCGGTCAGCATCTCGCCCGGCGCGATCGAGGTCTGGAACGTGTCGACGAGGAACTCGCCGATCGGCACCTCCCGTTCGCCGCTCGAGCTCCGCAGCACCACGCTGGCGCCGAGCGCGAGCATCACCGAGCCGAGGTCACCGGCGGGGTCGGCATGTGAGAGGGACCCGCCGATCGTGCCGAGGTTGCGCACGATCGGATCGGCGATCTGCGGCGCGGCCGTCGCGATCGTGGGGTAGCGGGCGATCACCTCGGACGCCGCCAGTTGGTTGTGCCTCACGAGGGCGCCGATCCGCAACGCGCCGTCGCGCTCCTCGATGCCGTCGAGCCCCGCGATCCGGTTCACGTCGATGAGGTGCTCGGGCGCCGCGAAGCGGAGCTTCATGAGCGGGATCAGGCTCTGGCCTCCCGCCAGCACCTTCGCGTCCTCCCCGTGCTCGGCGAGGAGCGCGAGCGCCTCATCGAGCGTGGACGGCCGGTGGTATTCGAACGCTGAGGGCAGCATCGACGGCTTCCCCTTTCCCAGTCCGGAGCAAGTTTCCGCGCAGCCTATCTGCGCCGCGCGGCGAACGGATCGATTGCAACACCGAGCGCCGGAACGGGCAAGTCCCCATCCGGGCCAGGTTGCTCCCGCGCCGAATCCCTAGACTCCGGGGTGATGGCGAAACCGAGCGTTCCGCCCGCGATCGAATCGCCGCTGGTCATCGCCTCGAACCGCGGGCCTGTCACGTTCGAGCCGGACGGGGCGGGGGGGTACGAACCGCGTCGCGGCGCCGGCGGCCTCGTCACGACGCTGTCCGGCGTCTTCTACCGCGACGAGGCGACCTGGGTGTCCGCGGCGCTGTCCGACGCCGACCGCGTCGTGCCGGACGAGGCCGCCGTCGACGAGTCCATCGGGCTGCAGCTGCGGTTCGTGTCCCTCGATCCCGACGTCTACGAGGGCTACTACAACGAGATCGCGAACGGGGTGCTCTGGTTCACGAGCCACTTCCTGTGGGACATCGCTCGCGCGCCGGTGTTCGACGCGAAGACGGACGAGGCCTGGAGCGCGTACGAGAAGGCGAACCGGGCCTTCGCCGAGGTGCTGGACGCCGCGCCGGCCGACGCCGTGTTCCTGGTCCAGGACTACCACCTCTCCCTGGTCCCGCGGTACCTCCGCGACCTCCGGCCGAACGCGAGGATCGTCCACTTCTCCCACGTGCCCCATCCCGGGCAGACCTACGTGCGCCTGCTGCCGGTCGGGGTCCGCGAGTCGCTCGTGCGCGGGGTGGCCGGCGCCGACGTGATCGGGTTCCAGACCCGGACCTGGGCGGAGAACTTCCTGTTGTCGGCGCGGGCGCTCCCGGGCGCGAAGGCGGACCTGCGTCGGTTCCGGCTCTCGCTGGACGGGCGCACGTCGCTCGTGCGCCCGTTCCCCGTCTCGGTGAGCGCCGAGCCGCTCCGTGCGATGTCGGCCGACCCCGAGGTGCGGACGATCCGGGAAGAGATCAAGGCCTCGCTCGGGGACCAGAAGCTGTTGCTCCGCGTGGATCGCCTCGAGCCGTCGAAGAACATCCTGCGCGGCTTCCGCGCGTACGAGCTGTTCCTGCGGCGGCATCCGGAGTGGCACGGCAAGGTGCGTTTCCTCGCGCTGCTGACGCCGTCGCGCGAGGAGCTCGACGCCTACCGCGAGTACGGCGACGAGTGCCTCGCCGAAGCCCACCGCATCAATACCGAGCTCGGTCGCGACGGCTGGGCGCCGATCGTCGTGCGCCTGCAGCACGACCTCCCGTACGCGGTCGCGGCCTACGGCGTCTACGACGCGTTGATCGTGAACCCGGTGTTCGACGGGATGAACCTCGTCGCGATGGAGGGGCCGCTGGTGAACCGGAAGGTCGGGGCGCTCGTGCTGTCGCGCAACGCCGGCGCGTTCGGACGGCTCGGCCGGCACGCGATCGGCGTGAACCCCTTCGACGTGCGCGAGACCGCCGACGCGATCGCGCAGGCGCTCGAGATGGGCCAAGACGAGCGCACCCGGCGCGCGAGGGGTCTGTCGCGCACGGTCCTGGCCCACACGCCGGCGACGTGGCTCGCCGATCAGCTGAACCTGCTGGACCGCGCGGTCGGGCTGCGCGCGGACGACTGAGCGGCCGGCTCAGCCCGGGATCGTCCAGCCCGAGGTCTCCCAGTCGTCGGGGCCGCCGATCCCGGCCGCGAACGGCGGCAGTGGCATCTGCAACCGGTGCGAGAGCGCGTGCGCGTACGGCTCGTACATCCGGCGGTACGGCGCGAGCCGCTCCTCCATCCGGGGGTGCAGCCCCACGCCCGCGGCCTCGAGCCCGTCACGCAGCGAGGACCGGTCGTCCGGGCGCATGTGCTCCGTCGGCTCGTAGCGATCGGCGAGGACCTGCGCGAGGTCGACGACGGCATGCCGGGCCATCGCGAAGGTGCGGCGCGCCTGCCAGGGGGAGATGCCGTCGACGCCCGTCAGCGCGAGGGCCGAGGCATCGAGGATCGTCGTGAGCGCAGCGAGCCAGGACTGGTTGTCGTGCTGGGATCGGAACCACGCGAGGATCGGGTACGAGAGGTGGCTCTCGAGCAGCTCGGCCGCCCACAGCTCCCAATCCGCCAGCAGGCCGTTCACCGAGGCGAGGTCGCCGAACTGGGTCGCGCGCCGGAAGATCTCCATCGCGCTCGGTGGCGACCCCGCCCACTGATCGAGCATCGAGATCCGGACCTCGCGCCGTGAGAACGCCTGGTACATGACCGGGAGGTACGAGATCGCGAGCGCGAGGAACGCGAACCCCATCCCCGCCTCGACGGCCGTGATCGCTCGGCCGGGGGAGGTGAGCGGGGTCACGTCGCCGAGGCCGAGTGTCCAGAACGTGGTCGCGCTGAGGTAGAGGTAGGTGCCGAACCCGCCCGCGAGGTGACCCGTGATCGCGAGCTGGAGCCCCCATTGCAGCAGCCCGAACCCGATGATCACGCCGAGCGCCCACAGCCCGAACAAGAACAACAGCGACAGCGGCGCGAACACGCTGAGGTACTTCTCGCGACGCGGCCCCGAGGATCCCCGGCCGACGCCCGACCACACGCGCCAGAAGCCCCGGAAGTAGATCCTCGTCAGACGTAGCCGGCGATCGACCCGGCGCGGGAGCACGAGCGTCTCGAACGTCTCCCAGAAGACCACCGCGATCAGCAGGACGCCGAGGATCGCCGCGATCACGTGCAGGGCCGCCACGGACGGCACCCTATCGTGGCCCCGGCGGGAGCGGCCCCGGCGGTGTTCCGGCATGGGCGCCGTACGATGCGACGACCGGGCCCGGGAGCCGGCCACGACCGAGGAGACGACCAGGATGTGCTACGAGCCGAGCGCACGACCACCGCTGCCGCCGATCCGCGGAGGGGCGGGGCTCGCCGGCACCGAACGGTTGGTGTTGGAGGCCGCAGACGGGAACCGCCTGTCCGCGTTCGGGACCCGCGCCGTGGTCGCCGACGCACCGGGTCTGGTGATCATGCCGGACGTCCGCGGGCTCCATCCGTTCTACCGGGATCTGGCGATCCGGTTCGCCGAGGCCGGCGTACACGCCACCGCGATCGACTACTTCGGCCGGACCGCGGGGCTCGGTGAGCGCGACGATGCGTTCGAGTACGCCCCCCATGTGCAGCAGACGCAGCCCGAGACGGTCGCGCTCGACGTGGCGGCCGCGCTCTCGCACCTCCGGTCGGCGGCGGGCGGCGGCGCGACGCGGACGTTCACCGTCGGGTTCTGCTTCGGCGGCCGGAACTCCTTCAACCAGGCGGCGGCAAACCACGGGCTGGACGGCGTGATCGGGTTCTACGGGCGTCCGCAGCAGATGGATCGGGACGATCGGTCGGCGCCCGTCGTCCTCGCGGCCGGCTATCGGTGCCCGGTGCTCGGGTTGTTCGGCGGCGCCGACCCGGTGGTCCCGCCGGAGGCCGTGGACGGGTTCGAGCGAGCGCTTGCGGGGGCCGGCGTCGACCACGAGCTCGTCGTGTACCCGGACGCCCCGCATTCGTTCTTCGACCGGACGGCCGCGGAGCACGCGGACGAAAGCGCCGACGCGTGGCGGCGGATGCTCGCCTTCTTCGGCGCCACCGCCTGAGCGGCTGGTCGCGGCGCGGGAGGACCCCTACGATGCCCGCCATGTCCGACGAGGGGTGGACGCCGGTGCTCGCGCTGGAGGACCTGCCGGACCGACGCGCCACGCGCGCGGAGGTGGGGGACACCCAGGTCCTGCTCTACCGCGCGGACGACCGGATCTTCGCGATCGGCAACCGGTGCACGCACCAGGGGGCGCCGCTCGATCGCGGCGCGGTGAAGGTCCTGGACACGCTGGCGACCGTGACCTGCCCGGCGCACGGCAGCGTGTTCCGGCTGACCGACGGCGCGGTCGTCCGCGCGCCGGCGCCCCGTCCGGTCCCGGCGTTCGAGACCCGGGTCACCGACGGCACCGTCGAACTCCGGCCTCGGGCGTAAGGCTTCCGGTCGTTCCCGGAGGCCCGGCCGCCGGGTAGCGTTAGCGCGTGACCGCGATCCTCGTGACGGTCGCGTTGCTCGTGGGCATCGCGGCCGTCGTCTTCGTGCTCGGAGCCGGGCAGCGGACCACGCGCCCGTCCCCCTCGCGCCCGGCTCCCAAGCCGGCGAACCGCGACATGCGGCTCGGCGGGACCCCCGCCGGAACGGGTCCGTCGGCCGCGAAGCCGAAGAAGAAGCCGGCGCCGCGGTCGGCGTTCGCGAAGGCGCCGCTGTGGCTGCGCGTGCTCCCGATCGTGCTGCTGATCGGCGCCGTGGCCTCCCTGGGCGTCGCCCTGACGAAGTTCCGCGTGGGCAAGACCCAGCACGGCCCGATCGTGATCCTCGCGATCGACACCTCGCAGTCGATGAGCACGAAGGACGGCGACACGACACGACTGGCGGCGGCGCAGGCCGCCGCGCGCAACTTCGTCGACGGGCTCCCGGCGAGCTTCCGCGTCGGCCTCGTCGTGTTCGACGCCACCCCGACCGTGCTCGCGCCGCCGTCGGCCGACCGCGCCCAGATCGAGGCGGCCCTCCAGGATCTGTCCCGGCACCCGCCGAAGGGCACCGTGATCGGCGACGGCCTGGCGACCGCGCTGGATCAGATCGAGCAGACGTGGTCGACCGACGGCCAGGTCGACTCGGCCGTGGTCCTGCTGTCCGACGGCCGCGACGCGGGGAGCACGGTGCATCCCGATGACGCCGCCACGCGCGCCGAGAAGCTCGCCGTCCCGGTCTACACGGTGGTCCTCGGCGGCGGCGGCGCGGACCCGACGCTGCTGCAGGGGATCGCCAACACCACCCACGCTACGTCCGCGACGGCGAACGACGCCGGCCAGCTGAGCGGGATCTACCAGACCCTCGGCTCCAAGCTGTCGAAGGAGCTCAAGATCAGCAGCTCCGCGCAGCGCTACGTGTTGCTGGCCGTCTTCCTCGCGGTCGCCGCGGCGATCCTCGTGCTCCTCTCGAACCGGGCGCCGGAGCGCCGCTAACCGGTCACGTCGACGACGTCGGCGTGCAGTGCCTGCACCAGCTCGCGCGATCCCACGTGGAGGTTGACGCCGCGCTCGCCGGCTCCGATCGCGACCTGCTCCGTCGCAGTCACGGCGGCGTCGGCGATCACCGGCCAGGCGTGGGTCGCGCCGAACGGCGTGATCGCGCCGCGTTCGTAGCCGGTCGCCTCCTTCGCCTCGGCCTCGTCGGGCAGGGAGAGCCGTCGTGTCCCGAGGTGCATGCGGAGCTTCGGCCAGTCGATCTGACGGCCTCCGGGGACCAGGACGAAGACGTAGTCGTCGGCGCCGAGCCGGATCACGATCGTGCGCAGCAGCTGCCCGAGCTCGATGCCCTGCAGGTCGGCGCTCTCCTGTGCGCTCGAGGGCCGTTCGGTTCGCACGACGTCGAACGAGAGCCCCGCCGCGCGGGCGGCCCGGGTTCCCGGCGTGTCGTCGTCCACGCCGGCGAGCCTATCCGGCGCGGACCTCGATCGAGGCGTCGACCTCCACGCCGGTCCGCAGCGTGTCGAGGACCACGCAGTAGCGCTCGGCGCTCCGCAGGAGGCGTTCGGCTCGTTCTCCGCGCTCGTCGTCCGAGATCGTCACCGTCGTGCGGCAGGTGATCGCGCGGATGCCGATCGGATAGTCGCGGCCCATCGCGAGCGTGCCCCGCGGATCCCAGTCGGCCTCTGCCACGATCTCCAGGTGCTCGATCGCGATCCCCATGTTGGCCGAGACCATCCGCAGCGTGATCTCCTGGCACGCGACGAGCGCCGCGAGCAACACGTCGCCGGAACACGGCACGTCGCCCACGCCGCCCACGGCCGGATGCGCGCCGGCCCGGAACGTCCATCCCGGCACCGACGCCGGCTCCGACTCGACGTGGAGCGGATCGGTGAGGTCGGCGGTGCCGCCGGTGACCCGCAGCCGCCGCACGGCGGTGGCGGGATCCGCGTTGTAACCCTCCCTGATCGGGCGCTGGATCGCCCGGACGTCCACCCGTGATGCCGGCATGGCTCCGCCTCCTCGTCCGTGCGGCCACGAGGCCGACGAGGGATAGTACGGCGATGGGCGTCCTCGACCCGGCGAGCGAACGATGAGCGTGGGAGCGCGCGAGGTGCGGGCGCCGCGCGGCGCGGCGATCACGTGCCTCGGCTGGCAGCAGGAAGCCGCGATGCGGATGTTGATGAACAACCTCGACCCCGACGTCGCCGAGCGGCCGGACGACCTCGTGGTGTACGGCGGCACGGGGCGCGCCGCGCGGTCCTGGGCCGCCTTCGACGCGATCGTCCGCGAGCTCCGCCGTCTCCGGGACGACGAGACCCTCTTGGTGCAGTCGGGCAAGCCGGTCGGCGTCCTGCGGACGCACGAGTGGGCGCCGCGCGTCCTGATCGCGAACGCGAACCTCGTGCCCGAGTGGGCGACCTGGGACGAGTTCCGCCGGCTCGAGGCGCTCGGCCTGACGATGTACGGCCAGATGACGGCCGGGTCGTGGATCTACATCGGCACGCAGGGGATCCTCCAGGGGACGTTCGAGACGTTCGCCGAGTGCGCGGCGCAGCACTTCGGCGGGACGCTCGCCGGCACCATCACGCTGACGGGTGGGCTCGGCGGGATGGGCGGCGCGCAGCCGCTCGCCGTGACGATGAACGACGGCGTCGCGATCTGCGTCGAGGTCGACCCCTCTCGGATCGAGCGCCGCATCAAGACGCGCTACCTCGATCGCGAGACCGCGGACCTCGAGGAGGCGCTCCGCTGGGCCGACGAGGCCCGCGCGAACCGCGAGCCGCTGTCGATCGGCCTGCTCGGCAACTGCGCCGAGGTCCTGCCCCTGCTGGTGCAGCGAGGCTGGGGACCGGACATCGTCACCGACCAGACGAGCGCGCATGACCCGCTCGGCGGCTACGTGCCGGCGGGGCTGTCGGTCGGGGACGCCGACGCGCTGCGCGGGGCCGACCCCGACGGGTACGAACGCCGCTCGTTCGCGTCGATGGCGGCGCACGTGGAGGCGATCGTCGCGTTCCAGGATGGCGGCGCGGTCGCGTTCGACTACGGGAACAACCTTCGGGGCGGCGCCGAGCGCGGCGGGCTCGCGCACGATCGCGCCTACGCGTACCCGGGCTTCGTGCCGGCGTTCGTGCGGCCGATGTTCTGCGAGGGCAAGGGACCGTTCCGCTGGGCCGCGCTCTCGGGCGATCCCGAGGACATCGCGAAGACCGACCGCGCCGTCGCGAGCTTGTTCCCCGAGGACGAACGGCTGCAGCGGTGGCTCGCGATGGCCTCCGAACGGGTCGCGTTCCAGGGGTTGCCGGCCCGGATCTGCTGGCTCGGCTACGGCGAGCGCGCGAGGGCCGGCGTGCGGTTCAACGAGATGGTGGCCTCGGGCGAGCTGTCGGCGCCGATCGTGATCGGGCGCGACCACCTCGACAGCGGGAGCGTCGCGAGCCCGTACCGCGAGACCGAGGCGATGGTCGACGGCTCGGACGCGATCGCGGACTGGCCGCTGCTGAACGCGCTCGTGAACACCGCGAGCGGCGCGTCGTGGGTCAGCATCCACCACGGCGGCGGCGTCGGGATCGGCCGGTCGATCCACGCCGGCCAGGTCGTCGTGGTCGACGGGACCGAGCTCGCCGGCGCGAAGGCCGAGCGCGTGCTGACGAACGACCCCGCGACGGGCGTGCTCCGCCACGTCGACGCCGGCTATGAGGAGGCCGAGGAGGTCGCGCGGACGCGTGGCATCCGGGTGCCGATGACCGAGGACTGAGGCGTGCTCGTCGAGGGGATCGGCGAACTCGTCACGAACGATCCGGAGCTCGGTGAGGGTCGGCTCGGGCTGCTCCGCGACGCCGCGGTCGCGATCGACGGCGACCGCGTCGTCTGGGCGGGTCCGGCGGGCGCGGCGCCCGAGGGGGTCGCCGGCCCCCGGCTCGATGCCGCGGGCGCCGCGGTGCTGCCCGGCTTCGTCGACGCGCACACCCACCTCGTGTTCGCCGGGGACCGGACCGCGGAGTTCGACGCCCGGATGCGCGGCGAGCCGTACGCGGCGGGGGGGATCCGCACGACGGTGACGGCCACGCGCGCCGCCGGCGACGAGGCGTTGCGCACGAACGCGCGACGCCTGGCCGCCGAGGCGCTCCGCGGCGGGACCACCACGCTCGAGGTGAAGTCCGGCTACGGGCTGACCGTCGCCGCCGAGGCCCGGCTGCTGCGGATCGCCGCCGGGATCACCGACGAGGTCACCTTCCTCGGGGCGCACCTCGTTCCGCCGGAGCACGCGGACGACCCCGACGCATACGTGTCGCTCGTCTGCGGCGAGATGCTCGACACGTGCGCCCCGCTCGCGCGCTGGTGCGACGTGTTCTGCGACCTCGGGGCGTTCGACGAGGACGCGTCCCGCCGGATCCTCGGGGCCGCGGCCGCCCGCGGCCTCGGGCTGCGCCTGCACGCGAACCAGCTGGAGCACGGCCCGGGCGCGCGCCTGGCGGCCGAGGTCGGCGCCGCGAGCGCCGACCACCTCACGTACCTGACCGGTGACGACGTCGACGCCCTCGCGGGCGCCGACGTCGTCGCGACCCTCCTGCCGGTCGCCGACCTCTCGACGCGGCACCCGTGGCCCGACGCGCGGGCGCTGCTCGCCGCCGGCGTCCGCGTCGCGCTCGCGACCGACTGCAACCCCGGCACGTCGTTCACGACGAGCATGCCGCTCGTCGTGGCGCTCGCCGTCACGGCGATGCGGATGACGCCCGAGGAGGCGACCTGGTCGGCGACCGCCGGCGGCGCGGCCGCCCTTCGGCGCGCGGACATCGGCCGGGTCGCTCCCGGGGCGCTCGCCGATCTGGTCGTGCTCGACGCGCCG
>Ga0335082_10007351_pt1 | contig 11958 bp, 10 predicted proteins | sample Lox_Sample_41_FD_206718 | JGI IMG/M metagenome (GOLD analysis project Ga0335082, IMG submission 206718) | Soil microbial communities from Loxahatchee National Wildlife Refuge, Florida, United States - Lox_Sample_4.1 | ecosystem: Environmental > Terrestrial > Soil > Wetlands | place: USA...
GATAGAGACCTCCCGGTCAATTCGGGCCTCGTGCAAATTCGCATCGACCCCCTGACGTCTCCTTAGTTGCTCCGAGCCCGCAGCAGAGCTGGGGCGCGGCGCGCCTCTGGCTCCGCTATCTCTTTGCCCCTTTCAGCTCCTGACTTTTCAGAATCGTTGACACTTAGCAAGCTAAGCAAGTAAGCTAATTCAGTAGAGATACATTTAGGGCGAATCGGATGGGCGAGTGCGGCTTTGTTGTTGCTCTCGAAGGGCGCCCCGAGACCCGGCAGTGTCGAATTGACATCAGCAGCGTCGTCATTGCCGGATGGACTGGTCGAGATTCTGCCGCGGTAGAGCGGCACATCGAGGAGCTCGCACAGTTGGGGGTTCCACGTCCTAGAGCAGTCCCTGCCTTCTATCGGGTTGCAACGAATCGGGTGACTGTTGCCCAAAGCATCGAGGTAACGAGCGAGCGGTCCAGCGGTGAAGTTGAATTCGTGTTGATGCAGCTCGGTGAGGAACTTTGGGTCGGAGTGGGGTCCGATCACACAGATCGGACAATCGAAACATTCGACGTGGGTGCTTCGAAGCAGATATGCGAGAAGCCGATTGCGCCGAGGTTTTGGCGATTCGCGGACGTCGCGCCTCATTGGGAGCAGCTGCAGCTGCGCTCATTTATAGGCCTCGAGCGACACGGGTATCAGGTAGGCAGCGTCTCGTCGATATTGGACCCTGCTGATCTCATTTCCGCTTACTGCGACGCATCCCGCCTCAAGGATGGCACGCTTTTGTTTTGCGGAACCGTGCCTGCTATTGGCGAAGTGCGTCCCGGGTCACCGTTCACGATTGAATTGGAAGACCCGGTTCTGAAGCGAATGATTCAGCACACTTACCATGTGGCGGTTCTCAGGGAGCGCGCCGTCGTCGCGTAGATCACTATGGGAAAACCCCACCTCGAGTTCTCTAGAGTTGATCTAGCGTCAGGCTGGGAGACACCTCCGGGTTATCCCGACGGGATCAAACAAAAGATACTGTCGAGTGATCTCGACGAAGTCAACAAATCGGGTAGTCGCACGCGGTTACTGCGCTTCGACCCAGGCGTCTTCACTATTGCTCCCTTCGTCCACGATCACTGGGAAGAGGTCTATTTACTCAGCGGCACTCTCCTCGTCGGTAACGACGTGCGAGGAAAGGGCGGAGAGAGTTATTCGGTTCCGACTTACGCGTGTCGGCCTCCCGGTGTTCGTCACGGCCCCTTCAGTTCGCCCGTTGGCTGCTTGTTGTTCGAGCTTCACTACTATGATCGGCGTACCTCATAGCCGCGACCAGCGCGTCGCTTGGGCCGAAGCCTTGCCGAGTCCGAATCGGCGGGAGTGCGGGAGTGCTATCCATGCAGTGTGATGGTGCTCAGAACTCGTCGCACGTTTCCGAGAGTCTGCCTGACGAGCCCGTTGCACTTCTCAACACTGAGAAGGTGCGCGACGTGCGTGTTCTGTATGAACGACATTGGGCCGAGTTGTGTGGGTACCTCAGGAAGCGGTTTGGCGCCGGCCCGCCGGAACCCCAGGATGTGGCGCAGCAGACTTTCTTGCGTTATGTCGCGAGCCGAAGTTGCAGCGAGGTACGCAACGAACGGGCGTACCTATTTCGGATCGCCCACAACGTGCTGGTTGAAGAGCGGCGGCGCATGTCGGCGCGGCGCACCATCGCTGCGGGCCTACTTACTCATACGCGGGCCAACACCGATGAGTTGACTCCAGAGCGCCTCCTGATCGGGACCGAGCACCTGGGCATTTTGCGGCAGGTTATAGATATGGCCCCAGAAGTCCGACGACGCTCTTTCATTCTCAATCGCTTCGATGGTGTTCCGTGCGCCGAGATCGCGCGGCGGACAGGGTACTCGGAATCTGCGGTAAAGAAGCACGTCACGCTCCTGCTTGCCGATCTTGAGACAGCTATGAAGCGTGCGGACCAACGGCAGCCCAGGTTCACGGCATCGCTGGTTACTCGCCCGGCATCAGCAACGGGCGCCGCTTCCTAGACGGACCGGTCGCACGGCAAGCGGGGCTAGGCCTGAAGTCTGGAGAACGCGAACGTGCGTCGAGCTCCAGGGCGCCGGCGGATGGAGAGGTCTGATCGATGGAGTTGTCGCGTCGAGAATTTGTTGCAGCAGTCGGCGCCGCGGCGCTGACTACTGAAGCATTCGGTACTATTCCTGCGCGGAGTTCCTCTTGGAGGCCCAATGCGAAGGAAGCGATTCGCACCATCGAGAATGTCTGGATCCCGCTAACAGACGGACAACGGCTAGCGATGCGCCTGTGGTTACCACTGAGCGCAGACACAAATCCGGTGCCGGTAGTGCTGGAATACCTGCCGTACCGGAAGAGGGATCAAATGCGGCGCCGGGACCAAGCCTGGGGTGAGGCGTTCGCTCCCTACGGATTCGCGGTCGCTCGGGTCGACATCCGCGGCACAGGAGAGTCCGATGGTGTGCTCCTGGGTGAGTACTTACGACAAGAGCAGAACGATGCTCTGGAAGTAATTGACTGGCTCTCGCGCCAACCATGGTGCAACGGTTCTGTCGGGATGCGGGGCATCTCGTGGAGCGGCTTTAACAGCCTACAGGTTGCTGCGGCGCAACCCCACGCGCTTAAGGCCATAATCGCTCAATGTGCTTCGGACAATCGCTACACAGACGACTCGCACTATGTCGGCGGGGCGCTAACGTTCGATGATGTGGAGTGGGCAGCGGAGTTCAAGATTGATCTCGTCACTCCTCCTGACCCCGCGCTGGTGGGTGAGCGTTGGCGTGAAATGTGGCTGCAGCGTTTGAGGGCAACCCCACCAGTGGCGACCGAGTGGCTCAGGCACCAACGATACGATGCGTTTTGGCAGCAAGGGTCCATTGCCACCGACTATTCAAGAATTAAGTGCCCAGTCTATCTCGTCGACGGGCAAATCGATTGCTACCGGGACTTCGTCCTGCGGGTGCTCGCCAATTTGAAGGTCCCGCGCAAGGGCTTGATCGGTTCATGGGGACACCGTTTCCCCCATCATGCGGACCCCGGGCCCGGCTTGGAATGGGTCGAGGAAGAGGTGCGATGGTGGACGCAATGGCTGAAGAACACCGACACGGGCGTCATGCAGGGCCCCATGTTGCGGAGTTACATCGAGACGCGCACGGCATCTGAGGTCTGGCCCAAGGACGTTCCCGGTTATTGGGTGGCAGAAGAGACCTGGCCCTCCCCTAGAATCACGCCCAGGACTTACTTTCTGAATCCACACTCGCTGGAAGCCAAGCCGGAGTCTCCAACGGTACTGACGATTTCATCTCAGGAGACGGTCGGCCTGACGAAACGGGAATGGTACATAAACGAGATGGGAGTTGACCTTCCACCGGACCAGACTCCGGACGATGCTCAATCGCTCCTATTCGACTCCTCCGTACTAACCCAAGACATCGAGATACTAGGCAAGCCTACGGCGATAGTGCACCTCTCATCAGACCAGCCTGTCGCAAAGTTGATTGTCCGACTCAACGAAGTTGATCCGGAGGGCAAGTCGTGGAACGTCTCTTACGGGGTTCTGAACCTTACGCACCGCGATGGACACGAGCATCCGTCGCCACTGATTCCTAATCAGGGCTATAACATCGAAGTGCCCTGCTACTACGCGGCACATCGCTTCAAGAAGGGCAGCCGCATTCGCATCGCGTTGACCGAGTCGCTCTGGCCGATGCTCTGGCCGTCGCCAAAGAGAGTGAATCTAAGGATTACAACCGGTGATTCGCGCCTGGTTCTTCCGGTGCGACCTCCGGCAAAAGACGATGGAGTACCGTTTCTACGAATAATCCGAAACGCTACGGAAGCGCGAGACGCTGCGGATCCGAAAATCCTGACGACCAAAGTCATTCAATCAGGTCCGGATGCCACCGGGCTTCTTTCGATACGAAAGGAGGTGCCCGAGCCGGAAGCGACATTGGCGGACATAGGTACGACCCTCTCTGGCAAGAGCACGTGGACGCGCTCGATTCGCCAAGGCGAGCCGAACAGTTCAAGGTGGACCGTTGAGTGGGAGCGACAGATGAAGAGAACTGATTGGAACGTCCGCATCCAGTCCAGCGTAGAGCTTAGTTCGCATCCAGACCACTTCCACATCAAAGAATCCATCGCAGCGTGGAGTGACAATAAGGAAATCTTTCGAAGAGAGTGGGACACGAATATCAAACGCGACCTGGTGTAGCGCATCGCCTCAAGTGCGATTGACAGCCCGTGGTTCCCCAAAGACAATTACGTAATTAAGTCTGATATCTAGAGAGACAAGTCATGGCAAACACTCGGCCGGCAACCATAGGGAGACCCGAGCTGCTTGTCGGCGACAGCGACCGCGAATTCAGAGTGTTCCTGCATGCGTTCATGGTGTTCGCGCGCCGCCTGGAGGCAGTACGGAGTTATCTTGCGGAAGCCATAGGAGTTTCATCGCCGCAGTACGAACTGCTGAGCCATCTGCGCGAACACTCGTCGAGCGGCGGACTCACTGTCCGTGAAGCCGCGATGCGACTGCACTGCTCCGGGGCTTTCATCACTACCGAAGCTGGCAAGCTGCAGCGCGACGGCCTCATCATTCGCACTCGAGACCCGGACGATGCACGCCGGATCAGGCTGACGCTGTCTGCTGTTTGCGAAAAGCGGATGCGCGAAGTTGCGCCCATTCAGAGGCAGTTGAACGACAGTTTATTCGCAAGCCTTTCTGTCAAGCAATTCCAAGTTCTTCTTGAGGTATTCCCTAAACTCGCTGACGACGGGGATCGCGCGATAGCGCTTGCTGAGTTTCAATCGAAGACTGGCACTCGTAAGCGGGCATATTGAGGCTCTAGGCAGCCTTCGGAAGTCCGATCTGTAAGTACTATCTCCGCGAATCCACGGACATACACCTGTAGCCGAACGGAGTCGAAGGGAAGTGGCGATCAAGGCCGTCATACGCTGGACCACGGTCGCGTGGATAGCTTTTAGTCCCGTCATATGGGGCGACTCGGGTCCAGATCCCGCGGATCCCTCGAAGTCCTTGGCACCGATCGGTGCAGCGGACTCTGTTGCCGCAAGTGCCCGCGAGGAGTCGTTGTCGCGTCGTGGCCAGATCACAGTTGGCCACAAGACAGTCTCCTACAACGTTACGCTCGGGACATTGACGATCCGAGACAGTAACGATGCCGCCGTGGCGAGCATGTTCTATGTTGCCTATAACGTCGACCGAAAGCCCGGTGAGGTACGTCCACTGACGTTTGCTTTCAACGGTGGCCCGGGAACTTCCAGCATGTGGCTGCTAATGAGCGGCCTGGGGCCGGTTAGAGTCGAGGCGTCTGGGGACCAGAGTTTGCCGCCAGCACCTTATAGCATCCGAACAAGCGACAGCAGCATTCTGGACAAAACCGACCTCGTCTTCCTCGATGCTATTGGCACCGGTCTTTCCCGGTCACTCGGGAAAGCGAAGCCAACTGACTTTTGGTCAGTCGATGCGGATATCGACGCCTTCGCGAAGGCTGTGCGTCGCTATATCGATATCAATAAACGATGGAATTCCCCCAAGTTTCTGATCGGGGAGTCATACGGCGCCCTCCGCGCTGCAGGCCTCGCACACGTACTGCAGGAAGAGGGGATGCAAACAAACGGCGTCGTGCTCATATCGGCCGTCTTGAACTACAGCATCTATGGTTGGCGCAGCGATCTGGAGTTCGTTAGGTACCTTCCAACTCTTGCGGCGGTAGCCGCCTATCACAAGCGGGCACCTGGAGGTACCGCAGGTATCACGAGTCTTCTCGATGGCGCCGAGCGATTCGCGCTCGGCGACTACCTCGAAGCGTTAGCGCGGGGCGATCGTCTGCCGGCAACTGAACGCGATCGGGTTGCCGCAGAGCTGTCCCGGCTCACTGGGCTATCGCCTACATTTCTAGTTCAGTCACATCTCCGCGTTCCGGAAGCCAAGTTTCGACAGGAATTGCTTAGAAATGAGAATCGAATTGTCGGTCGGATTGACGCCCGATTTGCGGGTATCGGCGGTGATGCCACGGCCGGAACTCCTGACTACGACGCCGCGGAGACCGCGATCCGGTCCGCGTTCATTTCCGCCACCAATACATATCTGTTTGAGACCTTGGGATATCAAACGGTTTTGAGATATCGGCCCGAATACTACGAAATGATCTCGGACGCCTGGGACTTTCGTCATCGGCAGGTGAATTCGGAGGAAGTAACCACGGCAACGGTTAATCTCGATCTCGCATGCGTGATGCGACAAAACCCGCGCCTGAGAGTTCTAGAAGTACATGGCTATTACGACATGGCAACGCCGTTCTTCGGAGCCCAATGGGACCTTGAGCACCTAGAACTCGATCCCGTGCTACGCGCGAACCTCACCATAATTCATTACGAGTCGGGACACATGATCTACATTGAACCCCGATCCCGGCAGCGTTTAAGCGAAGACCTGAAGAGGTTCTATGACGGGACCCTGCAGGGCAAATGACTCGATGATCCGCATGGCGCACGGGCATTCCGGGCAAGACGCGCCGCGTGTAACGAAATCGGCCTGTCAGCTGTCATGCTGGAGAGGGTAGGTAGCTCGCCGCAGCAGGCCTCGGCGTATCGCGGTGAGTGGATTGCGTGTAACGCTGCTGCAGCAGCCGCTCAGTTGGCACGAACCTGCCACCAACCGTAACCAATTCGAGCTCATCCTGACGCCTCTCGCGGGCATGACCGATGTAATTGTGCTTCCGGAGATGTTTACGACCGGGTTCAGCATGGAGGTTGAGACCCTCGCCGAGACAGAGGACGGGACAACTGTCGATTGGCTCAAACACCAAGCAGCGAAGCTTGATGCTGCGATCACTGGCAGCATCATTACCTTGAGCGGTGGTCGCTACTACAATCGGCTATTGTGGGTTGAGCCAGACGCGACAGTGCGCCATTACGATAAGCGACACCTCTTCCGCATGGCCTCGGAGCACGAGCATTTTTCAGCGGGCCGATCAGCATTTGCGTTTTCCTGGCGGGGCATGCGTGTTTGTCCGTTAGTGTGTTATGACCTGCGTTTCCCGGTCTTCAGTCGCCGGCGGGCTCAGTTGGACTACGAGCTTCTGTTGTACGTGGCTAACTGGCCCGCAGCGCGCGCGGACGCTTGGCAAGCCCTATTGCGTGCACGAGCAATCGAAAACCAAGCGTATGTGGTGGCTGTCAATCGCACCGGGGTCGATGGATTGGGCGTTTCCTATGATGGTGGTTCAGTGATTCTCGACTTTCTTGGCCGCCCGCTTGTACAACTCGGCGACCTGCCCCTCGTCGCCAGTGCGATCGTCTCCGGGGAAGCCCTTGCTGCCTTCCGGCAGAGGTTTCCGGCGCACTTGGACGCAGATCCATTCACCCTCAACGAGGACGAGTAGAGCGCGGTCTAGGACATCGGCGAGGACCTCGTCGTTATCGCTCGCTAGCGCAATGTGAGCGGCAGGCTTTCATCTTTAGGCGAGACGGGCGACTTGACCTCGTATCGAGGAATTCAAGACTCCACTTGATCACGCGGATGAAAGTGTCGAAATGACATCGAACCCCGTCTTACCCCACGTAGGTCCGAATATCTGTGAGCTTTCAGCGCTCGCGTGACACTCGGACGAATTAACGATTGCGCGGGCATGTGGCCAAGGTGAACGAGGCAGACGCCCGTCCGCGCCACTGGGGGAGTTCACTTGAACAAGAGTACAGATCGAGTGCGCCGCCTAAACGTGCTCGCGCGCGTGGTCGTCGCCGTAACGATGTGCACCGCAGTATCCGGGATGGCAGAAGCGCAGGCGGTAAATGCGCAACCACTCGAGGAAGTGGTAGTTACGGGTTCACTCATCACCAATCCGAACCTAGCCAAGTCCACGCCTGTCGCGGAGATCAGTTCGGAGGAAATAGATCTGCGTGGCACCAACTTGGCCGAGGAACTCCTCCGAACCGTCCCTGGAACGGTGCCAGGAGTAGGGCCAGCGGTGGGCAATGGCACCACTGGTGCTTCCACGGTCAATCTGCGCGGATTGGGTCAGAACCGTAACGTCGTGCTGCTAGACGGTGCTCGTCTTGTGCCCCAACAACTAGACGGTTCGGTCGACCTGAATGATATCCCGATTGCGCTCATAGAGCGGGTCGACGTGCTGACCGGCGGCGCTTCGACAACATATGGTGCTGATGCAGTCGCCGGAGTGGTCAACTTCATTACCAAAAAGGACTTCTCTGGCGTGGAGGTCACCGCGGCAGATCAAATCAACAGTCGTGGAGATGGCAACACCGCTCGCGTCGATCTTTTGCTTGGAGCCAACTCCGCCGATGGTCGCGGAAATGTTGTTTTTAGCATTGGCTTCCAGGACGCGCACGGGCTGTTTCGAAGCGATCGGTCGTTTTCAGACCCGACCATAGATTCGTACGGGGGCGGGTCGGGCATTTCAGGCACAACAGTTCCGGGTCGCTTTTCGGTAACCGGTCAAGGCACGTTGCAGATTGATCCTGCCACCGGCCAGCTTGTTCCCACGTACGCGCGGTTTGACTCGGCCCGAATCGGGGTCCTGCAAACGCCGTTCAAGCGGTATGACCTGTTCAGCGAAGGACACTACAAGCTAAAGGATGCGGTCGAGGTCTACGGGCAAGGGCTCTTTGCGAAAAATGAAGTCCAAGCCCCATATACAGTCACAGGGACCCAAGGAGACAGCGTACAGATTCCGTACAGCAATCCGTTCATCCCCGCGCCGGCACTCCAGCAATTCTGCGCCGGGAATGGTCTGACGCAGGCGCAGTGCGCGGCCGCGGCATCCTCGAAGAGTCCGCTTGACCCGAACTACCAAACATTCACGAGTTCCGTCTTTCGGCGCTTCGTAGAAGCCGCCCCGCGACAGCTCGACTTTGATACGACGATGTTCAACTTCCGCGGAGGTGTGCGCGGAACAATCAACTCGCATTTGAGTTATGACGTCTACGGGACCTACGGGGAGAGCGACAGTCTGCAAACGCTGATAGGCAATGCACTGCATTCTAGGTTGCAACAGGGTTTGCTAGCCACCGACCCCAACACCTGCCTTGATCCTTCCAACGGATGTGCGCCCATCAATCTCTTTGGTGCAGCGGGCACGGTGACGCCGCAGATGATCGCGTTTCTGACGGGAGGCCCTACTTTTGTCACAACGCGGGCAACCTTGGGCACCGCAAACCTGGTGTTCAATGGGGACGTCGGCGTTGCCAGTCCACTTGCAAGGACTCCGATCGGCTTCGCCGTTGGCGGCGACTATCGAAGGAACGCAGTTGATGTCTTGCCCGACATTCCGAATCAGACGGAAAACGAGATCTTGGGTAACGGAACGGTGGCCCCCGTATCGGGTTCGTATAACGTCAAGGAGGGTTTCGTCGAGCTGATCGCTCCGGTTGTTCAGGATCGTCCGTTCTTCAATGATCTCGTCCTAGAGCTGGGTGGGCGCCAGTCCAATTATTCCACCGCCGGAAGCAATTTTACCTGGAAGGCGGGTTTGACCTGGGCACCGACAGACGCAGGATTTAAGCTGCGCGGTAACTATCAGGTCGCGGCCCGGGCCCCGAACATCGGCGAACTCTACTCCCCGGTAGTTATGGGTTTTGATTCGCTCCAAGTGGATCCCTGTGCGGGGCCGGGCATTACTGCCGCGAGTAATCTCGGGAAGATCTGCTTGGCTCAGGGAGCGCCGAGCTCGAGTCTCGGCACGATCAATAATCCTTCCGGAGGGTTTGCCAACATTACCTCTGGCGGCAATCCGCAGTTGCAGGTTGAACACGCGAATACGTACACCGTGGGTGCGGCATTCACGCCGCCGAGATGGCCCGCGCTGTCAGCGTCGATCGACTACTACAACATCGTCATTGATCACGCCATCACGGCTCCGACTATTGGGGATGTCATGGCAACTTGCTTCTCGACCGATCAAAACCCGACACTGAGTGTAACGCCAGCTTGTACTTCCATCCGTCGCAGCGCCGTTACGGGAGCGCTGGATGGCGATGCGCCCGGTGTCCCTGAAGTTTTGTCTAACCTCGGGCATCTGAGTACCGACGGAATCGATGTCTTCCTGCACGATCACTTTCAGCTGCCCATTGGAATTCTGGCGCTAGACTTCCAGGGAAACTGGACCCACTCCTCGAAATTTCAGGCAGGCCCGACGCAGCTTGATCGCGAGTGTGCTGGTTACTACAGCCCAAATTGCGCTTCAATTCAGCCAAAGTATAGTTGGAGTCAGAGAACGACCCTTACGGTACACAGTGTTGATCTGTCGCTGCTGTGGCGATACATCCACAGCGTACAGTACGAGCCGCAGGCGATCGTAGATGCAGGAGGGCCAGACAACGCGCCGCTCCCTCAGTATCTATCCATTCCGACGTACAACTATTTCGATTTCACCGCGCGCTGGAACATCTCTCAGTCTGCGCAGATATCCTTCATGGTTGACAACATGCTTGACAAACAGCCACCGATCGTCGGGTCAACTATCGGCAACTTCGCCTTCAATACCGGGAACACGTATCCCGCGACCTACGACGTGATGGGCAGGCGATATGGCATACAGGCAACCGTGCACTTCTAAGGCGTCTGGGCCCAATTGTCGCTGTTGACTCCTTAGGTGCAACCGTCTCCCGCGCGCCGCGGAAAGGAAACGTTCGGGAGACGGAGGTGTCACATTCACCCGTACAGTGACCTTCGTGGCTAGGGTCCTTATCCTTATTCTTTTCGCGACGCGAATCTCGGGTGCTTTCGCCGAAACCCTGATCTATCACGTCGACCCCAGTCATACGTTCCGAAGTTGCGAGACTGATCACTTTGGGGGGCTCTCGGTATGGCGCGGGCGATTCGATCGCACGACCGGTACCATCATTTATGACAGGTGCAAGGAAACAGGCAGAGTCGATCTGACAGTAGATGCCGCCTCCGTAGATTTCGGCTATCAGAAGCTGGATGAGCACGTGCGTGGGAACAGATACTGGACGTGGTTCGGTACCCGAAGGCCTCCTACACGGGTTTACTTGCAAACTTTAAGAACGGTGCTCCGACAGCGGTGCATGGTCAGCTCACACTGCACGGCATTACCCAACCTCTCGACCTCGCTATTCGTTCATTCAAGTGCATGGTCAATCCGATGAACAAGAAGGAGGTCTGCGGCGCGAATGCGTTTGGTCTCCTCAACCGCGCAGAGTATGGGATCGTACGATGAGAGGTACGGATTCAAGATGGAAGTCAACCTACTGATCCAGATCGAGGCAGTTCGTGTTGACTAGCAGCGCTCGGCAGGAACGGGGTTGACGTATTGCCTCAGGCAAACAGGGTCGTCTTGCGTCTGTCCATACGCGGACGCAATGAATGTACTCTGCTCGATTACCAAGCGTAGGGCTTCATAGTTATGTACGAAAGACTCCCGGAGCCAGCCGGAGACGAGATCCTGCAGGTAGCTTCAGCGTTTCGCGAGGATCTGCGGCCGGAAAAGCTCGATCTAGGCATCGGGGTGTATCGAGATGCATCGGGCAATACCCCGGTAATGCAAGCGATCAAGGCGGCGGAACGGGACTTGGTGTCGACTGAGACATCAAAGGCATATTTGGGGTTTTCTGGTGATGAGCGATTCAATCGTCAATTGCTTCGGTTGGTTCTAGGCGACCAAGTCTCTGAGCGTACCTGTGCGGTACAGACTCCGGGTGGTGGAGGTGCAGTTCGACTCATTGCAGAGTTCGTTCGTGCTGCAGCGCCCGAGGCTAGCGTTTGGATAGGGACCCCGACATGGATCAACCATAGACCCATCATGGACCACGTCGGGCTCACCGTACGCCAGTACGACTACCTGGACCGGGAACGGCAAGTGGTGAGTTTTGACCAGATGATGAGCGCGCTCGCCGAAGCGACGCGCGGCGATATCGTGTTGTTGCAAGGATGCTGCCACAATCC
>Ga0335082_10007353_pt1 | contig 11956 bp, 10 predicted proteins | sample Lox_Sample_41_FD_206718 | JGI IMG/M metagenome (GOLD analysis project Ga0335082, IMG submission 206718) | Soil microbial communities from Loxahatchee National Wildlife Refuge, Florida, United States - Lox_Sample_4.1 | ecosystem: Environmental > Terrestrial > Soil > Wetlands | place: USA...
AAGAAAATGAACGACTGTGTCGAATGAAAGAACGAGTAGTTGACGTGAGCAACGACGGGTCGATCTGTCTCAGCGCGCATCGTCAGTCCGGTCGGGGCGGCACCACGCGGCGCGCTGAGCCGCAAGAGCCGCGGCGCCGGTGTTTCGATCCGCGAGCGCAATTGCTCAAGGAGCCGCGATGTCGGTGATCGCGGGGGACGCATCGGCGACCGTCACCGGCTGCCCCGACGACGTCGACTGGACGATGGCGAGCAGCACTTGCAAGGTCCGCCGGCCATCCTCCAATGGACACGCGAGCGCCGTGTCGTTGCGGATACAATCCGCAAAGTGACGCCATTGGTCGCGGTAGGACGACATGAACTCTCCGCCCTGACGCATCTTGATGATGCCGCGCGGCAGCTCACTAAGCGTCTGGCCGATCTTCTGTAACCGGGTCCGCAAGGCGCCGGGAGAATCCGCCACCGAATACAGCTCGAGCCCGTCGAAACAGTAGGCCGTCAGATGGAGGCGGCCGTTGCGGCCGCAAACCTCTAATTCGTTGTTGTTGCTCGACGCTTCCGAGAACATCGACGCCGCCACCACGCCGTTCGCTAGCCGCGCGGTGACCGCGGCCGTCTCATCTTCCCACTGCCGTGAGGCGCTCGTCGCGAACACCTGGACGACCTCGGTCTGCAGCAGAAACCGCCACAAGTCGAAGTGGTGGATGGCCTGCTCGATCAACGCGCCACCGCCGAGGCGGCGCCGTTTTCTCCACTCGGGAACATTGGGTTTGTGCACCGTGTCGCTGGTGAAGACGGTCCACATCGACTGGATCGGATCCAGCGTGCCGCGCGCAATGATCTCGCGCGCGCGGCGCACGAGACCGTGATACCGCATGTTGAATCCGACCAGGACCTTCTTTGCGCACTGCGCTGCACGGGCGATCAGCCGATCGCACTGATCCAGATTGGCCGTGAGCGGTTTCTCCAGGAGAACGTGCTTGCCCGCATCCAGCGCGGCCAAGGTCACCTCCAGGTGACTACTGGACGGCACACACACCGCGACGGCTTCGACGCGCCGATCGTCCAGGAGCGCCCGATAGTCGGTATATGCCTGCTGCACGTGGAAGCGGGTGGCCAGCTGGTCGGCCCGCTGCCGGTCCACATCCGCCATCGCGACTACCGTTGCTTCGGAGATGTCGCGTAATGCCGGCAGATGGCAGACGTCGGATACCCATCCACAGCCGATCACGCCGACTCGTAGCGGCTCTGTGTGTTCCGCGCTCATGCGCGCTTCTAGTCAGAAATCAAAACCGCTGTCCAGGACCGCGCGGTGCCGTCCTGATTTCGACGAGCTCTCGGCTGGCGGCTGAGAGCTGGTAGGTCGCGTCAGAGACGCATCGTCTCAGGCACAACCAGCGGCCGATTCTCGAATCGCACCTCGCTGTGGGCTTTGAAGTCGGGATCGATGATCTCCAGCAACACGCGCCCATCCGCATCGCGCGGCACCGGCTGGCCCATCAGGTACAGGATCGTGGGTGCCAGATCGAGAATGCTTGCTTCGGTCGCAACGGCGCCGCGGCTGATGTGCGCACCGGACGCGATCATGAAACCCTGCGGCGCGTGTTGCGCGCGCCGCAGCTTCACTGCCGAGCCGGAGATCGTACCGAGATCGGGATGATGCAGGTCATGAATCGGCGCATCTTTGGACCACTGGATGACGAGATCGGCGAGCTCGTACAGGTTCTCTCCTTCGAACACCTGCGCGGTCAGAACGACTTCCTCGACTGCCGGCCTTCCGGTCGCCGGATTGATCAAGCGCTTCATTTCGTACCGGATGCGCTCGCACAGCTCGCGATACTCCGCCCCGGGGCGGATCGTCCCCCACGGCTCACGCCCGTGCAGATTGATGCTGATGAAGCCTTGGAAATCGCCGCTGGGCAGGCTGAACGCCTGCGTCCGTTTCCAGTCGATGCGCGCGCTGAACATGCGCGAGAAGAGTTTGTCCTGAGTCGATTGCGGCAGACGACTGTTGATGAGATCGCGGAGCGGTCCGGGAACGAAACTGCGCAACGTGCTGAGCACGTTGCCCCTGCCCGAACCGCCGGTGGCGAGATTGGCGGGCCGAACCTGTAATCCGAGTCCTTCGAGGACCGCCGGTACCAGGTGGTTGGCGGAGAAGTTCGTCTCAATGCCATGCACCGAGACGACGAAGAGGGTGGCGTCGGCTGGGATGCTGTGGAAGAGCTCGGCCACCGCCGCGTCGAGCCGCGAGTAGATCGCCGGCAGTGAATCGTCCAGGAGGTGGTGGCGGGCGCTATGATGATGCGCCCAGTGGGTGTCGTCGGATCGGTGCAGGAACTGGTGCCCGCCGTAGTGCGACTCGGCGAACACGGACACGAACAGATCCCAGGCGTCCTGCTTGAGCAGAAACTGCGCGACGCGGAGTTTGTGCTCGACGGCGCGGGTGATCGTGTGGTGCAGGCGCAGCTCCTGCGACACACGTTTCGGTTCGATGATCTCGCTCGCGTGGCGATACTTGCCGAAGGTCCTCTGGACCTCGTCGGCAAGCGCCGGCGGCAGCGACGAGGTGTTGAACAGTCCGAAGTGCTCGCCCCAACTGGCTACCTGCACGCCGTCGACGCCGGCGATCGGTGCGGTCTTCGGCACGTCGAAGACGAGCGCCTTCTTGCCCGAGTTGCGCAGCATCCACCAGAAAGGCAGGTAGCGGCCGAAAGCGGCGCGCGTCGTCTCAATGTCGGTTGTCCCCCGCTTGATGTGCTGCGAGTTGTAGAATCCATGCTTCGCCGGCGACACGCCGGCGGCGAATGATGGCCACGGCGAATCGGAGAACAGGTTGCCGTACGATCGCAACCGCGCCCAGACCCCCGCCTCCACCAACGAACGCAAGAACGGCAGCCGACCTTCTTTGATCCAGCGCTCGACGAGGTCTGGATCGCACGCATCCAGTCCGATCACAACGACGGGATGGCTGCGCGGCGCTCTCGGTGCGCTCATCAGGGTTCAGCCTCGCGCGCTGCCGTCCGCGCGCCCGCTGCCTGTTCGGCAGTCGGATTGCGCCGCGCGAATGCCGCCGCAACCCGGCGCTGCAGCGTTTCCGGGATCAGCCAGTAGCCGGTGTAGGACAGCACATCCACGGCCGCCGGCTTCCCGTGACGGAAGGCTTCCCATCCGAGAATGGGAAAGGCGCGCCAATCACGCGCGCGCGCCGCGACCGCGCCCAGCCAGGTCATCAGAAAGGCCGCATAGGCGCGCCGCGTCACCAGATCCCTCCGCGACCGCATCCAAGCGAGCGAGTACCTCCAGTCCGAGCTGGTGCTCATGCGGGACAGCTCGCGGTCGAGGCGCCAGATGGTCAATGGCTCGGGGGTGGGCACGAACTCCACGCCAACACCCTCCAAATCGCAGACGCGCAGCAGCCAGTCGAGATCCTCGTGATCGCGCAGGTCCGTCTCGAAGGGCATGCTCGTGAGCAGCTCACGCGTCGTGAAGACCGTGTTCGTCGGCACCAGCCCTTCTCCGAAGAATGGCGTCCGGCGGCAGAAGAGATATTCACTGATCGGCTCGCCGCGATCGGGCAATCGGCGTGGCCAGATGAATTCCGTCGCGGCGGTGCGAGCGATGACGCGGCAGGCAATGATGGGGTGACGAAGACGCGATTGCCGGGCGATCTGCAGTTGCAGCGCGAGCTTTCCCGGGAGCCATTCGTCATCGTCGTCGAGAAACGCAATCCAGCGGCCGCGCGCCTCGGCAACCCCGGCGTTGCGCGCCGCGGACGCTCCCGAATGCTGCGGCAGTGTCGCGACTCGCACTCTGGAGTCGCCGATCTCTCGCAGGACTGTCGCCGTCCGCTCGTCGGGGCCGTCGATGACCACGACGACTTCGAGCGCTTCGAGCGACTGACCGAGCGCGCTGCGCACGGCGTCCGCGACCACCCGCGGTCGCTCTCGGGTTGGAATGACGACGCTGACGAGCGGGACAGAAGGTTCCATCGGATCTCAACTGTGCGCAGTGCCGGTGCATCATTCGCCGAGCCGCACTGCGACGCGGCCGGTCCAGTATCGTCCAGCGGCCGGCGTGTCAACGTGGCAATGTCGGGGTCGTAGAGTTTGTGAATTTTTCCTCCGGGCCTCGGTTACGGTCTGGCGGCGGCCAATAGATCGACCACGGAGCGATAGACGTGCGCCGTGGCGAGGACATCGCCGGCGCAGTAGCGCACGACGTCGAGGATGCGGCCTGCTTGCACTGCCGGCCACACCTCGGAGCCGTCCATGTCGTGCTTCGGCGATTGGAGGCCGAAGCCGATGGCGTATGCCGCCATCGGCCAGCGCGGCGCCGCGCCGCCGAAGGTGACGACGTCCATGAGATCGATGTGGAGAACCGGATTGTAGCGGTTGTCGCGCGCCGCTTTCACCAGGAGGTCACGTCCTTCAGCGACGCCGTGCTTGATCGCCCGATGCACCAGCACGGGGAGATCGAACCCGCGGCCGTTGTAGGTGACCACCTGCGCATTCGCCTGGGCAAGGTGGCGCACCAGCTGCTGTCCGAACGCGCGCAGGAGCTGCGCTTCGCCCTCGTACGCCTGCAAGGCGCAGCGCAGCGCTGCACGTGCCGCGCCGCAACCGTCCTCGACGTCGATAGACTGCTGCGCCGTGCCGGCATGCAGCGTCGCGTCGAATAGCGCGCCCAAGGACTGCGTTGCCAAGTCGAACCAGGCGATGCAGACGACCCGTGCCAAAGGCGGGCAGAGACTGCCGTAGTGCTCCGGGGTCATGTCGCGGCCCTGTGCCAGCGCAGCGACCGCGTCGTGCGTCGCCGGCGTCAGGTCGGCAATCGTCTCGATGTCGAAGACCAGAGCGTTACGCTTTGGACCTTCTGGTGCTGCCACAATCGCCTCCGCCGTCTCAGTCACGTGGCGAGCCTAGCGCAACACACCTGCGAGAAACAGCCGGCGAGCAACCGATATCACGGGGCTCAGGGCCAACGGAGGGAGTACGTTGGCCCTGAACTCGTGCCGACAGGCGGGAGGGACGTTCTCAGAAGCGCGCGAGCAACCGCAACAACATGCTGAGCCACGGAATCAGCGAACACACGGAATACACGGCCGCCAGCGCCGCCAGAGTCGGTGTGGCCAGTGGCGGACTCGCAACCCGGTAAACGAACAGCAGCAGCCCGTAGGCGCTTGCCTTGAAGACGAGCAGCGCCGGCACGACGCCCCAAAGGTGGATAACGCTGCGCAGCAAGGGGTTGGCTTCGCGAACGCCATGCTGCAAACCACCGTAGGTGGCCAGACCGTCGAAGATCTGCAGCAGGACGTTGAGAATGAAAAGCTGCTGGAGAGTGTCGCGCTCCGCAGGCAGTGCAGCCAGTGCCTCGGTCCCCGAAACCGACACCCCGGCGATTCCGTCCACAACCTCCGTGCCGGTGTTGCGCCGCCTTGCAACGCTCTCCACGGTTGCCCGCTCCATGCGTACTTTCCCGGTAGGCAATATGTAGACCCGAGATGTTCCACCCTCGGCAAGTCCTCAAGAAGCCACCGGAGAACAGACACTTAGCGCGGATCCTCGGCGCAGCGCAAGCGCTCGTCAAGAGAGCCTCATTGGCTGATGCCAACCGATCTGGCTGAGATCAGCCGGCTGCAGGAACCGTCGCCGTTGGGCGGGCAGCGGAATTACAGTTCTGTAGCGCTCGGCATTGCCGCGGGGTTGTGGTGTGCGCGGCAATCCATGCAAGCGCGCGACGCGACGTGCGCTCCGCCATGGCGTGTCGATTGCTCACTGGCCACGGCATCTTGAGCATGCTGCGAGACATCGAACGGAAGTTCATTCTGATTCAACTCGTGCTCCTCGGGTTGTTCGCCTGGGGAGTCGGCTTCCTGTACGTCGTCTCCACGCCATTGTTCGACTCTGTTCAGCGCGAATGGGCGCTCTTCTGCTTCGCCTGGGAGGGCCTGGCATTCGCGGTGCCGTTGACGATAGCGCGACCGATCTTCCGTCCGATTCAGCGCTACGTGAGCCAGGTGCAGGCCGGCGACGCGCTCACTGCGGAGCAAGCGGCGCTCTATCATCGCAAGGTCCTCGCTTATCCGTTCAAGGTCAGCCTAGTCGTCATGTCGGGGAGCATCGTTGCATATGCCGTCGGTTCGGCCCAGCTGCGCTACTTCGCCCGGCTACCGTGGGAGTCGGTGGTGATCACCTTCATCTGCGGCTTGACCTCCGGCCTGCTCTGGGGCGTGCTCGAGTACTTTCTCCTCGAGTACCACCTGCGGCCCCTGACTGGACTGGCGACGTCGCCGAGTCTGCCGGCGCCTGCAGAGCGGGTCTCGCTGAAGATGAAGATCTTCGCCTGCAGCCTGGTGCTGGTCGTCGCCTCGCTGAGTTTCTTCGGCGTCGCCGGGTACACGCGGGCGGAAGCGGTGCTCGAACAAGAGATCGGCGTGCGCTTGTCCGGCCGCATGCGCGAGCTGGCAGATCTGATGGCCTCCCTGCCGCGCGTTGACGGTGGCGGTTTCTCCGATGCGTGGCGTTGGCTGGCGGCAGAGTTCCCGATCAGTCCGCGCGGCTACTTCCATCTGGTCGACAAATCCGGCCGGATCGTCGCGACCCATCCCGCGAGCGCGGATGCCGGCCGGCAGCGGCTGAGTGAGGAGGCGCTGCTTCCGGAGGTCCACACCCAGATTCTCACTCAATTCGAGGGCCATGTCACCGACCGTGTTGATCACAGCAAGATCATCAGCTTCGTGGGCGTCCCGGGCACACGGCTGAAAATCGTTGCCATTGCGCCGCTGCGCGACTTCAGCCCGCAGCTCGATCAACTGCTCTACTCCGGCCTCATCGGGATGGCGTTTGCCCTGCTCCTTGCCCTCGGTATCGGCTTCCTGTGTGCCCGCAGCATCACCACATCGCTCGCCGCGGTGACGCGCGCCGCGCAGTCGGTCGCCGAGAAGCGCGACCTGACGCAACGGGTCAACTTCCTCACCAACGACGAGGTCGGTGTGCTCGCACACGCATTCAACCGGATGGCCGAAGGCCTGCAAACGTACTCCGAAGGGCTCGAGGGGCTGGTCGCGGACCGCACGCGGCAATTGGAGGAACGCAGCGCGCAGCTGGAAGCGACCAACCGCGAGCTGAGCGACTTCCTGTACGTCGCGTCGCACGACCTGCGGTCGCCGCTCATCAACCTCGCGGGCTTCTCACGCTCCTTGCAGGAAAGCATCGGCGCCCTCGACGCCGCGGTGAGGGAAGCAGCCCCGGACGGCAACGGCACGGCGGCCGCCGCCGGCGGCAACGGACACCCGACGCCGCAGTGGCCCGCACTACGCGACGAGATTGGGGAAGCGCTCGACTTCATCCTGCGCAGCGTGGCCAAGATGGACGTACTCGTGAATGCCCTGCTGGACCTGTCGCGGATCGAAACCCGCCCGCACGTGAAGCAACCCATCGACACCGCCAAGCTGGTCGCGGAAATACTCGACGCCTTCCACTACCAGATCGCCGCCAAGCAGATCACCGTCGTGACCGGTCACCTGCCAGTGATCACCGGCGATCCGGTCCGCATCAATCAGGTCTTCAGCAACCTCATCGACAACGCCATCAAGTACATGCCACCACACCCGGCCGCACGCATCGATGTCGGCTGCGAGGAGTCGGGCGCCGAGCGTCGCTTCTTCGTGCGCGACACCGGCCCCGGCATTCGCCGCGAAGATAGCGACAAGATCTTCCGTCTGTTCATGCGCCTGGGCGGCAACGGCGTTGCGGGCGACGGCATCGGCCTGGCGACCGTGAGGAAGATCATCGAGAAGCACGGCGGGAAGGTGTGGGTGGACTCCGAGTTCGGCGCCGGCAGCACGTTCTGGTTCAGTCTTCCACGTAGCAGCAATGGCGCCTCGGTCGCCGCCCAGTTCTCTGCGCCTGCCTGCACCCAAGAGGCGTAGGGAGACGGCATGCCGTCTCCCTACGCCCAGACGCCCTTCAACGGTTGCTGTTTGCGGACGAGTTGAACTGGCGCTCCCGGCACCCTATGACTGTCGGCCATGACGGTGGACAGTGCAGGGAACAACCACGCAATCGACACGGCGAGCGCGACGGCGCGCACGGTCGGCGCACTTGCAACCCGACTGAGCGCGGCGCTGACACGCGCGCACCAGGCGTTGGAGCCACACACGGCGCTCCTGCCTGACGGCGCGCTTGCCGGGCTCGACGCGCTGCTCGCGGAGTTTGCGCGGCGGCGCATTCGGATTGCCTTGTACGGCGAGGTAAAGGCCGGCAAGTCGACGTTGCTCAACGCCGTCGCCGGCGCGGTGTTGTCGCCGGTGGCGTTCGAGCCGCTCACCTCGATTCCCGTGCGCGTCACCTACGGCGAGCGCACGACCTGGCGGATCGGCGACCGCCGGCTGGAGAGCCTCGTCGAGTTGGAGCGGCTGATGCGCGAGAGCAGCGCAGACGGCGCGCTGGGCGAGGCGCAAGAAGTGGTCGCCGAGACCGACCTCGAGCTGCTCGAGCTGGGTGGTCAGGTGGATCTGTTGGACACCCCCGGCGTCGGCAGCGCCGCCCAGTTCGATGCCGTGAGCGCCGACGTCCTGCGCTCACTCGACGCGGTGGTCTTGGTGGTCCGCTACCCCGCGTTGTTTACGCAGTTCACGCGCCGCCTCATGGACGGCTTGCAGGCTGACATCGGCAAACTGTTCGTCGTCTGGAACCTCGATGCCGACTGCGCCGAGTTGACGCCGGCGGACAGGGAGCGTCATGCGCAGACGTTGCGCACCAACGTCGCCGGCGCCCACGAGCTTTTTCTGGTCGATGCGCGCGCCGGTTTTCGCGCCATGCAGACCGAGGACGGAACTGCCAGCGTGGCCAGCGGCCTCACGGGATTCATCGCCGCGTTGCGGCGTTTCGCGTCGTCGGGACGGCGTGAAGTAACCGCGCTACGCGAGGCCGCCAAGCGTGCGCACCACTCACTGAGCGTGGCGCATGGTTGCCTGACGGAGCGGCACGCCGCCCTGCAGCGCGCGTTGGCCGAGACGCGGGCCCGCCTGCAGGCCGTACAGGCGGCTGCCGACGCCGAGGCCGCGGCGGCGCGCGGGCGCTTCGCACGCTTCGACACCGCCGTGGCACGCATCGTCCAGGACGCCGGCCCGACAGCCGAACAGCTCGCCGCAGACTTGCGCACGCAGCTCCGCCGTACCCGGCGCCGCTGGATTCGGAGTGGTGACCACGCGGCGCTCGCCGGCGCTGTCGCCACGACCACCGCTGGCTATGCCGATGCAGTCGAGACGGCGAATCGCCACACGCAGCAGGCACTGCACGCCGAAGCCGAACGCTTCGGCACCCAGACAACCACCGCCGCCCGCGCCCGCACCGAACCTGAAGCCACGGCGCTGGCCCCCGCCGATCGTGTCAAACGTGCAACCGACGGCCGCGGCCAGTGGCTGCGGCGCGCGCTCTGGCGCCGCTGGTATCTGCCAGGCCTGGCCAACCTCGAAAGCCAAGGAATCGGCAAGGACCTCAGCGCCCAGGCCGCGTGGGTGAACGCGACCGCGCAGGCGGTGCGCGAGGCCGCAGGCGCGACGCTGGCTGCGCGGTTGCACGAGATCACGCAGCGTGCCGAAGCTCAGCTGCAAGAGATCAAGACTGCAACGGCTTTCGCCGCCAACGAAGCCGAGTTCACACAGCTCAGCCAGGACGTGCCGATCGTCGCCACACAATACGATGCGGCGCAACGCATCAACGTCGAAGCCCGGCCGCTGCTTTGAGGCTCACTCGCCCGGAAAGAACATTGCGTCTTGCTCGCTGCGGAAGGTCTCGACCTCGCTGCCATCCTCCGCGTGCTTCCACATGCGGAAGCGGAACTGCGCGAAGACGCTCCCGCCGAGCCTGCGCGTGCGGATGATCTCGACGCGCATGTACGCGGTCTCGCCGACCAACACGGGAGCGGAGAAGCGCGCATCGCGGATGCGCACACCGTGGCCACGCCAGCCGGCGCCGATGAACTCCTTGCGGCGCATGGCGATCACGCCGGCTTGACCGGTGAGCGCAATGACCAGTTCGCCCGGCAAATGTTGCGGCCAGCGCGCGGTGACGCGCTGCGTGGCAACACCCGGATCATCCTGTGTAACCGTCTTGCGAAGCACACAGCCGGATTCGTCCTCCGCGATCAGCGCGTCGAACAGCAGCGGCGATTGTCCGAGCGCGTCCAGCTCGGCTTTGGAGACAGAGACGTCGCGCATGGTTCCTGCGCCCGCCATCTATCGCGCGGCAGCGGACAAGCCAAGGGTGCCTTGACGGACCGGATGGGCGTTCCTTCGACCGCAGGAGTGGTTGAGCCGGCAGGGGGCTTCCGATAGATTCGCGAGCGGAGCAACGCCAATGCCGAGCAGCGAAGAGTTGTACGATCAGGCCGTGGATTGCATCGCCGACGGCCGCCTCGACGAAGCGATCGGCAAGTATCGGGAAGCGGTGGCGCTCGACCCGAGCTTCGCCGATGCGTGGGAAGGGCTGTCCATGGCGTTGGCCGACAAGGAGCAGTGGGAGGCTGCCATCGACGCCGCCAAGAAGGTCGTGGACCTGAACCCCGGCGAGCAACTCGGCTACACCAACGTGTCGCGCATCTACCAGCGTGCCGGCAACGTGCCCGAGGCCGAGGCGTGGGCAGCGAAGGCGCGTGTCCTTGACTGGAAGCAGCAGCTCAAGGAAGGCAAATCGTAGGCTCAGCGCCGCCCTGTGGACCGACACCAGCACCACCAGCGCAACCGCGATCACGACCGCCGCGCTCTGGCAATCACGCTGGCGATCACGGCGATGTACTGCCTCGTGGAGCTGGTGGGCGGCATCCTCACCAACAGCCTCGCGCTGCTCTCCGACGCCGGTCACATGTTCGCCGACGTCGGAGCGCTCGCCATCAGTCTGTTCGCCGCGCGCTTGAGCCGGCTGCAACCCACGGCCAGCAAGACCTTCGGCTATCACCGCGTCGAGATCCTCGCCGCCTTCGTCAATGGGCTGGCGTTGTGGCTCGTTGTCGGGCTGATCTTCCGCGAAGCGTATCAACGCTTCCACCAGCCACCGGTCGTACATAGTGTGGGAATGATCACCATCGCCGCCGCCGGCCTGGCGGTAAACCTCTTCGGCCTGCAGATCCTGCGCCATTCGCAAGCTACGAACCTCAACGTACGCGCCGCGTTCGTGCACGTGCTCGGTGACGCCTTGGGCTCCATCGGTGCGCTGGTCGCAGGCGTGATGATGCTGATCTGGGGCTGGTACATCGCCGATCCGCTCGTCAGCGTCGGCATCGGCTTGCTCGTTCTCTACAGCTCGTGGGGCATCGTCCGTGAGTCGGTGGATATCCTCATGCAAGGTACGCCGCGCGAGATGCGCTTGCAGGATATCGAACAGTGCCTGCTCGCCATTGCCGGGGTGCGTGAGGTCCACGACCTGCACGTGTGGACGCTGACCTCCGGTCGTTACCTGCTCAGCGTCCACCTTGTCGTCTCCCCCGGCGATGCCATGCGTGCCGTCATCGACACCGCGCAGACGCAACTGCGAGAACGCTTCGGCATCGGGCACACCACCGTCCAGGTCGACACGGGAGAAGAGTGCACGGAGGAATTCCGCGCGCACTGATTTGGGAGAGTGTCTGGTCCCTGGTCCTTGGTCCTTGGTTTCTGGTCCCTGGTTGGTTCTGGGTTTCTGGTCTCCCGTCTGTTGTCTGTCATCTGTTGTCTGTCATCACCTGTCTGTGATCTGCTGTCTGTGGTCCGAGCGGCACATGCCAGAACGGGACACGATGATGCGCCGCCTTTGGTACGAACATGCAACTCGAAGGGAGCTGTATGAAAACCTTGCCTCGCAGCAGCATGACCCAGTGGGACGTCGTCGTGGTGGGTGCCGGCTCAGCCGGCGCGGCGCTCGCGTCCAGGCTGTCGGAAGAAACGAACCGGCGCGTGCTGCTTCTCGAGGCGGGGC
>Ga0335082_10007354_pt1 | contig 11956 bp, 8 predicted proteins | sample Lox_Sample_41_FD_206718 | JGI IMG/M metagenome (GOLD analysis project Ga0335082, IMG submission 206718) | Soil microbial communities from Loxahatchee National Wildlife Refuge, Florida, United States - Lox_Sample_4.1 | ecosystem: Environmental > Terrestrial > Soil > Wetlands | place: USA: Florida...
CTTGTCGTACTTGGCGAAGTTCAGATCGAGATTTGGCTTTATGGGGCTGCGGCTGCCGCCGCCGTGGGAACGGAGGCCGATGTTTTCGGTGATTCCGTTCCAGGTGAACGTGGCGTGGTAGTAGGTGTTCTCGAGATAGTTCGCCTGCAGGTCGGCCCAATCCTTCGGGTCCATCGTGAGTTGGATGGTCTGCACTTTGGAATCATCGAAGAATGGGATAGCGCGGCTCTGAGCGAGTGCGATCCCGGCAGTAGCCGCGCCAATAAAGACAATTCGGGCAAACTGATAACGTCTCATTTTCGGCCCCCCTCCTCTCGCGTCGCTCGAGTCGAGCGACTGTCAGGCCTCAGTTGTTAGAGACGTAACAAAGGGGGTCGAGGTGTCTCCTGCCGTGTAACGCTTACGTCAACTCGTTCATGCCGGATTACGGAGGGATCATGCGCCGTGCGGAATCGCGCGATGGGGCCGGGACAGGAACAGATCATAGAGCCATGCGATCAGGAAGCCGCCGACCGCGCCGTCCACAAGCCCATACGCGGTTCCGGCGATGACCGAAACCCAAGTTGAGGTTGCGTGATAACCCGGGTAGACGGAACTCATTAGAGTGAGGAAGGTTTCTCCATAAGCCGGATGAATGTGGTTGACCGTGCCGACGACCAGCATCGCGCCACCCCACAACAACGCCATGACGAAGGCTAATGCCGACTTGGACAGTTTCATCGTTCAATCACCTCCACTTCTGAACGTACGACGGAGAAGGCGGGGGGGCCATCAGTGGCAGGTTGTATTCACGATGGCGCTGTGAAAGTAGCTTTCTGACGTGTGGGGGTAGGATTTCGCGAGCGACTAATCGTTGCGTGGGCGGAAGTGGATGCAGTAGTAGCCGCCCAAGACAATCAAGAGGCCGCCCATCCAATAACCGAAGTGGTATTCGCCCAAGACGACCGGTTGGGCCGGAACGGTGAACATCTCGGCCCCGACGATAAGCACACCATAGATCAGGAGCAGGGATCCGATGAAGAACCAGATGGTGATCTTGGAGTCGTGTCCTGACATGAGAAGGCGCCTCGCGAAGAGCCAGTGTACTGCAAAGGGAGCGGTGTTGTCAGGCGCGCTGAACGATAATCAATCTGATGAATCGATTCACGAGAGTTAGCCGGCGGACGTTCCTGACGGCAGTCGGTGCGGCGGTTGGGGGCTGCCGCGGCGAAAAGAAGCGGCTGATCGGCGTCATTGCGGAAGGGCGGACGCATCTTTTCTGGCAGACGGTTCACGCGGGAGCGGTTGCGGCGAGCCAGGAGCGAGGCGTCGAAATCCAGTGGAACGCGCCGGCGAGTGAGAGCGACTTGACCGGACAGATCCAGATGGTGGATGCGATGATTAACCGGCGGGTGGATGCCATCGCGCTATGTCCCGGCGATGTTAACGCGATGGTTGCGGTTGTGGAGCGGGCGGTGGCGCAGAAGATTCCGGTGATCATTTTTGACACGGGAATCGCGACGGAGTCGTACTCTTCCTGGGTTGCGACTGACAACTATGCTGGTGGGCAGATGGGGGCGGAGCGGATGGCGGAGATACTGAACGGGAGAGGCAAGGTTGCCGTAGTCGCGGTGCGGCCGGGGGCTGCATCGAGCGTTGCGCGGGAGGCAGGGTTCGAAGAGACCATCAACGCGAGGTTCCCCAAGATCGAGATTGTGGACAAGCGATTTGGTAACGCCGACTTTGCGCAGTCGCTGGCGGTTTCGGAGAACATTCTGACGGCGCACCCGGGGCTGGATGGGATCTTCGCGTCGAACGAATCGAGCTCAGTAGGGGCGATGCAAGCCTTGAAGAGCCGGAAGGGTACACGCGCGAAGATGGTTGGGTTTGATTGGAGTCCGAACCTGATTGAGGAGTTGCAGAGCGGACTGATTGATTCTCTAGTGGTTCAGAATCCATTCAAGATAGGTTACGAGAGTGTAATTGCGGCGGCGGATGTACTGGAAGGGAAACCTGTCAAAAAAATCAACAAACTTCCAGCGAGGCTGATTCGAAAAGAAGATCTAGAGAAACAGGACGTGAAGGCGCTGATTCATCCTGATTTGAAGAGATGGTTAGGGTGAGTGAGGGTGCGCAAACGGGTGAAATGCCCCCAGAAGAGATGAAAGAAAAATTAGCATTTTTCAGTTGCAGAGTTTGAGGTCTGATTACATAATGGATTCAACATAAGTCGTCATCGACTTGATTGCATCCCCGCGACGAGGCCCAGCTCGTCGCAAGCCCCTCTGACGGAGGCCCGGCGGTTCCCAGCCACCGGGCCTCTTCGCTTTTTACCCACTTGCATTTACTGACGGCTGATTCCGGTAGGATCTGGCGGCGAGAAAGTGCTTGCGAAATTTTCATTTTCGCTGCGGTTTATTTGGCACCAGGAATGCAGCTATATAGGCAACATAAGTCGTCATATCGACTTGATTGCATCCCCAAGACGAGACCCAGCTCGTCTTAGCCCCTCTGAGAAGAGGCCCAGCGGCACCCAGCCACTGGGCCTTTTCGCCTTTTGGGCCTCTCAAGTGCCATGATGCACTCGTGACCATTTCTCGCCGCGAGTTTTGCAGCCTTCCAATGGTGGCAGCCGTTCCATCGCGCACATGGACGGTATACCTGATCCAGCACAGCCATATCGATGTCGGCTACACGGAACGTCAGGAGGTGATCGCGGACTTCCATGCTCAGTTCGTGCGGCAGGCCGTTGATCTGGCGTTGTCGCCGGCGCAGAAGGACCGGCCGCCCGAGGCCCGGTTCAAGTTCACCTGTGAAGGGTTCTGGCAGGTAGAGCAGTTCCTTGCACAGACGCAAGACCGGTCGAGGCTGCATCACGCGATCCGCGAAGGTTTGATCGAGCTGACGGCTGGATACTTTCACACGACCGAGTTGCCCGATCAGGAGCTGCTTCGCCGCAGCCTCGGGTTTGCCACGACGTTCGCGAAAGAGAACAAGCTCCCGATCCATGCGGCGATGAGTTGCGACGTGAACGGGTTCTCGTGGGGTTTTGTCGAGGCGCTGGCCGAAGCGCAGATCCGCTACTTTTCGGTGAACCTGAACCACCACCACGGCGGATACCCGTTCGGGCGGCCGCTAGTTCCTTTTTATTGGGAGTCGCCGTCAGGCAAGCGAGTGCTGACGTGGAGCGGGGTGGCCTACCATCGCGCGAACGTGCTTGGCCTGATGGGCGGGCTGACGCCGGATACCGATCCGGCGATCCCTGGGCTGGACATGCCGGGGTCGGGGAAGTACGTCGACGTGAAGGACACGGCATTCGCGGAGCAGAAGCTTCTGCCCGTGCTCGCGCACCTGGAAAAGACCGGCTATCCGTTCGACTTCATACCGCTGATGGGCTCGGGGACATATACGGACAACAGCCCTCCTGGGGACACGTGCTGCGGCATCGTCGCGCAATGGAACCAGAAGTTCGGCACACAGGTGCGCATTCGCACCGCGACGCTCGCGGAGTTCTTTGCCCAACTGGAAAAGCATGCGGCGACGATCGCGGTCCATCGCGGCGAGTGGACCGATTGGTGGTCGGATGGCGTGGCTTCGACGCCGCGGGACACGATGCTGTACCGGAACGCTCTGCGGTCGCGCCGCATGGTGCAGGTTTTGGATCCGCAGGGCGCCATCGTCAACCATGAACGGCTCGACGCGATTGACCGCAAACTGCTGCTGTACGCCGAGCACACGTTCGGTTATTCGCGAACATCGTCGGCGAGTGTGCTGGCCGAGCAGATCTTCACGCGGAAGACGCAGCATGCTGTTGAGGCGGACGAACTGGCCTCGGGGGCGCTGTGGCAAATCCTGCGCCGGCGCGGCGAAGGGAACTTCACGGCGCGCCGGCCGTTTGAGTACCGGGTGGTGAATCCATTGCCGGCAGCGGCGACGAGCGTCGTCGCGCTGCCCACGGACTTTTGGGAGCGCACGTTGATCGAATCGGGAGTTCGCGTGGTTGATACGTCGGGGCGGGTTTATCCGCACCAGCTCGAGCCTGCGCCGCGAGGATTGTCGGTATCGGTGCTGGCCGACCTGGGACCGATGGAGACGCGTGTTTTTCGGATCGTGCCGGCCTCCCAGAGCCAGGCCGGCGCGGCCGCCCCGAATCCGCACTACACGATTCGCTGGCAGGACGGGCAGGGAATCGTCAGCTTGATGGTTGCGGGAAATGAGGTGCTGGATGGGTCGGTTCCGCTGGGAGCGCCTGTCTACCAGGTGTTTCCTGGATTCGATCGCTGGGCGGCAGGACGCACCAGCGGCCGGCGGATCCGGCAGCAGCCGGAAAACACGCCCGGGAAATGCACTTCGATCAAACGGACGGTGGCCGGCCCGCTGTATGACCGCTGGGAGTTTGCTTATGAAGTTCCGGGAGCGACGGCCTACACGCTCGAGGCTACGTTTTATCACGCACTGCCGACGATTGATCTGGCGGTGCGACTAACAAAGACCGACGTGCGCGATCCCGAAGGGATGTACGTTGCGTTTCCTTTCGCGATTCCTGGGGGCACGTGGCTTTTCGACAAACCGGGGGCGCCGATGCGTCCGGGGACGGATCAATTACCGGGAGCTTGCTGCGATTATTTTTGCCTGCAGCACGGGGCCGCTTTAATTTCGCCTCGCGCCGGCGTTGTCATTGCGACGCTGGACGCTCCACTGGTCCATGTGGGTCATCTGCGGTTGTGGGAATACAACACGACGATTCAGCCGGTGGGTGCGCTGTTTTCCTGGCTGACGAACAACAAGTGGGAGACGAACTTTCGCATTCTGATGGGCGGCGCGTATGAGTTCCGGTACCGGATTGAAGCCGCGGCGAGTGTCGATCGGGCGCGCGAGTTGAGTTATCCGTCGCTAGTTCTTCGCGCTTGAGGCTTCAGGCCATGGCGAAGATTTTGTCTACGGCCGCCGAGATTCTCTTGATGTGGTCGGGGTCGGAGGCCTCGTAGCCGTATTCGGGGCTCATGAAGCCGCGGTAGCCCGCTTTTACGAACGCGGCCATTACTGCTTTCCAATCGACGTCGCCTTCGAGCAGGCTGACGAAGCGGCCCTGTTCGGCTCGGGTTGAAAGCTTGTAGTCCTTCAAATGGACGCGCCGGATGCGGTTGCCGAGGGTGGCGATCCAGTCCTGCGGGAAGCCGTACTGCATGATGTTGCCCACGTCGAAATGCGTTTGCAGGTAGGGGCTGTGGAACTGTTCGACGAAGGTGCGCATTTCGATGGGGCTGACCAGGAATTTATTCCAGACGTTTTCGGGCGTGATGCAGACCTTCTTCTTGGCCGCGTAGGGAACGATGGGCCGGAGGGCCTGCGTGACGCGGTTCCAGGTGTCCTCGTAGCCGACGTCGAGATGGCCGCCGTTTCCAAGACGGCCTGGCACCAGCAGAAGCGCTTCGCAGCGCAGGGCGGCACAGATATCGATGCAGCGTTTTAGCGCTTCCGCGCCCTTGGCGCGCAGGTCGGCGTCGGCGCTGTTGAGAGGATTTTTGCTCAGAGGCGCGGAACACCACAGGCTGACGATGGTGCACTTGGCCTTTTCGGCTGCATCGGCGATGCGTTCCAAACGGTCGGCAGGGGTGTCGATGGGGATAGTTTCACCGAGGGGAAACTCGACGCCGGCGAACCCGGCGTGCCGGGCCGCCGCAAACGTTTCTTCCACGGGCATGCCGCGCGGAAAGATGGTGGAGCAGATGCCTTTTTCGAAACGCGGTGCGGAGTTCTGCAGCGCGCCTGCGGCAGTCAACGCAAACTGGCGGCGGGTCATGCCTTCCAGTCTATGCCCTCGTCGGTGCGCTATTTTTTCAGCCGGCTGCAGGCCATGCTCGTGTTGCTGATGTCGACGGCGGTTTGGCCTTCCTCGATGTACGCGATCTTGCCTTCCTTGTCGACGACGAAGGTTGCCCGGTTGGCGATGCCGCGTGGTTCGATCAAGACACCGTAGGCTTTGGCGACTTTCCGCTCGGCGAAATCGCTCAGCATTGCGAACTTCGCTCCGGTCTGCTCGGCGAAGACTTTCTGGCTGGGGGTGTTATCGGTGCTGATGCCGAACACAACCGTGTCCATTTCATCAAACTTGCCTTGGCTGGCGCCGTAGCTGGTCATTTCCTTCGTGCAGCCGCCAGTGAACGCAGCCGGGTAGAAGGCGAGAACGACGTTTTTCTTTCCGGCGTATTCGGAGAGTGTAACGGGCTTGCCGGTTGTGGATGGCAGGGTGAAGTCCGGGGCGGAGTCGCCCACTTTCAAGGTTGTCTTCGGCGGCGCTTGCGCCAGAAGAAGAGACGGGATCGCGGCAGCAATCGTCAGCCAAAGGAATCGCATGGTGTGTTCAGCCCCTTGGGGTATAGTGTACCAACTGGGGACTGCCGCCTATTCACCCGAACTGGCGTATTGGCGCGTCTTTGCGCTGTAGAGCGAGGTTCGGGCGGCGATGAAGAGCGTCCGGCCGTCTTTGCCGCCGAAGGCGATGTGTAAGGGGCGCTCAGGGATTTCGATGGTATCGAGCAGCTTTCCCGCGGGGTTGTAAACGTAAATGTGTCCGGCGGCGAGGTAGACGTTTCCTTCTTTGTCGACCGCGAGACCTTCTCCGCCTTGATGAACGAAGAGTTTGAAGCCGGTGAAGTTGCCGTCGGGGCCGAGGGTGCCGCGCCAAGTCATGACGTCGGCTTCGCTGGTCATGTAAAACGGCTTGCCGGGAGCGGCGGCTGCGAGTCCGAAGCCGCGGAGCAGGTCGGCGCTCTTGATGCCCCAGCTCATGGCGCCAGTGGCGAAGTCAGTTCCTGAGGAGATGAATGTCGTTCCGTCAGGGGAGAGGTAGTGATGAGGCCGTGACACGGGGAATCCGGTCGAGGCATCCATCGGGATTCGCCAGTCGCCGACGGGACGAACCACGGCGAGACCGGGGCGCGGGGCGGCGTCGGTGGGCTTGATGAGCTCGAACTGGTCGATGGGCGAGCCGGGTTTGAAGGCGTAGACTGTCCCGTTGCCGGCGTAGGAAACGACGAGCAGGTTGCCCGCCTTGTCGAAGGCGAGATTGACGGGGTCGAGCGGTGTGTCGAGCACGATGGAAAGCTGACGTTCCGTCGCGGCCCAGCGGTAGATCCTTTGCCAATGAGCGTCGACGAAGTAGTAATCGCCGGATGCATCGACCGCGCCGCCGGAGATGTTGTAGAAGCCGCCCGCGAGTTTCTGCACGGGTAGCGCGGATTTCGAGCGCGGTTCGGATGCCTTTCCGGAGAGATTCAGCCAGGCGAATTCGCGCTGGCGGATCTCTGCCGCGTGCGTCTGGTCAAATACTGAGGCATCGAAGGCTACCTTACTGTTGCTGTAACAGTGGAAGTTACGGAAGCGGATGTCCTTTGAGTTTGTTGCCTTCACCGCATACGGGAAGGGCTGGAAGGTGCTGATAACTCGATACAGGTGGAAGTTGGCTACGCTGATGTTGGTCGAGTTGTCGATCTCGAGCGCCGACGCGAAGCCGCCCTCGCCGCGTTCTTCTTCGGTCTGTAGCGCGTAAATGCGCCAGTTCGATACGTTCCGGAGCAGCACCTCATAACGCACGTGGTGCTCGCTGGACATTTCGTAGATGCGGCCTTCGGTCGAGGTGTCGGAGATCAGCATGCCGGCCTGGGCGAAGGTGCTGGGGGTCCAGATGTCGAAGAAGGTGCCGCCGCCTCCGTTGGCAACCCACAGGCTGGGATACTGGCCGTCCCAGCGGCGGTTCAGGTCTGGATCGGCGGTGTGAGTGTTGTTGTATGGGTTTGTGCGCGTGCCGTCGAGGTTGTTGGTGCCGTGGCCGCCGAGGAAGCGGACGTCGTTCATGAGCGAGTCTTTGCCCGCCATCCACTTCACTCCGACCGCGCGCGGGTTAATGCCGTTGGTGTAGATGCCGACGCCGATGATGAGGTTCGTGCCGTCTTGGGGCGTTTCGATCATTGCCTTCGGCGCGCCGACACCTTGAAAGGCGGCGGTGCGATCGAGGAGGTCGATCTGCGTGGCCAGCGGATGCAGGCCGATCAGGGCGGTGTCTGGCTTCAGAGTAAGTGTGTCGCTGATGACATAGTAGCCGGAAGGAAGATAGATGGCGCGATGCTCCGCGATGGCCTTACGGAACACGGCGGTATCGTCCGTGACTCCGTCACCCTTGGCGCCCAGGTCGCGGATGTTCACCCAGGTCTCCGCGGGAGGCAGCGGTGTCAGGTCGGACTTCACCGGATCGGGCACGGCTTTCAGGGGAACGGTTTCGAAGATGTCGCGGATGGCTCCGGGTGCGCCGATGTCGGGGTAATGGAGGCCGTGGGAGAAGGCTTTCACCTCGTACATGCCTCCCGGGCCGGCGACTTTTTTGCCGCTTTCGCGATAAGACGCGAAGAGCGGCACGCGGCGGCAGACGACGTTTTCGAAATTGATTTCGGTGCGGGGATTTTCTTCCAGGCTGATGATGACGGCGGGACCGCTGACATCTTCCATGCGACCGTCCTTGATCCACAGTTCGTCGGGGAAGCCTGCGTCGATGGAGACCGCCGTGGGGACGTTCTTGAAGTGGGGCCGGACGAGGGTCAAGCCGGCCCGTTCTTCGCGGATGGCCGCTTCGCGCTGCCCGTCAAAGGAGGCGTCGACGGCGGTGAACTGCCAACCCGGCGACGGGGTTCGCGTCCAGATGCCATAGCGGCCGCCGAAGAAGCGCACATCTTCCATGACGTTGCCAGTTTCGTGTACGCCGGCGAGTCCGGAGCCGATGCGGAAGTCCATGTGCGAGAGGAAGCAGTGCTGCGCATAGGTTCCGCGAACGCCAACGGCGCCTGGGTTGCCATCGCCGATCTCGATGTCGATGTTACTTAGCCCCGAGTAGAACGTGCCCGGAGTCGCGTCCTGGGGGGGGCCATTCGGCGTTCGCCGGCCCGCGAAGAAGACCATCTGCTTTTCCTTGTCGGGAGCGGCATAGCCGGGCGTGTTGGGACCGAGGACGAAGACGGGCCGTTTCGCACCGTAGCCGATGAGCCGGATTGATGGCCAGATGACGATGGTCCTTGTAAGGCGATATCGGCCTTCGGGAACAAAGACGATTCCCTGGTTTACGGTCGATTGAACCTTGTCGATGGCTTTCTGGATGGCGTCGGTGTCGTCGGCGATGCCGTCGCCGCGCGCGCCCATGGTCTCCACATAGACGGCTTTCGCATCGTTGAGCCGCGCGGTGTAGTAAGAGGCGGCTCCGGCAGGTAAGATCGCTAATGCAATTGGAAGAAGTCGATACAACATAGTTACCTTATTGGAACAACTGAGGGGCAAATTCGTTCAGGTATTCGCGCCAGTTAATCCAGGTATGTGCGCCGGCGGTTTCTTTGAACACGGGTGAGAAACCGTGCTTCTTGAAAAGCTCGACCGTGGATCGGCTGGTGTTGATGAGGAAATCGTCTTTGCCGGTGGCGAACCAGACGAGCTTCAGGCCTTTCTTCAGCGCGGGAGTGTCGAGCTGTGCCTTGTTCTGTTCTTCCCAGTTGGGTCCGGCATTGGCGGGAGGGGCGGCGGGGGCGGGAGCGCCGGGCCGCGTCGTGGGGAACATGCCAAAGAGGCCGGAGCTGTAGACGCCGATGTAGGCGAACTTGTCGAGGTGCGGAATGGCGATGTTCAGCGTGTGGGAGCCGCCCATCGAAAGGCCGGCGATGGCGCGCGTCTGCCGCTTGGCAATCACGCGATAGTGCGATTCGGCATAGGGCATGATGTCGTTGACGAAGTCCTGCACGAACTCGTCGTTGAAGTTGGGGATGCGGGGTGCTCCGGCGGCAGGGCGGGGGAAGGTCTGGCTGGTGTGCCCGGCGGGCATCACTACCACCATGGGCTTGGCTTTCTTTTCGGCGATCAGGTTGTCGAGGATGAAGCCGGCGCGGCCGACGGAGGTCCAGGAATCGTCGCAATCGCCGGCTCCGTGCAGCAGGTAGAAGATCGGGTATTTGCCCTTGCCGCTTTCGTACCCCGGCGGTGTGTAGACGTGCATGCGGCGGAATTTCTTCAGCGTTTTCGAATAATAGGTGACGCTGGCAACGGCGCCGCGCGGGACGTCTTTGGTGTCCATGAAATCGGAGCCGGGCACGTAGACGAGGCTCCAGACGTTGTTGTTCGATTCGCTGACGGAAGGGTTACGCGGATCAATGACCGTTACGCCGTCGACGTTGAAGTTGTAGCGATAGGCTCCGGGATCGATGGGGCCGATGGTGAGTTCCCACACGCCGTTGTCTCCCTTGGTCATGGGCTTGCCTTGCCCCATGCCAGGGATGTCGCCGCCTCCGAGCCGCACCGCTTGCGACTTAGGCGCCAGTATACGGAAGGTGACCTTACGGTCGGCTGCTACCTCCGGCGACACGACTGGGGGCGCCTGTTGGGCCCAAAGAGCGCTGGTAACAAGGAGCGCGGAGAATGCCCGAAATTTCATCCCGATTGTCCTTTCGTGGCCGGGCAGGGCGCCAGGCCACCACGATTGTATGTCAACGCTACAATCAGGTCTTCAAGTCGATGAGGTTGTGTGGGGCAAGCGCGTCCAGGAAGCTGCGGTCGTGCGAAACGAGGACGATGGAGCCGGGGTATTGCACGAGGGTTTTTTCCAGGGCCTCCTGCGCTTCGATTTCGAGGTGATTGGTCGGCTCGTCGAGAACGAGCAGGTTCGCTCCGCTCACGAGGAGTCGGACGAGAGCGACTTTGGCGCGTTCGCCGGCGCTGGCTTGGGCCAGCGGCTGGTCGATGCGGTCCGGACGGACCTTGAGACACGCCAGCAGGGTTCGGGCCAGTGTGGTGGGTCCGCAGATTTCCAGGGGCGTTGCGGAGCGGTCGAGGTTCTCGGCGTCCTGGGCATAATAGCCGGTTACGACATTCGCGCCGAAGCTCACGGTGCCGGCGTTGGCGGGTTCGAGTCCAAGGAGGACTCGGAGGAGCGTGGTTTTTCCTGATCCGTTGGCTCCACGGATGGCAACGCGTTCGCCGCGCGACAGGTGGAAAGTCACGCCAGCAAACAGCGTTTTGCCGGGATAGGATTTTGAGATTCCGGTGACTGTCAACGGGATGTCGCCGCTGCGCTCTACGCCGGTGAACTCGAGCAACGGGACCGGCGACTCTTCCCAAGGTTTGGGAGCAGCGGGGCCGCTGTCGCCGCGTTCGCGCAAGATGCGGGCGGTACGGGCGACCTTGGCTGCTTTGCGGGCGTAGAAATCGCGGCTGGTTTTCACGCCCGGCGGCGCCTTGGCGACTTTCACGGCCAGTCGCGACCGGCGCCCGGCGGCCTGTTCCGCGGCGGCCTTGCGGCGTCGTGCGGCGTCGTAATTTTCCCAGGCTTGGCGCTCAGCGAGCGCTCGCCAGCGGCGGTACTCGTCGTAACCGCCTTCGAAGATCCTCACTTTGCCGCGCTCGATTTCCAGGACGCGGGTGGCCACGCGGCGCAGGAGCGTACGGTCGTGCGACACGAAGACGCAGGCGCCGCTTAGCGCGTGAAGCTGCGCTTCAAGCCACTCGCGCGCCGGAATGTCGAGATGGTTCGTGGGCTCGTCGAGCAGTAACAGCGCGGCCTCGCTGTGCAGCGCGCGGGCCAGTCCGGCGCGCGTGCGCTGGCCGCCCGACAGGCTTGCCAGAGGCAAGGTCCATTCGGATTGCGAGAAACCGAGGCCGCTGAGGATGCTTTCGGTGTGCGCCTCAGCCGCGTAGCCGCCGGCGGCTTCGTATTCGTTTACCAACTCGGCGAAATCAGACGGGGCTTCCCGGTCGGGATGCGCAAGCCGTGCGCGCATCTCTGCAATCCTGGGGCGGGCGCTGAAGACGTGATCGAACAGGACGGTTGCTCCAGCGTTCGCTTCCTGGCCGGCGTAGGCAACTTGCAGGTCCTTCCGCCGGGCGATGGTGCCGGTGACAGGCTCCAGGTCGCCCGCGAGGATGTGTAACAGAGTGGATTTGCCGGCGC
>Ga0335082_10007355_pt1 | contig 11954 bp, 6 predicted proteins | sample Lox_Sample_41_FD_206718 | JGI IMG/M metagenome (GOLD analysis project Ga0335082, IMG submission 206718) | Soil microbial communities from Loxahatchee National Wildlife Refuge, Florida, United States - Lox_Sample_4.1 | ecosystem: Environmental > Terrestrial > Soil > Wetlands | place: USA: Florida...
GACAATCGTTTACAAAGGCCTGATGCTCCCCTCCCAGCTGGCCCACTTCTACCGCGATCTCCAGGACCCGGAGGTCGTGAGCGGCCTGGCCCTGGTGCACTCGCGCTTCAGCACCAACACCTTCCCGACCTGGGAGCTGGCGCAGCCCTTCCGCTTCATCGGCCACAACGGGGAGATCAACACCCTCCGGGGCAACCGGAACTGGCTCAACGCCCGGCGCAGCCAGCTCTCCTCGGCCAAGTTCGGCGGAAGCCTCGACCGGCTCTTCCCCATCGTCCAGCCGGAGCAGAGCGACTCGGCCCAGTTCGACAACATGCTCGAGCTCCTGGTCCTCGGCGGTCGCAGCCTCCCCCACGCGATGATGCTGATGATCCCCGAGGCCTGGGAGAAGCACGGGGCGATGGACGACGCCCGCCGGGCCTTCTACGAGTACTCCAGCGCGCTGCTCGAGCCCTGGGATGGCCCGGCGGCGATCGCCTTCACCGACGGCTCGCTGATCGGCGCCACCCTCGACCGGAACGGGCTCCGGCCGGCCCGCTGGCTGATCACCGACGACGACCGGGTGATCCTCGCCTCGGAGACCGGGGTGGTGGACGTGCCCGCGGACCGGATCCGCAAGAAGGGGCGTCTCCAGCCCGGCCGGATGTTCCTGGTCGACACCGTGGAGGGCCGGATCCTCGAGGACGAGGAGGTGAAGCGGGACATCACCGGACGCTGGCCGTACCGGCAGTGGCTGAACCGGAACGTCTTCACCTTCGACGAGCTCCCCCGCGTCGCCGCTCCGCCCCGTCTCGTCGAGCACGAGCTGCTGGCGACCCAGCGCGCCTTCGGCTGGACCGACGAGGATCTCAAGTCGATCGTGATGCCGATGGCCGAGTCCGGCCACGAGCCGGTGGGCTCGATGGGCAAGGACAGCCCGCTCGCGGTGCTGAGCGATCAGTCGCCCAGCCTCTTTCGCTACTTCCACCAGCTCTTCGCCCAGGTCACCAATCCTCCGATCGATCCGCATCGCGAGGCGCTGGTGATGAGCCTCGCCACCGCCACCGGCCCCGACGGAAACACCCTGGAGGAGACCCCGGACCAGTGCCACCGGCTGACGCTTCCCGGCCCCATCCTCACCAACGCCCAGCTCGCGCGGCTCGGCCAGGTCGAGCACGAGGGGATGTTCCTTCCCCGGCGGCTGTCCGCCCTCTTCGACGCCGACGCCGGCGAGGGAGCGCTGGAGGCCGCGGTGGATCGCCTGTGCCAGCAGGCCGCGGAGGCGGTGGACGAGGGCTGCGGCCTGCTCATCCTCAGCGACCGCGGGGTGGACGCCCGCCGGGTCCCGATCCCAGCCCTCCTGGCGCTCTCCGCCGTGCAGCAGCGCCTGGTCCGCGATGGGATCCGGATGCAGACCGGGCTCCTGGTCGAGACCGCCGAGGCCCGCGAGATCCACGACTTCGCCGCGCTCTTCGGCTTCGGCGCGGCCGCGGTCAATCCTTATCTGGCCCTGGACAGCGTGCGGGCCCTCGCCACCTCGGGGGAGATCTCCCTGGAGGAGACGGAGGCCCAGGCCCGGTACATCCGCGCCGTGGAGGAGGGGCTGCTCAAGGTGATGTCCAAGATGGGCATCTCCACCCTCCAGTCCTACCGCGGAGCGCAGATCTTCGAGGCGGTGGGTCTCGACCGGGCTCTCATCGATCGCCACTTCACCGGAACCGCCTCGCGCCTGGGCGGGGTGGGCTTCGCCGAGCTCCAGCGGGAGGCGCTGGAACGGCACGCTCGTGGCTTCGGTCCGGACGCGGCAACCGCGCTGCCCATCGGCGGCCTCTACCAGTGGCGGAGGCGCGGCGAGCAGCACCGCTGGAACCCCTCCACCGTCGCCCTCCTCCAGGCCGCGGTGCAGGGAGCGGACTGGGAGACCTTCCGGAGATTCAGCGCCGCGGCGGACGACGAGAGCCGCGGCGGGGCGACTCTGCGCGGCTTGCTGGAGCCGATCCCCGCGCCGACGCCGATACCGATCGACGAGGTCGAGCCGGTGGAGTCGATCGTCCGGCGCTTCGTCACCGGCGCGATGAGCTTCGGAAGCATCAGCGCCGAGGCCCACGAGACGCTCGCCATCGCCATGAACCGGCTGGGGGGCCGGAGCAACTCCGGGGAGGGCGGCGAGGAATCGCGGCGCTACACCCCCGACGCCAGCGGGGACCTGCGGCGAAGCGCGATCAAGCAGGTGGCGAGCGCCCGGTTCGGGGTGAACGCCGAGTACCTGGTCAACGCCGACGAGCTGCAGATCAAGATCGCCCAGGGCGCCAAGCCCGGCGAGGGCGGTCAGCTCCCCGGCCACAAGGTGGACGAGCGCATCGCCCGGGTGCGCTGCTCGACGCCGGGAGTGACCCTCATCTCTCCGCCGCCCCACCACGACATCTACAGCATCGAGGACCTCTCCCAGCTCATCTACGACCTCCAGTCGGTGAATCCGCAGGCCCGCATCGGGGTGAAGCTGGTGAGCGAGGTGGGCGTGGGGACGGTCGCCGCGGGCGTCACCAAGGCCGGCGCAGGATGCGTCGTCATCGCCGGCTACGAGGGCGGCACCGGCGCCTCGCCGATCTCCAGCATCCAGCGGGCCGGACTGCCCTGGGAGCTGGGCGTGGCCGAGACCCACCAGACCCTGGTGGAGAACGGGATGCGAGGCCGGGTCCGGCTCCAGACCGACGGCGGGCTGCGCACCGGCCGGGACGTGGTGATGGCCGCGCTCCTCGGAGCCGAGGAGTACGGGATGGCCACCGCCTCCCTCATCGCGCTCGGCTGCGTGATGCTCCGCAAGTGCCACCTCAATACCTGCTCGGTCGGGATCGCGACGCAGGACCCGGAGCTGCGCCAGCGGTTCCGCGGCACGCCCGAGGGAGTGGTGCACTTCTTCCTCTTCGTCGCCCGCGAGGTCCGCGAGCTGCTCGCCCTGCTCGGGGCCCGGAGCCTCGACGAGATCATCGGCCGGCGTGACCTCCTCCGTCCCCGCCGCGAGGTGGAGCACTGGAAGGCGCGCCGCCTCGATCTCTCTCCCTTGCTCGCCCTTCCCCGCGCTCCGCCGGAGGCCGCCCGGCGCTGCGTCCAGCCCCAGCAGAAGGACGTCTCGGATCACCTCGATCGCCTGCTGCTGCAGCGCGGCCGGGGGACGCTCGAGGGCGGGCCCCCGAGCCTGATCGTGCTCCCGGTCCGCAACGCGCATCGAGCGGTCGGTGCGATGCTCTCCGGGGAGATCGCCCGGCTCCGCGGCGCGGCCGGACTGCCCGACGACAGCGTGCGGGTCCGGCTCCAGGGCTCGGCGGGGCAGAGCTTCGGCGCCTTCCTCGCCGCGGGCGTGACGCTGGAGCTCGAGGGCGACGCGAACGACTACGTGGGCAAGGGCCTCTCCGGGGGCCGGATCATCGTCCGCCCACCGGCCGGCGCCCGCTTCCCCTCCGAGGAGAACGTGATCATCGGCAACACCGTGCTCTACGGCGCCACCGGAGGCGAGCTCTACGCCTCGGGGCTGGCCGGGGAGCGCTTCGCGGTCCGGAACAGCGGCGCCTCCGCGGTGGTGGAGGGCGTGGGCGACCACGGATGCGAGTACATGACCGGCGGGGTGGTGGTGGTGCTCGGCGCCACCGGGCGGAACTTCGCCGCGGGGATGAGCGGAGGCATGGCCTTCGTCCTCGATCGCGAGCGCCGGTTCCGGGACCGCTGCAACACCGACATGGTGGAGCTGGAGTCGCTGGTCGACGAGTCCGACATCTGGCTGGTCTACGGGCTGGTGGAGAACCACCTCCGGCACACCGCGAGCCCGGTGGCGCGCCGGGTGCTGGACCACTGGACGCACCTCGTTCCCCAGTTCGTGAAGGTGATGCCCACCGACTACCGGCGCGTGCTCCAGGCCCGGCGCGCGGCCCAGCGGCCTCCGGTCGCTCCTGCCCGTCCCCGGCTCCGGGCGGTGGAGGGCTGAGGCGTGGGCAAGATCACCGGGTTCCTGGAGTGGACGCGCGAGTCGCCGCCGAAGCGGCCGAGGTCGGAGCGGGTCCACGATGCGCGGGAGTTCATCCTCTCCCAGCCGGTGGAGCAGACGCGGCGCCAGGCCGGCCGCTGCATGGACTGCGGCATTCCCTTCTGTCACCAGGGATGCCCGCTGGGAAACCTCGTTCCCGACTTCAACGACCTGGTCTGGCGGGGGCGCTGGGAGGAGGCCTGGGCCACCCTCTCCGGCACCAACGACTTCCCCGAGTTCACCGGACGCCTCTGCCCCGCCCCCTGCGAGGCGGCCTGCGTGCTCGCCCTCGACGAGGCGCCGGTCACCATCGAGCAGATCGAGAAGGAGATCGCCGACCGCGCGTTTCGCGAGGGCTGGGTTCGCCCGCATCCGCCGGCGACGCGCACCGGGCGGCGGGTGGCGGTGGTGGGAAGCGGACCCGCGGGGCTGGCCGCGGCGGCGGGGCTGAACCGCGCCGGGCATAGCGTGACCGTCTACGAGCGGGCGCCGGCGCCGGGAGGTCTGCTCCGCTTCGGCATCCCGGACTTCAAGCTGGAGAAGGCCCTCGTCGAGCGACGGGTCTCCCTGCTCGAGGCGGAGGGCGTGGTCTTCCGCTGCGGCGCGGAGGTGGGGACCAGCCCCGGATTCGACCGGCTCGCCGCAGAGCACGACGCGCTGGTCCTGGCCATCGGTGCTCGACGCCCGCGGGATCTCACCGTTCCCGGGCGGGAGCTTCCCGGGGTGGTCTGGGCCATGGACTTCCTGGAGGCCCAGAACCGGCACGTCGCCGGCGCGGCGCTGCCGCCCGGGCTGTGCGCGGCGGGGAAGCGGGTGGTCATCCTCGGGGGTGGGGACACCGGATCCGACTGCCTCGGGACCGCGCTCCGCCAGGGAGCGGCCGGGGTGGAGCAGATCGAGCTGCTTCCCGCTCCCCCGTCGTCACGTGCGCCCGGCAACTGGTGGCCGGACTGGCCGATCGTCTTCCGGACCTCGTCGAGCCAGGAGGAGGGCGGCGAGCGGGAGTTCGCCCTCTCCACGACCCGGCTCCTCGCCCGCGAGGGACGACTGGCGGAGATGGAGCTGGCGCGGGTGCGGTTCGAGGTCGACGGGGACGGACGGAGCCGCCTCGCGCCGGTCCCCGGCTCGGAGACCACCCGCCCGGTGGACCTCCTCGTGCTGGCGATGGGCTTCCTCGGTCCGGACACGGCAGCGCTGGATGCGCAGCTGGGCCTCGACCTCGATGGCCGGGGAAACGTGCGGGTGGATGCGCGCTTCCGGACCTCGCGGCCAGGGGTCTGGGCCGTGGGCGATGCGCGGCGAGGCGCGAGCCTGGTGGTCTGGGCGATCGCCGACGGGCGCGAGGCCGCGCGCGACATCGACGCAGTGCTCACCGGCGCTCCGTCGCGGCTTCCGACGCGCGGGGAGGACGTGCCGTTCAGCGCCGCCCGCTGAGCGGCGGGCCCCCGTCGGTGTCTGACACCTCCGGCGGTGCGACCGGGTGCCCGGAGTCTCCGTCCGGAACGGCCAGCCCTGCTAGGTTCCGGGCCCATGCCGGCGGTGGCACTGGAATCGCGGCCCGCGGACGGTCGACTCTGGGCGGTGCGGATCGAACCGGGCGCTGGCGTCCCGTCTCCGGTGGAGGACCCGCTGGCCCAGGGCCCGGGCTGGGTCTGGGCGCACTTCGACCTGGTGAACCCCAACGCCTCGCGCGGCCTGCGCGCCCTCGGGCTTTCCCCGGACGTGCTGGCGCTCTTCATCGAGGCCGACGAGACGCCGCGCATCCTCTCCGAGGAGGGATGGCTCGCGGGCGTGCTTCCCGACTTCGAGCGCAATCCCGACGCGGACGAGGTGAAGACCGGAGCCGTGCGCTTCTTCCTCGCGCAGGATCGTCTGATCTCCGCGCGCCGGATGCCGCTGCGGGGAGTGCACACCGCCTGGCGCGGCCTCTCCGGCGGCGCCCCGCCTCGCAGTCCCGACGCCTGCTTCCAGCGCATCCGCCGCGGCTTCCTCGACGAGTGCGCCCGTCTGGCGGCCGTCCTCCAGGCGGACCTGGACCGGGTCGAGGACGATCTGCTCGAGAGCGAGGGCGCCTCTCGGCGGCAGTCCCGTGCGCGCGCGCTCCTCGGGCGCGTGCGACAGCGGATCGCCCGCCTGCAGCGGCTCACCAAGCCACTGGCCCGCATCACTCCGGCGGAGGCCCTCCCGGCCTGGGTCGACGGCGACGAGATGGCGGCGACCCAGCGACGCACGCTCTCGGTGATCGACGACCTTCACGCGGTCGAGGACCGCTCGCACGCGCTGCAGGACGAGCTCGCGGCGCGTCAGAACGAGGAGACCAACCGCCGCCTGTACCTCCTGTCGGTGCTCACCGCCATCCTCGCTCCCACCACGCTGATCACCGGCTTCTTCGGGATGAACACCGGGGGGCTTCCGTGGACGCAGCTCCCGCACGGGACGGCGCTGGCAGTGGGCCTGCTGGCCACGACGATCGGCCTGATGCTCCTCCTGCTGCGCCGGAGCGGGATGCTCTGAGGATGGCACGGGGAGCTCCCCGGCCGGGCCCGGTCACTCCGGCCGACTGCGGGCCAGCTCCGCGGCGATCTCCCGGGAGAGCCGCTCCATGGCCCGGCTGAGCGCCGGCGCGACCTCCGCCGGCTGCCCGGATCCCGCCGTCTCGGTGATCCGGATGCGGTGCATCTCCGCCGGTTGATCCACGCCGGTGGGGAGGACGAACCACACCGCATCCACGACCAGCGCGGAGGAGAGGTCCAGCCGGTTCATCGCCACGACCACCGTCCGATCGGTGGCGAGCCCGGGCACGGCGTCTCCCACCACCTGGGACTCCGGCAGGAGCGCTCCCAGGTCCTGGACCAGGGTGTTCCGGAGCAGCGCATCCAGCGGCTCCACCCACCGGTCGAACTCGTCGATGCTGACCGAGGTCTCTCCCGTCCTCCGGACGAGCTGCGGACGATCCACTCCCTCGGGGAGCGTCACCGGCGCGACCCGCACCGTGCCGGCACCTCCCGATCCTGCGCCTCCCTGCCCTTCCCGCGGCGCGATCGTCGACAGCGTGTAGAACCGCGAGGCCGGCGAGCTTCCCAGACAGCCCGTGGCGGAGAGCCCGAGCACCACCAGGCACCCGACGGCCCGATTGCTCATGGCTGCTTCCCCCGCACCAGCGCCTCGGGGTGGCGCTCGAGATAGTCGGTCAGCAGGCGCACCGACCGAGAGGCCTCCCGAAGATCCCGCAGCGCCCGGGGCAGCTCACCGGCGCCGCTGGCGGAGGTCCCGAGGAATCCCGACGTCGCGGCCAGCGTCTTCTCCAGCTGCGCCGAGGCGCCCTCCAGCCTCTGCATGGTGGGCCCGATGTGCTTGCTGGCCTCGCTGGTGAGCACGTCCAGGTTGCGGATCGTCTCCGCCAGCTCCGGGGAGCGGATGGTGCGGTTCGCTCCCTGGACCAGCTGGCGCGCATCGGCCAGCAGCCCGGTCGCGGCCTCGGAGAGATCGTCCAGCCCGTTCCCGGGGACGGTGGGGATCTCCGGGTACTTCCCTCCGGTCTTCAGCTGCGCCCGCGGCACCCGGGGGTGGAAGGCGAGGGAGATCACCTTCGAGCCGGTCAGCAGGCTCGAGGCCTGGAGCTCGGCGCGCAGCCCCCGGCCCACGAGCAAGGCCATCTGCGCGTCCGTGGACTGCTGCAGCGGCCCGGGCTCGGTGGGCAGCTCCCCCTGGTGCAGGAGGAACCGCTCGGGTTCGAGCGTGATCGTGACCGGGACGCGGATCCGCCCGGCCTCCCCCTCCAGCCGGACGTCGGTCACCCGTCCCACCTGGATCCCCAGCAGCTCCACCGGGGTACCGACGTCCACCCCTCTCACCGAGCCGGTGAAGTGGACCAGGTACGAGACCTGGGGCGTGTACGGGGCGGACTGGGCCGCCTCCTTGTCCGGGTAGAGCTCGAACTCGGCGTCCTTCGGGCTCGGCGGCTCGTTCAGCCCCTCGGGCCGGGTGTCGAAGGCGATCCCGCCGAGGATCACCGCCTGCAGCGACTCGGCCCGGGCCTTGAACCCCGCCCCGCCGGTGGTCACCTCGATGCCCGAGGCGTTCCAGAACCGGGTCTCGGGACGGACCAGCTGCTCGTGCGGTCCGCGGACGAAGATGCTCACCACCACGCTCTGGGCGTCGCTGGCGAGCGTCGCTCCGAGCACCTCTCCCACCGCGACTCCACGGTAGTAGACCGGCGAGCCCCGGCTGAGCGAGCCGAGGCTCCTGGCCCGGAGGCTGAAGCTCCTCCCGTCGCCGGCGGGAGGAAGGACCGGGGGTTCCTCCAGGCCCTTGAACTCGTTCTTCTTCTTTCCCGCCCCGGGCTCCATCTCGATGTATGCCCCGGAGAAGAGCGTCCCCAGGCCGGACACGCCGCCGATGCCCAGGCGCGGGCGCACGACCCAGAATCGCGTTCCGGTGGTGAGGTGGGGCCCCAGATCCCGCCGCACCCGAGCGTGCACCTCCACGTGGCCGAGGTCCCGGCTGAGGTCGAGCGACTCCACCATCCCGACCTCGACGTTGCGGAGCATCAGCCGGGTGCGCCCCGCCTCGAGGCCCTCGGCGCTGGCGAAGGTGATGGTGACCAGCGGGCCGCGCTGGTTCCACGTCCGGTAGCAGAGCCAGCCGGCGATCAGCACCGCGGCGATCGGCACCAGCCAGATCGGGGCGAAGCGCCGGCGCTGCACGCGGGCCTCGGGAACCTCGCTCATGCGCTCCTCCCCTCCACCGCGTCCCACATCAGCCGCGGATCGAACGCTTCTGCGGCGAGCATGGTGATCACCACCACCGCGGCGAAGGCCACCGCGCCCGGCTTGGCCTCCACCCGGGCGAGGATGCCGTACCGCACCAGCGCCACCAGCAGGGAGATCATGAACACGTCGATGTTCGACCACCGGCCGATCGCATCGACCCACCGGTAGAGCCGGGTCCGGAACGGCAGCGCCCAGCGCCATCGCAGGCGGACCGAGATCACGAACCAGGTGAGACTCACCAGCTTCAGGACCGGGACGAGCACGCTGGCGAAGAGCACGATCAGCGCGAGCGGCCAGTAACCCCGGCGGGCGAGCTCGCCGATGCCGCTGACGATGGTGTCGGGGTGCGGCGTCCCCAGCCGCCCCACGGCCATGATCGGCAGGACGTTCGCCGGCAGGTAGAGCGCCCCTCCGGCGATCACCAGGGCCAGCGTGCGGCGCAGGCTGTGAGGCTTGCGGCGCCACATCGGGCAGCGGCACCTCGGACACCGGCTGCCCTCGGAGCTCCGGGTGACCAGGTCGCACTGCGGACAGGCCAGGGTCGGTCCGGGCTCGGCGACCCGGAGCGGCGAGCGGATCGAGTCCCAGACGTGCCTCCGGTCGAGCACCCGGTCGACGAGGAAGGTGAGGAAAGCGGTGGCGGCCACCGCCCACCCGCCGATGCCGATCGATACCCGGCCCAGCTCCTCCAGCCGGGTGAAGGCGACGAAGCCGCCGATGACGTAGACCTCGAGCATCGCCCAGGGCCGGATCCGCTCGGCCAGCCGGAAGAGAGGGCCCAGCTCGGGCCGCTGCACCCCGGCGTGCACGTGGAAGAGCACGTAGGTGACCGCGCCGAGCCAGAGCAGCGGCACGAGGATGGAGAAGACCGCCACCAGGACACCCAGCTCCGGGAAGCTCTCGGAGACCAGCGCCCGGGGACCGGTGACCAGGAGATTGCTGCGCCCCCGCCCGGCGAGGCTCACCTCCAGGATGGGAAAGGCGTTGGCCATGAAGCCGCAGAACAGGCCGGCGAGGGCCAGGGCCAGCGGCGTCGAGTCGGCCGGCTGGCGGACGTCGAGCACCGCTCCGCAGCGGCCGCAGCGAGCGAGCGAGTGCGGACCGAGCTCCGGCAGCGACTGCACTTGCCCGCAGTCGTGACAGGCGACCTCCTCCGCCGCGCCGGATTCCCCGAGTGACGTGTCCACGCGAGGGTCAGGAGGTAGGTCGTCCGCTCGCTCCTGCCGACCCCGGGTCGGACGTCGGCGTCTTCCACCTGACGCCGGGGGGCTGCTCCATTCCCTCCGGTGGCTCGAGCTTCCAGCGGCGGTGCAACCAGAGCCACTGCTCGGGCGCCTCCCCGATGATGCGCTCCAGCGCCGCGGTGAACCGGGCGGTGTGCTCCCAGAGGTCCCGCTGCCGGTCCCCGGTCTCGGGCAGCTCGATGGGACCCTCGACCCGGAATCGGAGCCGTTCCCCGTCCCGCAAGGCCACGATCACCAGCGTGGGCGCCCCGGTCCGGAGCGCGGCCATGGAGAGCGCCGGGGTGGTGGCGGCCGGACGGCCGAAGAAGGGGACGAACCGCGCGTGCTTCCCGGCGATCGCCTGATCGACCAGCATCGCCACCACCTCGTTCCTCCGCAGCGCCGCCACCATCGCCGCCAGCGCTCCCCTCTCCGGGATCAGCCGGAGCCCGGATCGCAGGCGCGCCTCCACCAGCCGGGCGTTCACCCCCCCGCGCAGCCGGCGAACGACCGCGTGGAGCGGCACGCGCTGGGCCATCGCCGCGCCGAACAGCTCCCAGCTCCCGAGGTGGGCCGTGGCGACCAGGAGCCCGCGGCCTCCGGCGAGCGCTCGCTCCACCGGGCCGAAGTCGTCCACCCGCACCGCCTCGAGGAGCTGCTCGGGCGATGCGCCCAGCGTCCGGAGCGCGTCGGTCACCACCCGCGCCATGTTCGCGTAGGCCGCCCGCGCGATCGCCCGCCGTTCCGGCTCCGGCCGAGCGGGGAACGCGCGGGCGAGGTTGTCCAGGGTGACCCGCCGACGGATCCCGAGGGTGAACGCCGCCGCCGCGATGCCCCGGGCCAGCGCGTCGACGATTCCGGACGGAAGCGCCCGCAGGAGGCGGACCAGCGCCCCGGCGGCCGCCCGGGAGAGGACAGTCGAACGCACGAGCGCGGACCCTTCCACCACGATGCCTGCTAGCACGGGAGCGTGCCGGAGGACTCCGTCGACGTCGTCGTCGTGGGCGCGGGCGCCTCGGGGCTGACCGCCGCGGAGGTCCTCGCCCGCGCCGGCTGGACCGTCCGGGTGCTCGAGGCGCGTCCGCGCATCGGCGGGCGGGTGGATACCCGGCATCCGCCGGGCTGGCCGGTTCCGGTCGAGCTCGGCGCGGAGTTCGTGCAGGGGAAGGCCCGGGCCGTGCTCCTGCGCGCCCGCAGAGCGCGGCTCCGGGTCAGGCCGACCGGGCAGCGCCATCTCATGCTCGCCGGTGGCCGGCTGGTCGACGCCGCGGCCCGGCTGAAGACCGCGCTGGAGTGCGTGGCCGCCTTCCACGGCGACGTCCCGGTGGACGAGGCGCTGGAACGCCAGGTCAGGTCGGGAGCGCTCGAGCCGGAGGCCCGCGCCCTGGCCCGGAGCTACGTCGAGGGCTACTACGCGGCCGATGCGACACGCGCGAGCGCGGAGGCCATCGGCCGGCTGGAACGAGCCTCGCGGGCCCTGCACGGCGACGAGGCGGCGCGGCTCGACGGCGGGTACGCCGGCGTGCTGGAGCACACCCGCGCACGGCTGTCGCGGAAGATCCCGGACGCGCTTCACCTCTCCACGGTGGTGAGCGAGGTGCGCTGGTCCGCGGGCCGGGTGGCGGTCCAGGCCCGGAAGCCCACCGGGTACGTGCTCGCGCCGGTGCAGGCGCGCGCGGCCGTGGTCACCATCCCGCTCGGCGTGCTCCGCTCTCCCCCCGGCGCCGCCGGGGCGATCCGCTTCGTGCCCCGCCTGCACGAGGTGGAGCGCGCCGCCGGGGCGCTGGTGCAGGGGCCCCTCTTCAAGCTCCTCCTCCGCTTCCGGGAGGACTTCTGGAGCGGCGGGACGCCCACCGCTCACCGCGCACGGCTGCGCGGGCTCGGCTTCGCCCACCTGCCGGACGGCCCCGTGCCCACCTGGTGGACCACCTCGCCGGTCGACTCGCCGGTGCTGACCGGGTG
>Ga0335082_10007357_pt1 | contig 11951 bp, 7 predicted proteins | sample Lox_Sample_41_FD_206718 | JGI IMG/M metagenome (GOLD analysis project Ga0335082, IMG submission 206718) | Soil microbial communities from Loxahatchee National Wildlife Refuge, Florida, United States - Lox_Sample_4.1 | ecosystem: Environmental > Terrestrial > Soil > Wetlands | place: USA: Florida...
TCTTGTCGAGGCCGACATCAGTGGTGACATCTTTGAAGCCGTCAGGGCCGAGATTGCGGAAGATCTTGATCTCTCCCTTGCCGTCTTTCGTTTCGCCGACCGCGACCAGGTCGACCCAGCCATCGTTGTCGTAGTCAAAGGCAGCGACGCCGAAGGCGCGGGCCAAATCTGTATCTGGGATACGAACTCTCTGGAAGCCGCCGCCGTGATCGTTCCGCCAGAGAGAAAGCGCAGGTGTACCGAAGTGTGTAAAAGCAAGATCCATCCAGCCGTCATGGTCGAAATCGAGAACCGCCACACCTGGAGCGGGTGCTGGAAACGCAGCACGCTCCGTAAATACCGGTTTGGGCAGGAAAGCGCCCTCCCGTGGATTCTCGAAGATGATTGGCACATCGCCGGTCACCAGCAAGTCTATGGCTCGGTCATTGTTGTAATCGGTGCCTAATGATGCCGTGCTTGGACCATTGCCTTCGACCTTGAGCGAGTCAGTAACATCGGTGAATTGTCCGTTTCCGTCGTTTCGAAACATGCGATTCTGACCAGATTTAGCGCAAACTACCATGTCGCCCGACTCGCGATGGCAGCGCGTACCTCCCTCGGTGACATACAAGTCGAGATCGCCGTCATGGTCGTAATCGATGAACTGAACGCCGACGTTGAACCCTTCAGCCTTGATGCCCGCAACCTCTGTCACATCCTTAAACGTTCCATCCTTCTGGTTATGGAAGAGCATGACGTGGCCATTCAGGTTCAGAGCAAAATCGGGATAACCGTCGTTGTCATAATCGCCGGTCGCGCAGCCGTTGGCATGAAGTCCTGGATCGAGCCCGGCCTTTGTCGTTACTTCCGTAAACTTGCCGTCGACGTTGTGAAACAACCCGAGGCCTCCGCCGGGGCCGTTGTCAGCGATGAGGACATCGATGCGACCATCGATGTCGTAATCAAGGAAACAGGCCCCCGAACCGAGTACATCTTTTCCAAGGAAGGTTTCGGCATGGCTGTCCTTCTGTGCCGGACGGAAGGTTAGTCCAGCATTCTGATCAACTGGTCTGAAGAAAACTTTGATCTGCGCCGGGGGCTTCAGTTGCGCTTGTGGCGATTCGACCGCGCGCGAATACTGGCCTTGCTCGCCATACGCGAGGCTCATCGGCGAGCCGTACTTGTTCTGCGTGATGTACTGAAATTTCTTCAGATGTTCGCGGGCGTGGTCGGTGTCGCCGGATTGCTGGTAGGCGCGGGACAATCCGAACTCGGCTGAGGCATGGAGCGGATTGATCTTCAACGCGCGATCGAAGGCTTCGATGGCTTGCGGAAATTGTTTAGCCTGTACGTAGGCTGTGCCGAGGAAATACCACGTGTCGGCATCGTTGGGATCGATTTCTGTTACGTGTTTGAACGCATCGATCGATGCCGGCGCGTCCCCGGTATTCTTCGCCAGCAGACCAAGGCTGTACCAGGAGTTGGGATTCTTCGGATCCTGCTTGAGCGCGTCTTCAAATGCTGCCTTTGCTTCGTCTACTTTTTGAAGATTCAGATAGGCAACGCCTTCGTTGAGGCGCGCAATCGCAAATTTGGGATCGGCGGCGACCGCTTGCTGGAATTCCTTTAATCCCTTCTCGAAGAGCTGCTGATTCATATATGCGCAGCCGAGATTGTTGTGGCGTGCGGCTTCTATCGGATCGGGTTGCGATGCGGGAAAGAGAAGGCCGAAGGCTGCTGCTAGAGCGGCGAAGAAGGCGGCAGAAATTTTCAGATTCATCCCGATAAAGATTTAACCACAGGGGCACAGGGGGAACACAGGGAAAACCTCAAACCTTGTCATCCTGAAGCAGCGGCAGAGCCGCTGTGAAGGACCCTATGAAAGCGGGTGTCATCGATGCAGTGGACAGGAACGAACATAGTGCATGCAGTGTGATCGTTCCTTTCTGAGTCATCGCGAATATCAGCGGATCGTAAGGTCAATCGTCTTTTGCTAATTGCCAATTGCCAATCGCTAATTGCCAACTGCCAATTGCTTCTCAGTGTGCACGCGCGGAGCCGCGTACGGCCGGTTACTCGTGATTCCCTTCCCTTCTTGGACGGTCACGGTCTGGCCTGCATTGATGTTTGAGAGTTGGTCGACTTGGCCGCTGGGCCATTGAATCTCGATGGCATCAGCTTTCGTGTGCGTGCCAAGTCCGAAGGTCAGCACGAGTTCACTCTGCGATAGATAGCTCGACCCAGAGCGCAGCATCTTCCATTGCTTGTCGGTGCCAGCGGTCAGGCGCACGATGGCACCGATTCCGTCACGGTTCGACTTGGTTCCAACCAGCTTGATGCGGACACTGCGATTGGTTCCACCCTCGTTGTGAAACAAGTAGGCCGGCCCGGCGTTCGTGGTCAGCAGAATGTCGGGGAAGCCGTCGTTGTCGATGTCGCCGTAGGCCGCGCTCCGCGCCACCTTCGGGGCGGCGAACGCTTTGCCCATTTGATCGGTGACTTCGGTGAACTTTCCGCCTCCCAGATTGCGGAACAGATGCGGAGGCTCGGCGTAACTGACGCGCTTTTGCACGCGCTCGATTTCGTTTTCGATGTGGCCGTCGGCGACGAAAATGTCGGGCCAGCCATCGTTGTCGTAGTCGAAGAAGAAACATCCGAAGCCGAGCGTGACCAGCGTGTTGCGGCCGATCTCGGATTGTGGGGCCTCGTCGACGAAGAGTCCGTTGCCTTCGTTGTGATAGAGCGAGACCATCTGGTTGGCGAAGTTGCTGATGATGAGACTGGCGTGGCCGCTGCGGTCGTAGTCGGCGGCATCGGCACCCATGCCGGCTCGGGCAACACCGTCTTCACTGAATCCGATTCCGGCCGCGACACCGCGTTCTTCGAAAGTCCCGTTCTTTTTATTTAGATAAAGCTTATTCGGCTGCGTGTCGTTGGCGATCAGGATGTCGGGCCACCCGTCGACGTTGTAATCCAGAATCGCGATCCCGAGACTCTTCGACGTGGGATCGCCCATTCCTGCCTTAATCGTTGCGTCCTCGAAGCGTCCGCCACCCAGGTTATGCCACAGGCGCACGGAGGTTCCTTTGTACGACTCAGGCGTGCAATAGGACTTGTGCGAGCCATCGAGGGTGCAGTAGAGATCGCCTTGCTCGCTCCACTGAACATAATTCGCCACAACCAAGTCGAGTTTGCCATCGCGGTCATAGTCGACCCAGGCGGCGCTGGTCGAGAACTCGTTCGGCCCCCCCAGGCCTGCTGTCTTGGTCACTTCGGTGAATGTGCCGTTGCCATTGTTGTGGAAGAGATGGCTTTGGCCCAGCGCGGAGATAAAAAGATCGTCGAAGCCGTCATTGTCGTAATCACCAACGGCAACACCAAATCCGTACATCGGGACGGCAAGGCCAGCTTGGCGCGTCACGCCAGTGAACGTACCGTCGTGATTATTGTGATAGAGCTTCGGCGTGGTCGCGCCGCCATGTGGGTGGCCGGAAAAATCCTGACCATTGATCAGGAGGATGTCGGGATATCCGTCGTTGTCGTAGTCGATGAAGGCACACCCCGGCCCCATGGTTTCCGGCAGCCACTTCTTGCCGAAGGCTCCGTTATTGTGAGTAAAACGGATTCCGGCCTGGGCTGTGATGTCGCGAAATTGAATCTGCTGGGCTGCTGCCGGCGCCACCAACCACTGAGACACCGAGGCACAGAGAAGAACGAGAAAGAACAAAATTGGTTTTTCTTTGTGTTTCCGTGACTGGGTGATCAATTGATCAACAAGTGAGAACATTTATCGGGAGGCTCCGGCTGCTGTGGACGTGCGGCTCGCTTCGACTTGCCGGACAGCCGAGGCGGCTGTCGCTACGTGGTTCGTGAGCGGAACGGAGAGGTGTTCGTGGATTGACTGACGCTCGTTGTTGTCTTCGGGATGCGATTGGCGATAGGGCCCGGTAATCGCCTGCGAGGACTCGTCGGCTTTGAAGCGCATGTAGCGTGCCTGATGATCTTTTGCCAGCTTCTCGTTGCCCAGGCCGTTGTAACAGAGCATTAGATTGTAGTGCGCCTGTAGATCCTCAGGGTCGATCGCTAACACGGACTGAAGCACCTTCACCGCCTCGTCGTATTTGCGCTGCAGGAAGAGGACTCGACCTAAATCGTTCAGCGCCACACGATCGCGAGGATACTGCTCCAACACGCTGCGCAGCCGTGCGGCCGCGCCGTCGTAGTTTCCATCGGACCGCAGTACACGCGCGTAAAAGTAATTTGCGCGAGCAAGCTTCGGAGACAGCGACAGCGCTTTCTCGAGCACGGTCCGGGCGCGCGGCATGTCGCCTTCCTGCACAGCACAGCGGCCGATGTTGACCCAACCGTCGGGATTATTCGGATCAGATTCAGTTACTTTTGTGAAGGCTGCCGCCGCACTCTTCAGGTCTCCCTGCAGGAAGAGACCGATGCCGTAGTCATTCCAGCGCTGCCACTCTTCCTTTTTCACAATCGTTTTCGGTTCGAAAGCCGGTGTGCCGTGCGCAACCACGGGAAGCGTGACTTCATTTTCGGCAACCGCAACGATTGGCAGATCGGGAATCTTTTCCTGTTTCGCAGAAACTCCGCTCAGGGAAGCCGTGAACAGAGTGGTCCGGTCGTCGTAGTCGGGAGTAACTGCGTCAGGCCTGGACGGATCAGGAATTCCGGCGAAGGCTTCCTGCGTACCGTACCAGGAAAACTTCCGGTAACAAAGCCGCGCATGGAAGGTGATCTTGCTGCCGGCGTTATCCGGAATGTGCACGCGATAATGCACCGTATCAGCAGCGCCGGGCGGAATCAGACGTACATAAACGACTGCGCGCGTAGCCCACGCATTGCGCTTGTTGATGGGATTGCCGTGCGCATCGATCTGCAGGGAGCGGTAGAAGTGTGCGCCCTTCTCAACCGGGCCATGGCCGTTATCCTCGACCATACCGCTCCAGAAAACGGTCTGGCCTTTGTCGTCGGTGCCCTTCAGTTCGAGCCATGTGTCGTAGGCATCGACGGTGCCGCCGGGGAAGAAGTGGCCGACCCGCTTCGTGCGAACGACTACGTCCACGCGGACAGTGTCTCCGCGACGCAAGGGAGGTTGGACTAGATCCAGCGGAGCAGTGATTGGAGCGGCTTCAGTCCCTATAGCCGCGACTTTGTTCTCCGCTTCTTCCCCGACCGCAAACGTCGTGGATAAATCCGATTGCGTTGCAGCACTAGTTTTAAGCGGAGCCTGCGCGGGAGATAAGGCGAAGATATCGACCGTTAGCGAGCCTTTGAGGAAATCTTCGGTGAGCTTGAGTTGAGCGGCGTCTTCGTTTGCGGTCGGCACTGCGGTGTTGGCTGCGGGAAAACGATGGGAGTGCACGAACCCGTTGATGTTTCCCTGGTCCTTTGACGCTTCTGAGGGCATGTGGCAGTCGGCGCACTGCTGTGACTTCGGCGGATAGTAGAAGGATCGGGCTCCCTGGCCTGAGACACCGCTGGCCTGCCAGTTGTCGTATTCGTTGAAGCCGCGGAACCAGCGATAGCTGTTCACCGGCACATCTAGATGGACCTTGTGGCACGAGGAGCAGAACTCCGCGGTCTGATCGCGCATGAACGGCTTCAGGAAAACACGCCGGTGCGGCTCGGGATTCAGCTTGATCAAGAAATCATGAAGTTCACGCGCGACTGGATTTTTCGTGGCGGCTAACTCGTGCAGCTTGGGATATTCAAGATAGAAATCACCTTGTCCCATGGTGCTCTTCACGTCGGCGATGGAGTGACACATCATGCAGCCGAGCCCAGCCTGCGCTTCGGGCCGATGCACGATCTGTTTGATCGGAGTATCCATCAAGCCCGCGTAGAGGACGGCAGGATCGTGGCATCCGCCGCACCACTTCGAAGGCTTGGTGCCAATCGTGTCCTGCATGTACTCGATCGATTTGCGATACCACTGATTGTTAAACGAGGAGAAGTGGTGCGCCGAACTGAACCACTGGTTGTAGATGTCCTCATGGCAGCGCTTGCAGGAATCGGACTCCATGAAGAACTTGCTGGGAATCTTCTGCTTGCCGTAAACCTGCGCGGAACTGGGAAAGAAGGAGCCTTCGGGGCCATCGCCCTCGCCGTTCATGGTATCGGGCGGCATCGTGGGATTCTGGATACGATTGCGGGATTGCCAGCTTTCGCGAATGTAGCGGGCGCTGTAGCCGACAGCGGCCAGAATCGCTAGACAAACGAGAGCACGCACTCCGCCGGTTGCAAGACGCGAGCCGAGCGGCCGCGACTCAGAATCGGAACGGGCACTCCATCGGGCTGCGATGAGCAGTGCAATGGCTGCCACGGACAGCACGATGTGCAGGTAGAGCTTATTCCATTCGGTCCGTGCGGTGCCCGTCTTGATCAGGATCAGTCCGAGGACGGCTCCAGTCGCCATCAGCAGCCATCCCACTCGTGCTGAGAGTGAACCAGTACGCAGGAGGCGAATCAGCGACGGAAGCAGCAAGACCGCAGCGGCCACGCCGACTAGTGCGTGAAGCAAGACTATGCCCGCGTAGAGAATGTTCGCCTGGGGAAACGTATAAAGGTAGCCGGCGGAGATGGCCAGAAAAGCAATCAGCCAAAACAAACTTCGACCGGAAATTCCCCCAGATATTGACATTGCCCGAATGGTGAACGCAATGAAAGGCGTTTGCAGGACTCCGTTCCACAGCGAACAAGTCCTAGGGCTATAAAGTTATACAGGGAGGTGAAGGCGAGGAATAATCTAAACATATTAGAAAGCTGATCGGCGCCTCAATGAATAGGTGGCTGTCTCCACCCCCCGCATTCGCTTTCCAAAACTGCCGCAACCGACAAGATATTCTCCTCCTCCCATGGGCGCCCAACAATCTGCACGCCGATCGGTAATCCTTCTGATGACTGACTCATGGGAATTACAGTGGCAGGGTTTCCCAGAAGATTGAACCACTCCGTATAGCTCCAAGCGTCGAGATACTCGACAGTCTTGCCATCAATCTGCCAGCGTCGTTCGCGATGTCGGAAAGCCGGAATAGCAGCCGCCGGACAAAGAAGAATCGGAAATTTCCGCATCTGGGCGAGGACGTTCGCACGCACGATATCACGACGGATCCATGCGTCGATCACAGCCGGGCCCGAGAGGCTGGGCTCGGCGGCCGACCATTCCAGAAATTCCTTGAGCATCGGATTTGCGTCTTGCTCGCGGCCGTTGAACATTGGTCCGATTAGCATCCCACCCATCTTGACGAAGAACTTCTTCCAGACAATGCGCGCTTCTTCGAGACCTTCGGGACGGAAGGGCTCGACCTGAAAACCGGCGCTACGCAGAGCTTCGGCGGCAGTTCTGACCGCAGCACGAGTCTCCGGCGTCACCGGCGTGCGGCCGTCGTCTTCGAAGTAGCCGACTCGGAGGCTCTTGATGTTTCGAGTCTCTGGCCAGCACACGGGCACCGGGGCAGCACATGTGTCGCCGTCATCGGAGCCTTGCATCACTTCGAACAGAACCTTCAAATCTGGAACAGTGCGCGCCAAGGGGCCGACTACCCCGATCAGGGCAAACGGGCCGCCAGACGGAGGAAAGTGCCCGGTGGCTGGGATGCGGCCGGGAGTGGGCTTGAGCCCGCAGATGCCGCTGAAATGCGCCGGAACGCGGATGGAGCCTCCGCCGTCGCTGCCCACGCCTCCTGCCGACATTCCGGACGAGATCGCGGCCGCTTCACCGCCGCTTGAGCCTCCGGGTGTGCGATCGAGATCCCACGGCGAATTGGTGCGCCCATAGAGAAGGTTGTCGGTCTCCCATGCCATCAGCAATTCGGGAGTGTTGGTTACGCCGAGAACAATCGCACCAGCATTGCGTAATCGAGCTACAAGGGGGGCGTCCTTTTCCGCGATTTGGCCAGCGCGAAGACGAGTACCCGCCTCGCATCGCATTCCTTCCACTTCGATGGAGCTCTTGATGCTGATCGGGACTCCGTGTAATGGACCGCGGGATTCGCCGCGCGTGATGGATTCTTCGGCGCCACGTGCCTGGCGATCGACCCTCTCTGGGTCGACATTTACGAAGGCGTTCAGAATTGGATTAAGCCGGTCGATCTTGGCCAGATGGGCTGCGGCGAGCTCTCGCGGAGAAACCTTCTTCTCGCGGACCATGCGCGCCATTTCTACGGCAGGAAGATAAGTAAGGTCAGACAATCTTAACGGAGTCTAGCATGAGCAAAAGCATCAACCACGAAGGACACTAAGGGACACGAAGGAACACCGTTTTTCCTTCGTGATCCTTCGTGACCTTTGTGGTTATCGTTTTTGAAGTGCGGAATCCAGCGAGGCTTTCTCGGCGGTCGCCAGTCGACGGTACGCGCCTTTCTTTAACGCCCCCAGTTGGAGAGGCCCTACGGCGACTCTGATCAGGCGCAATACGTCTACTCCAAGGCCGTCCATCATGCGGCGAATTTGGCGATTTCTTCCCTCATCGAGCGTGATTTCGATCCAGCAGTTCTTCTCTCCCGAGCGCAGCATCGTTGCTCGCTTCGCCCGAAGAAGTCCGCCGTCGCACTCAATGCCACGACTGATTGCCTTCACGAAATTCTCATCCACCAATGCAGCGATCTGTACATGGTACGTCTTGTCGAGATGAGTTTCGGGCGCCGCTATGCGAGATCCCCACTCGGAGTCATTGGTCAACAGGAGAAGGCCCTCGCTGGCTTTGTCGAGGCGGCCGACGGGCGACACCCAGGGCAGTTCCTCTCCGCTCGCTTCCAGAATCGAATACACCGTGTCTCGGCCCTTCTCGTCGGACGCAGTTGTGACGAGTCCACGGGGCTTATTCATCACCAGATAAACCTTCTGAGCCGCGCTGACCTCTTGCCCGTCCACGAGAATTCGGTCGCGTCCAATGTGAACCGGAGTCTCGGGATCCCGCCGATCAGTTCCGTTCAAGCGAACGCGGCCGCCGCGAATCAACTGGACAGCCTGAGAACGCGAGCAGTATCCGAGCTTCGACAGGGCGCGAGCCAGACCAACTTTACGAACAGCGTGCTTCACCACGGATCTATGCTACTCGAAACGACATTCATGCTAATCGACCGACCAGGCTCTTCCCGCACAGCATGCGGCTGTGCCGGCTTGCTACCATACTGAGACAAGGAGATCGCATGGCTCATCAGCACCCTCCCCGTTTTCTCAAGATTGTGGACGATGCCAAAACACGCGTTCGCGAGACAAACGTAGACGAAGTGAAGAAGAGGATGGACCGCGGCGACAAGTTCACACTCGTGGACGTGCGTGAAGAAAGCGAATTCGCGAAAGATCATCTGCCCGGCGCAATCCACCTTGGCAAAGGTGTGATTGAACGAGACATTGAGACCCGTGTCCCCGACCTCAATGCAGAAATGATCCTTTATTGCGGAGGTGGATTCCGTTCCGCGCTCGCAGCCGACAACCTTCAGAAGATGGGATACAAGAACGTGATCTCGATGGACGGTGGCATTCGCGGATGGCGCGAGAGCAACTATCCGTTGGTGAAGGATTGACGGTTGCGAACGCCGATTCTGTGGTAAGCTGCGCCGTTCTCCTATGAACGCTCGCATCTTCTTCTGGTCGCTCACCTCGGCCCTCGCGGGATTTCTCTTTGGTTTCGACACCGTCGTTATTTCTGGCGCGGAAAAAACCATCCAGGCGCTGTGGGGATTGAGTCCAGAGGTGCATGGCATTGCCATGGCCTCGGCTCTGTATGGCACAGTGATTGGGTCGCTCATTGGTGGCTGGCCAGCGGACCGTTACGGCCGCAAAGCAACGCTCCTGTGGATTGGTGTCCTTTACTTCGTTGGAGCTGTAGGCTCGGCCTTGGCAACCAACGTCGCCACGTTCATCGCCGCGCGTGCGATTGGGGGCTTGGGCATTGGTATCTCGACGGTAGTCGCACCGATGTTCATTTCCGAGATTGCTCCGCCCAAGCAACGAGGACGTCTTGCCGGGATGTTTCAATTCAATATCGTCTTCGGAATTCTCGTGGCCTTCGTTTCGAATGCGCTGCTGGCGGGAATAGGCGAAAACGCGTGGCGCTGGATGCTGGGAGTTGCGGCCTTTCCCTCTTTACTTTATGCCCTGCTCTGTTTCGGGCTGCCGGAGAGTCCGCGCTGGCTGATTAGCAGGAAGAATGATCGCGCCGCAGCCATCCAGGTGCTGCAGCGAGTAGAACCGCAGCTGTCGCTCGCGGAAATCGGCGCCCAGGCAGATGAGATTGCCGCGGCTTCGACGGAGCAAGTTTCCTCCGGGCACTTCTGGACCCTGCGTCTGCGCAAGCCGATTCTGCTTGCTTTCCTCATCGCATTCTTCAATCAGCTTTCCGGAATCAATGCGATCCTCTATTTTGCTCCGCGGATTTTCGAACTGACCGGATTGGGAGCAAAAGCTGCGTTGTTGCAGTCGGTCGGGATCGGCATCACGAATTTGATCTTTACGTTTGTGGGATTGTGGCTTATCGATCGTCTTGGCCGACGCACTCTTCTTTACATTGGTTCGTTTGGCTACATCACGTCACTTGGATTGGTTGCGTGGGCATTTTTTACGCAGCATTACTCGATCGTTCCAGTCTGCATCTTCGCATTTATCGCTTCGCACGCCATCGGACAGGGCGCAGTGATCTGGGTCTTTATCTCCGAGATATTCCCGAACCGCCATCGTGCGGAGGGCCAGACTCTCGGCAGTTTCACACACTGGATCTTCGCGGCACTGCTAACGACCTTCTTCCCAAAGATGGTTGCCGTTCTGCCGCCGGGCTATGTCTTCTCATTCTTCACCTTCATGATGGTGCTTCAACTGTTATGGGTGCAGACGATGGTTCCCGAAACCAAAGGAGTGCCGCTGGAGCAAATCCAGCGGCAATTGGGTATCGAATAGCGCATGACCTCTGCGCTTCCTCGGACTCTCATCGAAGTCTGCGTCGACTCCGTCGCGTCGGCAACCGCAGCCGAGCGTGGAGGAGCAGATCGCATCGAGCTCTGCAGCAGCCTGATTGAGGGTGGAGTCACGCCCAGCGCCGGCTTGATGGAAGCAGTTCGCGCCGCGGTATCTTTGCCGCTGCACATCATGATCCGGCCGCGGGCCGGCGACTTCTGCTACGAGCCGGAAGAGTTCGAGATCATGCGGCACGACATTGCGACCGCGAAGAATCTTGGCGCAGACGGCCTCGTCTTCGGCATCCTGAGCCCTGACGGAAGAATTGATATCAAACGCACACGTGAGCTTGTCGGACTTTCGCGACCCCTCTCCGTCACATTCCATCGTGCGTTTGACATGACGGCCGACCTCTTTCGCGCGCTCGATGACGTGTGCTCCACAGGCGTCGATCGAGTGCTTACATCGGGCGGCGAGCCCTCATCACTCCAAGGCAGAAGCAAAATCTCGCAATTGGTGGACAGGGCGCAGGATCGACTCGTGATCATGCCGGGCAGCGGCATCAAGCCTGAGAACGCGCGGAGTCTGGTTCAAGACACAGAAGCGAAAGAAATCCACGTGGGACTGAGGACTTCCGTCGCGAGCCCAATGGTTCACAGAAACCCGATGGTTTCGATGGGCGCACTCGAAGGACGCGAGTATCAGCGCTTCGTTGTGCTGGAAGAGAACGTGAGAAAGTTGAGGGCCGCGCTCGACCCTTCCTGAAAACGCGCTGCAATCAGTTCACGCCATAGGCATTCAGATATCCTTGGGTTGTGCCCGCTCCTCCGGTAGTGCCGAAATACACTCTGCCGTTCGCCACGCTGGGTACCACATACTTGATGGCCAGACCGGAAGGCTTGTCGGTCGTCGGCGACTTTCTGGTGCAGGCCGCACGTGTCTGACTTTGATCAGTTGTGTAAAGGCAACTGAGTGTCGTGGCATCGAACGCCCACAACGCGGAATTGCCTCCATTCACAGCCTTTCGGGCGTCCACGAGCCAAACGATCGCCAGCGTCGAT
>Ga0335082_10007358_pt1 | contig 11950 bp, 8 predicted proteins | sample Lox_Sample_41_FD_206718 | JGI IMG/M metagenome (GOLD analysis project Ga0335082, IMG submission 206718) | Soil microbial communities from Loxahatchee National Wildlife Refuge, Florida, United States - Lox_Sample_4.1 | ecosystem: Environmental > Terrestrial > Soil > Wetlands | place: USA: Florida...
TGGCGGCGCCGCGCGGCAAACTCGCGGTGCTGCGCGACGTCCGTCGTGCCTCCGATCTCGTTCTCGTGGCGCGCCACCAGCACCGCGTCGCGCGTCATGACCAGGTCCGGCTCGACGAAGTCGGCGCCGTACTGCATGGCGAGGAAGTAGGACTCGAGCGTGTGCTCGGGGACATAGCCGGCCGCGCCGCGGTGGCCGATGACGATGCGGCTCGCGCTCATGGCGGCATCGAAGCACAGCGGCGCCCGTCTTGCTAGACTCTTGCGGGTGCTGCTCACGGACCGCGACATCTATCACTTCCGCGAGGGCACCTTCGTGCGTGCCTACGAGAAGCTCGGCGCGCACCCCGCGGGCGAGTCCGCCACGCGCTTCGCGGTCTGGGCTCCCAACGCCCGCGCGGTCTCGGTGATCGGCGACTTCAACGGCTGGGCGAGCGCGCGCCACCCGCTCACACCGCGCGCCGACTCCTCCGGCATCTGGGAAGGCGAGATCGCGGGCGTCGGCGCCGGCGCGCTCTACAAGTACCACGTCGTCGGCGCCGATGGCGCCGCGGTCGGCAAGTGCGACCCCTACGGCTTCTACGCCGAGGTGCCGCCGCGCACGGCATCCATCGTCTGGCAGCTCAACTTCCCGTGGAGCGATGCGCCGTGGCTCGCCCGGCGTGCGGCCGCCAACTCCCTCGGCGCGCCCTGGTCGATCTACGAGGTGCACCTCGGCTCGTGGCGGCGCGTGCCCGAGGAGGGCAACCGGCCGCTCAGCTACCGCGAGCTCGCCCACGCGCTCGCCGACTACGTGAGCGAGCTCGGCTTCACGCACGTCGAGCTGCTGCCGGTGATGGAGCACCCGTTCTACGGCTCCTGGGGCTACCAGGTGACCGGCTATTTCGCGCCGACGTCCCGCTACGGCACGCCGCAGGACTTCATGTACTTCGTCGACTACCTGCACCAGCGCGGCATCGGCGTGATCCTCGACTGGGTGCCCTCGCACTTCCCGGCCGATGCGCACGGGCTGTCACGCTTCGACGGCACGCACCTGTACGAGCATGCCGACCCGCGCCAGGGCTTCCACCCGGAGTGGAGCAGCTCGATCTTCAACTACGGACGCAGCGAGGTGCGCAACTTCCTCGCCAGCAGCGCGCTCTTCTGGCTGGACGCGTACCACATCGATGCGCTGCGCGTGGACGCGGTGGCCTCCATGCTGTACCTCGACTACGGGCGGCGCGCCGGCGAATGGATCCCGAACCGCTACGGCGGCCACGAGAACCTCGAGGCGGTCGAGTTCGTGAAGCAGCTGAACCTCGCCGTGTACCGCGACCACCCCGACACGCAGTCGATCGCCGAGGAGTCGACCGCCTGGCCGATGGTGTCGCGCCCGACCTACCTCGGCGGGCTCGGCTTTGGCCTGAAGTGGAACATGGGCTGGATGCACGACACCCTCAAGTACTTCCAGCAGGACCCGTTGCACCGCAAGTACCACCACAGCCGCCTCACCTTCAGCATCTGGTACGCCTTCACGGAGAACTTCGTGCTGCCGCTCTCGCACGACGAGGTGGTGCACGGCAAGGGCGCGCTCATCGGCAAGATGCCGGGCGATGAGTGGCAGCAGTTCGCCTCGCTGCGCCTGCTGTACGGCTACATGTGGGCGCACCCGGGCAAGAAGCTCTTGTTCATGGGCGGGGAGTTCGGGCAGCGCCGCGAGTGGCAGCACGAGGAGAGCCTCGAGTGGCACGTGCTCGCCTATCCGCTGCACGCAGGCGTGCGGCGCTGGGTGCGCGACTTGAACCGCCTGTACCGCGAGTGCGCGGCGCTGCATGAGCTCGACTTCACGGACGCGGGCTTCCAGTGGGTCGACTGCGACGACGCCGACATCAGCGTCATCAGCTTCCTGCGGCGCGCCGCAGACGGGAGCCTGGTGCTCATCGCCTGCAACTTCACGCCGGTGCCGCGCCCGGCCTATCGCATCGGCGTGCCGCGCGCGGGTATCTGGAACGAGCGCCTCAACAGCGACGCCGGCGACTACGGCGGCAGCGGCCAGGGCAATCTCGGCGCGCTCGCCACGCAGGCCATCGGCGCGCACGGTGAGGCGCAGTCGCTCAGCGTGCGCCTGCCGCCGCTCGCCATCGTGCTCCTGACACCGGGCGACTGAGGCGGCGCCAACGCCGCCGCGCCGCGGCGGTTGACCGCAGGAACGCACCGGCCGGGCCATGGCGGGCGCTGCACACGCGGTGCAAGATCGGTGCTGCGATCCTGCCCGCGCCTCGGAGGTGACCCATGCGATCCTGCCCCGCTGCCGCAGTCCTGCTCCTCGCCTGTACCCTCGCCGCCTGCGCCAGCACCGCCCCGCACGCCGACGGCCAGGCCGCGCAGCGCTCGCGCTACACCGCCTACGCCGGGCCACCGATCGATCGCTTCACCTGGCTCGGCCGCTACGACAGCTGGAACTATCTGGGCAACAACCAGCTGGTGATCTTCACCACCCCGAGCGATGCCTACCTGATCACGGTCACCCCGCCCTGCACCGACCTGCCGTTCGTGCAGGGCATCGGCCTCACCTCCACCGCCGGGACCGTCTCGGCGCGCCTGGACTCGGTGCTGGTGAAGGGCTGGCGCTGCCAGATCGCCGAGATCCGCCAGGTGGACTACAGCCGCATGCGCGCGGACATGAAGGCCGAGGCGGACAAGGCCAAGGGCGGCAGCTAGCGGTAGCCGCGCGCCTGCAGCGTGAACAGGTGCGCGTAGCGGCCGTTCAGGCGCATGAGCTCCTCGTGGCTGCCGCGCTCGACGATATGCCCGGCATTGAGCACCACGATCTGATCCGCCATGCGCACCGTGGAGAAGCGGTGCGAGATGAGGATGGTGATGCGCTCGCGCGCCAGCTGCCGGAAGTGCTCGAACACCTCCGCCTCCGCCTGCGCGTCCATGGCCGCGGTCGGCTCATCGAGCACCAGGATGTCGGCGCGGCTGCGCATGAAGGCGCGTGACAGCGCGATCTTCTGCCACTGCCCGCCGGAGAGCTCGCGCCCGTCCTTGAACCACTTGCCGAGCTGCGTGCGGTAGCCCTCCGGCAGCGTGTCGATGAAATCGCTCGCCCGGCCCTTGGCGGCCGCCTCACGCCAGCGCGCCTCGTCCTCGAAGAAGCGCTCATCGCCCGCGCCGACGTTCTCGCCCACCAGCATCTGGTAGCGCGCGAAGTCCTGAAAGATGACGCCGATGCGCTCGCGCAGCGTCCCCTCCTCCCACTCGGCGAGGTCCCTGCCATCGAGCAGGATGCGCCCCGAGCTCGGGGCATACAGGCGCGTCAGCAGCTTGATGAGCGTGGTCTTGCCCGAGCCGTTCTCGCCCACCAGAGCGAGACTGGTGCCGGGCTGCAGATGCAGGCTCACGTGCTCGAGCGCCGGCTGCTCGGCGCCCGGGTAGGTGAAGCTCACGTCCTCGAAGCGCACGCCATCCTCCGGATGCGGTCCGTGCAGGCCGCGCCCGGCCGGCAGCGCCACCTCGGTCTCCAGGTACTCGTAGAGCGTCGAGAGGTAGAGGTTGTCCTCGTACATGCCGCCGATTGCCCCGAGGATCGCCGAGACCGTCGCCTGGCCCTGGCGGAACAGCGCAACGTACATGGTCATCTGCCCGAGGCTGATGAGCTGGCGCACCGCGCTCAGCGCGATCCACGCATAGGCCCCATAGAGGGCGATGCTGCCGATCAGGCCGAGGCCGAAGCCCCACAGGTCGCGGCGGATGGTGAGCGCCCGATCCTCGCGGTACAGCCGCCGGAAGATGTCGCGGTAGCGCTCCAGCAGCCGCGGCCCGAGCCCGAAGAGCTTGACCTCCTTGGCATGGTCCTCGCGCGCCAGCACGGTCTCGAGGTAGATCTGCATGCGCGTCTCGGGCGAGCGCCAGCGGAACAGCCGGAAGGCATCGCCGGAGAACTTGGCCTCGGCGACGAACGCCGGCAGCCCCGCGAGCAGCAGCACCGCCACCGCCCAGGGCGAGAAGTGCACCAGCAGGCTCCCGAAGCTCACCAGCGAGATGCCGTTCTGCACCAGGTAGAAGGTGCGCATCACGAGGCTCAGCGGCCGCGTCGAGGCCTCGCGGCGCGCGCGCGTCAGCTTGTCGTAGAACTCCGAGTCCTCGAAGTGCTGCAGCTCGAGCGTGAGCGCCTTCTCGAGGATCATGACGTTGACGCGCTGCCCGAGCTGCGCGCGCAGCAGCGACTGGCACAGCTGAATGGCGCGCTGCGCCGCCGAGATCGCCGCCACCAGCAGGCCCTCGAGTGCGACCAGCTCGATGACGTGGCGCGCGCTCACCGCCGAGCGCATGGCGCCGACCACCGCGTCGACGATCAGCGCGCCGACGTAGGCGACGCCCGCCGGCAGCACGCCGGCGAGCACCGTGACCGCGGCGAGGGTCAACGTCAGGGCGCGGTTCGTGCTCCACACCAGCTCGAGCGCGCGGCGGCTGTAACGGAACACCCCGAAGAAGCCGCGCAGCGTGGTCGGGTCCTGGGGACTCTTGAACACCGACTGCGCGTGGCGCGGCGGATGGGCGGGAGTGGCCATGTTCACTCCTGCCCGGCGCGCGCCGGCGGCGGCGTGGCGCGGGTGATGAGGCGCGAGCCGCGGCGGAAGAACACGTAGCTGTAGATCCAGGAGGCGAGCACGGCGAGACGGTTGCGAAAGCCGATGAGCACCGTCACGTGCAGCGCCATCCAGGCGAACCAGGCCGCGAGGCCGCCGAAGTGCAGCCGGCCGATCTCCACCACCGCGCGCGACTTGCCCACGGTGGCCATCGCCCCGTAGTCGCGGTAGCGAAACGGCGGGATGCGCTGCGCAGCCGGGCCGCGCAGCCGCGCCTCGATCACCCGGGCGACGTAGCGGCCCATCTGCAGCGCCCCCTGCGACACCCCGGGCACGATGCGCCCGGCGGCATCACTCAGGTAAGCGGCATCGCCGATCACGAACACCTCCGGGTGCCCCGGGAGCGAGCAGTCCGGGTTCACCGCCACGCGCCCGCCGGGGGCGTTGCCCCCGAGCTCGGTGGCGAGCGGCGCGGCGCGCACGCCGGCCGCCCAAATGACGTTGTAGCTGCGCAGCTCCTCACCGCCGACCTCCACCCCGTCGCTGAGCACGCGCGTCACCGGCGCCCCGAGGCGCACCTCGACGCCGAGGCCCTGCAGCTGCTGCAGCGCGCGCCGCGATGAATCCACGTGCAGCGCCGGCAGCAGGCGCGGTCCGGCTTCGATCAGCACCACGCGCGCGCGGCGCGTGTCGGCGACGCGGAAGTCGCGCGCGATGACGTCCACCGCGAGCTCCTTGATGGCGCCGGCGAGCTCCACCCCGGTCGGGCCGCCGCCGACGATGACGAAGGTGAGGAGCGCCGCGCGCGCGGCCGCATCGGGCTCGATCTCGGCGCGCTCGAAGGAGCGCAGCAGCCGCGAGCGGATGTAGATCGCCTCCTCGACGTCCTTCATGCCCGGGGCGAGGGCGCGCCAGTCCTCGTGGCCGAAGTAGTTGTCGGTCGCCCCCGGGGCGAGGATCAGGTAGTCGTAGGGGATGCGGCGCGCGCCGGCGAGCACCGCGCGTGCGGCGAGATCGACGCCGTCGACCTCGGCCAGCATGACGCTCGCGTTCGCCTGCTCGCGCAGGATGGTGCGGATCGGCTGCGCGATGTCGGCGGGCGCGAGCGCCGCGCAGGCCACCTGGTAGAGCAGCGGCTGGAACAGGTGGTAGTTGTTGCGGTCGATCACCAGCACCTGCGCCGCGGCGCGCTTGAGCGCGCGCGCGGCGAACAGGCCGCCGAAGCCGCAGCCGACGATGACGATACGCGCACTTGCCGGGCTCGCCAGAGGGCCTCCTCGCACTTCCGCAACGGGGGACTGCTCCCAGCTTGGGATGTGGGGGTGGCGGGCGCGCTATTCCAGTGCGCCGCTCTAGTCCGTGCGGCGCACGAGATTGTCGACCCAGTTCTCGCACAGCGCCACCGCCTCGGCCGGGCGGAAGATCCCCGGCTCCAGGCAGTACTCGAGCCACAGCCCATCCAGCAGGGCGTTCAGGCCGATGGCGGCGAGCTTCAGGTCGCTGCGCGAGTGCGGGCGCTCCTGCTTGAGCAGCTCGCTCAGCATGCCGCGCAGCAGCTGCACGTAGCCCTGGTAGCTCTCGCGCTGCACCTTCTGGATGAGGCGCGAGTGGCGAAACATGCCCCAGAACACCACCCACACCGCCAGCACGTCCGGGTCGAGGTTCGGCGGGGAGAACTGTGCCTGGAAGAAGGCATGCAGGCGGGCGCGCGGGTTGTCGGCGGCGCGCGCCACGGCCGCCTGGAACACGCCGACCAGCTCGCTGTTGAAGTGCCGGTAAGCGGCCGCCACCAGCTCCTCCTTGTTGGGGAAGTGGTGGTTGATGAGCCCGACCGACACGCCCGCCTGCGCGCTGATGGTGCGGATCGAGAGGCCCTCGTGGCCATAGCGCTTCAGGCACTCGATGGTGGCCGCTATGAGCGCCTGGCGGCGCTGCTCGGGGAGCTGGCGCACGAAGCGCGGCTTGCCTGCCGCGGGCGCCTTGTCGATTGCCCTCAGGGGCATGTGGACTTTCGGTTCTTATCCCTGACCGGCACTTATCATGCCACCCGCCGCAGCCGCCCGCGGCGAAAGTCACTCACGATCTCGCGCGCGGCGTTGTGCCCGGGGGCGCCGGTCACCCCGCCCCCCGGGTGCGTGCCGGCGCCGCACATGTACAGGCCCGCGAGCGGCCCGCGGTAGTTACCGTAGCCGAGCATGGGGCGCGCCGAGAACAGCTGATCGAGGCTCAAGGTCCCGTGGCTGATGTCGCCGTTGACCAGTCCGAAGGTCCGCTCGAGGTCGAGCGGGCTCATGATCTGGCGCCCGAGCACCGCGGCCCTGAAATTCGGCGCGAAGCGATTGACCGTGTCGATCATGAGGTCGGCGACCGTCTCGCGGTGCTCGTCCCAGGAGCGCCCGTCGGGCAGCTGCGGGGCGACGTGCTGGCAGAACAGGCTCGCGACGTGCTGGCCGCGCGGCGCGAGGGAGTCATCGAGCGTCGAGGGAATCACCACCTCCACGATCGGCTCGCGCGACCAGCCGTACTCGCGGGCATCGAAGTAGGCGCGCTCCATGTAGCGCAGCGTCGGGGCGATGATGATGCCGGCGGTGTGGTGATCGGCGGCGATCTTGCCCGGCAGGCAGGTGAAGTCCGGCAGCTCGGCGAGCGCCACGTTCATGCGGAAGGTACCCGAGCCGCAGCGGAAGTGGCTCATGTGCTCGCGGACCTCCGCCGGCAGCGCCGCGGGCTCGAACATCTGGGTGTAGAGCAGCCGCGGGTTGACGTTGGCGATCACCGCCTGGGCGCGCAGCTCCTCGCCCGACTCGGTCACGACGCCGACCGCGCGGCCGCCCTCGACCAGTACGCGGCGCACCGCGCTTGCCAGCCGGATCTCCACGCCGCGCGCGAGCGCCGACTGCGCCATCGCCTGAGTGATCGCGCCCATGCCGCCGATGGCGTGGCCCCAGGCGCCGCGCTTGCCGTTCACCTCGCCGAACACGTGGTGCAGCAGCACGTAGGCGGAGCCCGGGCTGTAGGGGCTCGCATAGTTGCCGACGATGCCATCGAAGCCGTACGCGGCCTTGATGGGCGCGCTCTCGAACCAGTTGTCGAGGTAGTCTCCGGCGCTCATCGAGAACAGCGCCAGCAGCTCGCGCCGCAGGCTCATGTCCAGGCGCCGCACACGCCCGCCGACCCGCGCGGCGCGCAAGAGCTCCGGCAGCGCCTCGCGCCAGCTGCCCTCGAGCGCGTTCGGAGGCGTCGTCAGCACCAGGTCGCGCAGCACGTCCGCGATCGCCTCGAGGCGCTCGCCGTATTCGGGCAGCCGCGCCGCATCGCGGGCCGAGAACTTCGCGACCTCGCCCGCGGTGCGCTCACCGCCGACGAGCAGGTAGCGGCCGTCATCGGTCGGCAGGAAGTTGGCGGCGCGCCGTTCGACCACTTTCAGCCCGAAGCGCGGCAGCTCCAGGTCGCGGATCACCTTGGGGTTCAAGAGCGATACGGTGTAGGCGGCGACCGAGTTGCGAAATCCCGGGTGGAACTCCTCGGTGACCGCGGCGCCGCCGACGACGCCGCGCCGCTCGAGCACGGTGACCTTCAGCCCGGCGGCGGCGAGGTAAGCCGCACAAACCAGGCCGTTGTGCCCGCCGCCGATGATGAGCGCATCGCGGCGGCCGGCCGCTTCAGCCATGGCTCCAGCCTCGCGGCGGGGCCTGCGGCAGCTGGCTCTCGGGGATCAGGCCGCGCATGCGGCGCGCGAAGCTGCGCAGGCACACCTCGCCCTCCCCCAGCGGCCCCGAGGAGTAGCTGCTGGAGGCCATGCCGGCCTGCACGCGCTCGATGAGCCATTTGTCCTCGGCGCTCACGCGGCGGTTGATGCGCCAGTTGAGGTAGCGCACGGCGCGCATCTCGCGACTCGCATCCGGGTGCACGTAGGCGATCTCGCGGATCATGGTCTCGGTGGCCGACAGCGGCACGAACTGCATGAAGTCGACCTGGTCGGGATAGATGTCGAAGGCGACGTTCGGCCAGAGCTTGAAGTAGGTCCACAGGCGCTGGCGCTCCGGCGGCAGGTACTCGAGCTTCGGCAGCAAGGTCTGGTAGGCGCGCTCGGACCAGTTGGACGAGGGCGTATCACGCAGCGTCCCCCACATCTTGTCGATCCAGGGCTTGGCCTCGATGCCGTAGCCGCGGCCGAAGAGCCGCGTGAGGCCCGGGTGGGCGACGTTGATGTGCAGCCCGTCGGAGAAGTTGTCGGCGACGTTCTTCCAGTTCACCGCGCGCGGCCGCAGCGACACGCGCCCCATCGGCACCAGCTCCTCGAAGCGGTAGGGCTGCATCTCGTGCAGGTACGGTGCCGCCATCTCGCGCACGCTCGGCAGACCCGGCGCGAAGCGTACGAAGATGAAGCCGAGGAATACCTCGTGCTCGAGGGTCGCGAGCCCGTGGCGCGCGGTGTCCACGCCCTTGAAGCTGTCCTTGTTGGGGACGGCGATCAGGCGGCCGTCCAGGCCGTAGGTCCAGGCGTGGTACGGGCAGGTGATGCGCTTGCCACAGTGTCCCTTGGGGCCATCGACGAGGCGCGCGGCGCGGTGCCGGCAGACGTTGTGGAAGGCGCGCACGCCGCCGTCCTCGGCGCGCACCACGATCACCGACTCACCGAAGAACTCGAAGGTGTGGAAGTCGCCCGCCTTGGGGATGTCATTCAGGTGACACACCACCTGCCAGGCCTGGCGGAAGATGGTGCGCTTCTCGACCTCGAAGAACTCCGGATCGTGGTAGATCCAGGCCGGCAGGCTCTGGTTGTCGAGTTCAGCCGGGTGGTTCGCGTCGATGCGATGCAGCTGGGCGGTCTTCATGGCACATCCAGGCAGGAAAGGGGGGTTCGTCTTGTTGAACGATCGTACAACAAGGGCCATCCGGCACGCAATATCGTCGCACTTCACTTAAGTGCCCGCGCGCGCTTTTTCGTTGCAGAATTGCGGCGCTGCACCGACGGAGCCCGAGCCATGCTGGCCGATACCACCGACATCGCGCACCTGATCCAGTCCTCAGTCGCCCCGGTGTTCCTGCTCACCGGCGTGGCCGCCACCCTCGGGGTGCTCACCACCCGCCTGGCGCGCATCGTCGACCGCGCCCGCGTGCTGGAGGCACGCCTGGAGAGCCATCCGGAGCGCGCCGCCCACCTGCACGAGGACCTCAAGGTGCTGGCACGGCGCGCCGGCTACATCAACATCGCCATCTCGCTGTGCGCCATCGCCGCCCTCATGGTGGCCGCGGTGGTCGTGACGCTGTTCGCGAACGCGTTCTTCGGCCTGAAGATCGGCTGGCTGATCGCGCTGTTGTTCGTCGGCTCCCTCGTGGTGCTGAGCGCCGCCTTCATCGCCTTCTTCGTCGAGGTGCGTTACGCCACCTCGGTACTGCGGATCGGCATGGAGCATCGCTGAGACCCATTTTTCGGGTATCCCCCGGAAAAACAGGCGCTTGGCTGGCAGATCTGCTACCCTGCGCACCCTTTTTTGGACACGCCGCCCGTATAACCGGCGGCATGGCGCCAGGACGAGCGCCGCCTGAAGCACCCATGAACCGCCCGATCCGCAACATCGCGATCATCGCGCACGTCGACCACGGCAAGACCACGCTGGTCGACTGCCTGCTGAAACAGTCCGGCACCTTCGCCGCGCACGAGCGCATGGGCGAACGCATCATGGACTCGAACGACATCGAGCGTGAGCGTGGCATCACCATCCTCGCCAAGAACTGCGCCATCGAATACGGCGGCACGCGCATCAACATCGTCGACACCCCCGGGCACGCCGACTTCGGCGGCGAGGTCGAGCGCGTGCTGTCGATGGTCGACGGGGTGCTGCTGCTGGTGGATGCGGTCGAGGGCCCGATGCCGCAGACGCGCTTCGTGACGCGCAAGGCGCTCGCCCTGGGACTGAAGGCCATCGTGGTGGTCAACAAGATCGACCGTCCCGGGGCACGCCCGGCGTGGGTGATCGACCAGACCTTCGATCTGTTCGACAAGCTCGGCGCGAGCGATGCGCAGCTGGACTTCCCGGTGATCTACGCCTCGGCGCTGCAGGGCTGGGCGAGCACCGATTACACCGAGCGCCGCCCGGACATGTCGGCGCTCTTCGAGGCCATCCTGAGGCACGTGCCGGCGCCGGCGGCGCAGGAGGAGCTGCCGCTGCAGCTGCAGATCTCGACCCTCGACTACAACCCGTACGTCGGCCGCATCGGCATCGGCCGCATCCGCCGCGGCGTGGTGCGCCCGGGCAGCACCGTGGCGCTGCGCTACGGCAGCGAAGAGCGCGGCAGCGCGCGCATCGGCCAGGTGCTCGCCTTCCGCGGCCTGCAGCGCGAGCCGGTCGAGGAAGCCGGCGCCGGGGACATCGTCGCCGTCACCGGCATCGAGGCGGTCAACATCGGGCTCACGGTGTGCGACCCGGAGCACGCCGAGGGGCTGCCGCCGATCAGCGTCGATGAGCCGACGCTCGCCATGAACTTCCAGGTCAACACCTCCCCGCTCGCCGGGCGCGAGGGCAAGTTCGTCACCAGCCGCCAGCTGCGCGAGCGGCTGTACCGCGAGCTGCAGTCGAACGTGGCGCTGCGCGTCGAGGACACCGAAGAGCCCGACGTGCTGCGCGTCTCCGGCCGCGGCGAGCTGCACCTCACCATCCTCATCGAGAACATGCGCCGCGAGGGCTACGAGCTGGCGGTATCGCGCCCGCAGGTGCTCACCAAGCTCATCGAGGGCGAGGTGCACGAGCCCTACGAGGCGCTCACCGTGGACATCGACGAAGAGCACCAGGGCGCGGTCATGGAGGCCCTCGGCAGCCGCCGCGCCGAGCTCGCCGACATGAGCATGGACGGCAACGGCCGCGTGCGCCTCGAGTACCGCGTGCCGGCGCGCGGCCTGATCGGCTTCCAGGGCGAGTTCCTGACGCTCACCCGCGGCACCGGCCTGATCAGCCACATCTTCGACGGCTTCGCACCCGTGCGGGGCGAGATCCCCGACCGGCACAACGGCGTGCTGGTGAGCAACGAGAACGGCGAGGCGGTGGCCTACGCGCTCTTCAACCTGCAGGAGCGCGGCCGGCTGTTCGTGTCCCCGGGCGAGAAGCTCTACGAGGGCATGATCATCGGCATCCACAGCCGCGACAACGACCTGGTCGTGAACCCGATCAAGACCAAGAAGCTGACCAACATCCGCGCGGCCGGCAAGGACGATGCCGTCCTGCTCACCCCGCCGATCGAGCTCACCCTCGAGTACGCGGTCGAGTTCATCGCCGATGACGAGCTGGTCGAGGTCACGCCCACCTCGATCCGCATCCGCAAGCGCTTCCTGAAGGAAACCGACCGCAAGCGCGCCGCGCGCAGCGACACCGCCGCCCT
>Ga0335082_10007360_pt1 | contig 11949 bp, 8 predicted proteins | sample Lox_Sample_41_FD_206718 | JGI IMG/M metagenome (GOLD analysis project Ga0335082, IMG submission 206718) | Soil microbial communities from Loxahatchee National Wildlife Refuge, Florida, United States - Lox_Sample_4.1 | ecosystem: Environmental > Terrestrial > Soil > Wetlands | place: USA: Florida...
GATCGGTAAGGTTAGTTGCGTTCAATTTGGACCAGCAGTTCGAAGTTTTCAGGCAAGAGCAATTGGATAAGGCAGGGTTTGTGGAGCTACGAGAAAGACTGGCGCAGCTGCAATCAGGGGCGATGGTTCCCTATGCGGCACTGGAAAAACGAAACTGGCAGGAGTTTCTGCTCAAGTTAGTTGAAGATGAAGTTTCGAGCAGCAGCCGTTCTGATGCGGTTATTTTTCTAGGCGCTGCAACCTATGGCGACAAACTTTCGAGCAAGGTCGAGCAGGCTCTTGGAGCACTCCGGACGACTGATGTTCGTGTCTTTTACCTCAGGCGGCTCGGTTCAATCCTTGAGGCCGGTAACTATGAAGTGAATGGGAAGAGTCATGAGAACCTTCCGCGCCTGACCTTCGGGTTTGGCGATATTCCCGATCGAATTCAAGATTATGTGAAACTGCTGCATGGAAGAACGCTTGACGTTAATCCAGGCATTTCTTTCGGGAACATTTCTCGCGATCCACTGAGTGAGGGAATTGCGAAATTGGTGCACGATATTGCCGCCGACACGAACAAAGCAAACTCCTCGCTAGGACCAAATTCAAACTAGCAACGACTCCAGTCTTAAGCAGCGGGTGAAACTAAGGTCCATCGGCTCGGAACGCCCTTGCCGAATACGAACCTCAAGGACCATTTCGGACTATCCCGAAAGATCCAGTAAATAAGGGGGCCAGACGAAAAAGCACCTGCCTCCGCACGAGCTTATTCCCTACTTCGGGCTTGAAATGCGACAATAGAAGCTCTTCCATGGCTACCTCTTTGACCTCTGCTTTCTCTCCGGAAGTGCTCCGGCAGCATGGCCTGACGCTGGATGAGTACGAGAAGATCAAGCAGCTTCTCGGCGGGCGCGAGCCGTCGATTACCGAACTCGGCATCTTCAGCGTGATGTGGAGCGAGCACTGCTCCTATAAATCATCGCGCGTGCACCTGAAGAGGCTGCCGACGCGCAGCAAGCTAGTGCTGCAGGGACCGGGAGAGAACGCCGGAATCATCGACATTGGCGATGGCTGGGCGTGCGCCTTCAAGATCGAGTCACACAATCATCCATCATTTATTGAGCCATTCCAGGGAGCAACGACCGGCGTGGGTGGGATTCTGCGCGACATCTTCACGATGGGTGCGCGACCGGTGGCGGTGATGGATTCGCTGCGCTTTGGGCCGATCGTTGCGGCAAAGAATGTTTCGCAGAAGGACCTCCATAAAAACCATTCCATCATGGAAGGCGTGGTTAGCGGAGTGGCTTCCTACGGGAATTGTTTTGGCGTGCCGAATCTTGGCGGCGAGACGAAGTTCGAGTCGTGCTATTCGGGGAATCCGCTGGTGAATGCGTTTGCGCTGGGGCTGGTGAAGAAGAACGAGATTTTCTACGCGCGCGCGGCGGGCGAAGGCAACCCAGTGATTTACGTCGGTGCGAAGACCGGACGCGACGGCATTCACGGCGCGACCATGGCGAGCGAAGAATTCAGCGAAGCATCCGAGGCGAAGCGTCCGAATGTGCAGGTGGGTGATCCGTTCCTGGAAAAGCTGCTGCTTGAGGCTTGCCTTGAGGCCATGCAGACCGGGGCCATTGTCGGCATTCAGGACATGGGCGCAGCCGGACTGACTTGTTCGACGTGCGAGATGGGCGGGCGCGGCGGCGTGGGCATCGAGATTGAGTTGGATCGCGTGCCGCAGCGCGAGACCGGCATGACTCCGTACGAGATCATGCTGAGCGAATCGCAGGAACGGATGCTGCTGGTGGCGCAGAAAGGGCGCGAAGCGGAAGTCTTTCGCGTCTTCGAGAAGTGGGGGCTGGATTCGGTCGAGGTTGGAAGGGTGACGACCGACAATAAGCTGCGCGTTCTCGAACATGGGAAGGTCGTGGCGGAGATTCCGAATCCGGCGCTGACCGATGAAGCTCCGCTCTACAAGCGGCCCTTGGCGCGGTGGGAGCCTCCTGTGCCGCGGGAGATGCCGGAGAGCATTCGACAGGGGCTAAAGCCCGTTTCTCACGCGAACGCTGGCGGCACGGCTGAAGCCGCGCCCTTTCATAACGCGACTCTGAAGCAGCTTCTGGCTTCGCCCAACATCTGCGGGAAGCGGTGGGTGTGGCAGCAATACGACCACATGGTGCAGACGAATACGGTCGAGGCACCGGGAGCGGGCGACGCGGGAGTGATCCGCATCAAGGGCACCAACCGAGGGTTGGCCATGTCGCTCGACGGCAACGGGCGCTGGTGCTATCTCGATCCGAAGCTGGGCGCGGAGCACGCGGTGGCCGAGGCGGCGCGCAAGGTCGCGTGCTCAGGCGCGACACCGGTAGGCGCTACGAACTGCCTGAACTTCGGCAATCCGGAGAAGGCGCACATCATGTGGCAGTTCTCGCAGACGATTGATGGGATTACGAAGGCGTGCGAGGAACTGGAGATTCCTATCACCGGCGGCAACGTCAGCTTTTATAACGAGACGCTGGGAGAGGGAATTTATCCGACGCCAGTGCTGGGCGTGGTTGGAATTCTTGAAGATGTGCACAAGACGGCGAAGATGCATTTCTCCGCCGCGGGACGCACGATCGTGCTATTGCGCGCGGGAGAACCGGGCGATATCACCGATGCAGAAACGGAATTCGGATCCTCCGATTACGCAAAGGAAATCTTGGGGACGATATGGGGGTATCCTCCGGAGCTTGATCTGGAGAAGGAAGCCGCGCTGCAGAAGGCCGTCATCGAGCTGGTGCGGCAGGGGCTGGTGGATGCGGCGCATGATTGCTCCGAGGGAGGACTTGCCGTCGCGCTGGCGGAGCAGGCGTTCCCGGCCGGTGTGGGTGCGCGTGTGAATCTGGTGTCGGGAGGGCTGTTCTCTGAGTTCACGCTGTTCGGTGAGGACGCCAGCCGTGTGCTGCTGGCTTGCGACCCCGGAGACGTTGCGCGAATCAAAGAAGTAGCGGCGAAGCACGGGATCACGGCGGATGTGATCGGAGAGACGATTCCGGACAAGTTGGAAATTTGGTTGGATGGAAAAACGGTAGTGTCGTCTACTGTGGCGGAGTTGAGCGCGGCGTATGAGGGTGCGCTTGAGGCGGCGTTGCGGACTGATCCGGAGCTGTTCGCGGCGGATTGAGAATTTGTTTTACGCAGCGCGATGGCGTCGGCAAATCGCATAGGTCCTCCGCGGCAAAGAACGCCGCTCAGGATGGCAAGTGGATCAAAAGGGCTCAATGCTGATCAACGACAAATTTCACGATGAATGCGGAGTGGTGGCGATTTTCGGCCATCCGGAAGCGGAGAAGCTCGCCTATCTTGGGCTGCACGCGCTGCAGCATCGCGGGCAGGAATCCGCCGGCATCGTCACGTCGGACGGTCTGACCTCGCGCGCCCACAAAGCGATGGGATCGGTCGCCGACATCTTCACTGAAGACGTTCTTTCGAAGCTTCGTGGCTCGATTGCCATCGGGCACACGCGCTACTCGACGGCCGGCGACTCGGCGCTGCTGAACGCGCAGCCGATTCTTGTGCAATCGAATAAGGGAGCGATCGCAGTTGCGCACAACGGTAACCTTGTTAACGCGATGACGGTTCGCGCGCGGCTGGAGAGCCAGGGCTCGATCTTTCAGACCAACAGCGACACGGAAGTGATCGTTCACCTGATCGCGCTTTCGAAGGAACAGACGCTACCCGAGGCGATGGCGGATGCGCTACGAAGGGTCGAGGGTGCGTTTTCGCTGGTGATGATGAGCAACGACCGCATCTTTGCAGTGCGCGACCCGCGCGGATTCCGGCCGCTCGCCATGGGACGCATCCCGGCGCTTGAGGGACAGAAGCGCGACACGATTGTTTTTGCATCGGAAACGTGCGCGTTTGACCTGATTGGCGCCGAGTACGTACGCGACGTGAAGCCGGGCGAATTGATCGTGGTTGGACCGGAAGGCGTAAGTTCGCGGTTCTACTCGACGTCGGCGCCGCAGTCGAGCTGCATTTTCGAGCACGTGTATTTCTCGCGCCCCGACAGCCTGGTGTTTGGACGGTCGGTGCAGACGAGCCGTGAAGAATTGGGACGACAGTTGGCGCGGGAGGCTGGCGTGGATGCTGATCTGGTGGTACCCGTGCCCGACTCGGGTGTCACGGCGGCGGTGGGCTACGCGGCCGAGAGTGGTATTCCGTTCCGCTTTGCCTTGATCCGCAATCACTATGTGGGGCGGACCTTCATCGAGCCCAGCCAGAGCGTGCGCGATTTCGGAGTGAAGTTGAAGTTGAATCCAGTGCGGTCGCTGCTCGAAGGAAAGCGGATTGTCCTGATCGACGATTCGATTGTGCGCGGGACGACCAGCCGCAAAATCGTGCGCATGGTGCGGAGTGCGGGAGCGAAGGAAGTCCACATGCGAATTTCGTGTCCGCCGACGATTTCGCCTTGCTACTACGGCGTCGATACTCCCTCGCGCAAGCAGCTGATCGCAGCCAACAAGTCGGTTGAAGAAATTCGCGAGTACATCGGGGCGGACTCCCTGGCTTATCTTTCGCTCGAGGGCCTGAAGAAGGCGTGTGGGGAAGGTGGGCAGATTTCGTATTGCTCGGCGTGCTACACGGGGAAATATCCAACTGACATTGTCGACGCGGATGAGATTCAGCCGGCGGCGGTGAGACGGTAAGTCAGGGGCCAGAGGCTACGGGTCAGACTTCAGCCCTCGGCTTTTGTGCGATTGCTACTCTTGGGATCGATTGCAGGTCTGGCTTTACTTCGACGCTTTGCCAACCTTCCAGTGAGTTGCGAACTTCGTTCGCGATTGTGCCGCTGATTTCCATGACGAGCCATCCGCCGGGGCGCAAGATCTTCATTGCCTGCGGGATCAGGCGGGCGATTACTTCGGTTCCGGTTGCTCCGGCAAACACTGCGTTGCGCGGCTCGAACTTGCGGACTTCCAATTGCACCGTCTCTTCTTCTGACTCTCCGACGTAGGGTGGGTTCGACACCACCACGTCGAACTTCCCTTCAAGTCCGACGAGAAGATCAGTCTGATGGAAATGGACGCGGTGCTCGAGTTGGTGGCGCGCGGCATTGGCGCGGCCGATTTCCAGCGCATCGGGAGAAATGTCGGTGGCGTGAATCTCCGCGTCGGGAAGTTCTTTGGCCAGTGCGAGCGCGATACAGCCGGAGCCGGTGCCGACGTCGACAATGCGGACCTTGGACTTCGGACCTCGGACCTCAGGAACAGTCGCGCCTGAGGTCGAAGGTCTGGCCGACTCCTGACGCCCGACGCCGGATGCCTGCGTTTCCAGCACTGCTTCTATAACATGCTCCGTCTCTGGCCGGGGGATGAGGACTGCGGGGGAAATGATGAGGTCCATGCCCCAGAATTCCTGATGGCCCGTGATGTACTGCGCGGGCACGCCGCGGGCGCGCTCCGCGAGAGCGGCATCGTAGCGGGACTGTTCGTCAGTGGTGAGTTTGCGCTCGGGGTGCGCAAAGAGATAAGCGCGATCGCAGCTCAGGGTGAACATCAGGAGCGACTCGGCGTTCAGGCGTGGCGATGGAACATTCTCAGCCGCAAGGCGAGCGACAGCCGCGTTCAGGGCGTCTTTCAGTTGCACATTGATATTTCACCACAGAGACACGGAGTCACGGAGAAAGCTGCTGAAAAAGGGTAGGTTCTTCTTTACTGGCGCTTGAACTCGTACCCGAGATAGATCATCTGCCCGATGTGGTGCTGCATGTGGGCGGCACATTGCAGAACCATGTCGAGGCGGTTGCTGCAATTCGTGTTGACAGCGGAGTAGGGCTGGGACCAATCGGATGATGACTGGGAGCGGACGGTCTGGGCCACCATCGCAACCGCAGTGTCCAATCGTTTCAGGGCGTCTCCTTTGGACGGCGGATTCGGCTCGGTGAATTCACGCTCGCGGTCGCGGACATATCCTGTCTGCGCGATCTGGGCGCCGATGTAGTAATTCAGGTTTCCGGTCAGGTGCAGAACGAGGTGTCCGAAGCTGTTGCCGTAGGGATAGGGCTTGGTCCAGAACTGTTGCTCTGTCAGGGGAGCGGCGAGTTCGCGGATGCGAGAGAGATTCGCGGAGAAGCGGCCGGCGAGAGTCTCCGCTAGCGTGATATCGAGTTCAGACATGTTCTCCTGTTTCGCAGGCACGTTGGCCCACGCTTTCCCCTACACCACGCTGGCGGTTTCCTGCTTCAATTTCTCCGCTTGATAGAAGGTCACCAAGGCTTCGATCAGCGGCTGGATCTTGCCGTCCATCACGGCATCGAGCTGGTGGATGGTGAAGCCGATGCGGTGATCGGTGAGGCGGTTCTGTGGAAAATTGTAGGTGCGGATCTTCTCGCTGCGGTCGCCGGTTCCCACCATGGCCTTGCGCTCTTTGGCCAGCGCAGACTGCTGCTTTTCCATCTCGATCTCGTACAAGCGGGAGCGCAACACGCGCATCCCTTTTTCCCGATTCTTGATCTGGGATTTCTCGTCCTGGCAACTGACGACTGTGTTGGTCGGGATGTGCGTGATCCGCACGGCCGAATAGGTCGTATTCACCGACTGGCCGCCCGGGCCGGAGGAGCAGAATGTGTCGATCCGCAGATCTTTGGCTTCGATCTTGATGTCGACGTCTTCCGCCTCGGGCAGCACTGCCACCGTAACGGCTGATGTATGGACTCGCCCTTGCTGCTCGGTGGCCGGGACGCGTTGTACGCGGTGCACGCCACTCTCGTACTTCAACTGCGAATAGACGCGATTGCCCTCGATGATGGCGATAACTTCTTTCAACCCGCCGGCTGATGACTCCGATGAAGAGAGAACTTCAACCTTCCAGCGTTGCGTCTCGGCGTAGCGGGTATACATGCGGAAGATTTCCGCGGCGAAAAGCGTGGCTTCGTCGCCTCCGGTGCCGGCGCGGATTTCGAGAATGATGTTCTTCTCGTCATTCGGATCCTTCGGCAGGAGGAGGACCTTCAGTTCCTCCTCGACTCCCCCGACCCGGGCCTGCAAGCGGTCCAACTCCTCCTGAGCGTAGGCGCGCATGTCAGGGTCTTTTTCATCCATCAACACGGCTTTGCTCTCGGCGATTCCCTTGGTCAGATCTTTGTATTCGCGATATTTCTCGACGATGGGCGCAATTTCAGCGTGCGCCTTGGCAGTCTTCTGGTATCGCGCGGAATCGTTCACGATCTCCGGCGAGGCAAGAGCCTGGGTCAGCTCTTCGTAACGGGCTTCGATTTGGTCTAATCTCTCAAACATCGTCGTTGGTCGTTGGTCGTTCGTCGTTAGCCTTTCGGCTTAGGCTGCTCTTTCCTCCATCGAGTTAATCAATCCATTGAGGCAGCGGCCGATTCCGTCTGACGAGGCCAACAAACGTTCCCCTTCTTCTGGCGATATATATTGTAATTCTTGCGCGATCATTAATTGCGTTTGTACTTCTAATAACGATCCTCGTGCATGCAACAAGAAATTCCTGAATTCGCGATCCGAACGATGTCCTTTGCCCTCCGCGATGTTGCTCGGGATCGAGACCGCCGCTCGTCGAAGCTGTTGGCTAAGACCGTAAAGCTCATGTTTCGGGAAGCTGCCGGTTGCGCGATATACCGCGACAGCAAACTTCATCGCTTCCTGCCAAACGCGTAATTCTTTGAATGATGAAGGCATATCGACCCTCCGAGATCACTCTAGACATGGAAGGTGCGAAGGCCAACGACGAACGACCAACGACGCTTTTTCGAATTGGGAATCAGTATTCGCGCGGGGGGCCCGCTAGGCAATCACTAATTCGCCGCCGTGCTCTTTTTCAAGTGCCATCGCTTGGTCGAGCGCGGTGATGGCGCACTGGGCCTGGTCATCGGACGGAGGCTTGGTGGTAATGCGCTGCAGCCAAAGGCCCGGAGCTGTCATCAGCGCGAAAAGCGACCCTCGGTGCTTGGCGGCGAAGCGGATGATCTCGTACGAAACTCCGGCGATGATCGGCAGTAGGACGATACGCGAAGCGAAGCGTCCCCAGAACGACGTGAACGGGACCAGCATGTAGAAGCCGATCGAGATCAGCATCACCGTCATCAGGAAACTGGTGCCGCAACGCGGATGAAATGTCGGATACTTCTGCACAGCGGACGTGGTGAGAGGATCTCCGTTCTCAAACGCGAAGACCGTTTTGTGTTCCGCGCCGTGATACTCGTAAACGCGGCGGATATCTTTCCAGAGTGATACGCCCCATATGAAGAGCAGGAAAAGGAGCAGGCGGATGGCCCCATCCACCAGGTTGAAAATGATGCGTCCGCCGAGAGCTGGATCGATCTTCTTCAACTCCGTCGCGGCCAGCAGTGGGATGTACTTGTACATGAAGATGAAGAAGGCGAGGGAAATGATCACGTTGACGGCGGCGAGCCATCCGCTGATGGTGGCGGCCTTCTCGCGGCCCTGAGCCTCGATTTCGCGCGTACTCTCGGCCGCCGGTGTTGCTCTGCTCTCGGCCGGCGCGTCCTGCACCATGTCTTCGATGGCGACATTCGCGGAGAAACGCAAGGCGCGATATCCCAAATTCATCGCGTAGCCGAGCGTCATCACACCGCGAACGATAGGCCAAGCCATCCATTTATGCTTGTCGGAGGGACGCGCGAGCGGTTCGCTCATCGTGACGATTTCGCCAGGAGTTGAGCCATCGGGAGACGGCTTGCGGCATGCGATGGCCCAGGCGTGCGGAGACCGCATCATAACGCCTTCGAGCACGGCCTGTCCGCCGACGAGGGTTTCCTCACCACTCTCGAGAGCAGGCAGAAGCTGCACAGCAGCCAGGAACCGAATGTAGTTTCGCAAACGCACGGATGTTAGATGCTCCTGAAAGGAGGGAGACGCAGTCTTAGGGTACCACACTCTCGGTTTGATTTAGGATGGCCGGGGATACGAGTAACAGCCTTGTTTTCAATCAGTAAGGACTCTCACCGATAAGACAACGGCCTTCCCGCGAAGGTCGCTAATATTTCGCAAAGGCCGCTAGAAAGTCGTTCGGGAATACGATGCGACAGTTCGCCACAACTTGCGAAGCCATCGCGAGCACCAGCAAGAAATTGCAGAAGACTGCTCTGGTGGCCGAGTACCTGACGTCGCGGGCGGTCGATGAAGCTGCGGTGTCGGCGGTATTTCTGTCGGGACGTCCATTTCCCGCCTGGGAAGAGACGACGCTGAACGTTGGCGGACGGTCGCTATGGGGAATTGTGGCGGAGCTCGCAGAGAAGTCGGAAGTGGAGTTGACCACCGCGTACCGGCGGCTGGGAGATCTGGGTGCGGTTGCTGGAGAGGTGCTGCCGGAACGGGCAGGTCAGGGACTGGGCATTCTCGAAGTTGAGGCCTCATTTCGTCGGATCGCGGCGGCGCGGGGGGCGTCGGCCAAAACCGCACTGGTGCGCGATCTGATTTCTCGGTCCACGCCTCGGGAGGCCAAGTACATCGTTAAGATCATCACCGGGGACCTGCGGATTGGCCTGAAGGAGAGCCTGGTCGAGGAGGCGATCTGCAAGGCGTATGACGCGACGCTCGCCGGGGTGCAGCGCGCGAACATGCTGCTGGGAGATGTCGGCGAGACACTGCGGCTTGCAGTCGAAGGCAAGCTGAATCAGGCGCGGATACGAATGTTTCATCCGCTGGGGTTTATGCTGGCGAGCCCAGTCGAGTCGACGGAAAAGGGGCTGAGTTACTTTCCGGAGGCGGCTGTGGAGGATAAGTACGACGGGATCCGGGCGCAGGCGCATGTTTCGGACGGAGAAGTACGAATTTTCTCGCGGACGCGGGATGAGATCACTGAGTCGTTCCCGGAGTTGCCGCCGGTGCTGGCCAGGTTTCCCCAGGATGTGATTCTTGATGGGGAGATTGTGGCTTGGGAGTATCCGGAACTCCCACGTCTCGCAAATGCGGCGAGACCCTTCGGTAAGCTCAGGGCAGGCTTTGGGGCACTCCATGACCAGGACGGAGTCGGAACTCTGGGACACGCGCGGCCGTTCAGCGTATTGCAGCAGCGGTTAGGGCGGAAGAAGGTCAGCGACCGGATGCTGAGGGAAACTCCGGTGGCCTATCTCGTGTTTGATGTGCTCTACGCGGATGGCGAGTTGAAGATTGATCGTCCCTTACACGAGCGGGCGGGGATTCTGGACGGCCTGCTTGCCGCTCCTCGAAAAGACACTCACGCCGGAGGACACAGAGGTTCACAGGGGATTCTTGCTTTTGAGGCCGAGGATGACATAACTCAGGCCGCAATCATTCGAGCACCGGTCGTTCGGGCATCGTCGCCCGATGAACTCGAAAAGCTTTTTGCCGCCGCCCGGGCTCGCGGCAATGAAGGGCTGATGATCAAGGACCTGCAGTCTCCATACGCGCCGGGCAAGCGCGGCAAGTCTTGGCTGAAGATGAAGCGGGAACTCGCAACGCTCGACGTTGTCGTGACCGCGGTGGAGTATGGACACGGCAAACGAATCGGGGTGATCAGCGACTATACGTTCGCGGTGTGGGACGGTGACAGGCTGGTGAATATTGGCAAGGCATATTCGGGTCTGACTGACGCGGAGATTGCCGAGATGACGCGATGGTTTCTGGAGCACACGATCGAAGACCGCGGATTCCTGCGTATCGTCGAGCCGAAGATTGTGCTGGAGGTGGCGTTCAACAACGTGATGCGCTCGGACCGGCACGAGAGCGGGTACGCGCTGCGGTTTCCGAGGATCGTGCGGCTAAGACCGGATAAGGTGGCGGAGGAGGCGGACACGCTGGAGCGAGCCGAAGAGATCTACGAGAAGCAGGGTTAGACTCATGTGATGGTTGGCATTGGTCGCTGATATCTAGAGGAGGACCGCGTGAGAAACATCGAGACGGGAACTCTCGGGCTCATTGTTGCATTTGCGTTTGTGGTCCAAGCCAGCTTTGCATTCGGCTCTTCCAACTACAAGTGCAAGAAGCCGGCGTGCGATGTCAGCGCAATCGGGCACCGAAAGCTCTTCGAGGGGCCATCGGTCGGAAACTGGTACTCCACGGAAAAAGAAAAGGAACTCGGAGCAAAGGACGCCGCAACGGTCGAGAAGAGAGTCGACATCCTCAAAGACTCTACTATCACCGACTATGTCGACCAGGTGGCGCAGCGAATCGCTCAGAACTCCGACGCGGATATTCCAATTACAGTTCGGGTCATTCGAAGAGATGAAGTGGGCGCATTCAACCTATTCGGTGGGCACCTTTATCTGACGACCGGACTTCTCTTGAAACTGCACAACGAAGGGGAACTCGCGAGTGTATTAGCGCGTGGAATCGCTCATGCAGCGATGCGATCTGTTGCGCGGCTGCAAACGCGGAGTGTGTTGATGGAAATCGCGAACATGCCCGTAGGCAGCCCTCTGATTGCAATCGACAGCGTACCCCATGCTCCTGCCAACAACGATATTGCCATCCAGGTACTCGGGGCGATGAAGATTCAGCGCGAATTGGAATTGGATGCCGACTATTTCGGCATCCAATATGTCTACAAGGCCGGATACGACACGAACTGTTTTCTGAGCGAACTTCAATCACTGTGGCCGCAGGGGCCTACCAGATCTCTGGCTCAGGCTTTCTATCCGTTCCCGCCGCTCGCTGAGAGAGTAAAAAGGCTCAATCAAGAAATCGATGACATTTTGCCGAACCAGACCGGTGCGGTCATTTCAACATCTGCGTTCGATGAATTCATGGCTCATGTTCGGGCGATTCCTTCCGAGGCCCCGGAGAAGGATGCAAAGCCGAAGTTAGTGCGCCACGATCCCAGCTGACGATCTGGTAACTCAGGACATCAGTGGCTGTGATGGTGATGCTCTTCGCTCTCGCTGACCGGGATCACGCATCCATGCGCAACCTCGCAGACCGCGTGTTCGAACTGGATAGTGGTGTGGTCGATGTGGAAGTCGTGATGTAACCGCTCTTTCAC
>Ga0335082_10007361_pt1 | contig 11949 bp, 7 predicted proteins | sample Lox_Sample_41_FD_206718 | JGI IMG/M metagenome (GOLD analysis project Ga0335082, IMG submission 206718) | Soil microbial communities from Loxahatchee National Wildlife Refuge, Florida, United States - Lox_Sample_4.1 | ecosystem: Environmental > Terrestrial > Soil > Wetlands | place: USA: Florida...
GAATTTGTTGATGCTAGCAAACAACGCAACCCAAGAATTCTGGTTCTTCAGTGGTACCCCGATTCAAGAATGTTAGGTTATCGTCCTATTGCTGTCGTTTACTCTGGCCTTTCCTGGTCCCAAGTAATGACCCTCTGCTCCGGATCGAACCCCATGCGCACTACGCCACGTATTGCTCGGCCTCCGACCAACCGCGCCAGCCCGTCCGGGAATTATCACTCGTGCGCTGGGGTCTCGTGCCATCGTGGGCGAAAGACATCTCAAGCGCAGGCACGACGATCAACGCCAGGTCGGAAACGGCATCCTCAAAGCCCGCGTTTCGCGAAGCGCTGCAGTCGAGGAGGTGCCTGACTCCCGCCGACGGCTTCTACAAGTAGCAAAGGATAGGGATAGGGAAGGCGAAACAACCCTACTGTTTCGAAGTCAACGAAGCCCAACTCTTCGCATTCGCAGGAATATGGGATTGCTGGCGAGATCGCGGCAACGCACTGGAAACTTGCGCCATCCTCACTACAACCGCGAATGCTCTGACCGCAACCATTCACGATCGCATGCCGGTCATCCTTGATCCAGACAACTATGACCTCTGTCTAGATCCGGGAATAAAGAACGTGGTCGCGGTGTCCGAACTGTTAAAGCCGTACGATGCTCGGCTAATGTGCTCATATCCCGTCAGTACTCGGGTCAATCACGTGATCAATAACGACGAAAACTGCTCCACACCTGTGTAACTCGCGGAGGGTCAGAATCGTCTCTTTTCGATAGCGGGGGTACAGCTGTCCTTGAGATGACATGCGGTTATACTTTTCGTGCCTGAGGGGGCAAGCAAATGAACTACAAAGACGCGATCAAAGAGATCGATGGTCAGATCAAGCGGCTGGAGGAAGCACGAAGAGTGCTCGTAGGGCTGAGCGGTGGCGGCAGGCGCAAGGGTACAAGGACGATGTCAGCGGCTGGCCGACGGCGGATTGCCGCGGCTCAACGCAAGCGCTGGGCGAAGATTCGGGCAGCGAAGAAGTAAGCGGGAAACGACACCCTTGGGCCCCATCCAAAATGTCCGCCTCCAGCGGGACACGAGGCTCGTGAACTGCGGCACCCTTGGGGCACCTCGATAGAGCAGCACCCTGTATCTCGGGCGAACCCGGCGGTCAGCTCCCTCTTCATGTTAGGCGCACGAGTGGGAATTCATTTGAGGGGATAGTATGTGCGTGATGCGCAATATGTACACCCCCCCTTCCTTCAGCTTGGGTTTTCGTCAATATTCATACGGTCAAATCGCAACGACATGCGCTTGACTCGCGTCAAATACGGAGTTGAGCGAGGTTATCCGACTAGCAGGGAGTCAGCTGGGTTGGGTTGGCTTGGCTTTTTGCATCTCGCGTGCCAGCCATTTCTTGGCCACGTTCCACTCGCGCTTTACAGTGGTGGGAGAGATGTTCATGACCGCGGCAGTTTCCTCGACTGACAAGCCGCCAAAGAATCGTAGCTCGATGATCCTGACTTCCTGAGGATCGATAGATGCGAGGCGTGTCAGCAAGGGATCGAGCATAAGTAGGTTTTCAAATTGTTCCTCTGAAAACGCGACTGTTTCCTCAAGAGCCACCTTCGGGAGCGAGCCGCCACGTTTGACGGCGCGGTGGCGACGGGCGTAGTCGACCAGAATTCGCCGCATCGCTTGCGCCGCCACGGCGAAGAAATGGTCCCGGCTTTTCCAATGCACATCTTTCTGGTCCACCAATCGAAGGTAGGCCTCGTGAACCAAAGCGGTCGTCTGGAGAGTGTGGTCCGGGCGCTCCCGTCGCAGGTAGGAAGAGGCGAGGTGATGGAGCTCGTTGTAAATCAGTGGCATCACTTCCGCAAGAGCGCTTTGGTCGCCGTCGCTCAGGCGCTTCAGCAGGGCGGTCACGTGAGTGGGGTCGGGAGTCATCTGGTGAAGCAGGTACAAAAGAGTCGCATGTCGGCTGACCGACACGACGAAAATGTCATAGGGTTTAGGAGTGGTTTTTGGCCGCAGACGCCTTGTGCGCGATGAGTAAGAACCCTTTTGCCTGTGCCTCGCGCGCCACGTTTGTCAGTTGAGTCCGTCCGCCGTTGCGATTTCCTTCCTTGATCTGTGCTTCACCGAGTGCGAGCCCGGCCTCAAGTCCGAGAGGAACCCATCCCGCCTTCTGACAATCCGCAACTACCTGGCGGAGTGAGGCCGCGCTTTCCGAGGCGTTCGCTGCTGCCATCTGTACCTCCGCTTGGGCGGTTGCTCCTGCCAGTTGGGTAGAGCGGGTTCCACCTTGAGTGGCCAGCTTCACGGCATCGGCCGCGACACTCTGAGCTTCCTCGGTCTTGTGTTGAGCGAGGAGTACGCGCACCAGCAACACCTCGCCATTGGCCTGACTATCCGGATCTTTCGCCTTGCGAAATTCTTCGACCGTCTGGCGAGCTACCTTCTCCGCGCTGGCCGGATTGCCAGTCTCCAAGTCAACCTCCGCCATGAACAGGCGGGCCTGCTGGAGGAACCTTGTGTCTCCAGTTTTTTCCAAGTTTACGATCGCTTGCTCATAACTCTTGCGCGCAGCCGCGGTGTCTCCCTGCTGGAAGTCGACTTCGCCTATTCCGATAAGTGCGATACCCAGGCTATTCTCGTCTTTGCCCGCTGCGGCCACCGTTTGTAGTTCGCGGTAAGTCTTGCGCGCGGCGTCGAGCTCTCCCAGGCTCAATTCCAAGTCTGCTAAGTTGTCCAAGGCAACGACGAGGTCTTTGCTCTTGCCCGTCTTGCGGCTAATCTGGAGGCTTTCTTGATACAACGGCTTTGCCCCCTGCGGATTAGCGTCAGCCACCAGCACCAAGCCAAGGTTGTTGAGCTGCAGCGCGATCCCGCTCTGCTCTCCGACCTGCCGAGCGATGTCGAGGGCCTCCTGAATGTGCTTTTTCGTGTTCTGATAGTCGCCCAGGTTGTATTCAACGCCCGCGAGGTTTCCCAAGGCTGTGCCGGTCATGGCTCGATCATCAACTTCCCGGCAGATAAGGAGTGTCTGCTCGAACGCCTGTTTGGCCCCAGCGAGGTCATCCTGCTTCCACTGGATCAAGCCGAGACCGTTCAGCAACTTCGCTTCATTGGGGCGATTTCCCAAGCTGCGCTGAATCGCAAGTGCTTCCTGATACGCCTTCTTCGCTTCGTCAAACTTACCTTTGTAATAGAAAGTCAAGCCGACCTGCTGCAGTGACCGAGCTGCCCCAAAGCGATTGCCGGCAGCAGTGAAAGCGTCGATAGCCTCGGCCATGGCAGGACCGACCTTGTCCAGCTGTCCGAGTTCCATCAGGGCCCGAGCCTGCACGATTCGCGCCCGCGCGAACTGCAAACGTGCGCCGGTGGTTTGCGCTTTTTGAACGGCCCTCTCCGCCGCGGCCTCTTGCCGTTTGTAGTCCGAGACTACGTTGGCAGCCTGCCCCTCAGCCAGGTCGATGCGAGCATCGTTCCCATCGGGACCGGGGAGCCGGCGCAGGATTTCTATCGTGGCGAGACTCTCGTTTCCTTTCGCAGCCGCCGCCTGCGCTTCCGCCAGTTGCAAGCCGTAGGGAAGGTTATCAGGGTAAAATTTGAACAGAGTTTGGTAAATTTCGATGGCTTTATCCCACTGTCGGGTCGCCTCGTAGTAGCGCCCTTCGACCATTAGGCTTTGGTCCCGCGGCAGACCGCTTGCGAGGTCAAACGCCAGTTTAGCCTCCTTCTGCGTTTCAGCAGAATTTCCCAAAGCGCTCCAGGCGCTAGAAAGAGCAGAATGTGCGAGCGCAAATTTTGGTTCCGCCGCCACCGACTTCTCAAGCAGATCACGGCCACCGAGAGCATCGAAAAATCGAAGTTTTTCCAAGCCTTCGGCATAGAGCTTCATGGCCTCGGGACTCGCAGGAAGGGATGCTTTGACCGCTTCTTTCTCGGCCGATGCGGGCCCAGCGACTCCCAGTTTCTGCCGCAGGTCGGCACCCGCCCGGGCAGCGATTTCTGAAAGCTCGTTCTGGCTGCCACTCTCCGCCCAAGCCGCAACCGTTTCGCCCAGCACTGCGTCCTGAAGCCGCAAGTCCAGGCGGATCTGACGGGGATTTTCTGCGATTTCCACATACGAGCCAGTCAGGACAAAGTCGCTGCCGAGATTCCTGTGGATCTTTTGCAGAGTCCCCCGTTTGAACGAGTCGGCGTCCGGCAGGGCGAGGTCCTGTTTCGTTTGCGCAACGTCTTCTCCCGGAATTGTCCGCAGCTTGCCTCCTGCTGCCAGTTCCGTAGTCAACATCTCCGAGAGCGCAGTGGAGAGCCATGCTGTCTCCGACTGACCGGCGAGATTCTTGAATCCTAAAACGGCGACGCTAAGACGACCCGTGGAGCGCTGGCTTCTGAGTTCTGCCTGTGCTCTTTCGGTTGCGCGCCGCTCCTCCCAGGCAGCAAATAGGCCGGCACCGAGAAGGACCGACAACATTATTGCCGTGGCGACCACTTCCGTCTGGCGCCTGCGAATAAACTTCGAAGCGCGGTAAGCAAATGTGTTCCGCCGCGCCTTAACCGGCAAGTGATCCAAGTGTCGCTGGATGTCCTGCGAGAATCCTTCCACCGAGCCATAGCGACGCTGCGGTTCCTTGCGAAGCGCCATCAGCACGATGGTGTCCAGGTCGCCCCGCAGACGCCGTCGCAACCGGTCCGGTTCACCCTCGCGAGTTCGGCTCACCGATTCCGGGGTTTTGCTGCATGACGTGCCATCCCGGGACGTCTCCGTCTCAACCCGGTCCACCGCAGTGCTGGGATTCTCCGGTTCTTGCTCGCAGATAGCGCGCTCCATCTCCGCCGGGATAGATTGTTTCAGCTTGTAAGGCCGGTGGCCGGTCAACAACTCGTAGAGAAGCACACCCAGCGAGTAAATGTCGGATGCGAGGGTAACGGGTTCGCAGCGGACTTGCTCCGGGCTGGCATAGGCCGGAGTCATGCGCCGCGTTCCCGTCTGGGTCACCTGCAAGGTTTGAGTGACCGGATCCGGATGCAAGACTTTGGAGATGCCAAAGTCGAGTAGCTTCGGCACACCTTCTGTTGTAACCAGAATGTTGCTCGGCTTCAGGTCTCGGTGAATGACGAGATTCCGATGGGCGTACTGCACCGCGGTACATACTGTGCAGAACAAACGCAGGCGCGCTTCGATTGAGAGTTGCTGGTGATCACAATAGTCATCGATCGGAGTGCCTTCGACATAATCCATCACCAGGAAGGGCAGGCCTTCCGTAGTGCTGCCGCCATCGATGAGTCTCACAATATTCGGATGGTCGAGCCCGGCGAGCGTCTGTCGTTCGTTGCGGAAACGGCTCAATACTTCCGCATTGTCCAAGCCGGAACGGACAAGTTTGACCGCCACTTGCTTGCGATAGGCATCGTCGGCGCGGACCGCGAGATATACGACTGCCATTCCACCTTGCCCGATCTGCCGGACGATTTCATACGCGCCTACCCGACGCCCGACCATCGGATCCGGCGCCGCGGCACTAAGGCCGGTGTTACGCAGCAGTCCGGCAGTGGATAGGCCGAACTCGATCGCGCTGTCGTCGGAGGCTAGCAGCGACTCCACTTCATCGCGCAGTGCTTGGTCGGAACCGCAGGCCTCGAGAAGGAACCCGGCTCGCTCGGCTGGATCGAGCTCCTGAGCAGAGAGCAGGAGTTCTTTGATCTTCTGCCAGCGCTCGGGGGTTATCTTGGCCGCGGCGCGGTCGGGCGCACGGTCGGATCGCAGATTACTGGCTTCGTGGGCGCTCATTACAAGACTCGAAAGAACGTTAAACAAGACGCCGAAGATAGGACGTCCAACCGGACTCGAACCGCGTCGAGCAAAGTCAGACGATGGGCACAAAGTATATACGACGGCAAATCAGGCGCAAAGCACTAACTGCCTTGCGATTGCCTGGGATACTCTTTCCCTGGTCCCGTTTTCTCTCCAATTGCGCGGTATTAGACAGGGGAAGGCTCTTCAGCCCGTTCAGCAAGTGGGGTGGGCGAAATCAAGCCCCTTCTGGAGGTATCGTATGACAACCAAATTAGGACGTTATCTGCTGATGCTGAGCGTCACTTTCATGCTGGTGCTGGCTCCTCTGCAGGCGGAGGGTAGCCATTGTTCCGCAGCCAGTCAGGCGGGAAACTGGGCGTATACCTACACGGGCACGATCTTCACGCAAAACGGTCCACTGCCGGCAGCTTCGGTGGGCCACTTTAGTCAGGATGCCGCGGGAAACATCACCGGCAGCCAGGTCCGTACGGTGGCCGGAAATTCCGGAGTGGAAAACATCGCTGGAAACGTTGCCGTGAACAAAGACTGCACCGCGACCGGGACGATCAATGTACTCGTGAACGGACAATTGCAGCGTACCGCTGTCCTCGCTCTCGTCTACGACACTAACAGGAATCATGCTCGCATGATTTTCCAGTCGCTGACGCTGCCGGATGGCACCAATGTTCCCGTGGTGCTCACGATCGATGCCAACAGATTGTTCAGCAAGGATTGACGGTGGGGCAGGACGCGGAGTCCTGCCCTCGCTCGTCGTCCATTTTGCGCGGTACTGGATATGGAAGAAAACCTCCGGGCTCGCCGTGGAGAGGGATTACGAAAGAATGGTCATTGTGATCTTCGGGCCGAGTATTTGCCCAGACAGGAGTTACCCCATGACTTGTAGCTGGCCCGGCGACGGCATGATGACATTCTCAAAGCGGTCGTGGATGCAACTACTGAAACTCCTTTCCAGCTTGCCAATCCTCTTGCTGATCACATTTTCCGCCGCCTGGGGGCAACAATTTCTTGCCGCACCAGAATATACGGCCACCGCGTCTGCATCAGTTGCGACGCCCTCCGTCACAACCGCCGACTTCAATCACGACGGCAAAGATGACATGGCCGTGCGGAACAGTGTGCTGTTAAGCAACGGAGACGGCACGTTTCGGCAGCACGTGGAATATATGGCGGGATTTATCCCGGAGTCGGTGACGTCGGGTGACTTCAACGAGGACGGCAACCCGGACTTGGCGATCACCGCCTTCGGAATCAGCACAAGTGTGGCTGCGATTCTCCTGGGCAATGGAGACGGCACCTTCCAGCCGCACCGTGACTTTCCTACGGTCTTCGGTCCGCTCGGACTCGTCGTAGGAGATTTCAATGGCGATGGTCACCAAGATATCGTAATTGCAGATAGTCAAAGCTCGACCATCAGCGTGTTACTGGGCAAAGGCGACGGGACCTTCCGTTCCCAAATGAATTTTGCCGTCAACGGTTTTCCTGGGTCGGTGGCAGCGGCTGATTTCAACGGCGACGGCATACTCGACCTGGCGATCCCCGAGGGCGGGGCCAACACGATTGGCATCTTTCTCGGCAACGGCGATGGATCGTTCCGCTTCCTAGTGGAGTACGCATTGAATGGCCCGGCTGCGTTGGTGGTTGGGGATTTTAACGGCGATCACAAGCCGGATCTGGCCTGGATCAATTCTCCCGACGGTTTCTACCACTCAGTCGGCGTCATGTTCGGCAACCAGGATGGCACGTTTCAAACGGGCATGATCTGGGACGCAGGTCCTGACCCCATAGGCCTGGCAGTGGGAGATTTCGATCAGAACGGCAGGGTCGACTTGGCGGTAACGAACAGTAAGAGCAGCACAGTCAACATACTGGTCAGCAACCCCGACGGCTCCTTCCAGGCGGCAATCCGGTTTGGTGTAGGAGAGTCTCCTTTGGGAGTGGGTACGGGGGACTTCAACGGCGATGGCAAAACCGACCTGGCCGCAGCTACTTCTGAAGGTGTGACCGTGCTGATTAATTCCGGCAGAGCCCAGTTTCGGTCGGACCTGAGCTTTGCCGCCGGCCACGCTACTAGCGCAGTGGCGGTGGCCGACTTCAACGGAGACGGCAGGCTAGATGTGGCCACAGCCAATGGGGCGCCGTTTGCGCTTCGCAATCCCGATGACACGGTCAGTGTCCTTTTGGGCAACGGTGATGGCACATTCCAGGCACGCAATGATTTTGGCGTTGGACATTTCCCGCAGTCGGTCGCGGCAGGCGACTTCAACGGGGACGGCAAGGTCGACTTGGCCACCGCGGATCACGACAATAATACGGTCAGCGTGCTGCTGGGCAACGGCGATGGCACATTCCGCCCGCGTAGCACGTTTGCCTGCGGATCTCTCCCAACATCGGTTGCGGTAGCCGACCTGAACGCCGATGGCAAGTTGGATTTGGCCGTCGCAGACAACGGTGGTGCGGTCAGCATACTGCTGGGCAAGGGCGATGGCACATTCAATCCGTCCACGAATTACAACACAGGAAATGCCCCGTTCTCGATTGCGATCGGCGACTTCAACGGAGACCACAGACCGGATCTGGTGGTAGGCGCGGGCAGTGTCGTTAGCGTGCTCTTGGGCAATGGCGACGGATCTTTCCAGACACATGTCGATTACACGACTGCAGGGAATCCTCTTGCGATAGCGATTGGCGACTTCAACCGTGACGGTGTGAACGACCTGGCAGTCGCTGATGACATGCTTCGGTGTGGTCCCTTGGGATGCACTCGGTTGGCCGGCATGATGACAGTGCTCTTGGGAAAAGGGGACGGCACGTTTCACCCACCGGAGAGCTACCCTATCCTTGCCCATGGGCCCTCGGCCGTGGCTGTGGCCGACTTCAATGGCGACGGCACGCTGGACGTAGTATTGGCATCCCCAGATTTTCGGCCGCCCGACGGGTACTTCGGCGCAACTGTCTCTTTGTTCTGGGGAAAGGGTGATGGAACATTCCGCCCGCCCTTGGACTACACTACCGGATTTGGGCCGACGTCCCTGACGGCCGGAGACTTTAACGGAGACAACCAGCCTGACGTGGCCGTGGCTGTCGCCGACGGCGATGCTGCAACAATTTTCTTGAATAACGGAACTATGGGTCAATATGTTCTTTCGCTACAAAGCGTAGGGGGCCGCGGGGACCTGAGCATGAACCCCGGGAACATCGAATGTTCCGCCTGCACAGCAGCGTTCAATAACGGCATCACGGTCTCCCTATCAGCCGCGCCATCGGCCGACTTCAGCACCATATTCCAGAATTGGGCTGGAGACTGTACCGGCTCGGCGTCGTGTTCGTTACAAATGAGTGCCGACCACAGTGTTATCGCCAACTATGTGGCCAACTCTAACTCCACCCTCTCGGTAAACAAAGGCGGGAGCGGGAGGGGGACAGTATTTGCTCAACAGGACCTGGGTGGCATCCAGTGTGGCAGCACGTGCTCCGCCAGTTATCCCACCGGCACTACGGTTGGCCTCGGCGTTGAAGCTGATGCAGGCTCGGTGTTCGCGGGGTGGAGTGGGACAGGATGTGGCGCCGGGAACATCGACTGCTTCGTGACTGTAAATTCCGATCAGAATGTAACTGCGATATTTAACCCAGGACCCGCGTTCACTCTCACGGTAAATCTTGTGGGGGGCCCTGGAACCGTGGCCATTTTTGCGCCCGTTCCGACCATCATCTGTACCAGCACCTGCACAAATGAATTTGCCCCAGGAACGACGCTTCAGCTGGACGCAAGCCCCAGCGAGGGCATCAGTTTTAGTGGCTGGAGCGGCGCCGGGTGTTCAGGCTCTTTCGCTTGCGGGCTCGTTATGAACTCCGACTTGACCGTGACCGCCACTTTCAGCGGAGGGGCGCCCGATTTTTCGATCTCCAGTTCTGGGTTTGTGCCCAGTGCGCTGAGCCCGGGACAATCAGCAGATGCCCGTCTCAGCGCAATCGCAATTGGGGGATTCAACAGCACGGTTTCATTCGCGTGTTCAGTAGAACCCTTGCCGCCCCTTGCGCCGACGTGCTCGGTTCATCCAACCTCAGCGAACCCCGGTGAAAGTGTGACCGTCACGGTGCGCACGACGGCACCCACTTCTGCGGTCTTGCACTCCAGCGCGCTTTCTGGGTGGTTCTATGCGAGTTGGCTGCCGGCGATCATCGGGGTGTGGAGAGAGCATCGGTCCGGACAGAACAGGAGATGGGTCCGAATGTTTCTCCTGTCCACTGTGCTGCTGGCAGGCGCGAGTCTTCAGGTTGCCTGCGGGGGCAAGAGCAGCACCGGGGGAAGCGGAGGCACTCCGCTCGGAACCTACACGGCGACCGTGACCGGCACATCCGGGACCTTGCAACACTCTTCGATGATGAAGTTCACTGTCCAGTGATTTGTTGACGTTTTTCTGGTCCCGTTTTCTGCCCAATTGCGCGGTATTAGATGAGGGCAGAAATGCTCTCGGACAAGAGGACAAACGGAAGGGGTTCAGAAGCTTGACCTAACCATTGCTCTGGTGCAAGAAGCGGTGAGAGCTTCGCACTGCGGGTTCGAATTGGGGCCGAGTATAACGCGAGTTACCAAGGAGCCAAAAATATGATCCGAGTTGTTAGCTTTCTCTTGCTCGCCCTCGTTGGCAACTTAGCATTTGCGGACCCGATTGTCGTGAACTGCGATGCTGGCCAGTCACTCAATTGGGCATTGTCGAAACTCGACAAGCACACACCATCCACAGTGTTCGTGAAGGGGACCTGTGCCGAGTACGTCAAGTCGATCATCAATGGCGCGGCGAGCATTGCCGGCGCTACCAATGTGCAGTGCGGCAACCTGCTGCCAGGCGAACACGAGCCGTTGCCGTAGAAGAAATACCGTCGGTTGTGGACCTGGTGTGTACAGACAATGCCAATGGCATTAGCGCGATCTTTACCAATCCGGGAGGGGTAGCGAGACCCAAAGCGGACCCCTCACGGGACTTACACCATCACCGTGACCGGAACATCGGGGGGCATACGGCACTCTGTGTGCCTCTTGCTGTGAACTGATTAAAGAGGAGACTTGTGATGAAAAAGACTATCTGCTTGCTCGCTCTGCTGGCTCTGCCGTTCGCGGCGTACGGCCAGTCCAACCTCCGCTCGGAACAGACACAGGCCAGGATCGATGCCCGGGACGCCAGGGCGACGGTCACGGGTACGGACAACAGCGGCACGATTCGCGTCAAGTGCGGCAATCCCAATGCCAAAGTGAAGACCATCGCCGATGGGCTCAAACTGCTGGGCGATGAGCGGCCAGCGGTACTGCTCATCTCCGGAACCTGTCACGAAAATGTAGTGATCGCGAGCCTGGACAGAGTCACCTTGCAGGGAAATCCGACCGCTACGATTGACGGAGGAACCGATCCCAACTTCGGCACGGTCGAAATCGCAGATTCGCAGAGTATCGCACTCAACAATCTAGTCATCACCGGCGGGGGGGAGGGCCTGGGCTGCTTCGGGCAGAGCGTGTGTCAGCTCAGCCAGGTGACGATTCAGAACAGTCTGGCCGACGGAGCCGGGGTCGGGGCCGGGAGCCATCTCCAGATTCTGGACACCGTCATTCAGAATAACGCCGACGTGGGCTTAGTGATCTCAGCAGGCTCGGTGAATTTCTTTGGAGGCTCCATCACCGGGAATGGTTCTGACGGTGTCTCTCTGGCCGGTGGCGGCAGGCTCGGTACCGGCGCGGGGAACCTGTTTGCGGGGGTCACAATCCAGAACAGTGCCGGCAATGGGGTCACAGCGAACTTGAACACCACCATCACCTTCAATGCTGCGACGGTGACCGGCAACGCTGGCGACGGTGTTTCATTGCAGGCGTCGTCCGCGATGAGCATGCTCGGCAGCAGCATAACCAACAACGGCGGTCACCAGGTGCGCATCGGCGACCTCTCTATTACGCGGTTTGCCGGCTTCGCCAACACCATCGCCGGATCAAACCCTCCCGACGTGGTGTGCGACCCGGTTTTTTCGGCCACGCGGAAATTTGGGAATCTAACCGGTACGACGACTAACTGTCCGGCGGAATTGTCCCAAACCCCATGAAGTGAAGTTGCTGGAGGACTACCGCATGGGCTGTAATCATTCGGGTTCGTAGTTT
>Ga0335082_10007364_pt1 | contig 11944 bp, 13 predicted proteins | sample Lox_Sample_41_FD_206718 | JGI IMG/M metagenome (GOLD analysis project Ga0335082, IMG submission 206718) | Soil microbial communities from Loxahatchee National Wildlife Refuge, Florida, United States - Lox_Sample_4.1 | ecosystem: Environmental > Terrestrial > Soil > Wetlands | place: USA...
CCGCGCGTTCGCCGACCTGCCCGAGGAGGCCGGCGGCGCCCTCGTCGTCGTCAACGACACGCGTGTCGTGCCGGGCCGGATCCGGATCGAGCGACCGCGCGGGGAGGTACTGCTCGTGGAGCGGCTTGAGGGCGACCTCTGGGAGGGGCTCGCGCGGCCGACGCGGCGGCTCCGCCCGGGTCGCACGTACGGGCCGGTGGAGCTCCTCGAGCACCTCGGCGAGGGCCGCTGGCGGCTGCGGCTCACCGGCGAGCCGGCGGGCGAGACGCCGCTGCCGCCGTACATCACCGAGCCTCTCGCGGACCCGGCGCGCTACCAGACGGTCTACGCCGACGAGGCGGGCTCGGCGGCGGCGCCGACCGCCGGCCTGCACTTCACGCCGGAGCTGCTGGCCGGGCTCGACGTCGAGCGCGTGACGCTCCACGTCGGGCTCGACACCTTCCGGCCGCTCGCCGTCGACGACCTCGACGAGCACGTGCTCCACGGCGAGCGCTACTCGGCTCCCGCGTGGCCGCGGATCGCCGCCGCGCCGCGCGTGCTGGCGGTCGGTACCACCACCACCCGCGTCCTCGAGACGCTCGCGAGAGGCGCGCCGCTCGAGGGCCGCACCGACCTCTTCATCACCCCGGGCTTCGAGTTCCGGCGGGTCGACGCGCTCGTGACGAACTTCCATCTCCCGCGCTCGACCCTGCTGGCCCTCGTGATGGCCTTCGCCGGGGTGGAGGAGACACGCCGTCTCTACCGCCTCGCGGTCGAGGAGCGCTACCGCTTCTACTCCTTCGGCGATGCGATGCTGATCCTGTGAGCGAGACGTTCACCGTCGCCGCGACCGACGGCGCCGCGCGCGCCGGGGTCCTGCGCACCGGGCACGGCGAGGTGCCGACGCCCGCGTTCATGCCCGTGGGGACGAAGGCGACGGTGAAGACGCTCGATCCGGACGAGCTGCGCGCGGTCGGCGCGACGATCGTGCTCGGCAACACCTACCACCTCCACTTCCGGCCGGGCGAGGGCCTGATCGCCGAGCTCGGCGGGCTCCACCGCTTCATGGGCTGGGACGGCCCGATCCTCACCGACTCCGGCGGCTTCCAGGTCTTCTCGCTGCGCGACACGCTGATCGCGGCCGACGACGACGGCGTCACGTTCCGCTCGGTCTACGACGGCAGCGCGGAGCGCTTCACCCCGGAGCTCGCCGCCGCGATCCAGCGCGAGCTCGGCTCGGACATCGCGATGTGCCTCGACATCTGTCCGCCGGCCGGAGTCGCCCGCGCCGAGCTGGAGGAGGCCGTGCGCCGGACGACGCTCTGGGCCGAGCGCCAGCGCGACGAGCCGCGCGCCGACGGTCAGCTTCGCTTCGGGATCACGCAGGGCGCCGCCGACCCCGAGCTCCGCCGCCGCTCGATCGAGGAGATCGCCGCCCTCGGCTTCGACGGCGTCGCGCTCGGCGGCCTCAGCGTGGGGGAGGACCGCGACGAGATGTTCGAGGCGGTCGCCTGGGCGGCGCCGCTCCTGCCGGCGGACGGGCCGCGCTACTTCATGGGGATCGGCGATCCCGAGGGGATCCTGCGCGTGATCGCGTCCGGGATCGACATGTTCGACTGCGTCCTGCCGACGAGGACGGCCCGCACCGGCTCGGCGCTGACGTGGGACGGCCGCCTCAACCTCCGCAACCAGCGCTTCGCGCGCGACCCGCGGCCGCTCGACGAGTCGTGCGCCTGCTCGGCGTGCTCCCGCTTCTCCCGCGCCTACATCCGTCACCTGATCAACCAGCAGGAGCTGCTCGGCCTCCGGCTCCTCAGCGTGCATAATCTGCGCTTCCTGTTGGATCTGACCGCGGGGGCGCGGACGGCGATCGGGCGGGGCGCCCTGACGGCTTACGTCGCCGAGGCGCTCGCGCGGCTCGCCCAGGCGCCCGAGGAGGACGTTTGAACCCGACCCTGTTGATTCTCATTCTGGCCATGGGCGTGATCTGGGTGGCCTTCATCCGGCCGCAGAGGCGCAGGCAGCAGCTGCAGCGCGAGATGCTCAACAAGATCGAGCCGGGCGCCGAGGTGCTCACGGCTGCCGGGATCTACGGCAAGGTGGTCGAGGCCGAGGGCGACGAGATCAAGCTCGAGATCGCCGACGGCGTCGTGGTCAAGGTCGCGCGCCGCGCGATCGGCGCCGTGATCCCGCCCGAGGAGGAAGAGCCCGAGGCCCTCGAGCCCGGGGAGGACGAGGCCGCCGAGCCGGAGGCCGAGCAGCCGGCCGCCGAGGCAGCGGATGGTGAAGCAGCGCCGGAACCGCCCAGCTAAGCTTCCGGCGCTTTTTACCCCGACATGAACGACCGGCGCTCCTACCTCATCCTGCTCAGCCTGATCCTCGCGGCCCTGGTCGGGGTGGCGCTCCTCGCGATTCCCGGAAGCCCGATCCACCGGAAGGCGCGGCTCGGCCTCGACCTCCAGGGCGGCCTCGAGGTCGTGCTGAAGGCCGTGCCGCCGAAGGGGAAGCAGCTCACCTCGAGCGACGTCGACCGGTCGATCGGGATCATGCGGAACCGGATCGACAAGCTGGGTGTGAGCGAGCCGGAGATCCGCAAGCAGGGCTCGAACCAGATCGTGATCGAGCTCGCCGGCGTGAGGAACCCGCAGGCCGCCGCGGCGATCATCGGCAAGACGGCCCAGCTCCAGTTCTACGACCTCGAGGCCGACCTCGTCCCGCCGTCGATCGACGCCCAGGGCTTCCCGGTCGCGACGACGAGCCTCTACGCGCTCCTCTCGCGCGTCCAGTCGACCACGGGCAGGAACCCCGAGGGCTGGTACGTCTTCAACCGCGTGCACAAGCAGGTCGTCGGCCCTGTCGACACGAAGGAGCAGGCGCTCAAGCGCTACGGCGGCAAGCTGCCGAAGGGCTACTCGCTCTTCGCCGTGCCGACCAAGACCACGGTGATCACCTGCGGCCCGCCGGCGGTCGCCTGCCCGGGCGTCAACACGACGCCGGCGACGACCTCGTACTACCTCTTCAAGTACAACCCGCCGTTCGTCCCGGAGATGACGGGCAGCGACCTGAAGCTCTCGGGCACCCAGGCCGACTTCGACCCGACCACCGGCCAGCCGATCGTGCTGATGCAGTTCACGGGCAAGGGCGGCAAGCTCTTCCACAAGATCACCCGGATCGAGGCGCAGCGCGGGCGGCTCCGCTCGAGCCTGATCGGCCAGGACGTGCCGCAGCACTTCGCGATCGTGCTCGACGGGCAGATCCAGTCGTACCCGCAGATCGACTTCCGCCAGTACCCGGACGGGATCGCCGGCACGAGCGCACAGATCACCGGGATCGGCTCGATCGGCGAGGCGAAGAGCATCGCGCTCGTGCTGCAGACGGGCGCCCTGCCGGTCAACTTCGTCCAGATCGAGCGCACCGACGTCTCGGCGACGCTGGGCAAGGACTCGCTCAACCAGGCGATGAAGGCGGCCCTGATCGGCCTGCTGCTCGTCGCGATCTTCCTGCTCGTCCTCTACCGGTTCCTCGGCCTCGTCGCCGTGATCGGGCTCGGGATCTACGTCGCCTTCCTCTACGCCGCGATTCTGCTCCTCCACGTCACGCTGACGCTCCCGGGCTTCGCCGGCATGATCCTCACGATCGGAGTCGCCGCCGACGCGAACGTGGTCGTCTTCGAACGGATCAAGGAAGAGGTGCGCGCCGGGAAGTCCGTGCGCGCGGGGGTCGCGACCGGATACGCGAAGGGCTTCCATACGATCCTCGACGCGAACGTCGTGACCTGCATCACGGCGCTCGTCCTGTTCGCGGTCGCGACCGCGGGCGTGAAGGGCTTCGCGCTGATGCTGCTGATCGGCACCGTGATCTCGCTGCTGACGGCGGTCTTCGCCACACGCGCGATGCTCGGCCTGCTCGCCGGCTTCCGCTGGTTCGACAGCCCGCGCCTGATGGGCGCGCACGGCGCCCAGACAGGGAAGTGGCTGCAGATCGACTTCATGAAGCGGCGCCGCACCTGGTTCGCGATCTCCGGCACCGTGATCGCGATCTCGATCGTCGCCCTGGGCGTGAGGGGGCTCAACCTCGGGATCGACTTCAAGGGCGGCACGCAGGTCACGTTCAAGACGGCCCAGCCCACGCAGATCGCGAAGGTGCGCGGCGTCACGGCGAAGCTCGGCTTCCCGGACGCCGTGATCCAGGGCCGTGGCGGCTCGAAGAACGGCGGCTACACCGGCTTCCAGATCCGCACCAAGGCGCTCAACGGGCCCCAGCTGACCCAGCTGCAGGCGAACCTCGCCTCGGGGGTGGGGGCGACGGCGCAGGGCGCGACCACGGTCTCGTCGAGCTTCGGAGCCCAGATCGCGCGCCTCGCGATCATCGCGATCATCGTCTCGCTGCTCCTGATCATCCTCTACATCACGATCAGGTTCGACCTCAAGTACGCGGTGCCGGTGATCATCGCGCTGCTCCACGACATCATCATCACGGTCGGGATCTACGCGCTCACGGGCTTCGAGGTCTCGACCGCGACCGTGGCCGCCGTGCTGACCGTCCTCGGGTACTCGATCTACGACACGATTATCATCTTCGACCGGATCCGCGAGAACGCCGGCGTGATGCGCCGCTCGTCGTTCGCCGCGATCGCGAACGTCTCGCTCTGGGAGACGATCAGGCGCTCGCTCGCGACGACGTTCATCACGCTGTTGCCGATCGCCTCGCTGCTCCTCTTCGGCGGCGCGACCCTGAAGGACTTCGCCTTCGCGCTGCTGATCGGGATCACCTCCGGGGCCTACTCCTCGATCTTCATCGCCGCGCCGCTGCTGACGACGTGGAAGGAGCGCGAGCCCGACTACGCGCGGCTCAAGAGCCAGGAGATGCCGGAGACCGTCGCGGCGCGCGAGGAGCTAGTCGAGGAGGCGGAGGCCGAGATGATCGCGGCCGAGGACGCGCCCGCCGAGGCGGCGACGACCGCCGCCGCGGCCGACCCGAGCCCCGACTCGAAGCGTGCGAAGCGGCAGCAGCGACGCAAGTCCAGGCCTCATGGCCGAGCACGCTGATGGAGGTCCCGAGAAGCTCTTCCTCGCCGCGCTCGGCGCGGTGGCGTTGACGGCGGAGCGAGCCGACGAGCTCGCGGACGCGCTCGCCGAGAAGGGCGGACTGCGCCGCGACGAGGCGCGCGCGCTCGTGCGCGACCTCGGCGCCCGCTGGCGCGGCGACGCGGTGCGGCTGGGCGAGCGCGCAGGCGACTCGCTGCAGAGCGTCTTCACCGAGCTCGGCCTCGTCCGCCGCGACGAGTACGAGGAGCTCGAGCTGAGAGTCGCCCAGCTCGAGCACCGGCTCCGGCTGCTCGAGCGGCCGGCCGGCGACTAGCGCCGTGCGAGAGCACGCTCGCGCAAGCGAGCGTCACACGGCTGGCAGCTGGCGGTCCCCGTGGAAGACCGCTTCGACGTTGTTCCCGTCCGGGTCAATGACGAACGCTGCGTAATACCCGGCGTGGTAATGCGGGCGAAGACCCGGCGCGCCGTTGTCGCGGCCGCCGGCTTCGACCGCGGCGCGGTGGAACTTGTCAACGGTGGCGCGGTCGGCTGCGGCGAAGGCCACATGAACGGGAGCCGCCGGGGGTTCCCCTTCCTCGATCCAGAAATCTCCACCGCCCTCGATGGCGAACCCAGTCCCCTGCGAGCTCTCCACTACCTTCACTCCGAACGGCTCGAGGGCCTGCTCGTAGAAGGTGCGGCTGCGTCTCTCGTCACGTACTCGCAGGGCCAAGTGGTCGATGAGGGGAAGCATCACTGGCAGCGACACGCCCTCTATCTTAGGGCGCGATCTCCGGGGAACATTCGTGAATACTGGGGCAAGCGAGCCGCTGCTGCCCCGCTAGCATCTCTGCATGGGCGCCTTGCGTGAGCCGGTGCCGTTCGAGGTGTACAAGGCGGGCGTGTACCTGCACGGTACGAAGGCAGATATCGCGGTGGGCGATCTGCTGGTCCCGGGACGCGAATCGAACTTCGAGGCCGGCCGAGTGATGAACTACGTCTACTTCACCGCAACTCTCGACGCCGCCGTCTGGGGCGCCGAGCTCGCCGGCGGTGAGGGCCGCGGGCGCATCTACATCGTCGAGCCAACCGGGGAGTTCGAGGACGACCCGAACTTGACCGACAAGAAGTTCGCGGGGAATCCAACGCAGTCCTTCCGTAGCCGCGAGCCGCTGCGCGTTGTTGGCGAGCTTGTCGACTGGGTCGGCCATTCGCCCGAGAAGCTAGAGGCCATGCGAGCCGCACTCGATGCATCGCGGCGGAACGAAACGGCGCAGATCGAGGACTAAGAACCTCTAACTGAATGAGCAGGGGCACAGACTCGCGGTAGGCTTCCTGTCGTGCGGCGCGGATTGGTCGGGATAGGTGCGTTCCTCCTGCTCGTCGGGACTGTTCTGGTCTTCCGTGCCTTTGATCGCTACTCGCACTCGGCGAGCGACACGTTGCGTCCCTTCCTGCTCACGATGGCGCCGGTGTGGATCGTCGCCTTTGCAGCCGTGCGCGTGCTCTTGAAGCACGGTGGCTCGGCCGAGTAACGACTGCTTCAGCCGATCCCCGTGTGCAACACGAACAGGATCCCCTGCAAGACGAGGCGATCATCGAGCGGCTTGCGACCCGGATAGCGGAACCGCCGCGCCGACGGACTTCGCTACCGCCGAACGGGTCCGTTCATTGAGTTAGAGGTTCTAAGTCGCCGCGTGGTCGACTGTCAGGCTTCGGGTGACATTCCCGAACGCCGGGGCAGGCGATGGTGCACGGGTCGGGCCGCTTAAGCGGCCAGTCGATCCGCGGCGGCGAGCATCTGCCGGCTGACCGGCTGCAGGCCCACCTTCGTGCCGAGCAGTCCGGTGGACACTCGCTCCACGACCCCCCATTCCCAGATGCTGGTGGCGTCGAGACCCGTGCGTGCCGCGAGCCGGCGCGCGCGCTCATGGGGATCGTTGTCGAGGATGTCGAGCGGGTCCTCTCGCATGATGATCCCGAGGTCGTACTCCGGCTCTGCGAGGAGGCCGTCCGGGTCGACGAGCTTGAAGCCGTCCGCCGCTTGCAACGCGTTCCACTGATGAACGTCCCCGTGAACAAGCACCGCCTGTTCATCGCGATGCGCGTCGCCGCGCCGCGCCGCGCACGTGATCGCGTGGTCGATCGCTCGCTCCGAGCACGGGCGATCCAGCTCCTCCCAGGTCGCCGTGATGAACTCCGCGAGCCAGCGACTCTTCTCGGCGCCGGTCGGCAGGCCGCAGCCAGGCGCGGGTCGCCACACACGCGCCGCCGTCGAACAGAGGATCTCGTGGCGCCTGCGGATCGGCAGAGCAAGCTCATAGAGCGATCGGCCGAGACGTTCGAGCAACAGCGCGCCAAGCTCGCTGTCGTCTCGCAGCAATCGCACGCATCCTTCGCCACCGGCGAGTCGCAAGGTCGCGATCTCGTTCTCAGCCGCATCACCGCTACGAGGCACGATGAGCTTCAACACGGCCGCAGTGCCGTCGGCGCAGGTCGCTCTCGCGACGAAAGCCTCCGTCGAGTCGCCGTACGCGTCGCCCAGCGCGATGCCCCACTCCTGCTCGATGCTTGCGACAAGCAGCGGCAGATCATCCAGCCATCGGCCCGCACCGACGGCGAACGCCTTCCGGCGCACCACTTCGGGAACGCGAATCATGACCCACAGTGTCACAACACCGAGCCGCGTTCGGGGACGATTCCGCCGGCCAAGCGAGTGCGGACTCGCCTGCGGCGTTGCTACTCGCCGACGGCGGCGGCGATCCGCGTGAACGGCGTGAAGACGATCCGGCCTGCGTTGGCCGTCCAGGTGAGGTTGTAGTCGTAGAGGAGGCCGGCGCGGTCGAGGTCGGCGTGGTCGATCGCGCGTTTCGCCGTTGCGACGACGGCGTCCCGGCCGGTAAGGAGGTTGACGGCGTGGATCGATCGCCACGTGACGTAGACGGCGACGTCGCCGCTTGCAGCGAACTGCGGGCCGGGTCCCGATGCGATCGGCCAGGTGTGCCTGAGCGCGCCGGTCAGCCTGTCGTAGACCTCGACGGTGCGCGCTTTCGTGAGGACGGCGACGGCGTCGCCGTCCAGCGCGACCGCATGTGCCGGGCCAACTGAGATCGTTTGCAGCAGAGGCCCGTTCAGCCCGTAGACGGCGACGGTGCCGTCCGAGCGGAGAAGCGCGACCCGACCGGCCTCTGCGGAGGCCGACACGACCGCGCCGCTGCCTCGCGCGAGCACGTGCGCGCCGCCGCCGGAGACGCGCCACAACGCGCTCGTCCTGACCGCCTGGGTACCGGTCGTCGTCCAGGTCGCATAGGAGATGCGTGTCCCATCGGCGACGAGGCCGCCGATCCATGTCCCGGTGGTCGCGGGCGGAGCGGCGCCGGTGCGGCTCGCGCGAGCAAGCACCTTCTCCTTGCCGGCCGTCGCCGTCGACGCGAAGAGGATGTCGTCGCTTTCGGTGTTTCCGCCCTCGTTGAGAAGCCAGGCGGTGCGCGCACCCGCAGCGGCGACCGTCTCGATTCCCGCTCCGGTGCTCGTCTGCGGTTCCGAGCAGGTGAAGTGGCCGCTCACGACCCTCGAGCGGCCGGTCGCCAGATCGAGCCGGTAAACGCTTTCCCCCAGCTGGCAGCCGCGGCCGTCCTTGTTGCCGAGCACGTACACCGCAAACGGGCCGTCAAGGGCAAGCGCACCCAACGGCCCTCCTTTCGCGCCGACCGGGCCGTGCAGCGTGATCGTCCGGGCGGGGAACGGCGGCCGCCTAGCCCCACTCGGCGACGCGGCCGTCGCCGCGCCCGCGCCTGCGAGGACGATCAGCGAGACGGCGACCGCTGCCCGCCATGGCACCCACCTCTCCACGAGCCGGCTCCCGCGGCGACGAGATCGGCGTCCGTCGGTCACGACCAGATCGAGATGACGGAGCCCACGGTACTGCATCACCGGATGCTAGTTCGACTCGAACCAGAGCCTGCTCCGAGCGCGTTGGCGAAGGGTTGGTCGGGGCTGAGTGCTCCATTGGCGCTCCGTTCGATGGTGACGGCATGACAACCACCACCGCAACGGAGAAAGGGGCACCGGTGAGACATCCCGCGACATTCCCGCTGACGGTCCACGAGCGTGAGATCGCCGCACGGTTGCTGGCGTGCGGATGGGGCATCGGCAAGACCGCCCGCGCCCTCCAGCGCCACCGCGAGCTGGTTCACAGCTACGGCGCCGTGTAGCCGAGCGGAGCCGGCTCGCGTCCATTGCGGCAAGCTACCGGGAGAGTCCGCCGTGCAACGTGAGAGGAGACCATGACCACACTCGAGAACCGGCCGAACACCGCATTGCTCGTAATCGACGTGCAGAACGGCGTCGTCGCGGGGGGCCACGACCGCGACACGGTCGTCGCCAACGTCGGGAGCCTCGTCGAGAAGGCGCGGCGCGAGCAGGTCCCCGTGATCTGGGTCCAGCACTCGGACGATGGGCTCGCACGGGGCAGCGACGAGTGGCGCATCGTGCCGGAGCTGACACCGGGCGACGCCGAGCCGCTCATCGAGAAAAACTACGGCGACTCCTTCGAGGGCACTTCCCTCGAGACCGTGCTGTCGGGCCTCGGCGTCGGGCGGCTCGTCGTCGTCGGCGCGCAGACCGATGCGTGCATCCGCTCGACCCTCCACGGCGCGCTCGTCAGGGGATACGACGCGACCCTCGTCAGCGACGCCCACACCACGGAGGACCAGACGGCATGGGGCGCGCCGCCGCCGGAACAGGTGATCGCGCACACGAACCTGTACTGGGCCTACCAAACCGCCCCGGGGCGGACGGCCGGGACGGTCGAGACCAAGGACGTCGACTTCGGCGGTTAGGGCGTCGGTGCTCGCATCGAGATCCGGACCGTCCCCGATGCCACTGGGGATCTCGTGTGCAACCCTGGTCGGCTGGAAGGAGGTGTGAGGTGGCAACCGCTCCTGCACAGGACAACGCCGGCCAACGCGCCGAGCGCCACGCGAACGAGGCCGAGCGACTGCTCGCGAGCCGGTGGCTGACGTCCCACATCGAGGCACAGGCGCACGCGACGCTCGCCGTCTACTACCTCGGCCGGGCACAGCGCTCGACCGCATCGGACTGAGAGCTCAGTCCGGGCCGATCTCGGCCTCGTCGGCCTGCTTGATCGCGCGGCTCGGGCTGAAGGTGCGCACCATCAGCCCGAGCGCCGCGAACCCGAGCAGCGCCGTGAACGCGGTGACCGCGATCTTCATCCCGACGCTGTAGCTGAGCAGCGGGGTCGCCGGCTCCCGCCCGCGGAAGACGTAGACGAGCAGCCCCTGCTCGGTTCCCGCTCCTCCCGGGGTGATCGGGAAGAGCGTCGAGAGGCTCTGCACGACCTGCGTCAGCAGCGCGTTGTGGATCGACGCCGTGATCCGGAATGCGCGGAGGAAGTAGTAGAAGCTCGCGAGCCGCAGCACCCAGCTCGCGGCCTGCCACGAGACGACGCCGCGCAGGTAGTGCCACGGCGTCAGCAGGATCGCGAAGCCCTGCCGCACCCGCTCCCAGAACGCGACCACCCGGCCACCCACCCAGATCGCGACGACTACGAGCGAGACGATCAGCACCGCGCCGATCTCGGCGCTCGCCTTCGGATGGCTCAGAGGCCAGGACCAGTCGACCGAAGGGAGGTCCCGCAGGACGTGCAGCCCCGGCAGGACGCCGAGCGTGAGCGCCCAGGCGAAGAGGCCGAACGCGACGAAGAAGTCGAACAGGGTCTCGACGACGAGCGTGGCGGCGACGGTCGCGTAGCTCGAATCGTCGATCCGCTGCTTGGCGAGCGCGACCTTGACCGCGTCGCCGACGCGCGCGGGGATGATCGCGTTCACGCCGATCCCCGCCACGTAGGCTCCGAAGACGGGCAGGTAGCGGACCCTGGTCGTCGGATACGAGGCCTGGAGGATGTTCCGCCAGGCGATCGACCTCAGCACGAGCCGGAAGAACAGCAGGCCGAGCGCGATCGCGAGCGGCCACCAGCGCACCGCCGCGAGGTGGTCGTAGAAGACGTTGGTGGCGTCGACAAAAGCCCTGTACCAACGCACTGCGCCTCCCGTGTCACACTGAGACCATGGCGACCCGCTCCACGCAGCGTAACCTCAGCAGGCTCTCGGAGATCGTCCAGGTCGCGGGCAAGCACGGCTTCGGCTACTTCTTCGAGACGCACCGGGCGCTCCCGTTCCGGCGGCGTGAGGAGCTCAACGGCGACCGCTCGCAACGAGGCGTTCGCCTGCGCGAGATGCTCGACGAGCTCGGCCCGACCTTCGTCAAGTTCGGGCAGGCGCTCTCGATGCGCCCGGACGTCCTGCCGCCGGACATCATCGCCGAGCTGCGGGGCCTCCAGGACGACGTCAGGCCCTTCCCGTTCGAGCAGGTCGAGCAGATCGTGAGCGAGGAGCTCGAGCTCACCGTCGAGCAGCTCTTCCTCGAGTTCGAACCAGTGCCGGTCGCGTCGGCCTCGATCGGCCAGGTGCACCGCGCCGTGCTCCCGAACGGGAAGCCCGTGGCGGTGAAGGTGCAGCGCCCGGGCGCGCCGCGGCAGATCGACGCCGACCTCGCGCTGATGATGCAGGCGGCGAAGCTCGTGCGGGAGCGCGTGAAGGCGGTCGATTTCGTCGACCCCGTCGCGCTCGTCGACGAGTTCGCGGGCCAGATCCGCCACGAGCTCGACTACCGGCTCGAGGCGCGCAACGCGGAGGCGTTTCGCCGCAACTTCGCCGGCCATCCGCACGTCGTCATCCCGAAGGTCTACTGGAGCTACACGCGCTCGCGCGTGCTCACGCTCGAGCTGCTGGACGGGCCGCAGCTGGCCGACATCTCCGATTCCGACTTCACGCCCGAGGAGCGCCGCCACCTCGCGTACCTGATCACCGAGACGTGGATGACGATGATCTTCCGCCACGGCTTCTTCCACGGCGACC
>Ga0335082_10007365_pt1 | contig 11943 bp, 8 predicted proteins | sample Lox_Sample_41_FD_206718 | JGI IMG/M metagenome (GOLD analysis project Ga0335082, IMG submission 206718) | Soil microbial communities from Loxahatchee National Wildlife Refuge, Florida, United States - Lox_Sample_4.1 | ecosystem: Environmental > Terrestrial > Soil > Wetlands | place: USA: Florida...
TCGCACGGATCCTCTTGCACGACGACGCCCGTGACGCCCGCCGCGGGCACGTCGTGGATCGTCCCGGTGCCGTCGGGTGAGACCGACGTGAGCGGCACGCGCCATCTTCCGTTCGAGGGATCCTTCAAGTCGGTGTTGCCGGCGTTCAGGCCGACGTTCGGCGACGCGAGGAGGAGCCCGGCCTCGCGCGCCCACGCCTCGCCCGCTTCGTTCGCGACGAGCTCGTCGTAGAGGCACTCGAGCAGCATCACCGAGTGAGCCTTCGGCGGCAGGTTCGAGACCGGCTGCGGCGCGGCGACGAGATCGCGCGCGTAGAGGAGCGGATCGGCCGACTCGACCGCCGTCTGCACGAGGTTCACGAGCGGCTGGAACTCGGTGAGTCGGTCGTGGAGGAAATGGAAGTAGAGGCCCGCCGCGGCGCCGAGCAGCGGCCCGATGCCCGGACCGTGCACGGCCGCCTCGAAGATGAACCCGCCGCCGCCGACCGAAAAAATCCACGGCTCGATGCGCGGCTCGAGGGCCCCGGCCATCTCGCCCTCGATCGAGCCGAGCGACTCGCCGACGTACGCGATGTGCGACGGATCGATGTGCGGCGTGCCCTGATCGGTCGCGAGCGGCGCGAGATCCGGATCGCTCGCGAGCACGCGGAAGAGCTGCGCCGTGTCGAGCGCGGCCTCGCGGAGCTGGTCGCGGAAGGCGCCGAAGTTCTGGAAGTTGCCGAAGAGGTCGGTCGGCGGATCGCGCCCGTTGACGGTGATGTCGGCGATGCCGTCGGGTCCGTCGTACTTCACGCCGGGCCCGCCGACGTAATCGGTGGTCTGGTCGACTTGGAACTCGGGCTCCGAGGCGCGCGCGCCGAACGTGATGCTGTCGATGCCCGCCACCATCCAGCCGCGCGCACAAAAGAGGTTCGCGACCGACACGACGTACTCGCGCGACGCCGAGAGGCCGTGCTGCACGATCACCGTCGGGTACCCGCCCGGCGGCATCGGCGCGTCGGGGATGGCGAGCGAGACCCAGATTTTGTACGTCGGCGCGCCCGGGTTCTGCGCGATGTTGCCGCTCGCGTCGCGGTAGAAGTGCGCCTGCGCGGGCGTGTCGAAGCCGCCGGGCAGCGTTTGGAGGAAATTCGCGGCGTCGAAGACCGCGGTGCCCCACGCGGCGATTTTGTTGTGCGCGCGCACGGGGAGCTGGTTGTCCCAGTCGTCCTCGCCGTCGGCGAGCACGTCCTTCGGGTCCACGATCCCGAGCCAGTCGTCGAGGCTCGCGGTCATGCCCGCGGGGAGCGAGCCGGCGACGAGCTTCGAGAAGAGCCCGGGTCCCATCGGCGCGAGGTCGTTCGAATCGAACGAGAGCTTCGGGACGGGGATGGTGTCGAGCGTCGCGCGCGCCTGAAAGAGCTCGCGCGCGCGCGTGTGGGTCGTGTACGGCGCGATCGAGACGATGGTCGCGCCCGTCGACGAGAGGAGCGCCGTCGCCTTCGCGAGCGCGTCTTGGTAGAGCGTCTGCACCGCCGAGGAGCCGCTCGCGAGCGCGAGGAACGACGGCGACGCCTGGAGAGGGCGCCCCGAGACGTCGCGCACGCGGCTCGTGAGGACGGCGGCGTAGTGGTGACCTTCTTCGAGCACGACGCCGCGCGCGGGGCCGACGGCGATGACGGGTCGCGCCTCGGAGCCGATGTCGCGATCGTCGTGGAAGTGGGCGCGGCACGGCACGCGCGCGGCGCTCGGGTCGGTCGCCTCGAGATCCAGCAGAAAAACCGAGGACGCGTCGCTCGTGCACGCGGTCTCGTCGTACGGCAGCGAGCTCTCGTCGATGGTTGCAGGTTGCACGTTTCCGTCGTCGTCCGGCGGGAGCGAGGTGTCGTCGACCCAGAAGAGGGCGTGCGTGATGCGCGAGAAGCCGTCGAGCTCGTGGAGCTCGCGCTCGATGAGCTCGCCGTTCTGCGTGACGACGTCGTCGAAGCCGGGGATCGGATCCATCACGTGGCCCGTGGCGTCGAGGTACGCGTCGGTCGGGAAGGGGACGTGCAAGAACGCGGGGAGCGCGCTCGCGTCGAGATCGAAGCGCGCGACCACGCCGCCGCTCGGCGACGAGCTGCACCCGTGCGCCGAGCCGATCGCCGCGCACGCGAAGAAGAAGGCGAAGGGCCTCGCGAACCGCATCCAGCCGAGAGTATCGCTTGCCGCCCACGCTCGCTGAAGTAAGAAGCGGCGATGTTCGTCCTCGCGGCGGCGGCGGTGGCGCTCGTGGCGGGCGCGGTGGCGTCGGTGGCCGGCTTCGGGATCGGGAGCCTGCTCACGCCGCTCTTCGCGTCGCGGCTCGGCGTGCAGGCGGCGGTCGTCGTGGTCTCCGTGCCGCACTTCGCCGCGACGGTCCTTCGCGCGTGGCGGCTTCGGGCGTCGATCGATCGCACCGTGCTCGTGCGGTTCGGCGTCGCGAGCGCCGCGGGCGGTCTCGCGGGCGCGCTCCTCCACGGTCGGATCCACAGTCCGGCGCTCGGCGTCGTGTTCGGATGTCTGCTCGTGTTCGCCGGTCTCATGGGCGCGACCGGGCTGTCGAAGAAGATGCGCTTCGGGCGGCGCACGGCGTGGCTCGCGGGCGTCGTCTCCGGCGGCTTCGGCGGGCTCGTCGGAAACCAGGGCGGCATTCGTTCGGCGGCGCTGCTCGGGTTCGACGTGTCGCGCGAGGCGTTCGTCGCGACGGGCACGGCCGTCGGCGTCGTCGTCGATCTGGCGCGTCTCCCCGTGTACCTCGCGACGGGGTGGCGCGACGTCGCGCGCGCGTGGCCGCTCGCCCTCGCGACGACCGCGAGCGTTCTCGCCGGGACGCTCGCGGGCGAGAAGGTCCTCCGCCGGATCCCCGGCGCTCGGCGTCTTCATGTTGGTGCGCTACGTTTCGGCTTCGTGAAGCCGATCGAGATCGCACCCGACGACCGCGTCTTCGTCCTCACCGGCGCGGGGATCAGCGCCGAGAGCGGCGTCCGCACGTTCCGAGACGCGGGCGGGCTCTGGGAGCAATACCGATTCGAAGACGTCGCCTCGCCGGAGGCGTGGGTGCGCGATCCCGCGCTCGTCTGGCGCTTCTATTCGGCGCGGCGCGCCCAAGCGAAGACGGTGAGCCCGAACGCCGCCCACGTCGCGCTCGCCGAGCTCGAGCGCGCCCTCGGCGACCGCCTCTTCTTGTGCACGCAGAACGTCGACCCGCTCCACGAGCGAGGCGGCTCGCGCCGCGTCGTCCACATGCACGGCGAGCTCATGAAGAGCCGCTGCGAACGCTGCGACCGCCCGCCGTTCGAGGACGAAGCGCTCTACGAAACCGCGGACGCGATCGCGCGCTGCGCGTGCGGCGGGCGCATCCGCCCGCACATCGTGTGGTTCGGCGAGGTGCCGATGTTCCTCGACGACATCGCGCGCGAGCTCGCGGCGTGCACGGTGTTCGTCACCATCGGGAGCTCGGGCGCGGTCTATCCGGCCGCCGGGTTCGTCTCGCGCGTTCGGCACGCGCGCCGCGTGTACGTCGGTCCGGAGGAGCCGGACAACGCGCGCGCCTTCGACGAGCATCGGTTCGGCAAGGCGACCGAGGTCGTGCCGACGCTCTTCTCCGTGCGCTCATGAAGCGTCGACTCGTTCGGATGCTCGCGGGCGTCGCGGTGATCTACGCGGTCGCGTGCGGCGTCATCGCGGCGTTCTATCGGCCGTTTCTCTATCCGGCGCCGTCGGCCGCCGACCCGCCGCTGCCGCCGGACGCCAAGCTCGTCCAAGCGAGCCCGACGTCGCGCGCCTTCCGGTTCGGCCCCGACCACGCCCCGCTCACGATCGTCTACTTTCACGGCAACGGTCAGCTCGCCGAAGACGGCTTCGGCCTCGCGCGCGATCTCGCGTCGCACGGCTGGGCCGTCCTCTTGCCCGAGTACCGCGGGTACGGCGTGTCCCGCGCGTCGGGGCGCCCGAGCGAGCGCGCGCTCTACGACGACGCCGCTGCGCTCGTCGCGTCGCTCGTCGACGGATCCGCCGCAGGCGGGACGTCGCGGACACCGACGACCGACAACGATCGCATCGTGCTCATGGGCTACTCGCTCGGCACGGGCGTGTGCGTCGAGCTCGCCTCGCGCGGGCTCGGTCGCGCGCTCGTCCTCCTCGCGCCGTACACGTCGATCCCCGACGTCGCCGCGCGGCGGCTGCCGATGTTCCCGATGCGCTCGCTCCTGGGCGACAAGCTCGACTCCGAGTCCAAGGCGGCGCGCGTGCAGATCCCCGCGTTCGTGGCGCACGGCGACCGCGACGACATCGTCCCGTTCGACATGGGCGAGACGCTCGCGCACACCTTCCCGAAGGGCCGCTTCGTCACCGTCTCGGGCGCGAACCACGTGAACATGTTCGCGACCGACGATCACTTGATGCAAAAGATCGTCGACTTCCTCCTCGACGTGGCGCCATGATCTTCGCATGCGCCACGTTCTTTCGTTCGCGCTCGTCCTCCTCGCGTCCGAGACCGCCTTCGCCGCCACGCTGACCGTCGGCCCCGGAAAGACCTACGCGAAGCCGTGCGACGCGATCGCGGCGGCGAATCCGGGCGACGTCATCGAGGTCGACTCGTCGGGCAACTACGACGGCGACACGTGCGCGTGGTCGACCGACAACCTCACCGTGCGCGGCGTCGGCGGCGGCCGCGCGAAGATCGACCTCACGGGCGTCACGCCGGCGCAGCAGAAGGGCATCTTCACCATCAGCGCGCCGAACGCGACGATCGAGAGCTTCGAGCTCTCGGGCGCGGCCATCTCGCAGGGCGCGGGCAACAACGGCGCGGGCATCCGCCACCAGGGCACGAACCTCACGGTGACCAACTGTTACTTCCACGACAATCAGGACGGCATCCTCGGCGCGCCGGCGACCGACGGCACCGGCGACGTCGTGATCCAAAGCTCCGAGTTCGCGAACAACGGCGCGGGCGACGGCTACTCGCACAACATGTACCTGAACCACTACGCGAGCTTCACGCTCGAGTACTCGTACACGCACGGCGCGAAGGTCGGTCACCTCGTGAAGACGCGCGCGTACGTGAACTACATCCTCTACAATCGCATCACCGACGAGAGCGGCACGACCGCGAGCTACGAGATCGACATCCCGAACGGCGGCACGTCGTACGTCATCGGCAACTTGATCGAGCAGGGCGCCGCGTCGCAGAACCCGACGATCGTGACGACGGGCGAGGAGGGGACCTCGAACCCGAGTCAGGCGTTCTACTTCGTCAACAACACGGTCGTGAACGATCTCGGCAGCGGCACGTTCGTGAACGTCGCGAGCGGCACGACGTCCACCATCGAGAACGACATCTTCCACGGCAAGGGGACGCTGCCGTCGGGCGGGACGACGAACTTCGACGACTCGATGGGCGACCCCATGCTCGTGGACGAGGCGTCCTTCGACTACCACCTCTCGGCCGGCTCGCCGTGCATCGACCACGGCACCGCCCCGGGCAGCGCGGGGACGCAGTCGCTCGAGCCCGACCACGAGTACGTGCACCCGGCGAGCAGCGAGGGACGCGCCGTCGTGGGGAGCGCCATCGACATCGGCGCCTACGAGTTCGGCGTGGTCGACACGGACGCGGGTACGGGCGACGGCGGAGCCCCTCCGCCCGGCGATGGTGGCGGCGTCGATGACGCGGGGACGGGCGGCGGCGGCGGTGGTGGTTGCAGCTGCAACGAAACGGGCCTCCCGCGCTCATCCGCCTTCGGCTGGCTCGCGGCCCTCGCCGTCCTCGCGGCGCTCCGCCGCCGTCGGTGAGTCACTTCAGCGGGTACCCGTGGCCCGGCCCGAGGATCTCGGGGAGCTTCGCGACGGGGTCGAACGAGTGCACGTGCGGCGGGTGGTGGCAGCTCGTGCAGTGGTCGGTGCCCGGGCGCGGCGTGGGCGGGAGGACGTGCTTCGGATCGGCCACGTGCCGCGAAGACGGGCCGTGGCACACCTCGCACTGCACGCCCTCGAGCTTCTCGACGTGCGTCACGCTGCTCCCGCCCGGCTGCTCGTAGCCCGTCACGTGACAGCTCACGCAGTCGAGGTTGAACTCCTTGAACTCGTCGGCGAGCGTCGCGTACGCGCGCGCGTGCGCGGTCTTGTCCCAGACCGCCTTCGGGCCCGGGTGGCACGAGACGCACGACGCGACGCCCGCATAGGCGTCGCCGTTCGGGGCGGGCGGCGGCGGGAGGCGGTCGGCGAAGGTCGTGCGGTTCATCGCGTCGACTTTCTTGTAATATGCAAGGAATTGCTTCTTCACCGAATCGTCCGACCCGAGCGACGCCCGCACCTCGCGCACGCGGTAGCGGAAGAAGCTGCCCTCCTTCGGCGCCGGCGTCTCGTCGAGCGCCTTCTTCTGCGCCTCGAGGCGCGCGAGGTCGCTCCGCCGCGCCTCGAGATCGCGCGGCGCGATCTTCGGGTCCTTCTCCCAGTCGGCGATGCGGCCGTGGAGCTCGTCGATGCGCGACTCGAGCTCTTTTCGCTTTGCGCCGAGGGCGATGCCGGTCGCGTCGCGGAACTTGTACGAGCCGCCCCGCACGAAGAGGTCGAGCACACCGACGGTCTGGAGGTGGTTGCTCGTCTCGGCGACGAGGACGTCTCCGATGAGCTCGGGCGGGGCGACGCTCGTGTTCTCCTCGCCGCCCATCGCCGTCGCGCCGACGAGGATCGCCGTGAGCTCGGGCACGACGTCGGCGATGCGCTTGGCCTCGCCGCGACCGACCGCGGCGATCGCGACGAGCACCTCGGCGCCCTGCGCCTCGAGCGCCTTTGCCTCCGCCTTCACCGCGGCCTCGGGCGCGCCGAACGCGACCGCGCCGAGCGGGGCGCCCACATCGGTCTTGTCCGGTTGGGCGACGCCGATGAAGCCAATCTTCACGCCGTTCACCTCGCGCAGGAGCGACGCGTGGAAGAGGCCCATCGGCGTCGCGTTGCACGCGACCGGCGTGCCTCCGCTCTTCGTCGCGAGCGTGGCGAGCTCGCCGTCGCCGAGCGCCCAGTCGTTTCGACCGGGCGCGAACGCGACGAAGCCGAGGTTCTCGAAGATGTCCGCGATGGTCTCGGCCTTGGCGCGCTCCTGCGGCTGCCGGTCGGCTTTGATGATCGGGTCGAGGAAGAACAGCGGCCCGGACGAGACGAGCACGCTCCCGGGCGTCTCCTTCTTGTCTTTCAGCATGAGCGCGGCGACGTGATCGAGACCGCCGAGCTGGTCCTTCACGCACCCGCACGGCTCGAGCGCGCCCGCCACGTCCGACACGAGATAGAGCCGCACCGTCGGCTTCTCCGCGGCGGTCCCGTCCGTCGGAGATTTCGAAGGCCGGCACCCGTTGCAAGCGCCGACGAGCGACGCGGCCCAAAGAACGAAGACGAAGACGGTTCGATGGCGCACGCGAAGTTCATATATAGAAGAGGACGGGTCGCCACGTGAAATTCGGTCCGTACCTCCTCGAGAACCGCATCGCCGTGGGGGGCACGGCCGAGGTGTACGTGGCGCGTCCGGTGGATCCGCAGGCGACGCCGCAGCGCCTCGTCGTCAAGCGCATGCTGCCCGAGTTCCTGGCCGACGCCGAGGGTCGCACGATGTTCGCGCGCGAAGCCGCGCTCCACGCGGCGGTGCACCACGACAACGTCGTGCGCGTCTACGCCTCCGGCGAGACCGAGGACGGCGAGCCGTATCTCGCGATGGAGCTCGTCGACGGCGTCGACGCGCACAGGCTGCTCCGCCGCATCAAGCAGGAGACCGGCGGCGGGATGCCCGTCGGCGTCGCGGTGTACCTCGCGCACGAGGTGCTGCGCGCGCTCGCGAGCGTCCACGCGGCGACCGACGCGGGCGGAAAGCCGCTCGCGATCGTCCACCGCGACGTCACGCCGTCGAACATCTACCTCTCGCGCGCAGGCGACGTGAAGCTCGGCGACTTCGGCATCGCGCGCGGCTCGGAGCGCGCCACGCTGAAGAGCACCGCCGCGGGCATGCTCAAGGGCAAGTTCGCCTACCTCGCGCCCGAGCAGGTCGCCGGCGAGCCCGTCGACGCGCGCGCCGATCTCTTCAGCCTGGCGACCGTGCTGAGCGAGTGCCTCATCGGCGACCCGCTCTTCCCGGGGCAAGGCCAGCTCGCCGTGCTCCTCGCCATCCGCGACTGCCGCATCGACGCGCTCACGGCCATCCAGAGCCGCCTCCCGCCGGGTCTCTACGACGTGCTCCTCAAGGCGCTCGCGCGCGACGTCGACAAGCGGTGGCCGGACGCGGCCGCGTTCGCCGATGCGCTCGCGCCGTTCGTGCCGAAGTCGGCGCGCGCCGATCTCGCCGTGCTCGTGACGAGCGCCGCCAAGACGCCCGGCGACCTGCGCGACAGCACGAAGAAGCTCGTCTCGGCGCGCCCCGTCGAGATGGACGAGCGCGCGACGGGCGAGTACACGACGCAGCCCTCGTTCGTGCGCACGCGCGAGGGCGTGCAGCACGGGCCGTGGCAGTTCGCGCGCGTCGTCGAGGCCATCGCCACGAAGGAGATCGGCCGCGGCGACCAGGTCGACTACATGGGCCAGGGCTACCAGCCCATCGAGTCGATCGAGGACCTCGCGCGCTTCCTCCCGATGGCGACGCCGCAGACGAGCCCGGTCGAGGGCCCGACGAAGCCCGACCACGCCTACGATCTCTCGCGCGTCTCGATGCTCGAGGTGCTCCTCGCGGTGCTCGAGCGCGGCGAGACCGGCGTGCTCTTCGCCGAACGGAGCGGCGACGAGGCGCGCTCGGCGCGCAAGGAGCTCTACTTCCAGCGCGGCCGCCTCCACCACGTCGCCTCCTCGAACGCGAGCGAGCTCTTCGGCGAGTACCTCGTGCGACGCGGCATGCTCAAGCGCGAGGAGCTCGACATGGCGCTCGCCGTGCTCCCGCGCAACCAAGGCCGCATGGGCGACACGCTCATCTCGCTCGGCCTCGTGTCGCCGATGGACATCTTCCAGGCGATCCGCGAGCAGGGGCGCGACCGCGTCGCCGACCTCTTCATGTGGACCTCGGGCGGCGCGACGTTCTACAGGAACCAGACGGCGCAGCACGTCGAGTTCCCGCTCGACCTCGACCTCGCCTCCCTCATCCTCGCCGGCATGGAGGCCGCGGTGCCGGGCGAGTCGGCGCTCGAGCGATACCGGACGCGCCTCCACCACGTGCTCGGACCGGGCCGGCGCGACAGGCCGGGCCTCTTGCACGTCAAGTGGCCCCCTCAAATCGCGGCCATCGAAGCGCTCGCGCGGCGCCCGCGCCGCCTCTCCGAGGTCCTCTCGGACGCCACGCGCGGCGGCCACACGACCGCCGGCTCGGTGCTCCGCGTCGTCGACGTCTTGCTCGCCGCGCGGATGCTCGAGCTCTCGCCCCGCTGACGCGAGTGGCGTAACCTCGCCGCATGTCGCCTCGCCGCGCCGTGCTGGCCCTCGCTTTTCTCGCGTGCAGTCCCTACGAGCTCCACCAGGCCGCCGTCGGCGACAAGACCCCGCGCGAGGCGGGCGACCAGTTGGACCTCGCGCACTTCCCGACGACGGGCTTCGCGCGCCTGCGGCCCGGCCTGGTCGTGCTCGACGACGCGAGCGACTGGCCCGCGATCTTTCACGGCGTCACGCGCGACTTCGCGATGCCGCACGGCCCGGACGTCGACTGGAAGACGACGATGGGCTTCGCCGCCATCGCGACCGATCCGACGGCGACGGCGATCACGATCGAGCGCGTCGTCCGCGCGCCGAACGACGTCCTCCACGTCTACGTCGACGAAGAGCTGCGCGGCGACCGCTGCGAGCCCGAGGCGAACCCGAACGTCCTGCGCGCGCAGGCGCACGAGCCGCCGATCGACGTCGTCACGTTCCCGCGGAAGAAGCTCCCCATCGTCGTCCACCTCGATCGCGCCAAGGGCTCGAGCTGCGACCCGGTGCCCAAGGTCGAGATGGTGTGCCACGTCGCGGGCAAGCCCGCGGGGGACATGACCACGTCGATGTCCGCGGCGCCGGGCGACGTCGTCGAGTGCGACGGGACGAAGGTCACGACCAAGGTCGGCTACGTGGTCGAGCGCAACTGGTTCTTCGAGCGGAAGCCGAAGGACTCGTTCGCGCAGTTCACGATCGACGACTCCCACGTGCACGCGAAGTTCACGGTCGACGCGCTCGGCGAGTACCGCGTGCGCATGGAGGCCGAGGACGACCGCCGCAAGAGCGGGTCGAAGCAGGTCGAGATCGACGTCGTCCCGCCGAGCGACACCCAGGTCATCCAGGTCGGCTGGACGCTCGCCGACGGCAGCGATCCGAAGAAGCTCCCGAAGTTCACGCCGCGCCTCGTGCAGCTCGGCACCGGACGCGAGTGCAGCGAGACGCAGGCGCAGCCGCCGTGGTGCGAGGTGAAGCTCTCCGGCCTCACGAAGCAGATCTTCGTCCGCACGCAGCGCGGCTCGCGCTACCAGCTCGTCGTCCGCTACGAGGGCGACCGCGCTCCGCAGATGCCGGTCCTCTGCGCCCGCGCGTTCGTGAAGAGCTCGACCGTCGCGCTCGAGACGTGCGACATGAAAGAGCGCGAGGAGGGCGACACCTGGGCGCCGGGCGTCTTCAACCCGGACAACGGCGCGTTCGGGAAGTGAAGGTCACCGAGCGTCGCCGCGCGTGAGGCGGGCGAGCTTCACGTGCAGGCCGAGCACCTGGCTCATCGTCGCGCGCCGCTCGGCGCTCGACGGCAGCGACCAGCGCCACGTCGCGATGGATCGTCGAAGCTCGATCGCGCGCTTCACGAGCTCGGTCGCCGCGTCCTTGTCGACCGCGGCCCCCGCCTTGCCGAGCACCTGATCGATCGCGTCCACGAGCAATCGCTCCGACTCGTCGCTCGGCATCTCGCGCCCGCGCGTCCATTGCACCGCGGCGTCCACGGACACGCGCCTCGATCGATCGCAGACGGCGCACTCGCCACCGCGGTCTTCGCACGCCGGGCAGGGAAGGGACGGCTGCTCGATCGCCAAGGACGCCCCCAGCATACGAGGGGCAATCCCAAATGGGATAGTAGCGTTTTGCCACGGTCCTCTTGGCGGCCGCGAGCGTGGCCCTATGCCTCGACTGTGGACGAACGCATCACCGCGTACGAGACGAGCATCGCGAACCTCAGGCGCGCGAACGCGGACTTGCGCGCGGAGCGCGGGCGCCTGAAGTGGGTCGCGATCGTGACGCTGCTCGCGTCACCGGCGGCGCTCGCCGCGTTCGGCGCGACCGTGGGCGCGTTCGTGCTCATCATCGGCGGGAGCGCGTTCTTCGTCGGGCACTACGTCGTCTTCATGCACATCCACGAGAACACGCTCACCATCCGGAGCGCGAAGCAGACCATCGCGTCGATCACGCGTCAGTGCGCCGCGCCGGACAGGCCGCCGGCGAACGGAAGCATCGCCTTGAGGTCCTCGTCGTTGTAACGGAGCTGCAGGCCGATGAAGTAGTCGCGCTGCGAGTCGAGGAACACGTTGTCCACGCCGCCGAGCAAGAAGAGCCGGTTGATGAACTGGTAGGCGATGTAGCTCCGGAAGCGCGGCACCGCTTGCTCGGCGAACCCGAACAAATCGTTCACGAGCTCGAAGCGCCCGTTGAACAAGACGAGGTCGAGCCCGATGCCGCCCGTCGACTCGATGATGCCGAACCTGCCGCGCACCGGCCCGAGCTGCCGCGCGATCTCGAGCGAGAACCGGAACTGGTTCGTCGTGATCGTGTTGACCGTCTCGCTGAACGCGGGCTTGGTCGGGTCGTTCGTCTCGGTCGCGATCTTCTGGTAGCTCGTGAACCCCTTCGGGTCGTTGATGAGCTGGATCATGATGAACTTGTCTTCGCGCGGCTGGAGACGAAGCTCGAAGTAGCTCTTGAAGGTGTTCGAGAGAAAGTTGTAGTCCGCACGGAGCCCGACGATCGTCTGCAGGCGCGA
>Ga0335082_10007366_pt1 | contig 11942 bp, 11 predicted proteins | sample Lox_Sample_41_FD_206718 | JGI IMG/M metagenome (GOLD analysis project Ga0335082, IMG submission 206718) | Soil microbial communities from Loxahatchee National Wildlife Refuge, Florida, United States - Lox_Sample_4.1 | ecosystem: Environmental > Terrestrial > Soil > Wetlands | place: USA...
GACCTCAAGACTGCGGCCACGTCTAACGATCTGCGATGAGGCCCTTGGCGATTCTAATTGCCGCGTGTGTCTGCTGCCTCGGCTTCGAGCAAACCTGGATTGAGCAGTACGCTCAGGAATCGGCGGCAGCAGGCAAGACCTGCTCGGCAAAGGATTATGGTTCTTGCCGGGATCACTTGTTGCGGCTTGTCGAACTCCTCGATGGGCGCACCGATATTGTGTATCGTCTCGCGAAGGTGGAGGCTTCACTCGGCAATCAGAAGGCGGCGCTAGATCGGCTTTCGACATTCTCAAAAAGCGGACTCACGTTCGTAGATCCTGTTTCGGATCCGGATTTTGCAACTCTCAAATCGAGCGACGAATTCAAGGTGATCGCGGCTCGCCTGAAAACCGTTCGCGAGCCGGTTTCGGGCAACAAGCTGTTCCTGACATTGCCGGAGAAAGAATTGATCGCCGAAGACATTGCTTACGACCCTGTGAGCGATCGGTTCTTCGTCAGTAGCGTTCGACACCGCAAGATTCTGGCATTGCGTCGCGGCGGCAAAACCATGGAATTCGTCAAAGAGGGTCAACCCAATATTTGGGCCATCCTCGCGCTGCGCGTTGATCCTAAGCGTCGAGTCCTTTGGGCAACAACCGCCTCAATGCCCGAAGCTCTGGGTTACAACGCATCAGACGACGGCAGATCATCCTTGCTGAAGTACTCGCTCGACGACCGCAAACTCCTGAAGCGCTACGATCTCGACATCGATACCAAGCATGCCTTGGGCGATCTGACCATCAGCACCGCCGGCGACGTGTATGTCTCCGATGGTTATGGCGCAGTTTACGTGCTTGATCACAAGAAAGATGCGATCGAAATCCTGATCGGCAAGGGAACGTTCCGATCGCCGCAAACACCCGCGTTGAGCCCAGACGAGCGTAGGCTCTTCGTACCCGACTACTCACGAGGCATTAGCGTCATCGATCTGGCAACTAAACAATCAAAGCTCTTGGAGCATCCCCAGGAGTTATCGCTCGGAGGCATCGACGGGCTGTATCTCAAAGACCGGACCATGATCGCCATTCAGAACGGAACCGATCCTCCCCGGCTGGTCCGCATGACGCTCGATGATTCCCTAAGCCGCATCGTCGACTGGAAAACTATCGAGAGCAATTGGGATGGCCTCGGCCAGCCGACGCACGGCGTCTTGATCGGTAACACGCTTTACTTCATCGCCGACTCCGGCTGGGATCGCATGGGTGATAACGGCGCAGTCAAGCCAGGAGCAACGTTTGAATCGCCCACAATTAGATCCCGTCCTTTCGCTCCCTAATACCGCTGTCCCGTGCTACATTTGAGCTTTCACCTAATTTCTGCATGTCCGTTCAGATCCTATTACAGGGGAAGATCTTCGGCGCTGAGGAGTTCGTCCTCGCGGGCGCGCCGGAGGAGTTACTGTTTACCGGCCGGTTGCGCTGGCTCAGCCTGCTGAGCGAGATCCTTCCGCGAGCGCTCATTGCCGAATTGGGCCTGTCCAAAATGCTGCTCGGATCGAGCGGCGGCGGGCAATTTCTAGTCGTCCTGCCCCAGGAAGTTCGGCCGCAAGCCGAAGAATTCCTGATGGCAGCCCAGGCCGCTATGCGCGAAATGAGCGGTGCGCTGGTTGACCTGCTATGGGCGATTACTGAGAACTTAGGCGACTGGACAGTGGTGCGCAAACGCCTCAATGAGGAGTTTCAAAGGAAGCAAGACACGCCGTTAGCGGGCGTTGAACTGGCGGCAAGCGGCCTAGATCCAAAGCTGCATTCGCCTTATTTTGAAGAATTTGCAAAATATTTGCGAGATGCTACTTTAATAGCCTGGTCTCCCGATTCTCCCGCCAAACTGAACACCGTTTCCGGCAAGCACACATGGGTCATTGGAGCTTCCCAAGATGCGGTTCCGCTCGCGCGCCATACTGCCCTGACAGACGATGGCCGGGAGGTTGCCACCGCTCCGGTGCTCGCGTCGCGGGCCGAGGGATGTCCGGTCTGGGGAGTCCTGCGTGGCGATGTCGACAGCTTTGGTATCCGCATTCGCCGGCTGCAGAGCATCGAAGAACACGTCCAGCTTTCAGTACTATACAAGCAGTTCTTTGCAGGTGAAGTTGAAGTGCTCTGTTCGCTGCCCGATTTTTGGCGCAAGGTGAACCTCCTGCACGCCGGTGGCGATGACTTCGCGGTGTATGGCGCTTGGGACGCGCTCATCGCATTCGCGCGCGAGTTACAGCGGCTGTTTCAACGATTCGCCGAAGAGCACCTGAAGGATTTCCCGGGACAAGAAGGTAAGACGATCACCATGGCGCTGGCGCTTTCGCCAGATCTGGAGACGCCGCTCGGCTCCGTGTACGAACGAGCCGCCGACAAACTCGAGATTGCCAAGTCAGCTGACAAAGATTGCTTCTCGCTGCTCGGCCGGACGCTCGAATGGAAGCAGCTATCGGACGCAGCCGAGCTGAAAGACGAGCTAACGGCGATGGTGCGAGAGTTCGGCATCGCGCCGCAATATATTCGAGATCTTTGCGGGATCTACCGCGAAACCCGGCGGGCACCTGGAGCAAAACGAGTAGAACGACCCTGGCGCTTCCATAGGCGGCTCTATCGCATTCTGGGAACATCGCGGTCCCGAGACTTTCAAAAGGCGCGTGCCAGTCTGATCGCCGACCTGGTGGGCAAGAATCCGGCGAACTTGAAGTTGCGGCCCTCCGGGCGGGTAGCGCTAGAATGGGCGAGATTGTCCACCGAGGGTTCGGCGCAGAACTAGAAAAACGAGGTTTGGATGGCTGAGACGACAGAGCAAGAACCACGCAAACAAGAGAACCGGGGCCCAGAGGGTGGCGGTCGCGGCCGCGAAGGCCGGGGCGGCGAAGGACGCGAGGGTCGCGGCGGTGGACCCGGCGGCAGGCGCGAAGGCGGTCGACCCGATCGGGGCGATGATCGTCGCGGCGGTGGCGGCGACCGTGGCCGCTTCGAAGGCCCGCCCGAAATCGATCTCGACAAGCTTATCTCGGACCCGCTGTATCTCGACAATCAGGCGCACAGCGTCGTTAGCCGTATGCGCGACATGGACTCGGGCACCAAGAGCCAGTTGCGCCGCCTTTACAACGCCGTCCGGCGAGCGGTCCGAGCGCCGGAGAATGAACGCCAGCAGCAGTTCGTAATGCTGCGCGCGCGTCTCGCTTACACCATCGCACGTCATTCCCTGCGGAGTCTCGACTCGCTCGAGAAACTTCTTCTGCAGGTCACTCGCAAGAACGACGCCCGCGGCTACGAACGCTTCCGCGATCTATTTGAAGCCATCGTCGCCTACAACGAATAACCAGAAACGAGAGACCACAACCCCCGTATGAGTTCTCACACAGCGCAAACAGAACTGAAGCTGATCGGCAAATTGATCCTGGAGGGCGACATCACCTGTCAGACCGGACTGCACATCGGCGCCGGCAAGGGCTCGCTCGAAATCGGCGGCGCGGACAATCCCGTCGTCAAAGACGCTTTCGGACTCCCTTATATTCCCGGCAGCTCCCTCCGCGGCAAGCTGCGCTCATTGCTGGAGCAATCCACCGGCATGGCCGTGCCTTCCGAGCTGGTTTATTTGTCGAAGCGCAAGGGTCAAGAAGTTCGAATTCACCAGAGTGACCGGCCCGACGATGAGATTTGCTTATTGTTCGGCCGCAGCCCTGGGCGAATGGAGCGGGTGTCCGGTGAATCGCTCGAATCCAACTCAGCGAGCCCGGCGCGCCTTACCGTATACGACGCACCGTTAGTAGCTGAAAGCATCACCCCACAGATGCGCGAGAATCTCGACGATGAATTGACCGAGGTCAAGAGCGAGAACGCCATCGACCGCATTACTTCGCAAGCCAATCCGCGGACGCTCGAACGCGTGCCGGCGGGCGCTCGTTTCCACTTCCGGATGGTGATGGACGTGCTTTGTCCGGAAGATCGGGAACTGCTTCCTCGTCTCGCCGAAGGACTGCGCTTGCTCGAAGACGACAGCCTGGGAGGAGGCGGATCGCGCGGCAGCGGCCGCATCGCACTGTCCGGACTGAAGGCCACTTGGCGTGGGAAGAGTTTCTACGCTTCGGGCGCGTCGGAACAGGAACTCCTTTCGGCCGCCGATCTCGCCGCCCTGCAATCGCTCGTGACTGAATCCGGCTTCGCAGACAAGCTTGGCGAATAGCAATGCCACCGGCTGGTTCCATGACGAGCTTCGCCGTCCGCTTTCGCCCCACCGGTCCATGGCGATTCGGCCCGGACACCGGCGCGCGCGATCGCGTCGATCTGATCTACCACAGCGATGCGGTATTCTCCGCGGTCTACTCGGCAATGTCGCAATTGAATCTGGCCGAAGAGTGGTTAGACGCGACGGCGCGATCCACCACGGTGCCCGCCGTGAGATTTAGTTCGTTCTACCCGTTTCACGGAAAGACTCTTCTCGCCGTTCCGCCTCGCAGCCTGTGGCCCCCCACGGATTCCACGAAAGTCCGTTACAAAGGCGCGCGATTTGTACCGCTGCATGTAATCGAGTCGCTGCTTGCCGACAAAGGAATCGACGAAAACCGCTGGGCGGTCGATGGTGAAAGCAAGTGCCTGGTGCCGCACGACGGTCAACGTACACCGTTTCGCATCTCGCTGCGGTCGAACGCCGCAGTGGATCGCCTGGATGCGTCGCGTCAGGACACGCATGCCACTGCGTGTCTCGAATTCGCTCGCGATGCTGGGCTGTGGACCGTCGTGCAGTTCTCGGACGAAGACGCAGTCACGAAATGGCAAAGTCCAGTGCGAAGCGCGTTTCAACTTCTGGCTGATTCGGGTTTCGGCGGCGAGCGCTCGCGTGGCTGGGGCCGATCGGAAACACCGGAATGGGAGCCGTGGACGCCACCTACCCCGGAGCCAGCTGCGGAACCAGCCGAACAAGCTCAATGGTTGTTGTCACTGTACCTCCCTGCAGGCGATGATCAAGTCGACTGGAAGCGCGGCAGCTACTCCACCGTCAGCCGAACAGGACGCATCGAAAGTCCCACGCGATGGGGCGAGCCGAAACGACAGACCTTGATGATCGCCGAAGGATCCGTTCTCGTATCGGGCGGCACTGCACTTCGGGGAAAGATCCAGGATATCGCCCCTGAGGGCTTCCCGCATCCGGTATATCGATCCGGACTAGCGGTCTCGGTAACTATCCCCTGGCGGGCGGCGGCATGATCTACCGCATCACTTGCCTGACACCAACGCTTGTCGGCGACGGCCAACGTCTCTCGCCGATCGACTACATGGTCTGGAAAGATCACGTCAATGTACTCGATCAGAGACGTATTTTCCGTCTCCTGGCCAAGGGGCCACGCCTCGAAGGATACCTTACTCAACTGAAGAAAGCGGACAAGCTTGACTTCGCATCCTGGGGCGGTTTCGCGCAAAACTACGCCGGCCGCAGAATTCCGTTCGAGCACGCTGGCTCGGCGCAATATTGGGAAAAAGCGAGGGCTGAGAATCTTTTCATCCCTACCTTTAGCACCGGTCCGAGCGGTCCCTACATTCCGGGAACCGCGATCAAGGGAGCATTGCGTACGGGGGTCGTGCATGGCCGCATAACCGAGCGGCTGCTGCAAGAGCTCGCGGCACGCACCACTTCAGAAGGACGGCTACCGCGGCGCCCGGCCGGTTCGGTGGAGGACACCGCGCTCGGGTCGGGCGGCTCGGATTCGATGCGCATGCTTTCGGCAGCCGATTCTCGGACGGTCGCGGACGGAGTCTTCAAGATCTACCTGCTCCGCGTATCGACGCTCGAATCGCGCGGTGGTGGAAAGTACGAACTCGCCTGGAAGACCAGCCCGCGCGGCAGCGTCAAACGCGCGGAGGACAGCACTCCAGCTTTTGCCGAGATGGCAGTTCCCGGCTCGACCTTCGAAGGCGAATGGCGAGAGAATTCGTTCCTCCAGCAGCCCGAAATCGCGAAGACGCTGCGCCGCAAGAGCGGATTCGACCTGGCGGCGCTGTTCGCTCAGGTGAACTCGTATACGGAACACTTGCTGCGAGTGCAAAAACAATATGCAGACTGGGCTGGACTCTCACAACTCGGCGCGAGCCTCGACCAATTGGCCTCTCGCCTCGCGGAAGTTCAGCAGGCGAACAACGGCTGTGTGCTGCCGCTCGGGTGGGGTGCCGGGTTCCTGTCCAAGGCGGCGTTTCTCGATACGCAAGATGCGACCTATCGCGAAATCCTGCAGCAAGTCGGCTTTTACGCGCGTGCAATCCAATCCGGTCTGCCATTTCCGAAAACCCGGAAAATCGTTTATCTGGGGAATCAGCCTGCGACGCTGCCCGGATTTGTGCATTTGGAGATCGAGGGACGCCAGTAGGGCATGCCTCCGGCTTGGCCCAAGCGGTACGGCTTGCTTTGCCACTTCCTATATGCGAACCTGAATTCAGGTTCTTGCTATGAAGATGAATCTGCGCCTGATTCTCTTCGGTCTCGCCGCCTGGATCGCGGCCACTGCCCTTCTGCGCGTCCGAGGTCAGCACCTGCTCCGGCCCGATGATTGGAAACGGACGCTCGTGATCTTCGCGATCAGCTTTCCTCTCATGGCCTGGCTGGTGCGCCGTCTCTGCGTGCGCTTCCGTCTCCCGCAGGATCAATGGCTCGCTGGTGCGATTTCGGTGATGCTGCCGACTCTGCTGCTCGATCCGTTTTCCAGCGCCTTTTTTCCGGTCGTGTTTCCGAACATGGCGCCGGAGGTTGCAGGTGTCTTCGGAGGCTGGATGCTATGGTGCTGCGCCGGGGCCCTCGTGGGAGTTGCCTTTCGCCGGCCGAGCGAGACGTGAAGGAGCGGCCTCGCCTGCTGGCGGGTGAAGACCTGCCGAGGGAACCGCATCAAAAGCGGAGTCTAGATAAGCGAGCACGTCTCAAAGAAGCGGGGCTGGCACTGTTTGGGGAAAAGGGCTACCAGGCCACGTCGATTGATGAAATTGCGCGCCGCGCGAATTTGGCGGTGGGCGGTTTTTACCAGCACTTCCGATCGAAACGCCAACTGCTGCTCGTGCTGATGGATGAATTGCTGGATAAACTCAGCGGACTCGAATTTCGTCCCCAAGCCATGACCGATATTCGCGCCACGGTTCGCGCACTGTTGGCGCACGCATTCATGAGAGATCTGCATTACCTCGGCGCGTACCGCGCGTGGCAGGAAGCCGTGCTGTCAGATCCCGGCTTGGCGGAGAAGAACGCAGAAATCCACGCGTGGACGACGACGCGCGTGATGACCGTGTTTCAGCTTCTCCAAAAATTACCCGGCGCGCGCAAAGGTGTCGATACGGCTGCGCTCGCGCGAGTGATGGATAGCTTCTTCTGGAGCTTGCTTGTGCAGGCGCTTCGGGTTTCGAAAGTAGAACTGGACGAGTGGATTGACACTTCGACGCATCTTATCTACCATGCAATTTTTGCTGATGCTCCGAAGGCAGGTAGGAAAAAGTGACCCGAAGGAGCAACTCATCGCGCCAGGCGTTTCTCGTCCTTTTCGAGCGCTTCATGTAAAAGGCTCTTCATGTAGGTCTGATACGGCAGGCCCTTTCGCGCGGCGAGACGACGCGCCTTCTGAAGGCCGCTTCTGGTATCCGAATAGACACTACCCGAGTCGCCGAGACTCGCTTCAGTAACTGGAAACGGCTGAGTTTCTGTAGGGTACCCGCTTCAGGCGGCTTTTTCGAAGTCAGGATCTAACATCGCGCGGTTCTTATACCACCATGCCGCCTCTTCCGCTTCCGATCGGAATCTAGGAACTTTAAGTTTTCTCATTGCATTCCTCGACTTCTCAAAAACAAGATTTCAAGCTTCCTGGTTGACGATGACGGTCTTACGGCTCCTGCGACTCCACGATTCTCTGCTGGTAGACCTGCCGGGCGTGATCGTAGGCCGTGCGAGCGGCGGCGCGTTCGGAGGCCGAAATGGCTACGGCCTTCTGGGTCCAGCATTGGTTTACCGCGGCCAGGCACCATTCGGCGCTGCGGCGCGATGCTCGGATCGGCTTGCCGTCGACAATCGCGAAGACCGGATTGGTGTGTGACGATTGGCGAATGCGAACCGCGATCCAACTGCTTTTGTCCAGCGCGATGTCGAACTTCACTGGATGGATCTGGCCGTCAGCGGTCACGAGTTCTCGGGCGCGCGCGACTCCATTCACTATCAGCTCCACGGGCAGGTCGCGGGTGTCGTCGACTCGCGCGCGCTCGATATCCCAGTAAGGCTTCTGGTTGAAAGCGAGCTTGCGGATTGAATCATCTGGCAGCACCGGCAAGTACGCGGCAACACTAACCTCAATGTGGGCCAGCGAGCCGCGCTGCAATTGGATCTCGCCCTCGCGACCATTGACCTTGAAATCCATCAGATGGCTCTTGCCGTCGGAGACGTAACTGCGGCCGTCGCGCAGACTCTTGAGCCAGTCGGGGTAGTTGAGTTTGCCGTCCAGCTTGGCGTAGTTGCGGCCCATGCCGACGCGATTGTCGTAGATGCAGGGGAAATCCGTCTCACCGCTTACGCGCGTGCGGAATCCGGCGTTCAAGGTGTGATACCAGATGTTCAGTTCCGCGCTATAAGGCGTGTCTACGGCGGAGATGAAGTCAACCGTATCCGGATATGTCACGTCGACGATGTACTCGTTCGCTCCGATACCGTCGAAGGGCGGCAGTTCGTAGTTGGGAAGATCGTTGCTCTGCACCTCCAGGCCCCAGCCAGAATGCGCGAATCCGACGATCGCACCTTGCTTCTTGCCCCATTGAAGGATGGGCAAGTCCCAGCTTGGCCAATCCTCGATACGTTTGGTTCCGGGGTAGTCTTGGTCTTTCAGGCCGAGCAGGATCAGGTGTCCGGAGTGGCTTGATGGAAAGCCGGAGACTTCCAGATCGTAGTGCATCAGGCGGCCGGGCTGGGACAGCGGATTGTCCGCGCCGGAGAAGAATTGCTTTTGGTAGTAGTAGCAGGGTCCCCAGGTGAGGACTGCGCCGATATTCAGCGACTCGCCGAGCAGTTGCCGGATCATGTCCTTGGGCAGCACGCCTTCGGTGGGGTTCTGATAGTGGGAGCAACCCGCGGCGTGAACGTGATGGTCGCCTGAGTACCATCCGAATTTGGAAGGGTCGATCCAGCGATCGAGAGTCACGGAAAGCTGATTGGGGCCGTTCGCGTCGACCGGCAATTCCTTCGTGCGCGTGATGTATTCGGGGCCACCGGAGTATGCGACGGTGTAATAGCCTTCCGGGAGACGCAGCGTTTCACCGTCGTAGCGATAGACCTGCGGTTGAAATGGAAAATCGGGCGCGAGACGCTTGGAGGGATTGGGATAGATGCGGTTGTAGCGGTCTTTGACGAGGAGCGAAGCGACGGATGCCTTGCCGTTTTCGTCATGGACGTGGATGGTGATCGCGTGGGCCGGCTGCGCTGTGAAGAGGACCATGAGTTCGCTCCGAAAGCCGAGGTCCTGGCTGGTTTGGCCGACGTCGAACTGTAGTACAGCAGATCGTTGACCGCTATCGCGGCTGTAGACTTCCAAGATCACGTATTCCAGGCCCAGTCCGGAGAGACGGCGCGCCATCGGGGGCTTATCGTAGACGGAGATATTCGCCCAGCGTTCCTGCGCATCGCGCGGCGAGAGCCGGAGCGGAGGCTCGGCGGCGCCGTTCGAAGTGATGTAGACGTTGCCGCTATTGGGACTGGCGACCTTGAGCGGAGCCGTGACGCGAGCCTGATTCAGAACCTTCACGAGAAACAGCCGCGTGCCGCCTTCTACTAGCTCGGGCTTCGCCGTTCCCTGTTCCACTTTCACGCGGCTTTCAGGGTTGATTTCGATCAGGGCGAGGGCATATTTATCGAGCACGCGTTCGATACGGTTGACCGCGGCGATTTCGTCCGAGTCGGCGATCGCATCGTTAATGGCCTTTTGATCGGCGTCGAGCAAAGGTTGGCCGAGATAGTTGAGCGCTGTCTCGAGGCGGCGAACTTGCTGGGCGAGCGGTTGGAGTGGAATGGGTGCGTGCGTGTCTACCGGCGCTTGAGCCAGCAGGACGAATGGCAACAGCGGGAGGGTGATTTTGAAAAGCGGTGCCATGTTCGTACTATACGGCAAGGCACATGCAGCTCTCCCGATCAACTCTCCGGCCGATACCACTCCGGCGAGGGTCCGGCCGCAGCCTCGATCGCCGGAACGAAGGTGCGATCCAACTCCGCGACCAGTGCCGCCAGGTTTTCGACGATCTTCTGCCAATTATCCGCATCGCCGATCGGATATTGTGCGCCGACGACTGCGCGTGCGGAGGGCGGAAGCATAACCGTGCCCTTGAAGCCTAGACCCAAGACCCTGAATATCGCGACTACGGAAAGCCCCCAGGTCCCGATATCCAAATGAAGCTCCAAGGTCAGGTTCTGCGGTGTGCGCCGGCGCATGGTAAAGGTCCCGGATTCACCCCGGCACGTATAACCCATGGGCTTGAACATTCGCTCCAGTGCCGGCTTCCTCGGTCCCGAGGCAACATCGAGTTGAGAGTTCCCCACCGCAGGCAGATCGTGCGGAAGTGCGGCTCGCTCGACAATCTCCTTCATTCGCGCCCGGAAATCCAGCACGATGGCGTGAACAGCAAGCGCCGACTCCGGCTTAGCGCTCGCGACCAGATGGCCCTGAGGCAGGCGCACAACCGGCGTTGGACCGGCGAGAGTTTCTCCAGGCAGCGGCGCTTGAATCGTACGCTTGGCTTTTCCACAAGCTGCAAGAACCATCGCCACATTCCCGGGAGGCGATGGAAGTTTCTTGCTCCCGGCTTCCGCCTCGACCACCGTGCATGCCGATAATGACCGGTTGCGGCCGTTGACCCACCAGCTATCAGACAAGAGAACCCCCGCCATCATGTCCGCGAATCCCACGGGCGCAAGTATCGGTGTCAATTCTCCGAAAGCCTGCGAGTGAAAATGGATCACTGCGCTGTGGAATGGAAATGATCTGGGAACACCCGCGGCGATCTCCTGCAGGATGGCGAACGGTAGCCCCTCGCCCGAAGCCGCTGACATAGGTCCGTTTGAGATCCGCCTCGCTCCAGGGATCCCCGGCATCGGCCTCGCGCTGGTGACAAACCGTTCCAATTCAGGATGGCGTTTCAGCACTCTGTCGACGCTCGAAACGAAGCCGGGTGTCGGCGCGTCCCCGAAGTTAAACCGAATCACCGGCTCACCCATGCCGGATTCGACAAATGCCTGGTGGACTCGGTCCATCATCGTGACGAGCGGCTCTTTTTTGCTGGCGGCGAACGCAGTGAGTAGCGCCACGCGCATAGATACTCTGCTATCGACGGACAAAAAGGTAAACTTGAGCCGGTGGATCGAGCAGGTCTATTCGCCGAGGTTCGCTTTCATGAATTCGATAGTTCGTGCGATGACGTCTCGCACCTCAGGTGTCGGCTAGCCCGACTGGATCTGGCAGCCGTTACGAGATATTATCGCGGCGCAGACTCAGCTTGTGCTCGCAGAATTGGCCGAAGCGTTGTCCGTAATTCGCACTCGACTGCCTCCAGACATTTTGAAAAGTGGGCGCGGATGCCCAACGTCCGAACAGCTCACGCCAACCGGCGTTGTCAGGGTGATCCCACGTGTCGTCCAACTTCAACTCCAGGTACACGTTTTCCATGAGTTGAATTACTTGCGTGCAGAAATAGAAAGCCTTCTCGCGCTGTTGTGAACTTGCTTGGGCCGCCTGAGGTCTACGAAACACTTCGAGACCGAGGAATTGAAGATCTGGGTCCGATTGCAGGTCAGACCAGAGTCGGCTCAGAGTTTGACTATGGCCGACGAACTTATCCCCATAAGACAAGTGCGGAGTCCACAGCGACGCGAGGTCCTTCGCAGTTTTGACAATGTCATCGCGGGCATCGATGTCGCGGAACGT
>Ga0335082_10007367_pt1 | contig 11941 bp, 12 predicted proteins | sample Lox_Sample_41_FD_206718 | JGI IMG/M metagenome (GOLD analysis project Ga0335082, IMG submission 206718) | Soil microbial communities from Loxahatchee National Wildlife Refuge, Florida, United States - Lox_Sample_4.1 | ecosystem: Environmental > Terrestrial > Soil > Wetlands | place: USA...
CGTGGTTCGTCTCGGCGTATGTGGGGCTCGCCGAGTGGAAGGCCACGGTCGACCGCTTGATCACGTTCCGGCGAGCACTCGTCGAAATCCGCGTGACGGCGGCCGCAGGCGCCGAGATCGCGACCACGACGCACGGCGGCGCCGGAGTCGAGCTGCGTGGCCTCACGCTGGCGCTTCCCGACGGAACGACGCTGCTGCGCGGCGTCGACGCGAAGCTCGAGCCCGGGGAGCCCGTGCTGATCACCGGACCGTCCGGCAGCGGCAAGAGCACCCTGTTCCGCGCTCTGGCCGGGATCTGGCCGTTCGGGGGCGGGTGCATCGAGCGCCCTGCCGCCGCTGCCTGTCTGTTCCTGCCGCAAAAGCCGTACATCCCCATCGGAACCCTACGCGGCGCTGTGACGTACCCGTCCCGCGAAGGCCGCTTCGCGGACGAGGAGCTGCGCCGCAGGCTGCGAGAGTGCCGCCTCGAGCATCTGGTCGATCGCCTCGACGAGTCCCTGCACTGGGAGCAGCGCCTCTCACCGGGGGAGCAGCAGCGGCTGTCGTTCGCGCGCGCGCTGCTGCAGCGCCCCGAGTGGCTCTTCCTCGACGAGGCGAGCTCCGCGCTCGATCCCGCGACGGAGGCCGAGCTCTACGCACTGCTCGAGCGGGAGCTGCCCGAGACTACCTGGGTGAGCATCGGGCATCGGGCCGAGATCGCCCGTTTCCACGGCCGGCGGATTTCGTTCACCGCCGAGGGCGGGCTCGCGTCGTCACCGCTCGCTGCGGCGTGACGCGGCTTCCTCGAGGGCCGGCGAGCTGACAGCTCCTGCCGCGCGTGGGCGCAGGAAGGGGTGCACCTCGCGCTCGTAGAGCGAGAGCATTCGCGACGCCTGCCTCGGGTCGATGCCCGCGAGCAGCGGATTCAGATAGAAGACGCTGTGCGACCCGAGCTCGGAGGCGAGCGCGAGTGTCTCTTCGGGAGTCAACACGCGGTAGGCGTCGCCCTGCCAGAGCGTCGCCTCGTCGACGTCCTTCGCGTAGGGGCCGGACGCGCGCCCGAAGGCCTCGATCGTCCACTCGCGGTAGGAGCGGAGCTGGTGCAGCACGTGCGGCGCGAGCCGCGCTCGGTCGCGCTCGGGCTCCTTCGAGACCCACAGGAAGATGGGGCCCTGTCGCGGGTACGGGCCCGGGTCCGGCTTGCCGAGCTTCCGACACTCCTCGCGGTAGGGCGGCCAGAGGCGCGGCTCGAGCGGCGGGAACCAGCCGTCGGCGATGCGCGCTGCGCGGCGCGCCGCTGCGGCGCTGCCGCCGCCGAGCAGGATCGGCGGCGGCGGATCGGGTCGCGGCGTCACGCGGCAGCGACGGCCCTTCCATTCGAAGGGCTCGCCCGTCCACGCGAGGCGGAGGAACTCCATCGTCTCTCCGATCGCTTGCCAGCGATCGGAGAGACGTCTTCCGAAGAGCTCGAACTCCGCCGGCCGGTAGCCGCCTCCGAGGCCGAGCACCAGCCGACCGCCCGTCGCGAGCTGCACGACCGCCGCGTCCTCGGCGAGCTTCACCGGGTCGTAGAGCGGCGCGAGCACGACCGCGGTGCGGAGCAGGATGCGCTTCGTGCGCGCGCCGAGCGCCGCCGCGAGCACGAGCGGCGACGGGTCGTAGCCGTCGGGCGACGCATGGTGCTCGCCGAGCCCGATCGCGTCGAAGCCCTGCGCGTCGGCCCACTGCGCCTGGTCGAGCGCGGCTGCGTAGAGCTCGCGCGCCGGAGCGCCGAAATCCGGCGCGCGCATGTCGTAGGAGAGGACGAGCTCCACGTTCGGGTGACCTCCGCGCCGCGGGGGCCGGTAGTCTACGCGGCCCATGACGGCGCCCGCCCCGCCCCTCGACGCGCGCGAGCGACGGCGCGGCCGCTTGCTCGCCGTCGCGAGCCACCCGACCGGATACACGTTCCGGATGATCTTCTCGCAGAACCTGCCGACGCTCGCGCTCGTCTCGCTCGGCGCGAGCGAGCTCCAGGTCGGCATGCAGGGCGCCTTCGCGTTCGCCTTCGTCGCGCTCCAGCTGCCGACGCTCCGCCTCGTCGGCCGCTTCTCGAAGCGTGTGATCCTGATGAGCGCGCACTGCTTCACCTTGGCAGTCGCGCTGCCGCTCGTCTTCTTCGACCGCCTCGCGGCGATGCCACACGGTGAGGCGATCGCCCTCGCGCTCGCGAGCTTCGCTCTGGTCGGTGTCGGCGCGTCCGTCGGCGAGACGGTGTGGTTTCCGCTGCTGCGCGCCTACGTCGAGCCCGGCGAGACCGGCCGCTTCTTCGGATTGCTGCGGACCGGCTGGCACGCCGCGCTGCTCTGCTTCTACACCGGAACGCAGTGGTGGCTCTCGCGTCACCCGGGTGACTTCGCGCCCCTCTTCGGCTTCGGCTGGGGGCTCGGCGCCGCGCGCACCTTCCTGATCGCGGGACTGCCGGAGCGGAGCGAACGCACGGGCGCACGCGTGCGCGTGCGCGAGGCGCTGGCGCTCGCGCGCGATCCGCGCATTGCGCGCTATCTCGCGATCATCTCGATCGGCAACGCCTGCCGCGTGACCGGCACGGTGTTCGCGATCGTGATGCTGCGGCGCGCGGCGGGGCTCTCGGAGGGCGAGGTCGTCAACACGACGATCGCCTTCGTCGGCGGCGCGGCGGTGTCGCTCTACGTATGGGGGCGTGTCGTCGACCGCGTCGGCGCCATCTCGGTGCTGCGCGCGACGACGTCCGGGCAGTCGCTCGCGCTCCTGCTGCTGGCGCTCGCGCCGGCGGCGGCGCTCGACGTCGGCTGGACCTCGCTCTGGTTCTTCGTGCTCGCGATCCTCGCGGCGGGCTTCGGCGTCGCCGACACGCACCTCGTCTTCGAGCTCGCGCCGCCGGAGGCGCCCGCGCGCACCTTGGTGCTCGCCGCCGTGACGACGGGGCTCGCCGCGGGCGCCGGCCCGCTGCTGGCCGGCAGCGTGCTCGACGCGATCGTGCCGGCGGATCCGGCGCAGGCGCTGCGCGTCTACCGCGGCTTCTTCGCGGTGCTCGCGGGCGTCCAGGCCTGCGCGCTGCTGCCGACGCTATCGTGGCCTGCCCAGGTGAGGAGACCGTCATGATCGAGTGGAGCGAGCAGCACCAGATGATCCGCGACGCCGTGCGGCGCTTCATCGACGCGGAGGTGGTGCCGAACGTCGACGCGCTCGAGCACGGCGACATGCCGCCCTACGACATTCTGCGAAAGCTCTACGCCACCTTCGGCATCGACGAGCTCGCGCGCGCGCGCTTCGACAAGCAGATCGCGCGGGAGAAGCAGGGGCTGCCGGCGCGGGAGAAGCCGGCGGACGCGGGCGCGCGCGAGGGCCGCGGCGACCAGGCCGCGATGTCGCTGATCCCGATCATCGAGCTGTGTCGCTACTGCCCGGGCCTGGTGACGGCGATGGGCGTCTCGACGGGGCTCACCGCCGCGGCGGTGATGAGCAAGGGCACGCTCGAGCAGAAGCTGCGCTGGGGCCGCGATCTCCTGACGCTCGACAAGGTCGGCGCCTGGGCCATCACCGAGCCGGGCTCGGGTTCGGACGCCTTCGGCGGCATGAAGTCGACCGCGCGGCGCGAGGGCGACGCGTTCGTGCTGAACGGCAGCAAGACCTTCATCACCAACGGCCCGTACGCCGACACGATCGTCTTCATCTGCAAGCTCGACGAGCCGGGCGTCGACCCGCGCGACCGGCAGATCCTCAACTTCGTGCTCGACCGCGGCATGCCGGGTCTCGAGCAGAGCAAGCCGCTCAGGAAGATGGGGCTCCACTCGTCGCCGACCGGAGAGCTCTTCCTCCGAGACGTGCGCTGCGGGATGGATCGCCTGCTCGGCGGCGAGGCGTCGCTCGCGCGCGGGCGCGCCGCCGCGCGCGAAGGCGCGAAGGACACCTTCCAGATGGAGCGCACCGGGGTCGCGGCGATGGCGCTCGGCATCGTCGGGCGCTGCCTCGAGCTCTCGGTGAAGTACGCGCGCGAGCGCGTGCAGTGGGACAAGCCGATCGGCGAGTACCAGCTGATCCAGGACAAGCTCGCGCGCATGGAGGTCGCGCGCATGAACCTCCAGAACCTCGTCTTCCGCGTGATCGAGCTCGCGTCGCAGGGCAAGAGCATGACGCTCGCCGAGGCGTCGGCGATGAAGCTCTACTCGGCGCGCGCGGCGGTCGAGGTCGCGATGGAGGCGGTGCAGGTCTACGGCGGCAACGGCTACATGGCCGAGTACCACGTCGAGCAGCTCGCGCGCGACGCGAAGGTGCTCCAGATCTACGCCGGCACCGACGAGATCCAGATCCGGGCGATCGCTCGGGAGCTCCTCCAGGCATCCGCGTAGCGCGGGCTCTCGTCGCTTCTCCGTCGGAGAATGGCGACGAGCCTGTGACTTCGGTCACAGACGGGAAATTCCCACGGCGCCATCGTGCGCGCAGTCGAGCTACCGCTGTGTGGATCCGCCGCGCCCCGGGATCCGTCCCAGTCCAACCAACCCAACCCCATCCCCTGTTAAAGAAGCAGTTCTCCTCTCGAAGCACCACGGGGCGCGGCGCCTCACACGGCGTTTTCCCGCCGGCGTCCCCTGTCGCCCGCAGCGCCATCCGCCTACCATGCGCCCTCCCGGAACGAGGAGGGACTTCATGAGTCGAATGTGGGCGAATCTCGCGGCGGCCGTGCTGCTCGCGACGGCGTGCGCATCGATGCCCGCTCCGACGGGTGAGGTGGCCAAGGCCGATCAAGCGCTCAAGTCGGCCGAGGCGGTGAACGCGGCCGAGATCGATCCGCTCGACATGCGGCTCGCGCGCGAGAAGCTCGAGAAGGCGAAGCTCGAGATGCGCGACGAGAACTACATCAAGGCTCGCCGTCTGTCCGAGTCGGCCGAGGTCGACGCGATGGTGGCCGAGGCCAAGGCGCGCTCGACGCGGGCGCAGCAGGCTCTGCAGCAGCTCCAGCAGAACGCGAACGAGCTGAAGAGCGGCGCGAGCGCAGGAGGGACCCAGAAGTGACGAATCCCACCGTGCAGCGAGAGGCCCGAACCCGCCTCGCCTGGATCGCCCGATCCGCGCTCGGCGTCTCCCTGCTGGCGTTCGGCTGCGCCGCGCCGCCGCCGCCGCAGGCGCTGGTCGACGCGCGGAACGTCTACAAGGAGGCCGAGTCCGACGCGAACGTCCAGAAGAACGCGTCCGTCGAGCTCTACGAGGCCAAGCGCGCGCTCGATCGCGCTGATCAGGAGTGGAACGACAAGCACGACGTGGAGGAGACCCAGCACCTCGCGACGCTCGCCTCACGCCGCGTCGAGGTAGCGGAGTCGTGGGCGGTCGGTCGCGCGTCGGTAGCGCAGGCCGAGGTGCTGCGGGGCCAGATCACCCAGGATGCGAAAGCGATGGTTACCTCGGCCGAGCAGGCGCGCGCGGATGCGCAGGCGGCCAAGAAGGCCGCCGACGAGGCGAGCGCGCGGGAGGCGAAGCTTCGCACCGAGCTCTCGGACCTCCAGGCGCGCGAGACCGCGCGCGGCCTCGAGCTGACGCTCGGCGACATCCTCTTCGGGGTGGACCAGGCCGATCTCAAGCCCGGCGCGATGCAGAGCCTCTACGGGCTGGTCACGTTCCTGAAGCAGTACCCGGACCGCGGCGTGCTGGTCGAGGGCTACACCGACAGCACGGGCTCGGACGCCCACAACCTGACCCTGTCGGACAAGCGCGCGCAATCGGTGCAGAGCTTCCTGGTCCAGAACGGCGTCGACCCGAAGCGCATCCTCGCGCGCGGCTACGGCAAGGCGTATCCGATCGCGCCCAACGACACCGCGGACGGTCGGCAGCGCAACCGGCGCGTCGGCATCGTGATCCTGCACCCGGGCGAGACGCCCGAGAGCAAGGTCCGGCCTCCGGCCTAGCGAGTCGGCTCAGCGGCCCGGCGCCAGGGCCTTGAAGATCGGGCGTACCCACACCGACTGCGCGAGCGGATCGAGCCAGCGATAGAGCCGGCCCGAGATCCAGATCGGCGTGCCGCGGAGCGCGGCCTCGATCCCCTCGCGCACGACGGTCTCGGCGTCGTACCAGAGGAAGCCCGGCAGGCTTCGCTTCATCTCCATCAGCCCCGCGACCTCGTGGAACTCGGTGTGCGTGAAGCCGAGGCAGAGCGCGGTCACCGTCACGCCGCTGTCCCGCAGCAGCAGCGCGAGCTCCTCCGACAGCGCCACCAGGTAGGCCTTCGCCGGCCCGTAGTTCCCGCCCGCCGGGCGCGCGAGCCGTCCCGCGAAGGAGGAGACGTTGACCACGTGACCGCTGCGGCGCTCGCGCATGCCGGGCACGAAGAGATGACACATGTGCGCGACGCTGATCATCATCAGCTCGAAGAAGCGCGCCTGCTCGCCCCAGTCGCGGTCCTCGAGCAGTTCCGGGCCCGAGATGCCGGCGTTGTTCACCAGCCACTCGATTTCCAGTCCGCGGGTCGCCGCGTGGTCGAAGATCCGCTGCGGCGCGTCCGGATCGGAGAGATCGGCGACGAAGACGTCCGCATGACGGCCGTGCGATGCCGCGAGCTCGCCGGGAGCTCCTTCAGGCGGTCCACGCGCCGCGCCACGAGCAGCAGATCGTGTCCGCGCGCGGCGAGCTGGCGCGCGAATTCGGCGCCGAGGCCCGCCGGCGCTTCGGTGACGAGGGCGACTCCCTGCGACATGGCTTCCTCCGTCGGGCGTGCGATTCGCACTCGAATAGCAGCCCGCGCTGGTACCCTGCCGCCCTCCTGCGAGGTGCGATGCCATGGCGGCGGACGGGCCGGACTTCGTCGGTGTCGGCGTCCAGCGCGCCGGCACGACCTGGGCAGCGCACGTGCTCGCAGAGCATCCACAGGTCTGGATGCGGAAGAAGGAGATCTCCTTCTTCACGCGCCACTACCACCGGGGCTGGGACTGGTACGAAGGGCACTTCGCCGGGCGCGGCGATCGCGCCGCCGGCGAGCTCTCGGTCAACTACTTCTACGCGCCGCGCCCCGACGGATCGCGCCGCGAGTTCTATCCGTGGTGGAATCCGCGTCGCACGCTCCAGTTCTGGCGCGAGCTGCCCTCGCCGCGCGAGCGGCTCGCGGACCGCTACCCGGATCTGCGCGTCTTCGTGCTGCTGCGAAACCCCGTGGAGCGCGCCTGGAGCCACTACTGGTACTGGCGCCACCGCCGCACGCGTCGCGCCCGCATCGTCCCGAAGCGCCTCGTGCCCTTCGAGCGCATGTTCCGCGACGACGGTCGCTGGATCGCGACGCAGGGATGCTATGCGGACCACCTCGCGCGCTGGCGCGAGCGCTTTCCCGGGATCGGCGTCTTCTTCTACGACGATCTGTGCGAGGGGCCCCTCGCCTTCGCGCGCGAACTCTATCGCTTCGTCGGCGTGGACACGGACTTCGCCCCTCGCACCGACGTGCGCCCGAACGCTCGCGAGTACGAGCCGCTGCCGCTTGCGCTGCGCCGCAGCCTCATCGACCACTATCGCGATCAGATCCTGCGGCTCGAGAAGATGGTCGAGCGCGATCTCTCGGGCTGGCTTCGCTAGGTCAACTCGCCGCGCGCCGACTCGATCACGCGTCCGCCGACGCGGATGCGCTCGTGGCTCGCGTCGAGATGGAGGAGCGAAGGCCGCCCCAGCTCGACGCCCTGCTCGATGCGGAGCTGCACGCGGCCGTCGCCGAAGACGCGGTGCGCGAGCAGGTACTGGCCGAAGCACGCGGTGGCCGAGCCCGTGGCCGGATCCTCGCGCAGGCCCGCCGACTCGAAGAACATGCGAGCGCGGACGGGGTTCGCCGGATCCTCGGCCTCGCGCGCGAAGAGATAGATCCCGGTGCTCCCGTGCTGCTTGCCGAAGGCGCGCAGGCGCGCGAGATCGACGTCGACGCGCGCGAGCGCCTCGCGCCGCCGCAGCGGCACGATCGCGAACACCGGTCCCGCGGACACCTGCTGCACCGGCAGCGCGGAGTCGAGATCCGCGGGCGCGAGCCTCACGATCGCGGCCATCTCGCCGAGCTCGATCTTCGCGCCGAGCGAGATCGGCGGGGCCGTCAGCCAGGCGAGCTCTCCGCCTCCCGGCGCCCGCTCGAACGCCACCGGCACGCGCCCGACGCCGAGCGCGAGCGCCACCGCATCGGGTCGACCGTTCGCGAGGTGCTCGCGTACGACGAAGGCCGTGCCGAGCGTCGGATGCCCCGCGAACGGGATCTCGAAGGTCGGCGTGAAGATGCGAACGCGCACGCCCGCGCCGCCGGCGTCGCGCGCGTCCGAGAGCACGAAGGTCGTCTCCGAGAAGCCGAACTCGCGCGCGATCTGCTGCATCGCGGTGGTGTCGAGGTCCGCCGCGTCGCGCACGACGGCGAGCGGGTTGCCCGCGTAGCGGCGCTCGGCGAAGACGTCGACGATGTGGAAGCGGTGATTCACGCCTTCGTTCTCTGATCTTCGCTCGGCTTCGCCTCGCTGCGCGCCCGGCTACCGCCGGGCTTGCCACGAGATCGGCAGCTTCGCGAAGCCCCGGAAGAACTCGGAGCGGAGGCGCACGCTCGCTGCCTCGTCGACCTCGTACTCGGGCATGCGCGCGAGCAGCTCCTCGAGCAGCACGCGGCCCTCGAGCCGCGCGGCGTTCGCGCCGAGGCACATGTGCGCGCCGGTGCCGAAGGAGAGGATGCGCGGCGCGCGGCGCGCGACGTCGAAGCGGTCCGGATCCGGGAACTCGCGCTCGTCGCGGTTGGCCGAGGCCCACAGGAAGCAGAGTCCCGCGCCCGCGCGCAGACGCTTCCCGTGCAGCTCGAAATCCTGCGCGACGGTGCGGCCTAGCATCTGCGTCGGCATGTCGTAGCGGAGCGCCTCCTGGAAGGCGTGCGGCGCCTGCGACGGATCCGCCGCGACGGCCGCTCGCTGCGCGGGGTGCTGCCACAGGCGGTAGAGCAGCGCGGAGAAGACCTTCGGGAAGGTCTCGGTGCCGCCGATCGCCATCATGTGGAGGTGCGCGGCGATGCGGCGGTCGTCGAGGCGCTCGCCTTCGAGCTCCGTCGCGAGCAGCTTCTCGAGCACGCTGCCCGGCGGCGCGCCGCGCTCGCGCGCGCGCTTCGCGATGCCGTAGAGGTAGATCGCGAAGTCCTTGCTCGACTCGATGCCGCGCTTCGTGCTGCCGCGCTGACCGGGCTCACGCTCGAAGTAGGTGTTGACCCAGTCGAGGATCGGGTCGGCGTCCTCGAGCGGAAGCCCGAGAATGGTCGACGCGACCCGCACCGACACGCGACCGCCGAGGTCCGCGACCGCGTCGCACGACCCCTGCGAGGTGGCGCGCGCGACCGTCTCGCGTGCGAGCTCGCGCACGAGCGGCTCGAGCCTGCGCATCGCGCCCGGCAGGAAGAACGGGCTGAAGAAGCCGCGGATGCGCGCGTGCTCGGCGCCGTCGTAGGAGGAGAGGTTCGGGGCCGTCGGCGTCTGCTTCGTCAGCAGGTGCGTCGTCGTGGTGCCGAAGCGGGAGGTGAGCGGCGTCTGGTCCTGGAGTCGCTGCCAGATGTCCTCGAAGCGCGACAGGAACCAGCAGTCGAACTCCTCGAGATAGAAGGCCGGCGCCTCGTCGCGCAGGCGCCGGTAGAAGGGATACGGGTCGTCGTAGACCGCTTCGCTGAAGGGGTGGTAGTCGAGCATTCCGAGCACAGCCGGCGCGGGATTCGCGAGGCCGCACAAGTTATCGACGGCGGCTCGCGCCTGCACCCACCCGCAGCCGGGCCTTCGCGCTCGCTATTCGCTCGCGCTTGGGCTACCGGCCTTCGCTCGGCTTCGCCCTCGCTGCGCGTCGGCCGACTTTCGTCGGCCTCCTTGCTAGCGTGCGCGACTCGATCGGAGAACCCCCCATGAGACGTTTCGAAGGCAAGGCTGCGTTGATCACGGGAGCGGCGTCGGGCATCGGCCGGGCGACGGCGCTGCGACTCGCCGAGGAAGGCGCGGTCGTGCATGGCGTGGACCTCGACGAGGCGGGCCTCGCCGAGACCGCGTCGCAGGTCCAGGCCGCCGGCGGCAAGATGAGCGCGAGCCGCCACGACCTCTCGAAGCGCGACGCCTGCTTCGCCGCGGTGGAGTCCGCGCAGGGCTCGCTCGGGCGCCTCGACGTCCTCGGCAACATCGCCGGCATCTCCCGCTTCCACATCTTCGAGGAGCTGCCCGAGGCGGACTGGAACCTGATGCTGGCGGTGAACCTCTCGGCGGTGCTGTGGACCAGCCAGGCCGCGCTGCCGCACCTCGTCGAGACGCGCGGCGCGATCGTCAACGCCGCGTCGGTCGCGGGGTTGATCGGCCAGGCCTACACGGTTGCGTACTGCGCGACCAAGGGCGGCGTCGTGCAGCTCACGCGCGCGCTCGCGATGGAGTACATCGAGCGCGGCGTGCGCGTGAATGCGGTGGCGCCGGGGGGAGTCGACACGCCGATGAACCGCACGATGCAGTTCCCGAAGGCGATGGACTGGAAGCTGGTCAAGCCCTACATGGGCCGCCGCGGCATGGCGCAGCCCGGCGAGATCGCCGCTGCGATCGCCTATCTCGCGAGCGAGGAGGCTCGCTTCGTGCACGGCGCGATCCTGTCGATCGATGGTGGCGTCGCGGCGGGCTGACCGCGGATGGAAGGCTTCTTCAGCAGCGAGAACCTGATCGCGCTCCTCACGCTCTCGAGCCTCGAGATCGTGCTCGGGATCGACAACATCGTCTTCATCTCGATCCTGGTCGGGAAGCTGCCGGAGGATCGGCGCGCGAGCGCGCGCCGCATCGGACTGCTGCTCGCGATGGGCATGCGGATTGCGCTGCTGCTCGCGATCACCTGGGTGATGGGGCTGACACAGCCGTTCTTCAGCGTCGCCGGCCACCCCTTCACCGGGCGCGACGTGATCCTGCTCGTCGGCGGGCTCTTCCTCGTCGCGAAGGCGACCTGGGAGATCCACGACAAGCTCGAGGGCGTGGGATACGGTCCCGAGGGCGCCGCGGCGCCGCGCCGGGCGGCCTACGGCGCGATCCTCGTGCAGATCATGCTGCTCGACATCGTCTTCTCGCTCGACTCGGTGATCACGGCCGTCGGCATGGCGCGCCACATCGGCGTGATGATCGCCGCGGTCGTGATCGCGGTGCTCGTGATGCTCGTCTTCGCGGGCGCGATCAGCGCCTTCATCGAGCGCCACCCGACGGTGAAGATGCTGGCGCTCTCCTTCCTGCTGCTGATCGGCGTCGTGCTGATCGCAGACGGCTTCGGCCAGCACGTCAGCAAGGGCTACATCTACTTTGCGATGGCCTTCTCGCTCTTCGTCGAGCTGCTGAATCTGCGGATCCGCGCGAAGACGCAGCCGCCGGTTCAGCTGCACCAGAGCTACGTGCGGGAGCGCTGACGCGCACTAGCGGCAAGCTTCGAAGGCACGCGACTGGAGCCGATAGCGCCAGAGCTGGAACTCGGGCGCGAGCTCTCCGTTGGTCGCGAAGGAGAAGGCGAGCTCGCGGTCCGGGTCGGCGAAGCCGACCTGCCCGCCGGCGCCCGCGTGGCCGAAGCTCCGCAAGGTCGAGCCGCGGCCCAGCATGCCCATGTGGAAGCCGAGCCCCCAGCGGATCGGGAAGCCGATCGTGCCGTCCTTCTCGCCCTCGCGATTGGTCGGCGTGGTGACGTAGGCGAGGCCTTCGCGCGAGACGAGCGAGAATCCCTCGCGCGCGCCGCCCTGCGCCAGGAATGCGTAGAGCGCGCCGAGATCGCGCGCCGTGCCGATCGCGCCGGCGGCGGGCAGCACCGCGCGGTGCGTCTCCGGCCAGTTGAACTCGTGCCACATCTCGGGGATGTCCGCATAACGAGCGGGCGGCTTGCGCGACTGCCCCGGGATGTCCGCGCCCGGTGACTCCGCCTCCTCCTGCGCGCGCTCCATCGCCTCGCTCAGCGCCGATGCCTGCTCGAGCTCACC
>Ga0335082_10007368_pt1 | contig 11941 bp, 9 predicted proteins | sample Lox_Sample_41_FD_206718 | JGI IMG/M metagenome (GOLD analysis project Ga0335082, IMG submission 206718) | Soil microbial communities from Loxahatchee National Wildlife Refuge, Florida, United States - Lox_Sample_4.1 | ecosystem: Environmental > Terrestrial > Soil > Wetlands | place: USA: Florida...
GCGAAGTGAAATAGATTTGTGAACCGTCGCGCGACCAGACAATATCGTTCTCGCTGAATTCGCCGGAAGTGAGCTGGCTGGACTTTTGCGTCTCGCCCGGTGTTTTAGGCACGAGCACGGACCAGATGTGGCTGGGCCGGTCCGGATCGAGGTATCCGGCTCCGTTCATGCGATACACGGCCTTGGTGATCACCCGGACATCGGTTTTCTCCTCGCCTTCTTTCTTTTTCTCGGAATCGGTTGCGATAGTCGTGGAGGAAAACGCGATGGTGCGGCCATCGGGCGACCATACGGGCCCTCCAGCGCCTTTCGCCAGATCCGTGAGCGGCCGCGCTTCGCCGCCGTCCATGGCCATCAGATAAATCTGCCCGGGCTGTGGCTTTCCGTCCTTCTCGGTCGCTCGCACGAACGCCAGCGTCTTACCGTCCGGCGACCATTGCGGCGAGGAATCGTGCGGTCCACTCGTTATCTGGCGCGCAGATCCGCCGGTTGAGGGAATGATCCACAGCGCGGTTTCGTAGTTATCATGTTTCGAGTTCACCACAACGTGCGTGTACACAATGCGCGATCCGTCCGGAGAGATCTTGGGAGTGGCGATCCAGCGGAAGGCATAGATGTCGGTCTCAGCGATCGGTCGCCTGTCAGCGGAGCTGAGCGTGAGAGAAAAGCAAAACAGCGCGGCCAGCGCCGCCGGGCGAACGAGCGTGTGTAGGCGAGTCATTGTTTAGAAATTGTAACTCTTTAATCCCTGTAGGGCATTCCTCCGGCTTGCCCAGGACAAACCGGAGGTTTGTCCAACGTGGCGGTAGAATGCAGCTTGGTCATGTTTCAGGCACTGGCGCTGCTTCAGCAGACCGACGCGCTTTCCCGGTTTCTGCACCAGCAGGAGCTTACGCCGTGGATGATCGTGGCCGCGGTCGGCCTTGCATTCGTGTTGGGCGCGGCGCACGCGCTCACTCCTGGCCATGGTAAGACCATCGTCGCGGCGTATCTCGTCGGGTCGCGAGGAACGCTCAAACACGCGGCGTTTCTCGGGGCCATGGTTACGTTCACTCACACGGTCAGTGTATTCCTGTTGGGGCTGGCCACGATGTTCCTGTTTCAGTACATCGTCCCGGAGAAGGTAACGCAGGTTTTGGGCGCTATTTCCGGGCTCTCCATCGTCGCTATCGGCGGATGGATGCTGGTAAAGCGCATTCGCGCTACGAGCCACACGCATTCGCACGATCACCCACATCATCACCACGATCACCCACATCATCACCACGATCACGAGCACCATCACCATCTCGATCATCCTCATCCTCACGACCATGGGCCCGGCGGCCACACGCACATGCCCGACGAGGTGAGCTGGGGGGGACTGATCGCATTGGGCGCCAGTGGCGGTCTCGTTCCCTGTGAGTCCGCGCTTGTATTGCTGCTCAGTGCGATTGCATTGCGGCGCGTTGGATTGGGATTGCTGCTCCTGGTTTCCTTCAGCGTGGGTCTCGCCATCGTGCTGATGGCCATCGGCGTGTTGGTGATCTATGCCAAGAACCTCTTGCCCGATCAGCAGACACACAGGCATCCGTTCTTCCGCTGGATGCCGGTTGCCTCGGCGGCAGTGGTGCTGATCGTTGGACTGCTCATGACCGGTGTCTCGCTGGGCTGGATTCAGCCGAAGTGGATGGCCGGCTGACTATTTCACAAACTGCGGCGTACCGTTGGACCACGGGTCGTAGCTGGATGCGAAGGCTACGCGTTCGGAGATCGAAGGGTGGCTGTAGATCCAAATCTCGATGAATGGATTCGGATTTGGTTCGTCGAGACCTACTTCGCCGAGAACCTGGAACGAGTGCGCGGCGACCGCGCTCGAATTCGGCACCAGCCCGTGGATTACTTCGAGGCCGTAGATGTCGGCCTGATGCTCCTGATGACGGCTGTATCCATTGATGACCGGCTCGGCGAGGAAACTGGCCACGGACACAAAAAGCATCAGTACGGGGAGGGACGCCCAATCCGAAATATCGCGGATATGCCAACGCGCTCCCCAACGCCGGAGCATCCAGTGGAGTGCATGATAGCCGGCATACAGCAGAATGAGCGCGAAGAATGACGAGAGGATCAGCGAATTCCGAATGTGCCCCAGCACGTAGTGTCCCATCTCATGGCCGAATATGAAGAGGGTCTCGGGAGTCGTGGTCTTGGCCAGAGTTGTGTCCCATACCACGACTCGTTTTGACGCCCCGAGACCGGTAACGTAAGCGTTCAGCGAGTTGAGCTTCTCGCTGGCTTTCATCTCGAACATGCGCTCGGGTGGAATCGCCAGGCCGCCGCGCGCCACTACTTTTTCGAGTTCATTGACCAGATCGTTGTGCCGCTTGGCCAGCGGCTCAAACTGGAAAAACAGCGGCTCGATCACCAGCGGGGTCAGAAAGATGATGGTGAACAGGATCGGCAGTGAGGCCAGCCAGAAATAGAACCACCAACGCCGCGGGCTGCGGCGGATCACGGCATAGAGCAGGAAGACCAACACGATCGCGATCACGAAGCCGATGAGTTCGCCTTTGGTCCAGTCCCAGAGCCACGATGGCCAACTCTGTACCGACTGCTCGTAGACAAGCTCCAGGTGCTGGCTGTAAATCCCGAGCGGCAGGCTGAGCAGGTCGTTGGCAAGAATGAGAAGCGGCACGAAAATCAGCGCCTGGACGAAGCGCCGTTTCGATGCAGCTTCCGCCCAGTCACGGAATTTGGCCGAGAGTCCCAGGAAGAGGATCGCCACCAACAGCGCGATGCCATAAAGCTCATCCGCGAAGTGCAGCCAGTTTCTAGCGCGAGAGTAAGCAATTGCTTTTTCCAGCTTGTCCGGGGGCAGGGAATACTCGCGCGTGGTCTCTTTCTTTTCTGTAGTAGCTGAAGGTGGCTGGGCGGGTTGCGCGGCGAGCGGGGACCATCCGCCGAACAAAAAGAGCAGCAGCAACAGGCCGAAAGCGGAGAGGCGGGACCGGTTCATCGTCTGGCGATTATAGCGCCAACGTTCCACCGTTAGCGTGAAGCCTCCGCGACTTCGATGCTTCGGACGGCCAAGCCCAGATCCCGCTGATCCTGGCCGACGCGTACAGTGTGATCCACCATCACCGTCACCTGGATCTCTCTCGCGCCCGTGGGGGCCTTCAACGGAAAGCGCAGCGGGGGAATGTGTTCGCAATCACCGATTTCAATCGGCTCGGATGTTTTGCCGTCAATCGCGATCGACACCCGCAGCGGCTTGGGCGAAACCTGTATCGGATTGCACACCGCATCGATCCGGACTTCGCCATGAACGCCGTGGGGCACACCAATGCGCACCGTTGCTTCCTTTGGCATCCAGCGATAATCGCCTTCGCTCGGATACCACGATGGTCCAAGCAGCGACTCCATTAGCGGATGTCCAAGATCGATGCGCTGCGGAAGTTCGCCGTAAAGATCGGCCTGTGTGTAGTGTTTGGTGACGTCCTGGAGAACCGCTCCCTGCACCCGATAAACAAGAATCTTGTCGGCGGCGAGACCATTCTTGAGCTCGTATGGCGAAATGGTGTAGTCGGCAACGTTGCCCAGTTCCGGATAAGGTCGAATCTTCGCGACCGTATCGGGCGTCAGGTAGATGTCGTGAACTCCGACCGCCGCGAACGGATGGTCGAAGACGCCGTTCCAAAACAGCGGCTCGTCGACGCCCTCGATGACGATCGACTTGCCGGCATGCGCGTCGTGCAAAGACAGGACCGAAGTGACGAATCTTTTGACAACGCGGCTGCGCTCCCAGATCTCGTTCGAGTTCTTGCGCGTTTCAGGGATTTGGCAAGCAAGATACGCGCCCGACAGGACCAAGGCTGCCGTTGCCAGTCTCCAATCGGAGGCGGCCGCTCGCGACAACGCGTAGGCGCCGAGCAATGCCAGCCCGAGCGCAGGCACGGTGAGATAGTAATCGGTGATGTGGTTCTTGAGCGGCAGAAACGGCGCTAGTGACAAACCGAACCATCCCAACAAAAACAACGGCAGCCGATCCTGACACCGGAACTGAACGACGACAAAGGCCAGGATGGCGGCTGCAAGCAGCATGGCGACGACATCCGGCGCGCTGGCGGCGAGCACGCGGCGCGAGTATGTCAACAAGGCGCCGGGCATCGCGCCGAGGAAGATTGCGTAATAGTCGCCGCGCGGGTGAGTCTGTATCGCGGCGCGCAGGCCGACGAACGCTAGCGAGAGCGACAGCAGCCACGCGACCTGCGGCACGTACCTTCTAGCGCACAGCAGCGCGTACAGCAGCGCGATCGCCGGAAACACGACGGCGATTTCAAGGACGCCAAACGCGAGCAGCGCCGCCATCCACAGGGCAATGTAATACCGCCGCTCGCCCGATTCCGCATAGAAAGTCAGTGCGAGAAATCCGCTCAGGAAAACCAAGCTACAGAGGATCTCGTTATACGCGGCGGTCCAGGTCAAGGGTGACGCGAGGGCGCAATTTGTGATCCAAAAAATCGGCGACGCAACGCTCGCGGTGTAAGACTTCGTCAATCGATAGGCGAGGACACTCAGCAACCCGATGTCACACAATGCGGTAACGTACACCAGGAGTCGATAGGGCAAAGCCTGAAGGCCGAACCAGGAGGAAAACGTAAGGAAAAAAGCCCGCTCGCTCAATGGCCGGATGGTCCCTTGCGCCAGCGGAGAAAACAAGGCCCACAAGAGATCCCCCATATTGTGAACTCGCATACGAAGAGCGAGCCAGGCGAAGTCGTCTTGTTGGAACCATGCCGAGAGCGTGTGCTTATAAAGCACTGCGAAGTACAGCATTGCCGCTACGGAGCATAGGGCCACTCGAATGCAGGCTCGATTCATGGTCAGCATTCAGAATACTAAGTCCGGGAAATAAATCGTCACGGATTCCATTGCTGCAACGTCCAACACACGCGGGCGACGGCCGTCCTATGCTATCGTTCTTACTAGAGCGTAACCGGGACCCTGAGGAGACCACCGAAACAACTCGTTTCGGAAAGGGTTTATCTCATTAGTTGTGTCCGGCTGAAGAATCATCGCCGGGACACGTTGCAAATCCGCTAAGAGCTGGAATGAATCATAGGACCAAAATCCTAGCAGTGTTCTATCTTGCCGCAACGGTTTCAGCGCAGGTCAATGTAACCACTGCGAACTACGATAATGAACGCACCAACTCGAACACCAGCGAGACGATCCTAAATCCCTCCAGCGTCAATCCCTCGAGCTTCGGCAAACTCGCCGCATTTCCAGTCGACGGCCAGATCTACGCCCAACCACTGGTGGTGACCGGCATCGCGATTCAGGGCAACACGCGCAATGTCGTCTATACCGTGACCATGCATAACAGTGTCTATGCCTTCGACACAGACGCGTTGCAAAACACAACTCCGTTGTGGCAGGTCAACTTCGGCAAATCGGTTCCCTCTTCCGTGCTCGAATTCAGCGATGTAGTGCCGGAAGTAGGGATCTTGAGCACTCCTGTTATCGATGTCCCGCGACAGGCGATGTACGTGGTCTCCGACACTCTTGAAAACGGGGCGCCCGTCTTTCGGTTGCATGCATTGTCATTAGTGGATGGGCACGAGATGCTCAACGGGTCAGTCGTGATCTCGGGCGCCGTTCCCGGAGATTCGGATGGCAGCGATGATGGGAAAGTTCATTTCGACGCGCGGCAACTCTTGCAGCGGCCCGGCCTCGCCTTGACGGGCGGCGTCGTGTATCTGACGTTTGGCTCGCACGGCGACACAGTCCCGTGGCATGGTTGGATCATCGGTTACGACGCCACGAATCTGCAAAATCAAGTGTCGATTTTCTGTTCGACCCCCAACGGCATGGGCGGATCGTTGTGGCACTCCGGGCGCGCCCCGGCGATTGACGCCAACGGGAATCTTTGGCTCGCTACGGGCAACGGCGACTATGACGGCGTGGGCAACTTCAGCCAGTCGATCCTGAAGCTCTCGACGCCCGATCTCACGGTGCTCGACTGGTTCACTCCGGACAATTGGGACACCCTGAACGTCGACGACAAGGACCTGGGCTCTTCCGGCGTAATTCTGGTTCCGGGCGCCAATCAGCTGGTCACCGCCGGAAAGTCGGGCAACATTTATCTGGTGAATCGGGAATCGCTCGGCCAGCTTTCTCCGGACAATTCGGCTAGCGCCCAGAGCTTCAACGCTACCAAGAACGGCATCTGGAATACGGCCCTGTGGAACGATCAGAACGGCCCTTCGCTCTACGTGCAGTCCCCATTCGGCGGCGCCTTCGAGCTGTTTCGCATCGCGAATGGCCAGTTCAACACCACGGTGCAATCTCAAACGGAGACCATGCCCACCACGTACGCGGGCATTGCAATCTCCGCCGACGGCAACAAGGATGGCACCGGGATCGCGTGGCAGACTTCGGGTAACTTCGGACAACAGGGAGCTCCGGGAATATTGCACGCCTTCGATGCCGGGGACCTGTCCATCGAGCTTTGGGATAGCGAAATGATGCCGGACCGGGACTCGCTCGGACGCTTCGCGAAATTTGCGACGCCGACCGTCGCGAACGGCCGCGTATATGTCCCGACTTTTTCTCTGCAACTGGTGGTCTACGGGTTGTTGTCTGACGGCGGTGTGATTCCAACGTCGCCGCAAGTCACTGCGGTTTCGAACGGCGCCAGCTTTCTGCAGGGTCCCGTCGCGCCCGGCGAGATCATCGCGATCTTCGGGTCGGGGCTGGGGCCGGCTACACTGGCGGGCTTGCAACTCGATTCGAATGGCCACGTGGCGAGTTCTATCGCGGGTACCCAGGTCTTTTTTGACGGCGTTTCCGCTCCGCTGTTATACACCTCCGCGACCCAAGTAGGCGCAGTGGTTCCATTCGGAGTGAGCGGCGACAGTACCAACGTTCAGATCCTCTACCAGGGACATGTTTCCGACAGTATGAATGTCACCGTTGCTCCCGCGGCGCCCGCGCTGATTGCGTCCGACGGCACGGGCGGTGGTCTCGCCGCGGCGATCAACCAGGACGGGTCTTTCAACGACTTCGACCATCCGGCGGACCGTGGATCTTACGTCACACTTTACGCAACCGGCGCCGGCCAGACGGACCCGCCCGGCGAGGATGGAAGCGTAATCGGCAAGTTGCCGCTGCCGGTCCCGATCCTGCCAGTGTCGGTTACGATCGATGGCCAGCCGGCCGAAGTATTGTACGCCGGCGGCGCTCCAGGGGCGGTGGATGGCGCGTTGCAGCTGAACATTCGGGTGCCTCAGAGCGCATCTTCCGGACAGGTTTCCGTGGTTCTGAAGGTTGGCGACTTCTCCAGCCCCGGGACCGTTTCGTTGATCGTCCGCTAGTGTCATGAGTCAGAAACCCGTTGAAGAGCAGACCAGCGGGTCTCTACGAGGACAAACCTCCGGTTTGTCCTGAACAAGCCGGAGGCATGTTCAACGAGGGGCGGATGGTTCTACGTATGCGAGGTCCGTTCCAGGACTCATGACACTAGTGAACGAACTACGAGGAAACGGTCTCGCTGTCCGGTGTAAACAGATTCATCGAGCCGCACTCCGGGCAAAGGTAGTACTGGAAGAAAAAGAAACGCCGGCGCACGAGCTTGATTTCCCGGAGCAGCGGAGCCGAGTGTGCGGCGCCGCATCCGACGCATACGTTGCTCCAGGCCTCTGTTTCGACCGGTTCGCCTACGTGGCCAAAATAGAGCGCCCATCCGTAATGGCTGGTGCGTGTGTGGAAGATCCGGTCCAGCAGACGCATCGTGTAGCTGAGGAAGACGATGAAGGTGCGATTGCCGTTCCCTGCGAGCCGGAGCCGCCACGAAGTTCGCGGCCCGAAGTAGTAACGGTTCAGATATTCAAAGGAGGAATAAAGCTCCCGGAGCGCGCTAAGTTTGAGTCCGGTTGCGCGCGTGATCTCGTCCGCCAACTCGGCAGCCGAACGAAACGGATTGACGTGTCCACTGTCGGCTTGGTAGATCCAACGAAAGAGGCGATCGGAAAAAGTCGATGCATCCGGTACGGCGACATAGAGACTGGCGTCGGGACGAGACACGCGGGCAATCTCCTTGAGAGTGTTGTGAAGTTCGCGGACGTGCTCCAGACTGTGATTGGCGATTACGGCGTCAAAGCAGTGATCGGGAAAAGGGAGGCATGAGGCGTCGGCCCGAACGAAGCCGTCGGGATGGCCCGATGCGGGGCTTTCCAGATCCAGCCGTATGACGAGGGCCCAAGGACAGCAGTCCACAGGGAAACTACCAGTGAGAGCGCCAAGGTCCAGAACGCGCGCTCCAGCGCGCAGGTTGCGCAGAATTTCGTGCATTTCGCGAAACAGCGAACCTACTTAGAATAGCGGAGACGGGTCCTGATCCGGAAGGAAGCCGAATCCCGTAATCGTGATTCCGGATGCCCCAGTCACGCGATAGGGCGGTAAAGTTTCTGCCTTCAACTCGCACGCACCTGCCGGCGCGGGATCGATTTTCAAACGAACTGTCACGCGGCCCGAGTGGTCCAGATCGACTTTGACGATCGGATGCCCGGCGAGCGAGAGCGCGATTTGGGTTTTTCCGGCGCGGGCCAGCGTAATCCGGGTTGATTTGAGATCGGCCGCATGGGCCATGGTCCGAAAGAAGAGGTGGCCAACAGGCCGGTAGTTGTTCGGGTAGTATCGCGGCGAGAAAATCGCGATGAGAAAGTCGCTGGTATCCACCCAGCGAGTGAAGCTCAAGTTTGAGAAGTCACTTCGAAGAAGTAGCCGTGGTAGACGGCTCGATTGGCGACCAGGAAGAGGAAGGCAGCGACAACGAATAGAATGCCCGGAAGGAAGCGGGCCGAGGTGAGACGCTTCGCGTCCATCAGTTAATCGAGAACGCGGACGAACTCGGCGAGGATGCGGTAGCGTTCTTCGTCCGGGTCGAGATCCCAGGAAGGATAACCCGGATTGAGCGATTCAAGACGAATGCGCTCGTGGCGCCACTCTTCGCCCTTCGATTTCTCGCTACGGTAGCGCTTCACTGCATACGCGTTGTTCTCGCGATCTTCGGCCAGCACCAACCGCCCGCTGCGGCTCCCGGTGACGCCCGCGCGAAAGACACAGAGGCTGCCGTCCGGGATCAGCGGTTCCATAGACTGCCCGGTGATCTCGGCGACGAACATGTCCTCGGAAAGATGCGCCATGTCTTCGGGCAACTCAATCCAGCCTAGTTCCTCGATTTCTTCGTTATCCAGAAATCTTCCCGCTGCGGCGCGCATCGAATAGCGCGGCAGGTGTGTACGGAAGGGTACCACGTTGCTCTGCACGTGCTGGCGGTACAGGCGGTCGAGTGCACGGCGGAAGTCGTCTACGAGTACCGACTCGCGATCCGTTACGCGCACCGAGCAGGATAGCGAGCTTTCGAGGTATTCGAATAATTGTGCGGTACCCATCTCTTCGGCCTTGCGCAGGAGATCGTCCGGCAAAGCGCTGAACACTTCCAGGTCTTCTTCCTCGGCGAGGGTATCCATATCCCGCCGGAATCGCAGATGCAAGGAGTTGCTTTGGGAATCTTCCAAAAGTACCCCGAGACTCACCAAGCCTTGCTTCGGAAGCTCGACCTGCACGATCGAGTATTTGGCCAGATGAGTTTCGAGGGAGGCGGGAGCAGACATGGTGGCTAAGAGAGCTTATCGGCTAGTTCTGGCCACGGATGAATACGGATGAACACAGATTTTTCTTATCCGCGTTCATCGGTGGCCAAATCTCTTACGGCGCAAATGGATAGTACCCCTTCCTCGCCCGTACCTTCACATTCGCGAGATTCACTTTGACATTGATATTCCGGAACTGTTTCTTCCCATCGGCCGAGTCCGGTGTGTAGCGCAGAATGTACTGTGTCGTTACTTCGCCGGCCACTGCTTCCACCGCCTTGTACATCCCGTTTGCCAGCGCTGAGGCGTATCCGCCGGTGCCGACCTTCAGCGCATAATTGCCTTCGTCCGATGGTGTCGAGAGATACCCTGACACGTCGTTATAAACACCCTGGAGCGGGTACTCCACGCGGCCCCCGGTCTCTTCGGCGAGCTTGATCAGGTTCGCATCGTCTTCATTGTTGAAGCCGAACGCTACAGTGCTGACTCCATAAATGGTCACCAGGTTGCGTTGCGCGATCTCCAGCGCCTCGTTCAAAGTTTTCTTGCTCGCATTATCGTGGCCGTCGCCGACGATTACCAGAACGCGGCGCGGTTCGATCGGTTCACCTTCCACCAGCTTGCGGCTGGTGCAGGCCAGGTAAATGGAATCATAAAGGGCCGCGCCGCCGCTGGGCTTCAGCTTCTGAAGCTTCTGCACCATGGGCTCGGGATCGCCCGTGGTATTTACCAGCAGGTCCGCGGTATTCGAATAGCCAATGAGGTACCCGCTGAACTTCGGATTGTCGCCGGGAACCAGATTCTGCACCAGTTCGATGGCCGCGTCCTGATAGTTTTTCCAATGTAAGCGGCTGGCGTTGCTGATATCGACAAGAAATCCGACCACCACCGGCTGGCTATGCTCGCGCGTGAAGAAGTTGATCTTTTGTGGCTTGCCCTCGTCGTAAATGGTGAAGTCCTTTTCGTCGAGGTCGATGACGAACTTGCCCTTCTCATCGGTCACCGTCACGGGCACGATGACTTCGTTCACCTGGACCTTGATGGATGGTCCTGGCGGGTGCTGCGCCGGTACCGGATTTGGCACGATCGGCGCCTGAGACTGCGCGCAAAGCGACAGGGCCAGCGTAATGCTAAACAAGACCCGCGAAAACATAGGAATGCACCTTGCCTTGCTCCGATTATAGCCGAGCGTCCGGGTTATCGTTGCACTCGGCCGGAGCCTCCGCCGCGCACCAGTTGTTCCACTTCTTCGCGGCTGAAGCGGCTGAAGTCCCCGGGAATCGAGTGTTTCAGGCAGGATGCGGCCACAGCGAATTCGAGCGCTTCCTGAGCGCCGGCCAGATGCAGCAAACCGAAGATCAATCCAGCCGCGAAACTGTCGCCGCCACCCACGCGGTCGACGATGTGCGTGATCTCATAATGACGGCTCAACCGGAATTCCTTGCCATCGTGCAGGCAGGCCGACCAGCCGTTGTGGGAAGCGCTTTTCGATTCGCGCAGCGTGATGGCCAGCATTCTTAGATTGGGGAATGCGGCCAGCACTCTCTCGGCCAGCGTGCGATAGGCATCCGGTGAGATGTGGCCCGAGTGGAGATCGACTTCCACCGGAATCCCGAGCGCGGCCTGGCAGTCCTCTTCGTTGGCGATGCCGATGTCGACCAGATGAAAAAGGCCGCTCATGACCTCTTTGGCGCTGCGTCCGTACTTCCAGAGATTCTTGCGATAATTCAAGTCGCACGAGACCGTGAGGCCGGCCGCGCGCGCAGCCTGCATGCTTTCGAGCGCAAGATCCGCCGCGCTTTGACTGATCGCCGGTGTGATGCCGGTAATGTGGAACCAGCCCGCGCCGGAAAAGCACTTGGTCCAATCTATCGCGCCAGGTTTTGCGAGCGCGATGGCGCTGTAGTCGCGGTCGTAAACGACTTTGGAAGGCCGCTGGTTGGCGCCGGTCTCGACATAGTAGACGCCCATCCGCCCGGGGCCGCGCGCCACCTGCGTTTCGTCGACACCGAAGCGCCGCAATTCACCGAGGAATGCATCCGCGATCGGGTGCGCCGGTGGAAGTACGGTGACGTATCGTGCCGGCTGTCCGAATCCAGCCAAGGCCACCGCGACATTGGCCTCACCACCACCGAACGTGGCGACGAACATCGGCGATTGCAGGAACCTCTCGAATCCAGGGGGAGCCAGGCGCAGCATGGTCTCGCCGAAGGTGACTACCGGTGGAGGCATAACAGATCAGGATACAGGATCAGTGGCCGATAGCTAATCGCCGATAGCCAACCAGTACTCTAAATCTCTTGTTT
>Ga0335082_10007370_pt1 | contig 11940 bp, 3 predicted proteins | sample Lox_Sample_41_FD_206718 | JGI IMG/M metagenome (GOLD analysis project Ga0335082, IMG submission 206718) | Soil microbial communities from Loxahatchee National Wildlife Refuge, Florida, United States - Lox_Sample_4.1 | ecosystem: Environmental > Terrestrial > Soil > Wetlands | place: USA: Florida...
GCAACGGACACACCGACCTCGTCGCGTCCGAAGGCGGGAACACGGGGAGCAAGAAGAGCCAGCTGCTCGTATACCTCGGCAAGGGCGACGGCACGTTCCAGAGCCCACCGATTGCCGTCGACTCACCCGATCCGATCGCCGACATCCAGGCCGCGGATCTCGGCGACGGTCACGTCGACATCGTCGCACTCGTGAACGACCCGGGCACGAACGCGAACTCGATCGTCGTCTTCCGTGGCGACGGGACCGGTCATTTCACCGCCGACGCGCCGATCGCCGTGACGACGGGCGCGCCCGAGGATCTCGCGGTCGCGCCGCTCACCGCGAGTGGAAAGCCCGACATTCTCGCCACGGTGTTCTCGTTCCATCCGGCGTCGTTGTCAGTGCTCCTGAACGACGGACACGGCCATTTCCCCGCGGTACCCACGCATCCCGAAGACGAGATGAACGCCCCTCTGGGAATCGAGGTCGGCCACTTCCGCGGACCATCGATGCCGGCCGACGTGCTCCTCGCCGGCAGCGGCTGCGCGGTCTCCTTCTTCACGCCGGGCTGCCAAATTCACATGATCGGCAAAGGCGACGGCACGTTCCAGGTTCCGAAGGAGACCGACGCGATACAGCTCGAGCAGAACTCGATGCGCGGTCCGGAGGACGACGCGCCGTTCGACCTCAACAAGGACGGCGCGCCCGACGCGGTATGGATTCCGGCCTATGTCAACTCCAACACCGCCGGCGAGTCGGTCGAGGTCGCGCAGAACACCGGGAGCGGATCCTTTACGACGCAAGAGTTCGTCGGAACCGATCCGAGCAACGTGCACGAGAGCGCGGTGCTGCCCGCCGATCTGTCGGGCGACGGCCAGCCCGATCTGCTGGTAGCGGGGAACCTGTGGCAGCCCGCGACCAGCGCGCCGCCGAGCGGTCTGTGGGTCGTGCCGGCTGATCCGCAGTCGCCGGGCACGTTCAAAACCGGCCGGGAATGGTTCCCGCTCACCACGAGCCCGAACGGGAACACCTGGACGCAGACCGACCAGTCGGTCGCCGTCGGCGACTTCCGCCACACGGGCCATCAAGATCTCGTCACGGTCGCGTGCGCCGAGACGACGTGCAATCAGACTGCGGTCAACCTGCTTCCCGCGAACGGCGACGGCACGTTCGGTCCGGTGATGACCGACACACATCCGAACGCCAGCCAGACCTGGCCCCGGTTCGGTTTGGTGAGCGGCGACTTCAACGGCGACGGCAAGCTCGACATCGCGTACGAGTACGCGAACTTCGGCGGCGGGCTCGCGTTCCAGCTCGGCAACGGCGACGGCACCTTCGCCGCGCCGGTCGACGTACCCGAGCCCACCGGGAAGAACGTACAGAGCGCGATCTGCTGCATGCTCACCTACACGACCTTGAACGGCGCGCCTGATGTCGTCGAGTCGACCTTCGGGCAGGACGGCCTCCAGTACATCCAGTCGTGGCTCTGGAACGCGACGAACAAGACGTTCAACCCACCGGTCGTGAACGGTCCCTTCAACCGGGCCTCGTACACCTCGGGCGACATCGCGATCGGACACTTCACCGCGGGTGATCCGCTCGACGTCGTCAGCACGGTGGGTCCCGGGGGGAACGGTCCGACGGCGCTCGACGTGTTCACCGGTGCAGCCGACGGCACGTTCAACACGTCGTCGCCCATCATCATCGATCCTTCCGTGTGCCCCGGTGCCGGAGCGAACGGCGCGGTTGCAGCCGGCGACGTCAACAACGACGGTCACGACGACATCTTGTGGCAGTGCAATGGCGCGCTCTTCGTGTCGACCGGCGACGGCGCCGGCCATTTCGCGCCCGCGCAGTCGTACCCGGAGGCGCTGGCCGACCAGAACGCTCATCTGTTCCTCGCCAACATCGAGGGCAACGGGCATCTCGACGCGATCGCGTACGGCACGACCGGCGGGCTTTCGCCGACCGGACCAAACGTGTGGCACAACAACGGCGACGGCACGTTTGCGGCCGGCCAGCTGTTCTCGGTCGGCTTCGATGTTTCGCAGGCGCTCATGCGCGCCGCGCCACTGACGTCGACGGGTACGGACGACATCGTCGCGCTGTACGGGAACACCGGCGGCGACATGATCAGCGTGCTGCTCGCGACCGGCGGGCACCCGTCGCTGCAAACGACGTCGGTCGGCGCGCCGACACCGGCGACGCCGGCGCCGGGCAACCTCGTCACCGGTTCGTACACCGTGCGCAACACCGGCGCGGGCGCGAACGCCTCGTGGGAGGACTCGATCTATCTCGTTTCCGGATCGTCGGGCACGTCGATCCCGCCCGACAGTCAGCCGCTCGAACGCATCCCGCAAACGCAAACGCTCGCGGCCAACGGGAGCTACACCGGCCAATATTCGTTCCCGCTCGGCAACGTCGCGCCCGGGACGTATCACTTCGTCGTCGTTCCCGACAGCAGCGACGCGTTGAGCGGTGGCAACGAGGTCGCCGCCGCGTCCGCGCCGCTCACGATCGGGCCGATCCCGACGTTGACGGTCGGTACGCCGATCAGCACGTCGATCCAACCCGGCCAGACACTCTTCTACGCGTTGCAAGACCCGGGACCGGCCGATATCGGCGTTGCCCTTTCGGGATTGGCAGCCGCGAGCGACGTGACGATGCTCGCGGCACCGGGGATCGTTCCGACCGATCAGGACGCGTCGATCGGCAGTGTGTCGGCATCCCTCAATGTGCCCGGCTCGAAGCCCGGCCCTTGGTACCTCGTGATCGAACCGAGTTCGACGCTGGCCGGCCCGACACCGATCACCGTCGCCGCGGCGAATCTCGGCTTTACGTTGACGCACGCTGCTCCGGGGGGCGACGGCGTTCCGACGATCTGGCCGATCATCGTCAAGTGCGGGCAGAACTGCCAGAGTGTTTCGTACCCGCCACCACCGCCGCGGGGGAACGGCCACGTCACGCTCACCCTCAAGGGATCGGGCTTCGGGAGCGATCTCGCCGTCTCGCTCGTGGGTGGCGGGCAGACCTTCCCCGCACTCAAGGTGACGCGCCGTGATTCGACCGTGGCGTTCGCGACGTTCGAAGCCCCTTGGTACTGCGAGGCGGATGTCAGTGCCCACCCCTTGTTCTCGTGTGTCGGCGGCGGTTCGAGCGCGCCGCTGCACCTGGGCGGATACGACTTGCACGTCTCGTCGGGTGGCGCGACCGCGGTGCTCCCGCACGCCTTCAGCGTCAGTCCGACCCTCGCTTCGAGTTACACGGGGACGGATCCGCTGACCGTGAGCTTCAGCGCGGCCAACAACCTGCGTCAGGGCTGGGTGGGCGGGATCACGATCTCGATCAGGAACAACACCGGACAAGACATCTCGGTGCCGGTGGTCAACGTCTCGTCGGCGGACGCGCTGCTCGCGCCGCCAGGCGTCACGGATATCTCGAAGTACAGCCCGACCATCTCGATGCTCGATCCGGTTCTGTCGATGAACCCGCTCGTCGATCCCGCGCCGCCCGGCATCCTCGCCGGTGGCGCCACGGCGAACATCCAGATCGGCATCCTCTCGAACACCACGGTCGGGCATGCCGCGCTCACGACCGAGACATCGATCGTCAACAGCACCGACACGACGCCGATCGACTGGTCGTCGGTGCTCGCGCCGTATCAGCCGCCCGACATGTCGAACGCCGAATGGTCGAGCATCGTGCAGCGGTTCTCGTCGGATGTCGGGAGCACCGAAGGGAAGTACGCGGATTCGCTGGTCGACGCGTTGGATCAGGCCGCGTTGAACGGTGTGCAGTTGTCGAGCGAGTCCGACGCGATCGACTACCTCGTCGACCAGGAGATCGCGACGTTCCCGGGCGCGCCGGTGACGGGCACGCTCGATCTCGGCGACACCGCGCATCCGCTCGGCAACGTGCCGATGACGCTCACCGATACCACGAGCGGGACTGGCTATTCCACGACGTCGTGGTACGACGGCCGGTTCGCGTTCCTCGACGTGCCACCCGGCACCTACGACGTCGGCGCGACCGGGTATCTCCCGGCGACGCTCCAGACGATCACGGTGAATCCTTCCGCGCATGGTTTGACGTTGATCGCGCAGCCCGGTGCGACGTTGCAGGGCACGGTGACACAGCTCGGCGGTAGCGCGCCGGTAGCCGGCGCGATCGTGACCGCGACCGAGAGTGACGGCACGTCGGTCGAGAGCGACGCAACCGGCAGCGACGGTGCGTACGTCATTCACGGTCTTGTCGCGGGAACGGTGTCGGTGTCGGCGAGCGCGCCTGGATACGGCGAGCCGAATGCACTCAGCGCAACGGTGGACCCCTCCGCGCCGACGACGCTGTCGATCGGTCTGCCGCAGGACGGCGCGATCAGCGGTTCGGTCACATTGCCGGGTGGCGCACCTGCGTCGGGCGCGAGCGTTTCCGCCGCGGTGGTCGGCGGTGGCCCGCCGCTGTCGGCGACCACCCTTGCCGACGGGTCGTTCTCGATCACCGAGGTGCCACCCGGCTCGTACATGGTCGTGGCGGAGAATGCCGGCGACGGTCCCGGGCAACAATCGCCAGTGTCCGTGACCGCGGGCGGGACCGCGTCGGGCGTGGCGTTGCAGCTGACGACCGCAGCCGCGGTCGTATCGGGAGTTGTCACCGATGCCGACACCGGCGTCCCGATCGCCGGCGCGACCGTTGCGACGGATGCGACGAACGGAGGTGACGGTCCGGTCACGACCGACGCGAACGGCTTGTACACGCTCGGCGGCCTCGCGTCGGGGTCGGTCAACCTCTCGATCACGCCGCCCGACCTGACGCACATCGTGACGTCGGCGACCGCGACCGCAACGAGCGGATCGACCGCGACCGCGAACGTCGCGCTCGAGCCGAGCGGAACGGTCAACGCGACGGTCACCGGAGCCGACGGCACGACGCCGCTGCCGAACGTCACCGTCGAAGTCGTCGGCCCGTCGCCCGCCCGGCCCGACGCGCCGGAGTCGTCGCAGCCGTCTGTCACCGACGCGTCCGGCAACGTCTCGGTCGCGGCGCTCGCGTCCGGGACCTACGACCTGCAAGTCGACGGCGCCGATACGCACCAGACGTTCACCATCGGACCGAACAACCGAACCGCTTCCGTCTCGTTGGCCGTCCCGACCGGCACGGTGACGGGAAAGATCGTCGACGCCGGCGGCAATGGGGTTGCCGGCGTCAACGTGTCGCTCTCCGATGCGAGCGCGCAGATCGCAGCAACTCAGACCGACGCGAACGGCAACTATGTGTTCGCGGTGACGAGCGCGAGCGCGTACGACGTCGTTGCGGTCGGTACGCCGGTCGGCGTGCTCACCGCGACGGTCAGCGCCGCGCTCAACCAAACGACAACCGTGCCGACGCTGCACGCGGGCACCGCGTCGCTGGCGGTGACGGTGGAGGCGGGCGGAAATCCGGTCGCAGGGGCCGAGGTCTCGGTGTCGACCGGCAGCACTTCCGACCAGCCGGCCCTGGTGGACGCGACGACGGATGCCAATGGCTTGGCGCAACTCGCGAATCTCACGCCGGGCGCGTACGAGCTCGACGTCAGCGACGGTACCGACGCGCCGAGCAGCCAGCAGATCAGCGTGCCGGCCGGCGCAAGCACGAAGCTGGTCGCGCTGGGTGCGGCCGGTGCGATCAGCGGCACGGTGAACGATGCGAACAGCGCAATCATCGCCGGTGGCACGATCTTTGCGACGGGCAACGGCCTGACGTTCGCGACGATCACCGGATCGAACGGCACCTATCACTTCCCCGCACTGCCTGCCGGTACCTACAACCTCGCGGTCGGCGGCACCGACGACGCGCCTGCCGACGTGAACAACGTCGTCGTGACCGCAGGCCAAACCACGATGCAGAACGTCACGCTCGCGACGACTGCTTCGTCGCTCGTTGTGAAACTCTCGGCGAACGGCGGTGGCCCGCTTCCGAGCCTGACGGCGACGCTCGAAGACCAACACGGAATTCCCGTTGCGTTCGAAGCACTCGGCGGCGCCGTCGCGGCCAGCGACGCCACGGCACAGGCGACCTTCACTCCGCTCACGGCCGGCAGCTACACGCTGGTCGTCTCCGCCGCCGGACGCGCGACCGTCACCCAGGCCGTCACGGTTGCGGCAAGCCCTACGACCGCGACGGTCACTGTGCCCGCCGCGGAGGTGCTGCCGCCGTCGACGCCGCTCACGTCGAGCGCGGCGATGGCCGCGGCGAACAATCAGGCGACACCGACGCATGACCTGCCCGCGCTTGTCGACGAACGCCGCACCGCGCTCCCTGCGGCGCCCGGGTTCTTCGGATCTATCGGCTTCTTCTTGCAGAGCTGGAAGACGCTTGTTGACGACCCCGCGCTGCCGCCTCGCAGCGGAGTCGGGGTCTCCGCCTACAAGCGATTCGCCAACGCCCAGAACCTCGTCGACAACGCGATATTCGGTTGGGCAAACGGGGGCCACAAGTGCGCGAATCCGAACCTTCAGCAAGCAGAGGCCGACCTCGTCGCGATGAAGCAGGCGTTGGATCACTGGATCACGGACTACCGGTGGCTACAGAACCGCCGTGTGACGCACGACATCTTGATCGCTTCTCAGGTGGTGGGCGCGATCGGAGCGCTCATCGAGGCGGTCGCCGCCGCGTTTGCGGCGGGGGCTGCCGCGGGCGTGCTCGGGATCGCGGCGACGACGGAGACCGCCGTCGCATTCGGTGGCTTGAGCATCTTGCAGATCATGACGGGTGCCAAGGATGCGTTCGCGAAGCTCGATTTCAAACACCTGAACTCGATCCTCAGCCAGCTCAACAACGGTGCAAGCGTCCTCAGCTCGATCGTCGAGGCGGCCTCGCAGCAAGGGAGCAAGTTGGCCGGGAGGGCTGCCGCGATCGGGAAACTCACCAATGCGATCAATGTCCTCACGTCGGCCATCAACGTGGTCCAGGGGGCCGAGGATGCAGCGGCGGAACTGACCAGCATCAAGAACGACGCGAAGATCGCGCAGGAGAACTTCGACGCGTTCGAGGCCGGCGTCGAGAAGTGGATAAGTCTCGCGTTGCAATACGCGTGTCCGCCGCACCCGCCGAAGAACCCTCCGCCTCCGCCGCCGGTTCCGAAGCCGATCTATTCGTATGGCGATCCGCACAACATCAATGCGCATGATCCGAACGAGATCTTGGGGGATGCGGGTGATGGTTCTGCGCTGCATTCCGTGTTGCCCAGCACGGTGTTGCCGTACACGGTGTTGTTCGAGAACAACGGTGACGCGCCGGCAACGGAGGTGTTCGTGACGGTGCCGTTGTCGTCCGCTGTCGATCCGGGGTCGGTGCAGCTGACCGGGTTCGGGTTCGGTAACACGTCGATACCGTTGCAGGCGGGTTCGTCGTTCGCGCAGAACCTCACGAACTTGAATCTGGCGAATGGCGACAATGTGTCGGCGTCGGGGCGCTATGACGCGGCTTCGAACTCGTTGGTGTTCACGATCGAGGCGATCAATCCCGCGACGGGGGATGTGGACGGCCGGCCCGACGGTGGGTTCTTGCCGCCGGATGACGCGGCGGGTGATGGTGAGGGGTACGTGTCGTTCCAGGTGGCGCCGAACGCGGGTCTGGCGACGGGAACGCAGGTTTTCGAGAACGCGAGCATTGTGTTCGACAAGAACGCGGCGATCGAGACGCCGGTGTGGTCGAACATGATCGATGGGTCGGCGCCGTCGAGTCACGTGAACGCGTTGCCGGCGTCGGTGCCGCCGGGGAACTTCAAGGTGTCGTGGTCGGGGAGTGATGCGGGGAGCGGGATCGCGTCGTTCGACGTGTACGTGTCAGACAACGGCAAGGCGTTCACGAGATGGAAGGCGCACACGACCGCGACGTCGGCGACGTTTGCGGGTGTGGTGGGGCATCGGTATGCGTTCTTCAGTGTTGCGACCGACCGCGTCGGCAATACCCAGGCTCCGCCCGCGCAGGCGAAGGCGCAGGCGACAACCTTGGTAGTGGCGCCGGTGGTGGCGGCCAAGGCGGGCTATTGGATGTTGGGTGCGGATGGTCGTGTGTATGCGTTCGGCGCGGCGAAGCATTACGGGGATGCGCCGGGTACGGCGGTGGCGATGGTCGCCAAGCACGACGGCAGCGGTTATTGGGTGGTCGACCGGTTCGGGAACGTGCATGCGTTCGGGTCCGCGCACGTGTTCGGTGGGCCGCCCGGGTTGCGGGCGGGTGAGCATGTGTCGGCGATCTCGGCGACGCCGTCGGGGAACGGCTATTGGTTGTTCACGAGCGAGGGTCGGGTGTTCGCGCACGGCGACGCCCGGTTCTTTGGTGACCTGAGCGGCGAACGGTTGCAGGGCCCGATCGTGGCGTCGGTCGCGACGCCGACCGGACACGGCTATTACATGGTCGGCAGCGATGGGGGTGTGTTCGGTTACGGCGACGCGAAGTTCTACGGTTCGACCGGGAACAAGCGTCTGAACCAGCCGGTCGTCGGGCTGTCACCGACGCTCGACAACAAGGGCTATTGGCTGGTTGCGTCCGATGGCGGTGTGTTCGGTTTCGGTGACGCCGGCTTCCACGGTTCGCTCGGCAACGAGAAGTTGAACAAGCCGATCAACGGCTTGGTCGCCTACGGCAACGGCTACCTCATGGTCGCGTCCGACGGCGGCGTGTTCGCGTTCTCGAACAAGGCCTTCTTCGGCAGCCTCGGCTCCGTCCACCTTCCCGCACCCATCATCGGCGTCGCCGCCCTCGCAACCTAAAGGGCCGCGTGCTTTACGGGACGCGCTGCATCCAGTACATGCCGGCCGCGCTGGTCAACAGTGCGAGCAGCAAGCCGAGGGCGAGGAACCATTCGGTGATGTCGTGCTTCACCGTGTCGTAGCCGACGCTTTTCCGAATCTGCGTGTACACCGAGTTGAGCTCGTTGCCCGACTTCGCGGTGAACGACTTGCCGCCGCCCGCCGACGCGATCTGCGCCATCACGGCCGGATCGGCGGGAACGGGGATCTGCTGGCCGTTTTGGTCGAGGATGCCGTCGGTCGTGCCGAACGCGATGGTGTCGACCGGAACGCCCTGCGACTTCGCGGTGGCTGCCGCCTGCGTCGCCGAGTCGACCGGATTCCCGCCGTTCATACCGACGGTGGGTGAGCCGTCGCTCATCAACACGATTGCGGCCGGCGCCTTCTTGCCGTTGGCGTCGGGCGGCAGCGCCTTGATCGTGTCGAGCGCGGTCGTGATCGCCGAGGCCGTCGCCGTGGAACCACCCGTGTTCAGGTTGTTGATCGCGGCCGTCACAGTCGCGTGATCCGTCGTCGGGGTCACGAGCACTCGGGACGTGGAGTCGAACTGCAGGAGCCCGACCTTCAACTCCTTCGGCATGCCGTTCACGAAGTTCGTTGCCGCCGCGCGCGCCGCCAGCAGTCGTGTGGGTGCGACGTCGGTCGCGGCCATCGAGCCCGACGTGTCGATCGCCATGAGAATCGTGCCGCGCTGCTTCGGCACGCGCGAGGTGGTTGACGGGCGGGCCAAGGCGATCACCAGCGCGCTCATCGCGAAGAGCATGAGCAATGAGGAGATGTGGCGCTGCCATCCCGGACGGCGCGGTGCGACCTTCGCAAGTAGGTCGACGCTCGAGAAGCGCAAGCTGTACTTCCGGCGCGCGAACTGGAGCGCGACGTAGACGGCCGCGAGCGCGAGCGGAGCGATGATGAGAAGGAGCCGGCTCGGCTCTGCGAGGGTCACGGAACACTCCTGAGTTGAGGGGCGCGCGTTGTATCCGCGACGCGGCGAAGGGTGCGGCTGCCGACGACGAAGCGCACGATGTCGAGCAACCAATCGCGATCAGTGGAAAGCACGAGGTGATCACTTCGGGCCGCGCGGATCTTCGCCCGGATGTCTTGCTGGCGTTGCTGCGCGGCGTCGTTGTAGCGAGCGCGCAGGCGCTTCGAGTTCGACTGCACGCTGAGCTCGCGGCCACTCTCGGCGTCGACGAGCGTGAGCATGCCCATGGCGGGGAGCTCGAGGTCGCGCGGGTCGACGATCTGCACCGCGAGCACGTGGTGTGCGTACGCCAGCCGGCGCAAATGCCGTGGCCAGTCGCTCTCCTCGAAGAAGTCGGAGACCACGACGACCTCACCCCGCCTCGGCCGCGACCGTTCGAGCCCTTGCAGCGTCGCGGCGAGATCGGCCTCTGCCGTGGGCGGTTCTTCACGACGGGGCAAGTCGTACAGGCGTGAGAGCGTCGCGAGCAGCGCGGCGCGCGTCGACGCCGGACCGATCCGCTCGACCCGATCCCCGCCCGCAACCATCACGCCGAATCGGTTGCCGTGCCGGGCGGTGAGGAACCCGAACGCGGCGACGCTCGCGAACGCGACGTCGGCCTTCTCGCTCGCGGCCGTGCCGAAGTTCATGCTCGCCGACCGGTCGACGACGACCCACGTCTGCAGCTCGCGGTCGGCGTCGGTTGTACGCAACTGTGGTTCGAGTGAACGCGCGGTGAGGTTCCAATCGATGCGGCGCGCGTCGTCGCCGGCTTCGTAGCGGCGGGTGCCCGCATACTCGGTTCCCGGTCCGGGCTGGATACCGAGAAATTCGCCGTGCAACATGCCGTCGAGCCGGCGCGTGACGAGCAGTTCGAGCCGGCGCAGCTCGGCCGCCTTGCGCGCGACGTCGGCGACGCCCGCACCGCTCTGGTCCTCGACTGCGTTCGTCACGCGGTAGCCGGCCACTGGTCGTGTTGGCGAGAGGTCACCTGGGGCTGCGGCATCGCACCGAGGAGTTGACCGATCACGTCGTCGGGGACGATGCCGTTGGCGAGCGCGTCGTACGTGAGGATCAGACGGTGGCGCAAGACTTCGGGCGCGACGTCGTAGATGTCCTGCGGCACGAGGAAACGGCGACCGCGCAAGAGCGCGAGCGCGCGTCCCGCCGACAGGAGACCGAGCGTCGCGCGCGGGCTCGCGCCCAAGCCGATGTGCGGCGCGATGTGGGGAATTCCCCAGCCCGCGGGATCGCGTGTGGCCATGACGAGACGCACCGCGTAGTCCTGCACCGCGTGGTGCACGAAGATCTCGTCGGTCGCCTTCTGCAACGCTTGCAACTGCTCGAGCGTGAGGATCTGCGAGGCGGCCGGCGGGGTCACACCCATGCGACGCGCGATCTCGATCTCTTCCGCGTACGACGGGTGCTGCACGACGATCTGCATCAAGAACCGGTCGCGTTGCGCTTCGGGCAACGCGTATACGCCTTCGGACTCGATCGGGTTCTGGGTGGCGAGCACGAGGAACGGCACCGGCAGCGGGCGGGTCTGCCCGGCGATCGAAACGTGCCGTTCCGCCATCACCTCGAGCAACGCCGATTGCACCTTCGCGGGCGCGCGGTTGATCTCGTCGGCGAGCACGAGGTTCGCGAAGACCGGACCCCACTCGATCTCGAATTCCTCGCGCGACGGTCGCCACACGCGCGTGCCGACGATGTCGGCGGGAACGAGGTCGGGGGTGAACTGAATGCGCGTGAACGTGCCGCCGATGACGTCCGCGAGCGTCGACACCGTGAGCGTCTTCGCCAGGCCGGGCACGCCCTCGATCAAACAGTGGCCCCGGGCGAGCAGCGAGATCATGGCGCGCTCGACCATGCGGTCCTGGCCCACGATCACCCGCTTGACCTCGAAGAGCGCATCCTCGAGCTGCTTGGCGTACAGGGCGTCGTCGTTGTTCGCAGGCTGGGCCGTCGTGCCCGTCATCACTGGCTCCTTGCATTTCGGGGTGCGGTTCGGATCATGATGCTGACAAGCCCGGCTGAGAAATCGGTGGGGCGAGCCCACCGGCTTTACCAGCCGGTTCTCATGGTCGCGCCGCAGACTGCCGACCGGGACGGGCGGATGACGAATGTGGTGGAAGGGGCCACGGTGCCGGGTGACGACGAAGGAACGCCGAACTGGTCGGGGCAGCCGGGAGCGGCGGAGCC
>Ga0335082_10007371_pt1 | contig 11940 bp, 10 predicted proteins | sample Lox_Sample_41_FD_206718 | JGI IMG/M metagenome (GOLD analysis project Ga0335082, IMG submission 206718) | Soil microbial communities from Loxahatchee National Wildlife Refuge, Florida, United States - Lox_Sample_4.1 | ecosystem: Environmental > Terrestrial > Soil > Wetlands | place: USA...
CACTGATGGCTCATCTTTGAAAACGCCTTCAAACTGTTCAACAGGCACAGAAGGGTAAAGCAGTTCCGAGCAAAACAGCAAAACAGCAGTCGCGTCAGCATACAAATCGCCCCGAGATATCCAATCATGAACCTCCAGTTTTGTATGGCTGTTGGTTTTCTCAACGAAAGCCTCGGCCATCTTGTCAGTCTTGAATCCTCGCTTGGCCATTTCTGCGTCGACGAGCGGGTCAACGTAGCAACTTTCAATGCCACTACCCAGGGAACCAACGACATCCGCTAGACCTTCGTTAACGGCTTCGGAAGTGGTGATTGTATGTATCAGAAGTCCTCGTCCACATAGAAAAGCATGCCCAAGTTCATGAGCCAGGACTTCCTGTTTAGTCTCTGGGTCAAGGCTCTTTCGGATTTTGATTTGGACCGGATTTGTATTGCAGAAAGTTTGGCCGTTAGCCATTCCCAAGTCATCGGATTCGGTGATTGAAATCGACTTGTGAAGTTCTACTTCTGCGTCGTGTTGAAATTTTTCAAGACGCGAATCCGGCGTCTGAACAATTAGAAGAAGAGAAGTGGCAACTACTGGGAGAATAAACCCTTTCATAGGCCGGATGATACCAGTTTCGACCTATGGTCACGCCTTTTGGCTAGGCCATTTACTATCAATCCTCTCCAAAATAAACGAGCGCCCGTCAGCGTTCTAGCGAAGTGACAGACCATAGGGCCCCGCATCCAACCAATCGGGGGGTGAGGAGAATGCACCATGTGCGCCAGGAGAAACTGCCTTTTGTGGGGAGTTCGCATGAGTTTGTGGGAGCGGAACAGGGCGGCACCAATGTTTCCGTGTTCCTGTTCCACGGGAAACCGGGGGCGGGGCCGGGCCCGCATCGCCACCCCTATGACGAGATCCAATTCATCCGGGAAGGCCGCGGCGTTTGGACGGTCAACGGCAAGACGTTCGAGGGCGGCGCGGGAGACATTTTTGTAATCAAGGCGGGCGAGGTCCACAGCTTCAAGGCGGTGGGCGATTCGCCGCTGGTACAAGTGGACGTCCACCTCAGTCCGCGCTTCATCCAAGAGAACCTATAAGGTCGCCGGCAACACTTTGCCGAATCTGTAGTCCAGGCCTTCAGGCCTGAGGGGATTCGATTGTGTGGCGAGATTACAAATGAAAACGCGAAAGCCTCACCTCTGGTGAGCTACAGGTTAGCCCGGGGACTTTGATCGCGGATAGATGTGGACTTTGCCGTCGACGACAACAGCAATGTAAGTGCCGTGTTCCAGGAACTGCATCACTTTTGAGCCCTTGCGGGCCAGCACGGCCCAGCGGGATTTGGTGTTGGGATTTTGCTCCAGGGCGCGGATCTGGCGGCCTTCCACGCGGAAGTCAACCTGTTTGAGTCTTTGTTTTGCGGTGGTCCGCACGGGGAAAGTTTCGCCCGAAAAGGTGACACTGCGCGCATTCTCCACAAGGGCTTGCTGCCAGACCGCCAAAAGGGCAGTTTCCAGGAGCGATTCGTTCATTGTTGTTCTGCGATCACGCGAAATTTTCCCTGGTTAAGGATGCGTCTGAAGAGGCCAGTCATTTCTCCATCAGCGGAGCGGGCGTCCCATCAGACCACTGGCCAACCCAGACCATGAAGATGGTTGCCCGTTCTTCCGGATCATCCGCGGCTATAACCGGCGAACCTGGAAGATTAGCCCCCCAACTTTTCGACGCATCGCCCGCAACGAAGAACATCACGTGTGGATGCCAGCTCTTGCCTTCGTCGTTCAGGTACTGTTGCTTCGAGAGCATGTAACACATTGCTCCCGCCTCCAGCGCGGGCAGTTCCTTCTTGTCCAGCGCGGACGCGGTGGCGGCAAGAATCTCCGCTTTCGATTTCCCCGCCAGTGCCAGTTTGGTCTTCATCAGAAAAATGGGCGCAAAGCTCTTTGCCGCCGCCGGGTTGAAGCAAATGGGAGAGCGCACTTTGGGATTCCAGAAGTCCGGATGATCGGTGCTGGCACCCCAGGAGCGTTCCACCAAACAGAGAAAGCCATTCGTGCCTTTCACGGCGGTCTTATATCCTGTCCGCTCCAGCACCATCACATCGGCGTCGTCAGAAATCGATGACGGAGCGGCCGTGCGAGCCAGCGCGATTTCCGTCTTCTCGTCGGGAATCAAATACTGCTCGAGAGGAGCCATGGCGGGATACGGAGTCTTTTCCGCCTGCGCTCGCGCCTGGCCGGCGGCGCCGAACACGGCAGCCGGAGCGAGAAATGCTAAGGCAATGACCTTGACGTAATTCTTGCGCATGGGATTCTCCGGTACGCGCCCAGTTTGTGCCGGGCTTGGGAATGCCGGTTGAGACTAGGCCAGTTCTCCGAGGTTTACAAGTCCAGGATAATCTGGGGCAATTCGGGAGCAAAGGTTGCGTTGCTCATGCAGTTGTTTTTCTGAGTGAGAAATGCCGTGAAGAATCATGTCGGCGCGCCGACATGATTCTTGCCTTGCAACTTCTGACTTGCGGCTCGCGATTTTGCTAGAATGCGCCGGATGAGCAGGCGAACATGGCTACGGGGTGTATCTTGGGCGGTTTTAGTTCCGGGTGGAACGGCGGCAGTAATGGAGAGGGCGTTCTTACAGTGCGCGGGCAATGGTCCGAAGGCGGAGGGAAGGAACAAGGTGACGCGATGGCAGAACCGGCGAGGGTCTATGAATTGCGGATTTATCACGTGATGCCCGGAAAGCTGGAGAGCCTGATGGCGCGCTTCCGGGATTATACGGATAAACTTTTTGCGAAACACGGAATGCGGAGCGTCGCTTACTGGATGGCGCTGGACGAGCCCGTGGAAAGCAGCACCTTCTTTACATTCTGGAGCATCCGAGCCGCGAAGCAGCGGCCGCGAACTGGAAAGCCTTCCAGGCCGATCCGGAATGGCAGGCCGTGAAAGCCAAATCCGAAGAGAATGGCAGGTTGGTGGAGAAAATCGACTCGACCTATCTGCCCCCGACGGATTTCTCCAAAATGCTGGAATAGGGGCTGAAAACTCTAAGCATAGCAAGAGGGATCCGCCACTTTCCCATGTCCTAGACCGAAGATTCATCGCTTCTGGCAAAAACTAAGAACTAGCGATTTCCTATAGACCATGGGCGGCGCGGAATTCGCGGACGACGGCACGGACGTCGCGTTGGTCGGCGTCTACCTGTTTATTGAGGTTGCGCATGTCCGATTCCGAGATTTTCCCGGCGAGTTCTCGGAGGGCTTCGCGGAGTAGGGGGAAGCGCTGCAGGGCGGCGTCGCGGACGACAGGGACGGCGTCGTAAGGCGGGAAGTAGTGGCGGTCGTCCTGGAGGGGGATGAGGTCGAGCGCGTCAATGAGGCCGTCGGTGGAATTGCCGGCGACGACGTCCACCTTGCGTTCGACGAGCGCTCGATAGAGCAGGCCGAGGTCAAGGACGCTTGGCTCCTTGCCGAAGCGGAGGGCGTAACGCTGAGTCCAGCCCGTGTAGCCGTCCGGGCGTTCGAGAAATTCGTAGCCGACACCAGCGCGCCAGAGTGGCGCGACCGTGCCCAGGTCGGACATTTTAGATAGATGCAGGTCGCGAGCGTCGGCGCCGCGAATCACCATAGCAAAAGAATTGGCGAAGCCCAGCGGTCCGGTGACGACGAAGTGAAAGCGGCGTGCGTATTCCTCTCGTACGCGAGCGAGAACTGCGGTCGAGTCCCCTTGGGGCGCTTCGTCGAGGACCGCGGTGAGCGCGGTACCAGTGTATTCGACGTACAAGTCCACGTCTCCGGCGAGCATGGCCTTTTGCACTAGGAGCGTCCCGCCCAGGTTCGCTTTGCGCTCGACGGGAATGCCGGTGCGGGCTTCGATGTGTTGCGCGAGAAGCTCGGCCAGGACGATTTGTTCGGTGAAGAATTTCGAAGCGATAACTAGATGAGGTTTTTGCGAGGAGCGCGAGCAGGATTGGCAGAGGAGGCAGAGGGAGATGGTAGCGAGGAGCAGGGCGCGGCGGATCGCAGAACTTGTATCGCCAATGAAGTATGGAAAACTCAAATCAATTCCTCAGGGGCTAAAGCCCCGCACTGCGAATGCGTTAATATCGGAGCTAAAGCTCCGACCCCCGTTGTCCCTCTCTTGTCTCTAGTTGATTCTCCAGCGGCGTTCGAGGAATCCGAGCAAATAATCCGCAAGAAGTGCGAGAATCGCGGCGGGAATCGCGCCGGCAAGGATGACGGCGTTGCTGACCATGGCGACCCCGCGAAAGATAAAAGTGCCCAGGCCGCCGGCGCCGATGGCGGCCGCAATCGTGGCGATGCCGATGGTGATAACGGTGGCGGTGCGAATCCCGGCGAGGATGAAGCTTTTGGCGAGAGGAAGGCGCACGCGGAACATTACCTGGTTCTCGGTCATGCCCATGGCGACGGCCGCTTCGAGGATGGAGGGATCGATGCTGGTGAGACCGACGTAAGTGTTGCGGAGGATCGGCAGAATCGCGTACAGAACGAGAGCCACGATGGCGGTTTGCGCGCCGATGCCGCCGAGGATGGGGAGGGGAATCAGGAAGCCGAAGAGTGCGAGGCTGGGAATGGTCTGAAAAATGTTGGCAACGGCGAGGGCCAGCGCGCGCAGGCGAGGACGCGACACGATGAGGATACCCAGTGGCACGGAGACGGCGATGGCGATGAGCATCGAGACGCCGACGAGAAACAGGTGCTGCTGGATGGCCGCCAGGATCTCCTGGCGATGACTCGAGAAAAAGGTCCAGAGGCTCATGGGGTGTGGCCCACGCGCAGCTCGGAGGTGGCGATGAACTCGCGGACCGCGGGCTCGTCCAGCTTCACGAAATCGGCAGGCGAAGCGGAGGCCACGACGTGTCCGCCGTTTAGGAGAACAACGCGGGTGCCGAGGAGGAGCGCTTCGCGAAGATCGTGCGTGACCAGGACGATGGTTTTGCAGACGCGACGCGAGAGGTCGAGAAAGACCTGCTGAAGTTCGGAGCGGGTGATGGGATCGAGCGCGCCGAAGGGTTCGTCCATCAAGAGAATGCGCGGATCGGCGGCCAGGGCACGGGCTACGCCGACGCGCTGGCGTTGCCCGCCGGAGAGTTCACGCGGGTAGCGTTTGCCATATTCGTCAGCGTTGAGCCCCACGAGGGCCATGACATCGTAGAAGCGCAGGCGCGTGCGGTCACGGGGCCAGCCTTCGAGTTCGGGAACGAGGCAGACGTTTTCTTTCACCGTGAGGTGCGGGAACAAGCCGGTCTCCTGGATTACGTAGCCGATGCCGCGGCGGAGTTGAATCAGGTCCCACTCGCTGACGGATTTTCCGCCGACCAGGACGTCGCCGGAGCTGAAGCGAAGAATGCGGTTGATGAGTTTGAGGAGAGAGGTTTTGCCGCTGCCGCTGCGCCCGAGGACGGCGACGACTTCGCCTTCGGCAATGCGCAGGGAAATACCGCTGAGGATGGAGCGAGGGTCCTTCGCGGAGATCGAGTAGCCTGTGTCGCGGAACTCGATGGCGGGAGTGGTAATGGCAGCGGGCTCAGGCATGTGGGAAGGGGGCGTGTCCTTTGCCTTTCGTGAAATGGAGCTGGATTATGATGAGACCAGAATAGTAGCACCGAAGAAAAGGGTCTAGGCGGATAAGGACAGAGGACGGGATGGGGGATTTGTGTTGAGCCTGATGCGTGCTGTCCGGTCTGAAGTCCGGCCACTACAAGAAGGAAGCGTAAAGCCGCCCCTACACGTGCAATAGCTGTGCGGTTAAAGAACATGGCTGGCGCAGTGAACGCACGGGCGGAGAGTGCGGTGCTATTCTAAAGGGCGTTTGAAAAAGAGAGTTGTGCAGCTTGGAGAGAAGCAGGAAAAACCCTCCCGAGACTCCGCATTCCAGAGAAAGTGAAATCAGGAGAGAGCCCGAAAGGCTCCCAGAAAAACCATGAGCAAAGCTCTGCGTCCGATTCAGGACATCGTCAAGAAACTTGGACTCCCGGAAAAATACTTCGAGCAGGTTGGGCCGTATGGCGGCAAGGTGCGGCTGGATTTTCTGAAGGACGCGGCATTTCCGCGGCGAGGGAAGTTGATTATCGTGACGGCGACGACGCCAACAGCGAGCGGCGAAGGGAAGACGGTCACTTCGATTGGGCTGACGCAGGGGTTGGCGCGGATCGGGAAGAAAGTGATCATCACGTCGCGGGAGCCTTCGCTGGGTCCGGTGTTTGGGATGAAGGGCGGGGCGGCGGGCGGCGGAGGTTCGACGATTGAACCTGCGGCAAAGATCAATCTGCACTTTCACGGGGATTTTCATGCGATTGCGGCGGCGCACAATCTCTTGGCCGCATTGATTGACGCGCACCTGTTTCATGGGAATGACTTGAATTTGGATCCGGAGAGGATTTCCTGGCCACGGACGATGGACATGAACGACCGCGCGCTGCGCGACATCATCGTGAGCGCTGGAAGCAAGAAGCCCGGCGTGGAGCGGCGCACGGGCTTTGTAATCACCGCGGCTTCGGAAATCATGGCCATCATTGCGCTGGCCAAGGACCGCGAGGACCTGCGGTGCAGGTTGGACCACATCCTGGTGGGTATCACGCGGGATGGAAAGCCGGTTTACGCGAAGGATTTGCACGCGACCGGTGCGATGATGGCGCTGCTGACGGAGGCGATTCAGCCGAACCTGGTGCAGACGATTGAAGGCGTGCCTGCATTCGTGCACGCGGGGCCATTTGGGAATATCGCGCACGGTACCAGCAGCGTGGTCTCGCAGGACATGGGGCTGCGTCTGACGGATTACGTGGTTAACGAATGCGGATTCGCCGCGGATTTGGGCGCGGAGAAGTACATTGACATCGTTTATCGAGCGACGGGGATCAGTCCGTCGGCGGCGGTGCTGGTGACGACGGTGCAGAGCCTGCGCAACCAGGGCGAAGGCGATCTGGAGAAGGGCATTCCGAACCTGGTGCAGCACCTGCACATTTTGCGGACGTTTGGATTGCCGACGATCGTGGCGATTAACCGCTTCCCGAAGGACACGGATGCGGACCTGGAACGCCTGGAGCGCGCCTGCCGTGAGAATGGAGCGACGAGCGCGCGGCATACGGCCTTTGTGAATGGCGGAGCGGGCGCCGAGGAACTGGCGCGGCGAGTGGTGGAGGCCGTCGAGAAAAATCCGGGCGCGGGCGCGAAGCATGTTTATGAGGCGGAGGAGAGCCTGGAAACCAAGATTCAAAAAGTGGCGCGCGAGATTTACGGAGCAAGCGGCGTGGTGCTGAGCGACAAGGCGAAAGCGAAGCTGCAAGACTTTGCGAATTGGGGCTTTGGGAAGCTGCCGGTTTGCATTGCCAAGACGCAGTATTCGTTTACAGATGATCCGAAGCGGATGGGTGCGCCGAAAGGGTGGGAGTTGAAGGTGACGGACGCGTCGCTTTCGGCGGGAGCGGGATTTGTGGTGGTGATTTCGGGAAACATGATGCTGATGCCGGGGTTGCCAAAGGTATCGCGGGCAGCGGAAGTGGACGTGGATGCAACAGGGGAGATTGTCGGCATTTAAAGCCTCGCATCCATTTTATTGCTACATCATTGAAACGGGAGAAGGGCATGGCGGCGTCTAAAGGGTAGGTCCGCTCCCTCTGGAAGTGTGTAAATTGGCCGGGTCTCGCTCTCCTTTGCATCCGGGAACTTGAGGAGCGATTAATGGGAAAGCCATTTGTGGACAGTAAAGGTGTATGGGTGTCGAGGCTGGTGCGCTCCGCGTTTGCGCTTGCGCTCGTGCTGTCAATCTTTGAATGGGCTGCCGCGCAGACAGCGCCCGCAAGGACTCCTCCGGTTGTCGGGACAATCAAAAGCATTGACGGATCAACGATGACAGTCACGACGGATGCAGGAGCCGAACGCAAAGTGACCGTGACCGAGACGACGAAATTGCTGCGCGTAGCTCCGGGCTCGAAGGATTTGTCACAGGCCGTGGAGATACCGGTGACGGAATTTCAACCGGGGGACCGGGTGCTCGTGTCGGTTCGCTGTGCGGGGGATTCCTCTCCTTGTGAGGCACTCCGCGTGATCGCGATGAAAAAGCGTGAAATCGCGGACAAACAGGCGCAGGAACACGAAGCGTGGAGGCGGGGCATCGGGGGCCTGGTGAAGAGCGTGGATGCGGCGCAGGGAACGGTCACGATTAGCATTGTGACGGCGGCGGGCAAGAAAGACGTCACCGTGCAAATACCGAAGGGCGCGATTGTCCGGCGGTACGCACCGGGATCTGCGAAAATCGACGAAGCCAAGCCAAGCACCCTAGTGGAAATTCAGCCGGACGACCAATTGCAGGCCCGCGGCGTGCGCGGAGCCGACGGGACGACGTTCACGGCGGATGAGATTGTAAGCGGAGCATTTCGGAACATTAGCGGAACGATTACCGCAGTGGATACGAGCGCGGGAACAATTTCCGTAGTGGATCTGGCAACGAAGAAGTCCGAGTCGGTCAAAGTGACTACCGATACTGAGATTAAGAAATTGCCGGCAGACATGGCGCAAAGCATTGTCATGCGTCTAAAGGGAGGCGCGGGTGGGCCGCAGGGGTCAGGCGCGGGGGCGGGCGGCGGTGCGGCTTCGAGCGGAGGGCCCGCGGGCACAGGCGGGAAGAGCGGGGCGGGAGGTTCCGGCAGGAGCGGCGGTGATTTTCAGCAAGCGCTGAATCGTCTGCCGGCGTCGTCCTTGGCGGAGTTTAAGAAAGGCGAAGCGGTGTGGATTGTGGCGACGGGTTCGGTGATAGACACGCAGGTAACGGCGATAAGAGTTTTGGGCGGGGTCGAACCCTTGCTTGAGGGCACCACGAGGGAGCAGGCGGCGAGCATTTTGTCGCCCTGGAGCCTGAGCAACGGCGGCGGAGACGCGGCGGCACAGTAGCGCGGCGAAGCAAACACTCAGCAAGGGCGGAAATTTCCGGTGCTAACAAAAACGATGGGCAAGAGGATGGGGGGACGCGGCATTACTGTCCTGTTGCTGCTGATGTTGCTGGCCGCGCCAAATTGGGCGCAGGGACAGACGGGAACGATTCGCGGGCAGGTGACCGATCCATCGGCAGCCGCGGTGGTCGGGGCGACGGTGCTTTTGACGACGCCGTCGGGCGGTTCGATGGATACCACCACGAACAAGGATGGCATTTACGAATTCAAGGGTTTGGCAGCGGGGACGTACGAGATCAAAGCGGTGGCCGCGGGATTTGCACTGCTCGACAAGCCGGGCGTGGCGCTGGGGGCGGGACAAACGCTGCGTGTGGATCTTGCGTTGGCGCTCGAGGTGCAGCAGGAAAAAGTGGTGGTGAATTCCTCGACAACGCAGGTGGACACCAGCCCGGAGAACAACGCCAACAGCATTACGCTTTCGGGGAAGGACCTGGAGGCGCTTTCCGACGATCCGGATGAATTGCAGTCGGAATTGCAGGCGCTGGCGGGACCTTCCGCGGGGCCGAATGGCGGACAGATTTATATTGACGGATTTACAGCGGGGCAATTGCCACCGAAGGCTTCGATTCGCGAAATCCGCATCAACCAGAACCCCTTTTCGTCGGAATACGACAAGCTAGGGTACGGCCGGGTGGAAATTTTCACGAAGCCGGGCACGGACAAATTCCACGGACAATTCGAAGTCCAGGGGAACGCCTCGGCATTCAATGCGCGGAACCCGTATGAGAATCTGCCGGACGGCGAGTCGCCGCCGGACTACAACACGGAATATTACCGGGGGAATATCGGCGGGCCGATTAATAAGAAGGCTTCCTTCTTCTTTGACTTTGATCGCAGGAACATCGGGGCATTGAACGTGGTGAACGCCACGGTAGTATGCGGCGATTCGATTCTGAATATTCCGTGCCCGACAGGGACGGCCCCTTTCAGCCAACTCCCGGGTTATAGCCAGGCGATTACCAATCCGCAGACTCGAACGAACTTGAGCCCACGCGTGGATTACCAGTTGACGCCGAACAATACGCTGACCGTGAGGTATCAGTATTGGCGCGATTCGGAGACCAACGGCAACGTCGGACAATTTAATTTGCCAGAGTTGGGAGCGAACACACTGGAGGTGGAGCACACGCTGCAGGCCACCGACACGCAGGTGATTGGCGCGCACGTGATCAACGAATCGCGTTTCCAGTTTATCCACTCGGATAATGAGAACACGCCGGTGAGCACGCTCTATTCGCTGAACGTCGGCGGCGCGTTTAATGGCAACGGCAGCGGCGAGCTTGGATCTTCGGAGATCCAGAAGCGCTACGAATATCAGAACACGACCTTCTGGAACGTGGGGAAGCACGCGTTTAAATTCGGGGGCAGGCTGCGCGCCACCGACGACCACGATCAGACCAGCGGGAATTTCACGGGGACTTTTTCCTTCGGGTCGCGGCAAGCCCCTGTTGCGGGTTGTCCTAACCCGCTTGTGAATGGTGAATGCGTCCTCACGGGGATTCAGGCCTATCAGTTGACCGTCGAGCAGCTGGCCGCCGGCACGCCACTTTCAACGATCATCGGAATGGGCGGCGGAGCGAGTTACTACACGCAAACGTTTCCAAGCGCGGGCGGCCAGACGGTGGTTCCGGTGACGACGACGCTGGTGGACGCGGGGCTTTTTGTGCAGGACGACTGGAAAATCCGTCCGAATGTGACGCTCAGCTATGGCTTGCGGTTTGAGACGCAGAACAACTTCAGCGACCACTCGGATTTTGCGCCTCGCCTGGGATTTGCCTGGGGCATCGGCGGAAACGCAAAGAATCCGCCGAAGACGGTGTTGCGCGCAGGATTTGGATTGTTCTACGACCGGTATACTTACGATTTGGTGGAGAAACAGCAACTGTTCGACAAGTTGAACCCGATTCAGGAGCAGTTGCAGATCCCGAACCCGCCGTTTTTTCCGAACATCCCTTCTGGCTTGGCGCCGGAAGCGGCGCAGACTTCCTTCTATGAATTCAATTCGCATTTGAAGGCGCCCTATACGATGCAGACCGGAGTAACGCTGGAACGGCAGCTGACGAAGTTCGCGAATATTGCGGTGACCTATTTGAATTCACGCGGCGTACACCAGTTTTTTACGGACAATCTGAACGCGGCGGACCCGACGTCGGGGACCCGGTCGGATACAACCCACGGCAGCGTTTTTCAGTATGAGTCGGGAGCGGATTTCGAGCAGAACCAGTTGATTGTAAACGGCAGAATTCAGATGGGATCGAAGTTATCGCTGTTCGGCTACTACACCTATGGGCACGCAAACAGCGATACATCGGATGCGAATGGCGTCGCGTCGGTGCCGAAAATGGTGTGGCTGGATTACGGGCGGGCGAGCTTTGATGTTCGCAATCGAGTGTTTATCGGGGGCACGTGGGGATTGCCACGGGGATTTCGCTTGAGCCCGTTTGTGGTCGCCAGTTCAGGGATACCATTCAACGTCACCACGGGCACGGATCCATATCAGAGCAATGCGTATAACGTGAGGCCTGAGTTTGTATCCTGCTCCGCGGTGAGCGCGACGGTGACGAAGTATGGCTGCTTTAATGCAAGCCCGAGTTTTGTGACCGGCGAGTATGCGCCGATTCCGACCTACTACGCCGAGGGGCCGGGGCGGTTCACGTTCAATCTGAGAGTGAGCAAGACGTTTGGTTTTGGGCCGGTGAACGAGAGCGCCGGCGGCGGTGTCGGCGGGCCGATGGGTGGCGGAACCTTCGGACGAGGTCCCGGCGGACCGCGGGGCGGACGCAGGATGGATGCGGGCGCCACGAACCATCGCTACGCACTGACGTTCAGCGTGATCGGCCGGAATATTTTCAACAATGTGAATCCGGGGACGCCCGTGGGGAATCTGGGGTCGCCAATTTTCGGCGAATCGAATTCGTTGGCTCTGGGACCGTACAGCGGCTCGAGTTATAACCGGCGAATCGATTTGCAGGTAAGCTTCAGTTTTTA
>Ga0335082_10007372_pt1 | contig 11939 bp, 6 predicted proteins | sample Lox_Sample_41_FD_206718 | JGI IMG/M metagenome (GOLD analysis project Ga0335082, IMG submission 206718) | Soil microbial communities from Loxahatchee National Wildlife Refuge, Florida, United States - Lox_Sample_4.1 | ecosystem: Environmental > Terrestrial > Soil > Wetlands | place: USA: Florida...
GTGCAAGGAGAAGACCACGGCTCGACGCGCACCCTCGTGCGCGTTTCGCGGCGAGTGTGGCGCCGGCGCGGGCCACTCGGACGTGCGGTCGCAGGTGAGTTGGGGGAAATGCCGTCGCGATGCGCGAAATCGCGCACTCGTACCAGCCCGTGGCGATAGGCCCGCTCAGCGGTTCCCCGCAGCGGGCGTCCCTTCCCCGGCGCCGGGCGCCGCATCGCCTGCGGGCTCGCGGCGCCACATGCGAATGGTCGCCAGGAAGAACGCGAGCGCGAGCGGGCCGACCAGGAACCCGATCGGCCCGACGGTCGCGAGGCCGCCGAGCAGCGCGAGGAACACGAGCGACACGTGCACCGCGAGCCCCCGCCGCTTCTGGGCGGGCGAGCTGGCGCCGCTATCGACCCGCCGCCGTCTCCTCGGCCAGCCGGCGATCCGCGGTCGCGACGTGCCCCGCGATCTGCTCGCGCAGCTCCAGCGCCGCGGTGAGCGCCGAGTCCGTCTGCTCGTCCTGGAGGAGCGAGACGATCTCGCGCATCCGGCCGCGCAGGGCCTCGTGCTCGCCCGAATGCGTGGCGCCCTCGCGGAAGCCGATCGCCTCCATGAGCAGCTCCTCGCTCCCGAAATGGACCTCGCTGTAGGTGGCGAGCTGGTCGGCGAGCCGGCGAGCCATCCAGGGCCGCCCCTGCTCGATGGCGTCCGCGATCGCGCACACCAGCGCGATCTGCAGGTGGTGCTCGTGGTCCATCGCCTCGTGGCCGAGGTCGAGGCGCTCGCTCCAGACGTGGCTCTCCACCATGGCGTCTCCTGCGCCCGAGGGCACTCCCGGGGGGTGCCTGGTTCATCCGTCCCGGCAGAAGTCGCCGCAACCCCCTCGCGGGGTGCGGAGGGCCGGCCGCCGGCGGCGCGCTCAGCCGGAACCCGGCGCCCGCCGTGGCAGCGCGACGGTGAACCGGGTCCCCTCCGCGCCCGACGCGACCGTGACCTCGCCTCCGTGGGCGCGCACGATCTCCCGCACGATGAAGAGGCCCAGACCGATCCCGTCCTCGCCCGGATCGCGGTCGGCTCCCCGGCGGAACGGCTCGAAGAGGGTGGGCAGGACCGACGGCCCGATGGGCGCACCGTCGTTCCACACCTCGAGCTCGGCGCGGGCGCCGTCGCCCCGCACCGAGACGCGGACGCGCGCGCTCGGGCCGGCGTGGCGGAGGGCGTTGCCGACCAGGTTCGAGGCGACCTGGCCGAGGCGCTCGGGATCGAAGACCCCGTCCAGCGGGCCGCTCGCCTCGAGGGCGACCTCGCGGTCGGGGTGAATCTCCCGGAACTCGACCAGCACGCGCCGGACGACCTCCCCCAGGTTGGCGGCCACCGGGCGCATCACCAGGCCGAGCCCCTGGCGCGCCCGGCTGAAGTCGAGGAGGTCCCGGATGATCCCCGCCATGCGCTGCGCGCTCCGCGACAGCCTGGCCAGCGTCGCCGCCTGGCGTTCGTCGAGCCCGCCGCGATCGAACATCACCTTCGCGCCGATGGTGATGGACGAGAGCGGCGTCCGGAGGTCGTGGCCCACGATGGCGAGCAGCCGCTCCTGAAGGCCGCCGACCCGCTCCGCCTCGGCGCGGGCGGCGCGCTCGGCGTCGTGCAGGCGCGCGCGCTCCAGCGCCTGCGCGCAGGTGCGAGCCAGCGAGAGCAGCGTGGCACGCTCCTCGATGTCGAAGCCGCGGGGCGCTCCGAAGGCGACGGCGAGGACGCCCAGGCACCCGCCCTCGACGAGGAGCGGCAGCGCCGCCAGCGCCCCCGGCGCGCCGCGCCGCGCGGGCGCCAGCTCCGGGTAACGCGCCTCCGCAGCCTCCATCGACTCGAGGAAGACGGGCTCGCGCCGCCGGTGCGCGTCGGTCACCGGCGAGGCCGCCTCGGTGCCCACCGCGGCCGCGCCGCCGGGGAAGCGGCCGGCCGCAGGGCAGGCGAGGCCGCCGCCGTCGCGCGCGAGCGCGAGCGTCGCGGCGACGGCGCCGAAGGCGTCGAGCGCGGCGGAGGAGACGACGTCCACCACCTCCTCGGCGGTGGAGGCCGCCGCGAGCGCCGCGACCAGCTCCGTCATGAGGGAGAGCCGGGTGCGCGCGCGCCGCTCGGCCTCCAGGAGCCGCGCCCGCTCCAGCGCCTGGGCGCACTGGTCCACCAGCGCAGCGACGAAGCGCTGCTCCTCTCCGTCGAGGGCGCGGGGGCGCCTCCAGGTCATCGACACCACGCCGGTGGGGCGGCCGTCCACGACCATCGGGATCGCCGCGCAGGCCTCCTCGCCGGAAGCGCGGCGCGCATCCGCGGCCTGCGGGCCGAGGGCGTCGATCTCCGCCGGCGCCGCGGCCCACACCGGCCGGAGCGTCCGGAAGGCGATCGCCGCGGGGAGCCCGCCGCCCGCCGCGACCGCCGCGTGACCCGCCTCGGCCGGTCGCGCGGCGTGCGCGACCGCGAGCGTCCCTGCCGCGGACGGAACGAGCACCGCCGCGCCGCCGGCGCCGACCGCGGGGAGCCCCTCGTCGAACAGCACGCGGGCGACGTCGGCCGGCGTGAGCGCCGCCGAGAACGCGCCGGTGACGCGCTGCAGCCTGGCCAGCCGGTCCGCGCTGCGCCGCTCGGCGTCGCCGGCCCGCAACCGGGTGACGCCGGCCGCGACCGCGGCGGCCACCGAGCGGGCGAACTCGACGTCGCCCGGCTGGAGCCGATCGCGTCGCTGGGGGTAGTCGACGAAGAGGACACCGACCAGCCGGCCGCCCGTGACCATGGGGACGACGAGGGCCGCCTCGATGCCCAGGTGATCCATCCAGGCCCGCTCGTCGTCGCGGCTGTCCTCGACCGCGAGGAGGCGCGGATCGCCCACCTCGATCGCCGCGGTGACGCCGGGCGCCGCCGCCAGCGCCATCAGCCGCCCCACCCGGCCGCGCGGGCGCGCCTCCGCGGCGCCTCGCACCGCCGCGCCGCCGGGCTCGGCCAGGAACACCGCCCCGTCGGCGCCGCCCAGCAGCGGGACCGCGCGCGCCAGCGCCGCCCGCAGGACCGCGTCCAGGTCCAGGCCGCGCGACAGGGCGGCGCCGACCGCGGCGAGCGCCTCGGCGTGGGCCCGGGCGCGCTCGCTCTCGGCGTGGAGCCGGGCGCGTTCCAGCGCCTGCGCGCACTGCTCCGCGAGCGCCACGATGAAGGCGCGCTCGCGCCCCTCGAGGGCGCGCGGGCGGTGGAAGGCCAGGCCCAGCGCGCCCAGGGCCCTGCGGCCGCGGGCCTCGAGGGGCAGCGACACCCAGACCTGATCGCCGCAGGCGCGGCGCATGCCGGCGAGGCCCGGGTAGGCTTCGTCGATGGCGGCCGGACTCTCCAGCCAGACCGGCCGCCCCGTCTTCACCGCGTCGGCGGCGGGCGTCGCGAGCTCCAGCGGGACCCGGCGGAAGCGCTGCGCCTCGGGGTCGGGAGTCCCGTGGCTGAAGAGCAGCTCCAGCTCCGTCCCGTCCTCGCTCACCCCGAAGAGCTGGGCGGCGTCGGCGCCCACCAGCGCCAGGCCCTGGTCGAACACCACCCGCGCGACGTCGCGCTGGGAGACGGCCCCGGAGAACGCGGCGGTGGCGCTCTGCAGCCGCGCCACGCCCTCGGCGAGCGCTCGCGCCTCCTCGTGGAGGCGGGCGCGCTCCAGGGCCTGGGCCACCTGCGCGGCCAGGTCGCGCCGGAGCGCCCGCGCCGCCTCGCCCGGCGGCCGGTCGTAGCCGAGGGCCAGCACCCCCACGGCGCGATCGCCCGCGAGGAGCGGCACGACCTCGCCCGCCTGCAGGCCGGCGAGGTCGAGGACGTCGAGCCCCTGCGGGAGCCGCGCCCGCGCCTCCCCGGCATCGCCCCACTCGACCGGCTCGCGCGTCCGGAAGACGCGCGCGAGCGGCCGCTCGGACGCGACCGGAACGTGGATCACGCCTGCTCCGCCGGCCGGGCCGGCGACGGCCTCGGCGCGGAGCGTCGCCGGGTCCTCGGGCCAGGCCAGGGCGCAGGCGCTCGCGCCACACGCGGCGACACCCGCCTCGCGCAGGGCGGCGACGACGGCGTCTGGCGTCGTGGACGCGGCGAGGGAGCCCGTGATGCGCTGGAGGCGGGAGAGGCGATCCGCCACCGCCTCCAGCAGTGCCGCGCGCCCGTCGGCCTCCTCGCGCGCGGCGAGCTCGTGCGTCACGTCGATCGCGACGAGGAGGGTACCCACGCCGTCGGGGAGAGGCACGGCGCAGACGCGACCCTCCCACCAGACCGGCGCATCGCCGGGGCGGAATGCGTCCATCCGCCGCGGGATCACCACCACCTCGCCGGCGCGGGCGCGCCCCGCCAGGCCGCGGGCCAGCTCGGCGTGCTGCGGGAAGAGCTCCGCCAGCTCGGCGCCGACGGCCAGGCGCGCGTCGAGGCGCGTGGCGCGGAGCCACTCCGGGCTCGCCCGCCGCAGGCGAAGGTCGGGTCCCAGCAGGCACAGCGCCAGTCCGGCCCTCTCGAAGAGGACGTCGAGGAGCGCCTTCGACGCGGGCGCGTCGAGCGCCGAGCCGGCGGAGGCGGGGATCGCCACGGGGAGCCCGGACTGACGATACAAGTCCGGCGAGCGCACCCTCGAGCCCAATGGGGTGCAGCGGATCCGCGCGGCCGGACGCCCCGGAGCGTGGCCGCCCCGCGTGACCGATTGAGCGCCAGCCCGCGCTCGGGGACGCTGTTGCCCCGGCGCCGCCTCGCGTGGGCGGCGCAAGAGGGAGGACGCACCATGACGCACGTGGCCAGGTCTGGCAGGGCGTTCGCGATGAAGGACGTGCTGCGAAACCCCGTGGGGACCCTTCGCGCCGAGGTCGATCTCGTCGGCCAGCGGGCGCGCGACGGCCTGCGCTCGGCGCTCGAGTCCGGGAGCGCGACGCTGCGCCACCTCGATCGGGCCCTCGCCTCCGTCTCCGAGCTGGACTGGACGGTGGGCGGCCTGCGGCGCCGCGTGGTCGCGTTCCGGAAGGACGGACTCTTCCGGCTGCAGACCCTGCGGACGCGGACGCTGGAGCGCCTCGACGCGCTCCCGGGCGAGGCGATCACCGCCCTCGCCGCCGCGGGCCGGACGCGCGTGCAGGAGCTGGAGCGCGGCATGGGCCGCGCTGCCAAGCGGCTCGCGCCGCCGGCGTCCGTCCCGCGCACGGCGCCGGAGCGGGCGGCCTGAAGGCGCACCGCCGCGAAGCCGCCGGCCGCCGGACCGCCGGCCTCGGACGGCCCCGAGGGACGCCGGCCGAGCGCTGCCCGGGGCGCAGGCCGGGCCCTCGGCCGGGGGCCCGCTGCTTCGATTTTCGCTCCGCCGCGGGGATGACTCCACCCGCTCCATATGGTTTTCTCTGCTCCACCCTGCGCATCGCGGGCGGGGCGAGGAGCGGCGATGTTTCAGGTCAAGCGGGAATCCCCCTACCCCAGGCTCGCGGCGGACTGGACGGACGCCGCCGCGCCCGTGGCCGCGGACCTCCTCGACTCCACCCGCGACGCGCTCGGCTCGGTGGCGCCCGGCGAGCTGGAGGAGGTCGGCCCCCTCGTCGAGATCCTGCTGGGCCACCTCTCCGGCCCGCTGCAGGCGCCCGCCCGCCGCGCCCTGATCGCGCTCCTCGACGGCGTGCGGCGCCGCCTCTTCACGTCGTCGCTCGTCCCCGACCGCGTCGACCCCTGGCTGCGGCTGGTCCTCACGGTCGTGCGGCGGGCCGACTACGGCTTCGGCGACCTGCTCCGGTCGCGCGAGGAGACCGACCCGCGGACGGTGGCGCTGCGGGTGCTCGGCTCCGACGCCGCGGAGCTGACCGTGGCGGAGCTGGCGCGCCGCACGCGGGCCGTCGCCCGCGGGCTGCTCGCGCTCGTCGAGGACGACCCCGAGGCGAAGGTCGCCATCCTCTCGGAGAACGGCCTCGAGGCGGCGCTCTGCGACCTCGCCTGCCTCTCCAACGGCATCGTGGACTTCCCCCTCCCGGCCAACGCCACCGCGGAGCAGGTGGTCTACATGCTCCGGCACTCCGGCGCGCGCGTGCTGCTCGCCTCGGACGAGGAGCAGGTGGCGAAGGTGCTCCCCTCGCTCCCGTCCCTCCCCGAGCTGAAGGACGTGGTGGTCTTCTCGCGGACCGCCGCCGACCGGAACGGCCTCCTCTCCCTCGATCAGATGGTCGGGCAGGGCGCCGACTTCGACGACGCGGCGCGCGCGGCCCGGGCGGCGCGGGTGAAGGCCGGCGACGTCGCGACGGTGATGTACACCTCGGGCACCACCGGACGCCCCAAGGGCATCGTCTTCACCCACGAGAACATCGTCTCGAAGCGCTTCAGCCGCGGGTTCGCGCTGCCCGAGATCGGCGAGGGCGACGTCTTCCTCTGCTACCTGCCGCTCTACCACACCTTCGGGCGCTGGCTGGAGCTGACCGGCTCGCTGTTCTGGGGGGCCACCTACGTCTTCGCGCGCTCCACGGCCCAGGCCGCGCTGCTGGAGGATTTCCGCGCGGTGAAGCCGACCGTCTTCATCTCGGTCCCCAAGAAGTGGCTGGAGATCCACGACGCGGCGGTCTGGGAGGCGGCCAGCGACGATCCGGACGACACCGCCGCCCACCTCCGCGCCATCGTGGGGGGGCGCCTCCGCTACGGCCTCTCCGCGGCCGGCTACTTCCACCGCGCCGGGGTGGAGCTGTGCTCCGGCTACGGCATGACCGAGGCGACCGGCGGCATCACCATGACGCCCCCGGAGGCGTACGTCGACGGCTCCATCGGGCTGCCGCTCCCCGGGATCGAGTGCCGGCGCGCCGAGGACGGCGAGCTGCTCATCCGCGGCCCCTACGTCTCGCCCGGCTACTACCGCCCCGGCGCCGGGGAGGAGGGCGCGCACCGCGACGGCTGGTTCGCCACCGGCGACCTCGTGGCCATCGACCCGGGCGGCCACTTCCACATCACCGGCCGCAAGAAGGAGATCTACAAGAACCGCCAGGGCCAGACCATCGCCCCGCAGCGCGTGGAGAACCTGTTCCGGGACTTCGACGCGGTGTCGCAGGCGTTCCTGGTCGGGGATCACCGGGAGTACAACACCCTGCTGGTCTGGCCGCACCAGGACGCGCCGGGGGTGAAGGGCAAGTCGCCCGGCGAGCTGCGGGAGCTGATCTCGTCCCTGGTGGCGAGCGCGAACCGGTTCCTGGCCCCCTTCGAGCGGGTGGTCGCGTTCCAGATCCTGCCGCGCGCGCTCGACGCGGAGCACGGGGAGCTGACCCACAAGCTCACCTTCAAGCGCGAGGTGGTGGAGAAGAGCTGGAAGGACCTGATCGAGAAGATGTACGAGCAGAAGCACCTGGCGCTGCCGCTCGACGGCATGTTCCTGCGCATCCCGAACTGGGTGCTCCGGGAGATCGGCGTCCTCCAGCACGAGGTGCGCCTCGAGGCCGGCCTCCTCCACGCCGCCGACCGGTCGCTGGCGGTCGGGCCGGATCCGGCCACGCCCGGCGCGATGCGCGTCGGCGACCTCGCCTACGCGACCGAGGGGACCGTGATCGACCTGGGCGCGCTGCTGGCGCGCCCGGCGCTGTGGCTCGGGAACGAGGCGCTGCGGCGCTTCCTGGGCGAGGAGGCCTTCGCCTCGCTGGTGGCGCGCCGGCGCAAGGGCGGCGGCGACCTCCGGCTCGACGCCCGGCTCTGGCCCCCGCCGCCCGGCGGACGTCTCAGGTCGATGCTCGACCTGGTGGACAAGGGGGAGGTCACCTTCCACTCCATCCACGTGGCCGGGGAGCTGCTGCGCGCCGAGCGCCCCGAGGCGCGCCGCGCCATCAGCCACCTCCACATCGGGCTGGCCGCCGCGCAGAGCGAGCACGCCGCCCTCTGCCGCGCCCTGCTCCGCCGCGCCGCCGAGGCGCCCGACGAGGACGTGCGCCGCCGCGCCTTCCGCGTCCTGCTGCCCAACGAGGAGCCCTCCGAGACCCTGGCCACGCTGCGCCTCTTCCTCGACCGCATGGGGCCGCTGGCGCTGCGCGACGAGGACCTCGCCGACCTGGGGGAGCGCGGCCTCACCGACGCGCAGGTGCTGGTGCTGCTCGGGCACCTCGCCTCCGACCGCGCCAACGCCGCGCCGGGCGATCCGTCGGACCGGCGGCTGCTGGTGGGCGCCATGCGCCTCCTCACCGCCTGCGCCATCGCCCACCCGGTCTACTTCGCGCGCGTGCGCGTCCCGCTGGCGCGGCTCACGCTCCACGACGACGCCGAGATCGCCGCCCGCGCGGGCGAGGAGCTGGACCGGCTGCGGCGGGGGTTCTCCAACTGGATCGGGCCCAACCTGCGGCTCGCCATCGACCCGCAGACCGAGGCCGAGTACGGCTGGAAGGACGTGCTGGCCTTCGAGGAGAGCATCCCCGAGGCGGCGCGGAGCCACCTGCTCCAGGCCATGGCCGACACCACCATCGTGCGCGCCTCGGTCTTCCTGCTCGGGCGCGGCGTGCTGCTCTCCCTCGCCGACATCCCGCCGGGCGGCGCGGGGGTGAGCCTCCTCGGGCGCCAGCACGGCAAGAGCGTCTACCGGATCTCCATCCACACCCGGGCCCGCGAGGTGTTCGACGTCGCCATCAACGTCGCCGAGGACATGAACTTCGCCGAGCTGCGCCAGGAGGTGAACTGGCTGCTCGCCGCCGGGGCGACGCCGCCGCTGGTCGAGCAGTTCGGCGGCTACTTCGCGGAGTGGGGCATCTTCACCGAGGAGTTCATCCCCGGGGAGACGGTGGAGCGCCAGGTGGCCCGCTTCGTCCGCCAGGGCGACGCGGCGCGGCTCAAGCTCCTCTGGCCCTTCCTGGTGTGGACCGCGCTCGAGCAGCACGTGCGCTTCTGGGACCGGACCGGCCGCCGGCTGGCGCTGCGCGACCCCTCGCCCTCGGCCTTCATCGTCCCGTCCCACGACTACCAGACGGGCGCCCGGCTCGTGTCCATCTCGGACCGGAGCCCCTGCGCCTCGTTCGACGAGCTGCTCGACCGGTTCCAGGGCGCCTTCCTCGACAAGATCGTCGGGGCCCGCCCGGACCTGGCCGGCGACGTGGACGACTTCCTGCTCCTCTCGTCGGCCGTCGAGGCGCTCGGCCTCGAGCGCGGCAAGGCGCTCCTCGAGGACGCGGCGCAGGGCTCCCGGCGCGCCATCGCCATCGAGACCTACCTCGAGCGCCTGCGCGAGGGCGGGCTCACCCCGCAGCGCGTCCACTTCGCCGCCCGCCGCTTCCGCCGCTGGCTGGAGGTGAACCCGGCCGCCACCTTCGAGGCGCAGGGCAAGATGCTGGGCGAGCTGTGGGGCACCTACCGGCTCTCCTCGCTGGAGCCGGACTGGCCGGACACCCGGGTGCGCTTCTTCCGGCAGACGGTGTTCGCGGTGGCCCGGGCCGAGCTGGCGGCGGCGCTGGACCGGGTGATGGCCCGCGCGCGCAGCCTCCCGCCGGGAGGCCTCGACCTGCAGGAGCACGTGGCCGGGATCCGCGCCGCGGTGAAGCCGACCGCGGAGGAGGACTACTTCCTGGCGCGGATGACGTACCGGTACCTCGCCCCCACCGACGACGTGGCCCTCATCTCCATGCCCGCCGGCGGGCACTACGTGACGGAGGTGGTGGTGGCGCTCTCCGACGAGGAGGGGAACCGCTACTCGGTGCGCGGCCCCGTCTCGCCGCGCGAGGTGGCCCGGCTCCTCCACATGTTCCACGAGTCGAACCTGCAGGTGAACTTCACCAGCGAGCACGAGTTCCTGCTGGCGCTCGACGCGAAGGACACCGTCATCGGCGGCCTGTTCCACCGGTCGGTCTCGCCCGAGCGCGTGCACATGGAGAAGATCGTCGTCTCCCGCAAGCACCGCAGCAAGGGCGTGTCCGACGGCATCATGCGCGAGTTCGGGCGCCGCCTCCGGGCGCGCGGCGTGCGCGCCGTGGAGACCGGCTACTTCCAGCCCGAGTACCTGCGGCGGTTCGGCTTCCGCACCGACCCGTCCTCGGGCGGCCTGGTGCTGGACCTCCAGCCCGACGCCCTGCCCGCCTGAGCGAAGAAGCACATGGCCACCACCACCTGGAAGCTCATCGACACCACGCTGCGCGAGGGCGAGCAGTTCGCCCGGGCGAACTTCCGCACCGAGGACAAGCTCGAGATCGCCCGCGCCCTCGACACCTTCGGCGTCGAGTACATCGAGGTCACCTCGCCCGCCGCCTCTCCGCTGTCGCAGCGCGACGCGCGGGAGGTGGTGAAGCTCGGCCTGGGCGCGCGCATCATCACGCACAGCCGCTGCGTCCTCGACGACGTCCGCGCCGCCCTCGACACCGGCGTCCGGGGCATCGGCCTGCTCTTCGCGACCAGCCGCATCCTGCGCGAGTCCTCGCACGGCAAGTCCGTCCAGCAGATGATCGACGCGATGGGCCCGCCCATCGAGCTGGCGCTCCGGGCCGGGCTGGAGGTCCGCTTCTCGGCGGAGGACGCCTTCCGGAGCGAGGTCGCGGACCTGCTCGCCGTCTACCAGGCCGCGGAGCGGCTCGGGGCGCACCGGGTGGGCATCGCCGACACGGTGGGGATCGCGACGCCGCGCCAGGTGTACGCGCTGGTGCGCGAGGTGCGGCGCGCGGTCCGGTGCGACATCGGGTTCCACGGCCACAACGACACCGGCTGCGCGGTGGCCAACGCCTACGAGGCCATCGCCGCGGGCGCCACCCACGTGGACGTCTCGGTGCTCGGGATCGGCGAGCGCGTGGGGATCACCCCGCTGGGCGGCCTGGTGGCGCGGATGTTCGCCCTGGAGCCCCAGGCGGTGGCGGAGAAGTACCGGCTCGGGCAGCTCCGCGAGGTGGAGCGCCTGGTGGCGAGGGTCACCGGGGTCGAGATCCCCTTCAACAACTACGTCACCGGGGAGACCGCCTACTCGCACAAGGCCGGCATGCACCTCAAGGCGATGATGGCGAACCCGGGGTCCTACGAGATCATCCCCCCCGAGGCTTTCGGCCTGACGCGGCGCCTCATCCTCGGGTCGCGCCTGACCGGCCGTCACGCCATCGCCTACCGCGCCCGCGAGATGGGCATCACCTTCGGCGAATCCGAGCTCAAGGCCATCACCAGGCGCATCAAGGAGATGGCCGACGCCGGGCAGCTCTCCGAGGAGCAGATCGACCGGGTCCTGCGCGAGTGGGTGACGGCCTGAGCGTCCCTTCGGACATCCCGTCCGCCGGTGACGCTCGAAGATGCGAATGACGGTCGGCGGCCGTCCGCGCCATCCTCGACGCCGTGGACGCCAGGGGAGGAGCGCTCCGGCACCTGCCGGAGCCGGCCAACGACCCGCTCGCGGAGCCGGATCTCGATCTGGCGGGCGCGCGCGCCATCGTGGAGGCGGGCGGCTTCTGGACGGAGTACGAGCCGCTGGTCGACCTGCGCTCGATGAAGGTGACCGGCTACGAGGCGCTGGCGCGCTTCCGCACCGCCCAGGGACGGACCGTGGACACGGCCTCCATGTTCGGCGTCCTCCACGCCGACAAGGCGCTGCTGATCCGGACCGAGCTGGCGCTCAAGGAGCACCAGCTCTCGCACGCGCCGCGCGCCGAGCTGTTCGTGAACCTCGACCCGGACAGCTGGGACCGCGGGCTCGACGGCGTGCACAACCCGCTGCTCGCGCTGCTCTCCGGGCTGCGGCGGCGGGTGGTGGTCGAGGTCATCGAGAACATGGACGCCGCCGACGCCATCCTGGCGCGCGACCTGGTGGCGACGCTCAAGTCGCGCGGCCTGCCCATCGCCCTCGACGACGTCGGCGCCACCAACGGGCTCCTCTCCTTCGAGGCGCTCGACGAGGCCGAGGTCCTCAAGTTCGACCGGTCGCTGCTGCGGCGGCTCGGCGGCAGCGGCCGACGGCGCGCGCTCGTCGAGGCGCTCGTGTCGATGGCGCGCCGCACCGGCGTGCGGACGGTGCTCGA
>Ga0335082_10007373_pt1 | contig 11939 bp, 12 predicted proteins | sample Lox_Sample_41_FD_206718 | JGI IMG/M metagenome (GOLD analysis project Ga0335082, IMG submission 206718) | Soil microbial communities from Loxahatchee National Wildlife Refuge, Florida, United States - Lox_Sample_4.1 | ecosystem: Environmental > Terrestrial > Soil > Wetlands | place: USA...
GCCGCCACGACGAGGCCGCCGGCGATGCCAAGCACGTCGGCGAAGACCGTGAGCAGCGGCAGCATCAGCGTCGCCGCCGCGACGCGCGGGAGCACGAGTTTCTGCACCGGATCGGCGCCCATCACGCGGATCGCGTCGACCTGCTCGGTGACCTGCATCGAGCCGAGCTCGGCGGTGATGCCGGCCGCGACGCGCCCCGCGAACATGACCGCCGCGAGCGCCGGGCCGAGCTCGCGCAGGAGGGCGAGCGCGAGGACGCCGCCGACGTAGGGCTTGGCGCCGAAGCGGGTCAGCGCGAAGGCGGTCTGCAGCGAGAACACCATGCCGGTGAAGGTCGCCGTGACCGCGACGATCGGCGTCGAGCGCACCCCGATCGCGTCCATCTGGCGCAGCGTCTCGCGCAGCGGCGCGCGCCGCCGCCCGAGCGCGCGCAGCGTTCCGCCAACGAGGCGCGCGAAGTCGCCGAAGCGCTCGACCCCGTCGAGGACGGCACTTCCGAGGCGGCCCGTCCACTCCCCGTTCACTGCGCGGCGCTCGCCGTCTCGGGCCCGGCCCGAAAGCTCGCCCACCAGGCGTCGAAGGCGGGCTCGAGCGCAGACCAGTCGCCGGAGGCGACCAGGACGAAGTCCTCCACGCAGCGCGCGCCGGTGCGGGTCACCGCTTTCACCCGGACGCCAACCGCACTCTCGGATTCGCCCGGCGCGACGTCGAACACCTGGACCCACGCCGGCCGCCCGTCGATCGAGACCTCGCGCTGGTCGCGGAGCCCGCTCGCCGCGATGCCGATGCGCAGGTCGCGCGCCAGGACTTCGGGCGCGGCGAGGGCGACCCCGCAGCGGACCTGGAGGCTCATGCGCGCGCCCCGGGGACCACGCAGCGTCAGGTCTGCGCCCTTCACGTGGGCGACGCTCCACTCCGCGGGCGGCGCCGCGATGCTCCAGCCGCGTGTCGGGTCGCGAAACGCCCCTCCCTCGAGCACGGGGCCGCGCGCGCACGCGACGACCGCGAGGAGCGCCAACGCCGCGATCCCTCCGCGCGCCCCCTTCATCGCGCCCGAGGCTATCACGTTCCGCCCGCGGCTTGACGCGGGCCGCTGCCACCGTTTTCCTGGGGCCGTGTCTGCGGATCCGCGCGCGCTCGACGGCCGGCCCCGATCGGGGCTCGAAGGCATCCTCGTGTTGGGGAGCGGGTCGCCGCGCCGCCGCGAGCTGCTCGCGCGGGCGGGCGTTGCCTTCGAAGTCGCGCCGGCCGACATCGACGAGAGTCCGCGGTCCGGCGAGGTCGCAGAGGCGCTCGCGGTGCGGCTGGCCTGCGAGAAGGCCCTCGCCGTCGCGCGGCGCATCGGAGCGGGGCCGGCGCGCCTGGTGCTCGGCGCCGACACCATCGTGGTGCTCGGAACCGACGTGCTCGGCAAGCCGGTCGACCGTGCCGACGCCGAGCGACTGCTCGGGCGGCTGGTCGGGCGCGCGCATCGCGTGCTGACGGGCGTGGCCCTCGTGGCGAGCGATCGGCCCGGCGCGGCGAGCCGCCTGGTGGAGAGCCGCGTCGTCATGCGTCCCGCGAGCGACGACGAGATCCGCCGCTACGTCGCGACCGGCGAGCCCCTCGACAAGGCGGGCGCCTACGCGGCGCAGGGCGAGGGGCGCCGCTTCATCGAGCGCATCGAGGGCAGCGAGAGCAACGTGATCGGGCTCCCGCTCGAGGAAACGCTCGCACTGCTGCGCGAGGCGGGCCTGCACGCCGGCGCGGCGAACCTCGCGTGAGCGGGATCGAGCGCGAGCTCCGGGAGCGCCTCGCGGCACTGCGCGCGCGGATCGATGCGGCCGCGCGGCGCGCCGGCCGAGACCCGCACCGCGTCGACATCGTGGGCGCGGCCAAGCGCCAGCCGCTCGAGCGGATCGCCGCGGCGGTGCGTGCCGGGCTTCGCGACCTGGGTGAGAACTACGTTCAGGAAGCGATCGACAAGCGCGCGAAATTGAATGAGTTACTTGCTCCGGAGCTGGCCGCGGCGGTGCGCTGGCACGGGATCGGCCACCTCCAGACAAACAAGGCGCGCGCCGCGGTCGGCGCCTTTGATCTCCTCCACGCCCTCGACAGCCCGCGGCTCGCGGCCGCGCTCGAGCGGGAGGCCGCGCGCGCGGGCCACGACCTCTCCGTCCTGCTCCAGGTCAACCTCTCGCGCGAGCCGCAGAAGAGCGGCGCCGACCCGGACGCGCTACCCGAGCTGATCGAAGGCTTGCGTGGGTGCCCGCACCTGCGCCCGATCGGGCTCATGACGATGCCCGCCGCCGATCCGGATCCCGAAGCGGCGCGCCCGATCTTCCGGGAGCTGCGCGAGCTGGAGGCCCGGCTGCGCACGATGCCGGGCGGCGAGGCACTTCGCGAGCTCTCGATGGGCATGTCGGACGATTTCGAGGTGGCGGTCGAAGAGGGCGCAACCTGGGTGCGCATCGGAACCGCGCTCTTCGGCGCACGGGAGGCATGAAGCGATGGCGGGACTCGAGTCGCAGCGCATCGGGCTGCTCGGAGCGGGGGCGATGGGCGAGGCGCTGGCGGGGGGGCTCGCCGCGGCCGGCGTGCCGAAGGCCAGCCTGCGCGCGGCGGACCCCGACCCGGCGCAGCGCGAGCGCTTCCGCGCGGCGACGGGAGTCGAGGTCGGACCCGACAACGTCGCGCTCGTGCGCGCGAGCGACGTGGTGGTGATCGCGGTGAAGCCGGCCGTCGTGCCGCGCGTCCTCGCGGGCTTGCGCAAGGACGGCGACGACGCCCTCGCCGCGCCGCTCTGGATCTCCATCGCCGCGGGCGTCTCGCTCGCCCGCCTGGCTGGCGACCTGCCGCCCGGCGCGCGCATCGTCCGCGCCATGCCGAACACGCCGGCGCTGGTCGGCGCCGGCGCGACCGCCTTCGCCGCCAACCCTGCCGCAACCCCTGCCGACCGCGCGCTCGCGAAGGCGCTCTTCGAGAGCGTCGGGACCGCCTGGGAGGCGCCCGACGAGGCGCTGCTCGACGCGGTCACGGGGCTCTCGGGCAGCGGCCCCGCCTACGTCTTTGTCTTCCTCGAGGCGCTCGCGGACGCGGGGGTCCGCGCCGGTCTCCCGCGCGACGCCGCTCACCGCCTGGCCTGCCAGACCGTCTTGGGGGCTGCGAAGCTCGCGCTCGAGAGCGGCCTCCACCCAGGCCAGCTCAAGGACCGCGTGACCTCGCCGGGCGGCACCACCATCGCGGGCCTCGCTCGACTCGAGGCCAAGGGCTTCCGCGCCGCCGTCCACGAGGCGGTGGAGGCCGCGACCCGGCGCTCGAAGGAGCTCGCCGGCGGCTAGGAGGCCAAGTCGAGACTCGGCCGAGGCGCAGTCGCAAGCGCCCGCAGGGCGCGCGCAGCGAGGCGAAGCCGAGTGAAGTCAGCAGCTGGGAGTCCGCGGAGCCGAACGAAGGTCAGCAGCAAGGAAAGGTCACCAGCCGAGCCGTGGGCCTCGCGCGCTCAAGACTTCGCGGAGGTGGCCGATGCCTTGCGCATCCCCGCCGTCCCGGAGGGCGCATGCGACTCTCGCCGCTCGACATCCAGAACCACCGCTTCGCCCAGCGCCTGCGCGGCTACGATCCGGAGGAGGTCGAGGCGTTCAACCGCATGGTCGCCGACGACTTCGAGCACGCGATCCGCGAATCGGACCAGCTCCGCGACCGCGTCCGCGAGCTCGAGGCGCGCGTCCAGGAGCTCGCGGCCCGCGAGGAGACGCTGCGCACGACGCTCGTCACCGCCCAGCAGGTGAGCGAGGACCTGCGCCGCACGGCGGCCCACGAGGCCGAGGTGATCCTGGCCGAGGCGGAGGTCAAAGCAGAGAAGGTGCTCGACGCCGCGCACCGGCGCGTCGCCAAGCTGGCCGAGGACATCCGCGAGATGCGCCAGCTCCGGGTGCGGCTCGCCGCCTCGGTGCGCTCGGCGATCGAGACCCACCTGGCGCTGCTCGAGGGTCTCGCCGGCGAGCTGCCCGAGGATCCGGTGCTCGACGGCAAGGTCTCCTTCCTCGCCTCCTCGAAGGCCGTCAAGCGCCATGGCGAGGTGACGGCGCCCTCCGTCCGCCCGGCGGTGCCCGCAGCGCCGCGGAAGAACGAGGGCGGGGGCTCTTGACGCCCGCTCGAGCCCCGGTTGGCGGCCGAAGCGGCGATTCGATAGACCCCGCGCGGCCCAGGAGGTTCGAGGGAGCATGCCGATCTACGAGTACCAGTGCGAGAAGTGCGGTCACGAGTTCGAGCGCGAGCAGCGGATCACGGACGAGCCCGTCAAGACCTGCCCGTCCTGCCGCGCCAAGAAGGTGCGCCGCCTGATCTCCCGGACGGCGTTCGTGCTCAAGGGGAGCGGCTGGTACTCGGACCTCTACGCCAGCAAGAAGCCCGGCGACAAGGGGAGCGCCCCCGAGGCCGGCGGCGGATCGGAGCCGGCGAAGGAAGGCGGCGCGAGCGAGGAGTCGAAGCCGAGCGCGCCGTCGAAGCCCGGTTCGAAGGGCTCGAAGGGCGGAGGCTCGAAGGGGAAGTCGAAGTCGCCCAAGGCCGCCGCCTGAGCGCGGCGGTCGGCGCCGGATCCTGATCGAGCGAGCCGCGCGGGTATACTGCCGCCTGCATGGCCCCCCGCCAGACGCTGATCGTCGACGGCATGGCGCTCGCGACCGAGCTGCGCGGCGAGATCGCCGCGGAGATCGGGAAGATCGTCGCGGGCGCACGTCGGCCGCCCTGCCTCGCCGTGGTGCTGGTGGGCGACAACCCGGCGAGCATGTCGTACATCCGCGGCAAGCGGCGCGCCTGCGAGCGCGCGGGGATGACGTCGCGCGAGCACGACCTCCCGGCCAACGCCACGCAGGAGGACGTCGTCGACGTCGTCGAGTCGCTGAATCGCGACCCCGGCGTCGACGGGATCCTGGTCCAGCTCCCGCTGCCGAGGCCGATCCGCGCGCCGGACGTGACCGAGGCGATCGACCCCGCGAAGGACGTCGACGGCCTGCACACCCAGAGCGCCGGCCGCCTGATGGCCGGGCTCCCGGGCCTGCGGCCGTGCACGCCGCTCGGCATCCTCGAGGTGCTCGACCGCCACCAGGTGCCGCTCGAGGGCGCGCACGCCGTCGTGATCGGCCGCAGCGGGCTCGTGGGCAAGCCGGTCGCCCTGCTGCTGCTCGAGCGCAACGCCACCGTGACGCTCTGCCACTCGCGCACGCGCGACCTCGGCGCGCTGGTGCGCGAGGCCGATGTGCTCGTGGCGTGCGCCGGGAGCCCCCTCCTCGTGAAGGGCGACTGGATCAAGCCCGGCGCGGCGGTGATCGACATCGGCGTCAACGTGGTCGACGGACGCCAGGTCGGCGACGTGGACTTCGACGCGGCGCTCGGGATCGCCGGGCTGATCACGCCCTCGCGCGGCGGCGTCGGCCCGCTCACCATCACCATGCTGCTCCGCAACACACTCGAGGCGTACCGCGCGCGCGTTCGAGCGGGGGTATGAGCGGCCTCCGGCGCACCCCTCTCCACGCCCTGCATCGCCAGCTCGGCGCCCGCCTCGTGCCCTTCGCCGGCTTCGAGATGCCCGTGCAGTACAGCTCGATCCTCGAGGAGCATGCGGCCGTTCGTCGCGCGGCCGGCCTCTTCGACGTGTCGCACATGGGCCAGATCCGGCTTTCCGGACCGGGCGCCGTGGCAAGCGGCGAGTGGCTGCTCTCGTGTCCGGTCGGGTCGCTGTCTCCGGGCCGCGTGCGCTACGGCCTGCTCTGCAACGAGAGCGGCGGCGTGGTCGACGACGTCACCGTCTACCGGCTCGCCGAGGACGCCCTCTTCCTCTGCGTCAACGCCTCGAACGTCGAGAAGGACTACCGCTGGATCGTCCGCCACGCGGCGCGCGAGACGCGCGTCGAGGACCGGAGCGCGCGCAGCGGCCTCCTTGCGCTCCAGGGGCCCGCCAGCGCCGAGGTGCTCGCGCAGGTGAGCGCCCTCCCCCCGCCCGACATGAAGCGCTTCCGCTTCGTCGAGGGCGACGTGGCCGGCGCGCCCGCGCTGGTCTCGCGCACCGGCTACACCGGCTCCGACGGCTTCGAGATCTATCTCGAGGCCGAGCGCCTCGAGGCGGTCTTCGCCGCGTTGCTCGAGGCCGGGCGACCGCTCGGGCTCCTGCCGTGCGGCCTCGGCGCACGCGACACGCTGCGCCTGGAGGCGGCGCTGCCGCTCTACGGACACGAGCTCGACGACACCACCTCCCCGCTCGAGGCCGGCCTCGCGCGCTTCGTGAAGCTGCCGCCCGGCGGCTTCCTCGGCGCCGACGCGATCGCGGGGCGTCGCGTCGAGCGCGCGCTCGCGGGCTTCGTGCTCGACGAACGGGGCGTGGCGCGCGCAGGCTACGCGATCCGCCACGCCGGCCGAGACGTGGGCTCGGTGACCTCGGGCGCGCCCTCGCCCACCCTCGGAAAATCGATCGGGCTCGGCTACGTTCCGCCGGCCCTCGCCGTCCCGGGCACGCGCATCGAGATCGCGATCCGGGACCGCGCGGCGGCGGCCTCGGTCGTTGCGACGCCGTTCGTCAAGAGCTAGTGAGGACGCTGGACCCGACGGATCGGGCTGCGGGCGAACTCGACCGAGCCGATGGAGGACGGCGCGTGGCGGAATACGACATCCCGGGCGATCTCCGCTACACGCTCGAGGACGAGTGGGTCCGCGTCGAGGGCGAGCGGGTGACCATCGGCGTCACCGACTACGCCCAGCAGCAGCTCGGCGACATCGTCTTCGTCGAGCTTCCGGCGGTCGGCAGCCCGGTCGAGCGCGGCGAGCCCTTCGGCGTGATCGAATCGGTGAAGGCGGTCTCCGATCTCTACGCGCCGGTCTCGGGCGAGGTGGTCGAGGTGAACGCCGATCTCGCCGACCACCCCGAGCACGTCAACGGCGACTGCTACACCGACGGCTGGATGATCGCGATCGCGATGTCGGATCCGGGCGAGGTCGAAGGGCTGCTCGACGCCGCGCGGTATCGCAAGCACGTCGAGGAACGCGGCCAAGAGTGACGAGCGCCCGCTCTCGCTACATCCCCCACACCGACGCCGACGTCCGCCACATGCTCGACGCGATCGGCGTCTCCGATCTCGAGGCGCTCTTCGCCTGCGTTCCCGAGAAGCTCCGGCTGGCGCGCGCCCTCGATCTGCCGGCGGCGGCGAGCGAGCAGGAGGTCCTGGCCGAGCTCTCGCGCCTCGCCGGCCGCAACGCGAACGCCGACGCCTACGACTGGTTCCTGGGCGCCGGCTGCTACGCCCACTACATCCCCGCCGCGGTGGCCGCGATCGCGTCGCGCGCCGAGTTCTACACCGCCTACACGCCCTACCAGCCGGAGATCAGCCAGGGAACGCTGCAGACCATCTTCGAGTGGCAGACGCTGGTCTGCGCGCTCACCGGCATGGAGGTGGCCAACGCGTCGCTCTACGACGGCGCCTCCGCGACCGCCGAGGCGGTGTTGATGGCGATGCGCGCCACCCGCCGCTCGCGCGTCGTGCTGGCGAGCGGCCTGCACCCGCACTACGCGGACGTGCTGCGCAGCTACCTGCGCGCGCTGGAGGTCGAGATCGCCGCCGTGGCGCGCGCCCCCGACGGACGCAGCGAGCCGTTGGCGCCCGCCGTCGACGGGCGCACCGCCTGCGTGGTGGTGCAGCAGCCGAGCTTCCTCGGCGCGCTCGAGGACCTCCGCGCCGCCGCCGACGCGGCGCACGCACACGGCGCGCTGCTCGTCTCCGTCACCAGCGAGGCGCTCTCGCTCGCGATCCTGCGCGCGCCCGGCGAGCTCGGCGCCGACATCGCCTGCGGCGAGGCGCAGAGCTTCGGCGTGCCGATGAGCCTCGGCGGCCCGGCGCTCGGCTTCCTCGCGGCGCGCGAGCGCCTCCTGCGCCAGATGCCGGGGCGACTGTGCGGCCTGACCGAGGACGCCCAGGGCCGCCGCGGCTTCGTGCTCACGCTCTCGACGCGCGAGCAGCACATCCGGCGCGAGAAGGCGACCTCGAACATCTGCACGAACCAGGGCCTGTGCCTGCTGCTCGCCACCATCTACCTCTCGCTGCTCGGGCGGGGGGGACTGCGGCGGCTCGCGCGGATCAACTTCGCCAAGGCGGAGTACGCCAAGCGCCGCGTGCGCGAGACGCGAGGCCTGGCGCTCCTGCTCGCGGCTCCGGGCTTCAACGAGTTCGCCGTGGCGGTCCCCGACTCGGCCGCCGCGGCCCTCGGGCGCGCGCTCGCGGCCGGCAGCGTCGGGGGGCTCGACCTCGCTCCCTACGAGCCCGAGCTCGGCCCCGCGGTGCTGGTGTGCGTGACCGAGCTCGCGAGTCGCGCCGCGATCGACCGCCTGGTCGCCGCCCTCGCCGGCGGCGCCAAGCCGGCGGCGGCTTGAGCGGGGCCGCATGAGCGACCGGCGCCCGCCGCCCTCCGGTCCCGAGCGGGTCGGCTTCGCCACGCGCGGGCTCGCGTGGGAGGAGCCGCTCGTCTTCGAGCGGAGCGTGCCCGGCCGCGTCGGCTATTCGTTGCCGGAGCTCGACGTGCCCGACGCCGATCCGGCGGCCGCGCTGCCCGCCGACGCGCTGCGCGACGACCTCCCCGACTTCCCGGAGCTCTCCGAGGTCGACGTGGTGCGGCACTTCACGCGCCTCTCGACCTGGAACGCCGCCGTCGATCTCGGGCTCTACCCGCTCGGCTCCTGCACGATGAAGTACAACCCGAAGATCAACGAGGCGGCGGCGCGCCTTCCCGGATTCGCGGCCGCGCATCCGCTGCAGCCCGAAGCCCTCTCGCAGGGCTTCCTCGAGCTGGTCTGGCGCCTCGAGCGGCAGCTCGCCGAGGTGAGCGGGATGGACCGGGTGAGCTTGCAGCCGGCCGCCGGGGCCCAGGGCGAGCTGGCCGGCATCATGATGGTGCGCGCCTACCACGAGCAGCGCGGCGAACGGCGCAGCAAGGTCCTGGTGCCCGACTCGGCGCACGGCACCAATCCTGCGAGCGCCGCGCTCAACGGGTACTCGGTCGCGACCGTCGCGAGCGGGCGCGACGGCGTGCTCCACCCCGACGCGGTCGCCGCGGCGATGGGCCCGGACGTCGCCGCGCTCATGATCACCAACCCGAACACACTCGGGCTCTTCGAGCCGCACATCGCCGAGATCTGCGAGGTGGTCCACGCGGGCGGCGGCCTGGTCTACGGGGACGGCGCCAACCTGAACGCGCTGCTCGGCATCGCGCGGCCCGGCGACCTCGGGATCGACGTCATGCACTTCAACCTCCACAAGACGTTCTCGACGCCGCACGGCGGCGGCGGCCCCGGCTCCGGACCCGTGGGCGTCAAGAACGCGCTGGCGCCGCACCTGCCGGTCCCGATGGTGCGAAGGCTCGAGGGCAGCGAGGGAAGCGGGTTCGCGCTCGACTACGAGTTCCCCCACTCGATCGGCCGCCTCCACGCGAACTTCGGGAACGTCGGGATGTTCGTGCGCGCCTACGCCTACCTGCGCTCGCTCGGCCCCGACGGCCTGCGGCGCTGCGCCGAGATGGCGGTGCTCAACGCCAACTACCTGCAGGCGCGGCTGCGCGGCCGCTGGCACGTCGCCTACGACCGCCCGGTGATGCACGAGTGCGTGCTCACGGACCGCAACCTCGAGCCCTACGGCGTCACCACGCTCGACGTAGCCAAGCGGCTGATCGACTACGGCTACCACCCGCCTACCGTCTACTTCCCGCTGATCGTGCACGGAGCGCTGATGATCGAGCCGACCGAGAGCGAGCCGCTCGAGGGGCTCGATCGCTTCGTCTCCGCTCTCGAAGCAATCGCCGCCGAGGCGGAGAGCGATGCCGAGACGGTGCGCTGCGCTCCGCATCGCACGCGGCACGGCCGGCTCGACGAGACGCGGGCCGCGCGCCGGCCCGTGCTCCGATGGCGACCCGCCGCCTCCGGGTCCTGACCGCCGCGCTGGCGCTCGGGGCCGCGGCCTGCGTGGGGAGCGACGGGCAGCGCTTCGATCCGATCCCCGGGCACCAGCGCATGTCGCCCGAGCGCGAGCGCGAGCTCGGCTTCGGCCTCGACCGCGAGGCGCAGAAGTCGCTGCCGATGATCCACGACGTCCTCGTGCTCGAGTTCGTCGACGACCTCGGCCAGATCCTCGTCGACCGGCTGGGCGAGCAGCCGTTCGAGTACCGCTTTCGCGTGATCTCGAACCCGGAGCTCAACGCCTTCGCGGTGCCCGGCGGCTACGTGTACTTCCACAGCAGCACGCTGCTGACGGCGGGGGGCGTCGAGGAGCTCGCAGGGGTCATGGCGCACGAGCTCGGCCACGTGAAGGGCGATCACGAGGCGCGCATGGCGCAGGAGACCGCGATCCCGAGCCTGCTCGCCAACCTGGCGGGCGTCGCGGCATCGGTCGCCGCGCGCAATCCCGGGCCGATGATCGCGGCCGCGGGCGCCAACGTCGCGCTCCAGCTCCAGTACACGCGCAAGTACGAGGACGAGGCCGACCGGCTGGCCACCGTGTTCGTGACGCGCGCCGGCTACACGCCCGAAGGCCTGGTCCGCTTCTTCGAACGCATCCAGCTCGAGGAGCGCAAGGCGCCGAAGCAGAGCATTCCGCCTTATCTCTACTCGCACCCGGGCGTCGACGAGCGCATCGAGGTCGTGAAGTCGCTCGCGCGCGACCTGCACCCGGTGGCCAAGCCGCCGGACCTCGAGGAGCGCTTTCGCGAGATGCAGGGCCGGCTCGCCTGGTGCATCGCGAACGAGCGCGCGAGCTGGTCGGTTACGCAGGACTACGATCGCGCGGCGAGCGATCCCCTGCTCGCGGCGGCGGCCGAGGCGCGCCGCGCGGGCCGCACGGACGACGCACTCGCACAGCTCGACCGCGCGGCCGGCGCGGTGCCCGACGACCCCCGCGTGGCGTTCGCGCGCGGCGAGATCCTCGAGGCGCGCGGAGCGCTCGAGCCCGCGATCGCGGCCTACCACCACGCCGTGGCCCTCGACCCGAACCAGGCGGCCGTGCTCTTCGCGCTTGGCCGCGCCTACAAGGCGTCCGGCAATCGACATAAATCGGTGTTCTTCTTCGGGCAGGCGAGCTGGCGGGCCGGCGAGAAGGGCCCCCTGCGCGTGCAGGCGGACAGCGAGGTCGAGCGCGGCATTTTCCCGCTCGTCGAGGACTCCGGCTTCGCGGACGGCGCGGGCGGGGCCGGGACCGTGGCGGGAGCGCCGCGCGCGCGCTTCGCCGCGAGCGATCCGCGCCTCGCCTGGTGGGCGAAGCTCGGGCCGCACTGGACCCAGTACGGCGACTACTTCCGGGTCCGCTGGGTGGACCCCGCCGGGGCGACCTCCGAGGAGCTGCGGCCGGCGCACCCCAAGCGCGCGACGCTGGCCGCGATTCGCGAGGGTCCGCCGGCCCCCGGCACCTGGCGCGTACAGCTCGTGCTCTCGAAGCAGGTCGTCGACGAGGCAAGCGTGGTCGTGACCCCCTAACCGCCTAGTCCGCCTCCTCCATCCGCTTCCGCGCAATCTCCGCCCACGCGCCCGCCGGGGCGCACTGCAGGTAGCGCCGCCAGTGCTCGCGCGCGCGACGCCGCAGCCCGAGCTTCTCGCAGAGAAGCGCGGTCGAGAGCTGGGCGTCAGCGCGCAGCGGGTCCGCGCGCAGCGCAGCCTTGTAGTACGAGAGCGCTGCCTCGTTGCGCCCTTCCTCCTCGAGCAGGCTCGCGAGGTTCAGGTTGGACTCGACGTGCGCCGCCTCGCAGGCGAGCGCGCGCTCATAGCAGGCGCGCGCATCGTCGCGGCGATCCTGCTGGTGATAGATGGTCCCGAGGTTGCAGTGCGCGTCGGCGAAGCTCGGATCCGCTTCGATGGCCCGCCTGTAGGCCTCGATCGCCTCGGCGAAGCTCTCGCGCTGGCTGTCGAGCCGGCAGCCGCGCTCGAACCACTCGAGCGC
>Ga0335082_10007374_pt1 | contig 11936 bp, 12 predicted proteins | sample Lox_Sample_41_FD_206718 | JGI IMG/M metagenome (GOLD analysis project Ga0335082, IMG submission 206718) | Soil microbial communities from Loxahatchee National Wildlife Refuge, Florida, United States - Lox_Sample_4.1 | ecosystem: Environmental > Terrestrial > Soil > Wetlands | place: USA...
AAGCGCGGCCGGCCAAGCCCTTTCCCGCGCCCGCATTCCGGAATACGCCGCCGCCAGCCTGCCTTATTGGAAGCCGCCCGCCTGGACCTTCCTGTACGGCCTCAAGTCTCCGCTCTCGTCCACCGCGCTGCGCGCATTGCGCCAGCGCGGCGGTCGTTCCGGCAACGGCGGCAAAAAGCCCAAGAAACTCAAAAAGCCTACGAGTGGAAAGCGTCGAGCGAAGTAACTATCTTGTTCGTAGCCCCGGCGCGCGCCGGGGCGGGTGCAACGCAGGCAAAGGAAAACAACCTCTGAGCAAAACTGCACTCTCTCGGGCACCACGCGTCACGCCCGAACCCGTCTCCCGGCGCCCGAGCGCCAAGGAAACGCTCCGCATCGTCCTCGCGCGGCTGGAAGACATGAAAGCCGAGGACAGTGTCACCATCGACCTCACCGGAAAATCCTCCATCGGCGATTTCATGGTCGTGAGTACCGGCCGGTCGCAGCGTCATGTCGGTGCCGTGGCCGAGCATGTGGTCAAGGACCTCAAGGAAGCCGGCGTTCCCGGCGTCCACGTCGAGGGCCTGCGGCAAGGCGATTGGGTACTGATCGACGCCGGCGACGTGATCGTCCACGTTTTCCGCCCGGACGTGCGCAGTTTCTACAATTTGGAAAAGATGTGGTCGTCGGCGCGGCCGGACGCGAGGCGATCGACCTGATACACTAACGGCACGATGCGCATCATCGTTGCCGCCGTCGGACGTCTGAAGAAAGGCCCGGAAACCGAGCTTTCCGAGCGTTATGCCAAGCGCGCCGCGCAAACCGGACGCAGCTTCGGCCTGCGCAATATCGACATTATCGAAATCCGCGAAAGCCGCGCCGATGACCCGGGCAAACGCATGCTTGAAGAATCGATCGCACTCGCCAACGTCATTCCGCAGCGCGCGGCGGTCGTGCTGCTCGATGCTCAGGGCGAGAACCTCGACAGCGCGAGCCTTGCCGCACGGTTGGCGCAATGGCGCGCCGACGACCGCCCGGCCGCCGTTTTCATGATCGGCGGCGCCGACGGCCTCGCTCCCACGTTGCGCGCCAAGGCCGAATTGCGGCTTGCCTTTGGGACGGCGACCTGGCCACACCAACTGGTGCGCATTATGCTGCTGGAACAGCTTTACCGCGTCACCACGATCCTCGCCGGGCACCCGTATCATCGGGCTTGACCGCCGCAGATCGGTCTTAATCCGCCTGCAAGAGACTGGCCGGGACATTGGTCTTGCCGTCTGAAACTGCGGGCGTAACGTGGCCGTAATGATTTGCCTCGGAGGATTCGAGCCGCGCTCCGCGCTTGTCGCGGCCCTTGCGCTCGGGATGCCGGTCGCGCTCGCTGCTACAGTTTTGGCGCAAGAGCGCCCGACGCTCCTTGCCCAGGTCGGTACCGACAACAAGACGGAAAAGCTCGATACGCTCAAGCAGCGCGACCAGGATCTCAAGGCCGCGCGCGATGCGCAGAACAAATCGATCGAGACCGAAGCCACGCTCAAGCGCGAGATCGAGCAGATCGGCGCCGATCGCCGCAAGCTCAACCAGGATTTGATCGATACCGCCGGCCGCATCCGGAAGGTGGAAGCGCAGATAACTGAGACCGAAGGCCGCCTCAAGCCGCTCGACGAGAAGCAAGCGGCTATCCGAAAGTCGCTCGACGGCCGCCGCGCGGTGATCGGCGAAGTCTTGGCGGCGCTGCAGCGCATCGGCCACCGTCCGCCGCCGGCGCTGATTGCAAGCCCGGAGGACGCGCTGCAGTCGGTGCGCACCGCCATGCTGCTCGGCGCAGTGCTGCCGGAAATGCGGCAGGAGGTCGAGGCGCTGGCCAACGACCTCGCCGCGCTGCTCACCGTGCGCAAACAGATTGCCGCCGAACGTGACAAGCTGAAAGGCGAGGTCGCTTCGCTCGGCAACGAGCGCACGCGCATGACCGCGCTGATCGACGAGCGGCAAAAGCAGCAGGCCGAACGCGAGAAGGCGCTCGACGCCGAACGGACGCGTACGGCCGCGTTGGCGCGCCAGGTCGACAATCTCAAAGATTTGATCGCCAAGCTCGAGCAGGGTCTCGATCCGGCGACGCGGGCCGCCCGCGAGGCCGCCCGCAGCGATACGCGCCCGGCCATGGCGGCGCTGCACGATGCCGGACGGATGGCTCCCGCGGTCGCCTTTGCGTCATTGCGGGGGCGAGTTCCGATTCCGGTTAATGGCATCAAATTGACGGAATTTGGCGCTCCCGACGGCACCGGCGGGTCGGAAAAGGGCGTTTCCATCGCCACCCGAGCCGGCGCGCAGGTGACCGCGCCGGCCGACGGCTGGGTCGTTTACGCTGGCCCGTTCCGTTCCTACGGGCAACTCTTGATCCTCAATGCCGGCAACGGGTATCATATCTTGCTCGCTGGGATGGAACGGATATCAGTAGATCTCGGACAGTTCGTGCTGACCGGAGAACCCGTTGCGGTAATGGGAGACAGCTCCCACATCGCGGCAATTCTGGCGACAGGCTCCAGCCAACCGGTTCTCTATATCGAGTTTCGTAAGGACGGGACCCCCGTCGATCCAGGCCCATGGTGGGCGGCTGGCGAAGGTGAAAAGGCTCGCGGATGATGCGCAAGACAACTCTTATACTTCTCGGTGCGGCGGCTGGAGCGGCAATGACGCTGCTCGCAACTCAGCCGCACATGGTCTTCATCGGTTCGAGCGCCAAAGCGGCGGCCGCCGACACCTACCGGCAGCTCAATCTGTTCGGCGATGTGTTCGAGCGCGTTCGCGCCGACTACGTCGAAAAACCGGACGATCAGAAACTGATCGAGACCGCGATCAACGGCATGCTGGCGGGGCTCGATCCGCATTCGAGCTACATGGATCCGAAAAGCTTCCGCGACATGCAGGTGCAGACCCGCGGCGAATTCGGCGGGCTCGGCATCGAGGTCACCATGGAAGACGGCCTGATCAAGGTGGTGGCGCCGATCGACGATACGCCCGCCGCCAAGGCCGGTATCCTCGCCAACGACATCATCACCCAGCTCGACGGCGAGCAGGTTCAGGGTCTCACCCTGAACCAAGCGGTCGAGAAGATGCGCGGGCCGGTGAATACCAAAATCAAGCTCACCGTGATGCGCAAGGGCAACGACAAGCCGCTGGAGATCACCATCACGCGCGATATCATCCGTGTGCGCTCGGTGCGCTCGCAGGTGGAAGGTGACGACGTCGGCTATATCCGGCTCACGCAGTTCAACGAGCAGACCACCGACGGCTTGAAGAAGGCCATTGCCGATATCACCGCGAAGATCTCCAACGACAAGCTCAAGGGCTATATCCTCGACCTGCGCAACAACCCGGGCGGCCTGCTCGATCAGGCAATTTCTGTATCGGATGCTTTCCTGCAGAAGGGCGAGATCGTGTCCACCCGGGGCCGCAATCCGGAAGAGACGCAGCGCTTCAACGCCCGGCCGGGCGACCTCACTGGCGGCAAGCCGGTGATCGTTTTGATCAACGGCGGCTCGGCCTCGGCCTCCGAGATCGTCGCCGGCGCCCTGCAAGACCACCGGCGGGTAACCGTCGTCGGCACGCGTTCGTTCGGCAAGGGCTCGGTGCAGACCATCATCCCGCTCGGCTCCGGCAACGGTGCATTGCGGCTGACCACGGCGCGCTATTTCACGCCATCCGGCCGCTCGATCCAGGCCAAGGGCATCGTGCCCGACATCGAGGTGCTGCAGGACGTTCCGGCGGAAATCCAGGCGAAGTCCGACACCAGCACGAAGGGCGAAGCCTCACTGCGTGGCCACCTTAAGGGCGACGCCGGCAAAGAGCAGACTGGCTCGCAGGCCTATATTCCGCCGGATCCGAAGAACGACAAGGCGCTGATCATGGCCGAAGGCCTGTTGCGCGGTACCGTGGTCAACTCGGCGTTCCCGCCGAATCCCAAGACTCCGGTACCCAACTAATCGCAATCCGAGCGACAAAATCGGTTCCGACGGGGCGGCCCAATGGCCGCCCCGTTTGTATATGGCAAACCCGTGAAAATCGTCGCGTGCTAGACTCGCCGGATGATTCGCGAGGATTTGGGCCTTGGCGTCGGATGAATTGAACGCCCCCCTCGGCCAGGACAAGCGTAAGCGGCCATCGAAGTTGGCGGCATTCGGTCCGCAGCTATTGGCCGCTGCGCTCGGCCTGTGTGGCGTTGCGGTGGTCGTCTGGGCGGTCCTCATCAAGGACCCCCTCGGCGGCGAGCCTATTGCGGTGGTCCCGACCGGTCCGCTGACCAAGACTGCAGCAAAGCTCGCCGGCGACGGCCAGAAACCGGTCGAGCAAGTCGAATCTGCTTCCGTTGTCGTGCCGGCGGCGAAAATCATCAGTCCCGCTGCAGTCACTCCGCCGCCGGGCAGCAAGACCATCACCATCATCGACGGTTCCAGCGGCAAGCATCAGGATGTGATCATTCCGGGCAAAGCGGACGATGCCGCGCAGAAGCCGGCGACCGGCCAGCCAAACCTCGAAGATACCCGCCATGGCGCCGTCCCGAAAGTCGCTGCGGATGGCGCCCGGCCGTTCCGCGTCTTTGCCCATCCGCGCCAATTGCCGCCCGACAAAGCGACCGCGCCGCGCATCGCCGTTATCGTCGGCGGCCTCGGCATCAGTGCGACTGGGACCGCCGATGCCTTGGCGAAGCTGCCAGCGCCGGTGACGCTGGCGATCGACCCCTACGGCAATAGCCTTGACAAGTTGGCCGGGCGCGCGAGCGCGGCGAAGCACGAAGTATTGCTGCAGTCCCCGATGGAGCCATTCGACTATCCCGACAACGATCCGGGTCCGGAGACATTGCTGACTTCGCTGACGGCGGACCAAAACTTAGACCGGTTGCACTGGCAGATGAGCCGGCTGCAGGGTTACGTCGGTATCGTCAGCTTCATGGGCGCCCGCTTTACAGCTTCGGAACCGGCGCTCGCGCCGGTACTGCGCGAGACCGCCAAACGCGGGTTGATTTACGTGGACGATGGCGCCTCCCCGCGCAGCGTCGCCGGTCAACTCGCCGGTAGTCATAACTTTCCTTTCGCCAAAACCGACGTCGTGATCGACACCGTGCCGACGCCGATCGAGATCGACCGCGCGCTGGCGCGGCTGGAACTTGTTGCGCGCGAACACGGCACTGCTGTCGGGCTCGCCACCGCGCTGCCGTCGACCGTTGCGCGCATCGCGGAATGGGCGAAGTCGGTTGAATCGCGCGGCTTCGTGCTGGTTCCCATCACCATGGTGGCGGTGAAGGAAAAGTCGTCATAGTGTCATTTGCTGGCGCGACCAATGCGCGTCCGCAATTGACGGAGTACGGATGCCGCCCTTCGAAACTTTACCCTACCGTCCCTGCGCCGGCATGATGGTCCTCAACCGCGCCGGCCTTGTGTTCGTCGGCCGCCGCACCAGCGGGCCGGAACACATGGACATGGTGCATGCCTGGCAGATGCCGCAGGGCGGCATCGACGACGATGAAGACCCCTACAAAGCGGCGCTACGCGAACTGTACGAGGAAACCAATATTCGTTCGGTGGAAAAGTTGGGCGAGATCGCCGAATGGCTCGCTTACGACATCCCGCGCGATATCGTCGGACAGGCCTGGGGCGGCAAATACCGTGGGCAGAAGCAGAAATGGTACGCGCTGCGCTTCACCGGCGACGACAGCGAGATCGACATCGTCAACCCCGGCGGCGGACACGACCCGGAATTCATCGAATGGCGCTGGGCGACAATGGACGATTTGCCGGGCTTGGTCGTGCCTTTCAAGCGACAAACCTACGAGCGTGTTGTCGGTGAGTTCGGGAAATTCGCGCGCAGCGCATAATCCCGAAAAGTGGGTGCCGGTTTTCGGAAAGATTGTGCGCCAGCGCAGAATTAATGCATCGCCGTGCCGCTCAAATGCCGGTCAACGGTCTTGTAATGATCGAGCCGCGTGATGAGCCTGTCGAGCTCGGAGCCGGGCTCGGCCTTCTCGATACGGCTTTCCAGTTCGCTGATGCGGGTTGCGATCATAGCGCGGTCGATGTCCTCGACGGATTCGGCCACGTCGGCGAGCACAGTGAGGCCTTGCGCCGACACTTCGGCGAATCCGCCGAGCACGACGATCTTCTGCGATCCGTTGCCGCCGTGCACGGTCAGGATCCCCGGCCGCAATGTGGCGACCATCGGTGCGTGACCCGCCAACACGCCGAAGTCGCCTTCGGCGCCCGGCACGTCGACTTGGTCGACCTCACCCGAGAACAGGAGCTTTTCCGGCGAAACCAGATCGAAATGGAAAGCCGCCATCTTATCAGCCTTTGTTTCTATCCATCGCGAAGCCGAGCGCTAGCCCGATGACGCCGCCGATCGCCGTGATGACGGCGATATGTTGAATTTGGCTCGAGGTCAGCGGCCCATTGTCGTGCGCGATCTGATTTCCCTTCACTTCGATATTCAGAGGACCGAACTTAATTTCCGCCGATTCCGGCCGCGTGACATAACCGGAAAATGCGCCGATCAGCAGCCCTACGACCAGAAACGCGAGAAGGCCCGATCGCGCCCGCATCGCTATGCCGCTTCCGCCGCCAGTTTCTTACCCTTTTCCACCGCCTCTTCGATGGTGCCGACCATGTAGAACGCGGCTTCCGGCAGATTGTCGTACTTGCCTTCGCACAGGCCCTGGAAGCCCTTGATGGTGTCGGCGAGGTCGACCAGCTTGCCGGGCGAACCGGTGAACACTTCGGCGACATGGAACGGCTGCGACAGGAAGCGCTCGATCTTGCGCGCGCGCGCCACGGTGAGCTTGTCCTCTTCCGACAATTCGTCCATGCCGAGAATGGCGATGATGTCCTGCAGCGCCTTGTAACGCTGAAGGATCTGCTGCACCTGACGTGCCACCGCGTAGTGCTCCTCGCCGACGATCAGCGGTGACAGCATCCGCGACGTGGAATCGAGCGGATCGACCGCCGGATAGATGCCTTTGGCGGCGATGTCGCGCGACAGCACGGTGGTGGCGTCCAAGTGGGCAAACGACGTTGCCGGCGCCGGGTCGGTCAAGTCGTCGGCCGGCACGTAAATCGCCTGCACGGAGGTCACCGAACCTTTGGTCGTCGTGGTGATGCGCTCTTGCAGCGCGCCCATGTCGGTGGCGAGCGTCGGTTGATAGCCCACCGCCGAAGGAATGCGGCCGAGCAGCGCTGACACTTCCGAGCCGGCCTGCGTAAAGCGGAAGATGTTGTCGACGAAGAACAGCACGTCCTGGCCCTGGTCGCGGAAATACTCCGCGACGGTGAGGCCGGAGAGGCCGACGCGGGCGCGCGCGCCGGGCGGCTCGTTCATCTGCCCGTAGACCAGCGCGCATTTAGAACCAGCCACCGAGCCCTTTTTGGGGTCCTTGTTGACGCCTGACTCGATCATCTCGTGATAGAGGTCGTTGCCTTCGCGCGTGCGCTCGCCGACGCCGGCGAACACCGAGTAGCCGCCGTGGGCCTTGGCGACGTTGTTGATCAGTTCCATGATCAGCACGGTCTTGCCGACGCCGGCGCCGCCGAACAGGCCGATCTTGCCGCCCTTGGCATAAGGCGCAAGCAGGTCCACCACCTTGATGCCGGTGACCAGAATCTGCGCCTCGGTCGATTGCTCGATATAGGCCGGGGCGGGCTGGTGAATCGCGCGTTTCTGCGCGGTTTTCACCGGACCGGCCTGGTCGACCGGATCGCCGACCACGTTGATGATGCGGCCGAGCGTCTCGTCGCCGACAGGCACAGCGATCGGCTGGCCGGTGTCCATGACTTCCTGGCTGCGCACCAGGCCTTCGGTCGAATCCATGGCGATGGTGCGCACGGTCGATTCGCCGAGATGCTGGGCGACTTCGAGCACCAGCCGATTGCCGCCGTTCTTGGTCTCCAAGGCGTTGAGGATCGGCGGCAAGTCGCCTTCGAATTGCACGTCGACGACGGCGCCGATGACCTGGGTAATTTTTCCAACTGCGTTCTGAGCTGTGGCCATTTTAATCCTCTTAGAAACCCTATTCCTCGGACTTAGAGCGCCTCGGCGCCGGAGATGATCTCGATCAGCTCCTTGGTGATCATCGCCTGGCGCGTACGGTTATAGGTCAAAGTCTGCTTGCGGATCATCTCGCCGGCGTTGCGGGTGGCGTTGTCCATCGCGCTCATGCGCGCACCTTGTTCGGAGGCGGCGTTTTCCAGGAGCGCGCGGAACACCTGTACTGACAGATTGCGGGGCAACAGCTCGGCGAGGATTTCGTCCTCTTCCGGCTCGTATTCGTAAGCTGCCGCCGTTTCAGCTTTTTCGAATACTGGCGGGATGATCTGCTGCGGGGTCGGAATCTGCGCGATCACCGATTTGAAGCGCGAGAAGAACAGCGTGCAGACGTCGAAGCCGCCGGCATCGAACAACGCGACGATCTTCTTGGCGATCATGTCAGCCTGTTCGAAGCCGATTTGCTTGATGCCACGCAGTTCGACGGTTTCGAGCACCAGCTTGCCGTATTGCCGGCGCAGCTGCTCGAAACCCTTGCGGCCGACGCAGAGGATTTTGACGTCTTTACCTTGAGCCGTCAGCGAATTGATGCGCTCACGGGCAAGCCGCACGATCGCCGAATTGAATGGCCCACACAGGCCGCGCTCGGCGGTGCAGATCACCAAAAGGTGCACCTGGTCGCTGCCGGTGCCGGCGAGAAGCTTCGGCGCGCTATCGCTGCCCGCGACCGCCGAGGCGATCGAGCCCAGCACCTTGCCCATGCGCTCCGTATAAGGACGCGCCGCTTCCGCCGCCACCTGCGCCCGGCGCAGCTTGGACGCCGCGACCATCTGCATGGCCTTGGTGATCTTCTGCGTCGCCTTGGTGGCGGCGATGCGAACGCGCATGTCCTTGAGTGAAGCCATCCGGGATCAGTCCTTGCGGATCACGCTTTCAAGGTTCAGATGAAGGTCTTGGCGTAGCCGTCGACCACGTCCTTGAGCTTGGCCGCGTCGGCGTCGGAGAGGTCGCCGCTCTTGCGGATCGAGTCGAGCAGATCGCCGTGCTTGGTGCGCAATAATGCCAGCAGACCTTGCTCGAAGGCGCGCACGCGCGTGACTTCGAATTTGTCGAGGTAGCCGTTGACGCCGGAGTAGATGACGCAGACCTGCTCTTCCATCTTCAACGGCGAGAATTGCGGTTGCTTCAGCAACTCGGTCAGGCGCGAGCCGCGCGCCAACAGGCGCTGGGTGGTGGCGTCGAGATCGGAGCCGAACTGCGCGAAAGCCGCCATTTCGCGGTATTGCGCGAGCTCGCCTTTGATGCGACCCGCAACCTTCTTCATCGCCTTGGTCTGCGCCGAGGAACCGACGCGGGACACCGACAAGCCGACGTTCACCGCCGGGCGAATGCCCTGATAGAACAGGTCGGTTTCCAGGAAGATCTGGCCGTCGGTAATGGAAATGACGTTGGTCGGGATATAGGCCGACACGTCGTTCGCCTGCGTCTCGATCACCGGCAGCGCGGTCAGCGAACCGGCCTTGTTGTCGTCGTTGAGTTTGGCGGCGCGCTCCAACAGGCGCGAGTGCAGATAGAAGACGTCGCCCGGATAGGCTTCGCGGCCCGGCGGGCGGCGCAGCAACAGCGACATCTGGCGGTAGGCGACGGCCTGCTTCGACAGGTCGTCGTAGATGATGACGGCGTGCATGCCGTTGTCGCGGAAATATTCGCCCATGGTGCAGCCGGAAAACGGCGCCAGGAACTGCATCGGCGCCGGATCGGACGCGGTGGCGGCGACGACGATCGAATAATCGAGCGCGCCTTGCTCCTCGAGCACCTTGACGAACTGCGCAACGGTCGAGCGCTTCTGCCCGACCGCGACGTAGACGCAGTAGAGCTTGATCTTCTCGTTGTCCTGCGCGTTGAGCGGCTTCTGGTTGAGGATGGTATCGAGCGCGATCGCGGTCTTGCCGGTCTGACGGTCGCCGATGATCAGTTCGCGTTGGCCGCGGCCGATCGGGATCAGCGAGTCGATGGCCTTGAGGCCGGTCGCCATCGGCTCGTGCACCGATTTGCGCGGGATGATGCCCGGCGCTTTCACGTCGACACGGGCGCGGGTGTCGGACTTGATGGGGCCCTTGCCGTCGATCGGATTGCCGAGCGCGTCGACGACGCGGCCAAGCAGACCTTTGCCGACCGGCACGTCGACGATGGCGCCGGTGCGCTTGACGGTCTGGCCTTCCTTGATCTGGCGGTCGTCGCCGAAGATCACGACGCCGACGTTGTCGGTTTCGAGGTTGAGCGCCATGCCGCGCACGCCGTTCTCGAACTCGACCATTTCGCCGGCCTGCACGTTGTCGAGGCCATAGGCGCGGGCGATGCCGTCGCCGACGGACAGAACCTGGCCGACCTCTGAGACCTCGGCCTCCTGACCGAAATTCTGGATCTGCTCTTTCAGGATGGCGGAAATTTCTGCGGCGCGGATATCCATCAGCGGGCCTCTTTCATCGCGATCTTGATCGCATTCAATTTGGTGCGGAGTGAACTGTCGACCATGCGGCTGCCGACTTTGACGATAAGCCCGCCAATAATGGCAGGCTCGATCTTGACGTCGAAGTCGATGTCCTTGCCGCCGGTCACTGATTTGAGTGCGCCCTTGAGCGCATCGAGATTCTTGTCGCTGAGCGGCTCGGCGACTGTGACCTGCGCTGTCACCTCGCCTTTGTGGCGGGCGACCAATGCGCGATAGGCGCGGATCATGTCGCGCACGGCGAACAGCCGGCGGTTGGTGGTGACGACGCGCAGAAAATTGGCGGCCAAGCCTTTGATGCCTGCCTTGTCGAGGATCGCGACCAACGCGCGCAACTGCTCGTCGGCGTCGAACACCGGGCTGCGCACCAGCCGGTTAAGATCGGGATTGCCGGCGACCAGCGCGTCGAAACGGTCGAGGTCGCCCTCGATGGAGTCGGTCGCCTTGTTGTCGAGCGCGAGCTCAAACAGGGCATTGGCATACCGCCCCGCCATGCCGGAAATGATCGGATCTGTGCCAGCCACTGGACGCTCGTTTTCGTTACTTCATTCACAGGCCGGACGCCGTCGCAGAAGGGCGGCGCAAACGATTGGAATCCAAGAGGGAATTCCGATTCTTGAGGACGTCGCGGAAGTCCGCGGAAACCCCCATGAAATCGAGGCGCTCCCTAACACAGGGCCGATGGCGGTGCAACATGGCGCGCGGAACCCGGGGCGGTGCCGGGGCGCGGACAAAGCGCGGGAGCCGGCAAATTTGCATCCGAGGGATACCTCGCCATGCGCACGGGCTGCCTATAGGTTTCGCGGCGATTTTCCAGCCAGGGAGCCGGCGGCCGATGTCGCAAATCAGCGCCACGCGTGACGCGGTCGCCACCGCGAGACTCCTGGTCGTACTGCTCGCGTTCGCCTGGGGCCTCAACTGGATCGCCGCGGCCTGGGCGCTCACCGAAGTGTCGCCTTGGAGCCTGCGTTTTGCCGGCGCCGGTATCGGTGCTGCGGTCCTGTTTGCCGCGGTCATGCTCACCGGACATGACCTGCGCGTGCCGCGCGGCGAAATGCGGCATGTCATGATCGCCGGCTTCTTCAACGTCGCGGCGTTTCAGATCCTCTCCGGCTTCGCGCAATTGAGCGGCGCAACCAGCCGGGCGATCATCATCACGTATTCGATGCCGATCTGGACAACCATGCTGAGCACCGTCGTGCTCGGCGAAAAACTCAACCGCATTCGCATTGTCGCATTCTGCCTGTGCGTGGCGGGATTGGCGATCCTGTTGTGGCCGCTATTCGCCAATGGCTTTCCGCCCTTCGTGTTCTATTCGCTCGGCTGCGCACTGAGCTGGTGCATCGCCACCGTCTACATCAAGTGGGCTGAGGTGAAGATCGAGCCGCTCGCCAACGCTGCTTGGCAACTGTTGTTCGGA
>Ga0335082_10007376_pt1 | contig 11935 bp, 11 predicted proteins | sample Lox_Sample_41_FD_206718 | JGI IMG/M metagenome (GOLD analysis project Ga0335082, IMG submission 206718) | Soil microbial communities from Loxahatchee National Wildlife Refuge, Florida, United States - Lox_Sample_4.1 | ecosystem: Environmental > Terrestrial > Soil > Wetlands | place: USA...
CGGAGGCCGCCGAGGCTGTGGCTACCGGCGGCGGCCCGCGCTCGGCGGGGGTGACTGGCCGGTGCGCCGGAGGTAGGTGCGGTACATCGTGCGATCCATCAGGTACATGAACGGCACGAAGAACGCGGTGTAGAGCAGCGTCAGGGCCAGACGCGTCGCGATGCTCTGGTTCCCGTTGAGGAAACTGAACGCGACGAAGATCAGCGGCGCGAAGATCGCGGCCCGTCGAGCAGTCTTGCCCCAGGACGGAGGGTCCACCTTCCGAGGTGCACGCCCGCCGCCGACCTTCCCCTTCTGCGCGTCTCGCTTTCCATTTCGGCGCTCGTCGCGTCGCGGCTTGACCTCAACGTCGTCGGGGTCGGCCTCAACCTCCTGCCCTTCCGAATCGACGTAGACGAACTCGTACTCGTGGCGGCGTTCCTTCTGTCGTTTGCGGCGTTGCTTACGGCTGGGCATCGCGGCAAGCGTAGCGGCGCTCAGCGCCTCCAGACCACCTCGCCACCGCGTACCACCCCGGCAACGACGTCGCCGCCGACGTGATACGCGAGATACCGCCAGTCGGGCGCGTCGAGGAGTACGACGTCGGCCTGGTAGCCGGGCGCAAGGCGCCCTAACGTGTGCGCCCGGCCGAGGACGTGCGCAGCGTTGACCGTGCACGCCGACAGCGCCTCGCCAGGCGACATCCCGAGCTGAGTGCAGGCCAGCGAGCAGACGAGCGGCAGGCTTTCGCAGAAGGCGCTCCCCGGATTGAAGTCACTCGCGAGGGCGACCGCGGCGCCCGCATCCACGAGCGTTCGCGCCGGAGGCATCGGCCGACCCAGGACGAGCGCGCTGGCGGGCAAGAGAACCCCCACGACCTCGCTCGCGCCGAGTGCGCGCGCACCCTCGTCGCCGGTCGCTTCGAGATGGTCGATCGAGCGCGCGCGCAGCTCGATCGCGAGCGGCACCGCGCCCTGCTCCGTGAACTGATCGCCATGGATGCGAAGCGCGAGACCGGCGTCCCGGCACGCTTCGAGAAACCGTCGTGACTGTTCGACGTCGAACGCCCCACGCTCCAGGAAGACGTCAGCCGCCTCGGCCAGCTTCGCGGCCTCCGGCAGCACCTCGCCGAGCGCGAAGTCGAGGTACGCGTCTGCGTCGTCGAACTCCGGCGGGACCGCGTGCGCTCCAAGCCATGTAGGAACGCCGTCCGCAGTTGCGACCGCTCGGAGCGACTCCAGCTCGGTCTCGAGGTCGAGCCCGTAGCCCGATTTCCCTTCGAACGTCGTCGTGCCCGCGCGGAGCATCCAGTCGCGGTGGCGTTCGACCGCGCCGCGGAGCCCTTCGGCGCCGGCCGCGCGAGTCGCCTCGACGGTCGACAGGATTCCGCCGCCCGCGGCGTGGAGCTCCTCGTAGCTCGCTCCGGACGCGCGGAGCGCGAACTCCTCGACCCGGTCGCCCGCGAAGCACGGGTGCGTGTGACAGTCCACGAGCCCAGGAATTGCGCACAGACCCCTCCCGTCCAGTTCGACCGGATCGCCGGGCACCGCCGCGAGATCCGCCATTTGCCCGCTCGCGACGACCACGCCGTCCTCGCAGAGCAGAAACGCGTCTTCAACGACGTCGACCTCACCAAGCTGCTGGTCCCGCAGAGGCGCGTCGCGCCCCGCAGGCGACACGAGCTGCGCGAGGTCGCGGACGAGCAGACGGGTCGGCTCGGGCGGCGGCTCGTCCGACGTGGTCACTCGCCGGCTGTCGGAGGCATCGGGAGCTCGATGCCTCCGCGCCCCGCCGCCTCGAGCGCCTCCTCGTACCCCGCGTCCGCGTGACGGAGAACACCAGTCCCCGGATCGGTCGTGAGCACGCGCTCGAGCCGCTCGGCACTCTCGGTGGTCCCGTCCGCCACGACGACCATCCCCGCGTGGATCGAGTTGCCGATCCCCACGCCACCCCCGTGGTGGACGCTGACCCATGTCGCTCCCGCGGCGACGTTGAGAAGCGCGTTCAGGATCGGCCAGTCCGCGATCGCGTCGGAGCCGTCGCGCATCGCCTCCGTCTCGCGGTATGGAGATGCCACCGACCCGGAGTCGAGGTGATCGCGCCCGATCACGACGGGCGCCTTCACCTTCCCGCTGCGCACGAGCTCGTTGATCGCCAGGCCCGCCTGAGCCCGCGCCCCGTAGCCGAGCCAGCAGATCCGGGACGGGAGACCCTGGAACGCGATCCGGGTGGGAGCCACGGTGAGCCACCGCTGAAGCGCCTGGTCATTCGGGAACAGGTCGAGCAGCACCTCGTCGATCGCCGCGATGTCGGCCGGCTCGCCGGAAAGCACGGCCCATCTAAACGGCCCGACGCCCTCGCAGAACAGGGGCCTGATATAGGCCGGGACGAAGCCCGGATATGTGAATGCGTCCTCGACGCCCGCCTCTTCGGCCTCACCTCTCAGGTTGTTGCCATAATCGAAAACATAGCTGCCTGCCCGGACGTACTCGAGCAGGCCCCGGACGTGCGTGGCGATCGACTCTCGGGCACGTCGGATGTACCCATCCGGGTCGGACTCTCGGAGCGCCGTCGCCTCGTCCACGTCGAGACCGCTCGGGACGTATCCGTTCAGCGGGTCGTGTGCGGCAGTCTGGTCGGTGACCAGGTCGAAGTGCTCTCCGCGACCCGCGAGCTCCGGAACGACGTCCGCCGCGTTTGCGAGCAGCCCGACCGAGAGCGCACGTCCGTCGCCTGCCGCAGCGCGTATCCGACCGAGCGCGTCGTCGAGCGACTCGGTGGCCTCGTCGAGGTAACGCGTCTCGAGCCGCCGCTCGATCCGGGACGGATCGACCTCGACGCAGAGGATGGCCGCGCCCGCGAGAGTCGCGGCAAGCGGTTGCGCACCGCCCATCCCGCCCAGGCCGGCGGTCAGGATCGTCCGCCCGGCGAGATCCGGCGAGCCGAAGTGCTTCTCCCCGGCGGCGGCGAACGTCTGGTACGTGCCCTGCAGGATCCCTTGGGTGCCGATGTAGATCCAGCTCCCCGCGGTCATCTGCCCGAACATCGTCAGGCCGAGCGCCTCGAGCCTCCGGAACTCATCCCACGTCGCCCACCGTGGAACGAGCAGCGAGTTGGCGATCAGAACGCGCGGGGCCCCCGCGTGCGTGCGGAACACGCCAACTCTGGACGAGTAGCGTTTCGTCATCGGCCAGCGTCAGCAGCGATCTCACGATCGCGCGGAGTGCCTCGGGATTTCGCGCTGCCTTGCCCGAGCCGCCGTAGACGACAAGTTCCTCTGGTCTCTCGGCGACCTCGCGGTCCAGGTTGTTGAGCAGCATCCGCAACGGCGCCTCGGTCGACCAGGACTGCGCATTGAGCTCCGTACCGCGCGGCGCGCGGATCGCCGAGAGGTCGCCGCAGAGCGCCTCGACTGTCGCGTCGAGTGACCGGGTCGTGCTCACTGACGCTTCCGCTCCTCGCGAAGGCGGATCGAGCGCCATGTCCAGCCGGTTGCCAGCGCGAAGGCGCACGACGCGAGGATCACCGCCCAGATCACCTTGCCTCCGGTGGCGGCTGCGACCACGACGACGATGACCGCGAAGGCGCCGTAGACAAGGGCGCTGTCCCGATACGGACGGGACGGCCGCGGCCGGTGCTTCGGCTTCTTTCCGTTCGGCGATGTCATCGCAACTCGCCGAGGTCGGCCTCGACCGCGGCCACGACTGCTCCGGTTCGGACGGCCTCGGCAACCGCTTCGATATCGCCCGAGAGCGGGCGGTCGTCACGCAAGCGGGGTGAGAGCGAACGGACGAGCTCACGCGCCGCACGCACACCGACTCCCGGCTGAAGCGGCGCGAGAAACTCGACGCCCTGGATGCCCGCGAGCAGCTCGATTGCGAGCACGCGTTCTGCGTTCGCGAGGACCTGCCACGCCTTGAGGCCCGCCGCGTTGCCCATCGACACGTGATCCTCCTGGCCCGCGCTCGTCGGGATCGAGTCGACCGAAGCTGGGTGCGACAGCACCTTGTTCTCGCTCACCAGCGAGGCCGCGACGTACTGCGGGATCATGAACCCGGAGTTGAGGCCGCCGTCCCCCGTGAGGAAGGCGGGCAATCCCCCGGAGAGCGCCGGGTTGACGAGCCGCTCGATCCGGCGCTCGGAGATGTCCGCCAGCTCGGCGACGGCCATCGCCAGGGCGTCGAGGGCGAACGCGAGCGGCTGGCCGTGGAAGTTCCCGTTCGAGACCAGAATCTCCTCGTCGACGAGGACGAGCGGGTTGTCGGTCGCCGAGTTGAGCTCTGTCGCAACCGTGTTACGGACGTACTCGATGAGATCCCGGCTCGCCCCGTGAACCTGGGGCGCGCAACGCAGCGAGTAGGCGTCCTGCACCTTGTCGCACCAGCGGTGCGCTTCGTTGATCGCCGAGTCTTCGAGGAGGACGAGCACGTTCGCGGCCGAGTCGATCTGCCCCGGGAGCGGCCGGGCTTCGTGGATCTGCGGAAGGAAGCTCGTCCGGGAGCCCTGCAGCGCTTCCAACGAGACCGCGCATGCGATATCGGCCGTCTTCACGAGGCGGAGCGCGCGCGTCAGGCCGAGCGCCCCGAAAGCGCCCATGAACTGCGTGCCGTTGACGAGCGAGAGACCCTCCTTCGCCTGGAGACGGGTCGGCTCGAGCCCGGCGGCGGCGAGCGCCTCGGCACCCGGGAGGCGTTCGCCCTCGAACCAGGCCTCACCTTCTCCGATGAGCGGCAGGGCGAGGTGGGCGAGCGGGGCGAGGTCTCCGCTAGCGCCGACGGAGCCACGGCTCGGGACGTGCGGCACCACGCCGCGGTTGAGACAGTCGACGATCAGCTCGACCGTGCTCACTCGAGCGCCCGAGAATCCCTTGGCGAGCGCGTTGGCCCTCAGGAGCATTGCCGCACGAACGATCTCCGGCGGGTAGGGCTCGCCGACGCCGCACGCGTGGCTGCGAAGCAGGCGCAGCTGGAGCTCCTCGGTCAGCTCCTCCGGGATGGTGCGCGAGACGAAGCGGCCGAAGCCCGTGTTGACGCCGTAGGTGTGCTCGCTCGTTCCGTGCACGGCCCGCTCGACCACGTCCCGCGCCGCGCGCATGCGATCGCGGGCGCTGTCCGCGATGGCCACCGGAGCGCCGTCGACCGCGACGGCCCAGACGTCGTCGACCGTGAGATCGTCGCCCGTGAGCGCCTTGCTCTCGATCACGGCTCCGAGTGTATCCCGCTCGGATTGGCCCGCCCGCGCGCGGCGCGAGCGCCCTTAAATACGGTTCGCCCGGCCTCCTCCCCGACGCGATCGTATTTCGAAAAGACGCACGTGTCTGTCACGACTCCGTGCCGAATCTGTGCCGTTTGGTTGCGGCTCGGGCGATCGCGTGGCCGCGTCTCAGGTCTCGAGCAGGCGGACCTCGAGGACGCGCGACTCGTCGAAGCCTTCGATTCGAAGCTTGGCTCCTGCTGACGCGGCCGCCGCACTCGCCGGCATCAGGCCGACGAGCTCGGAGCCGGCCACCTCGGCGCCGCGCTCCGACGCTTCTCTCTCGATCCGGTCCACGATCTCGTGGAGCGGCGATGCATCGGGGTCCTCGACGTTCATGCTGACCTGGACGAGCCCGGCCGTCGGGAGGTCGAAGCCGAGAGCCCGGACACCTGGGAACCCTCCGTCCCGCTCCCGCACGACACCGGCGATCTCCCGTGCCGCATCGAGCGATCCCCTGAGGTTGACGTTGAACGCGATCAGCGGGCGCCGCGCACCGACCAGCACGCCGCCGGCGCGTTCGTCCAGCGTCACGGGCCCGAAGTCGGGCCGGAGCTCATTTGCCTCGAGTCGTCGGGCCAGCTCTTCCGGGCCGCCATGACGGAAGAACGCCGGCCCGCGGCCCTCCGCGAGCTCCCCGTACAGGAACACCGGGATCCCGAGTTCGTCGCCCACCCGCTCCGCGAGCTCCAGCGTGACCGCCCGCGCCCGCTCCATGTCCTCCGGCTCGAGCCAGACGACCGGCACGACGTCGGCCGCGCCGATCCGCGGATGGGCCCCTTTATGCGACCGCAGGTCGATCCGCTCCCGCGCGCACTCGATCCCGGCGAGCAGCGACGAGACCAGCTCCTTCCCCGTGCCGATGAGCGTGAACACCGACCGGTTGTGATCGGGATCGAGGTGAACGTCGAGCAGCCGCGCGCGTGCACCGACAGCATCCCGGAGCGCTTCGATGGTCGCGCGGTCGCGCCCTTCGGAGAAGTTCGGCACCGACTCGAGCGGCCGCGCCACGCGCTAGTGCTCCTCCCGGTGATGGCACCCAGCCTGTCGGTCGCCAGCACCAAGCCAGAGGCCGGACTCGTCCCCTGTGCAGGCTGGTTGCCTGCGCAACGGCGAGGGTGGCCTCTGGCGCAGCGTGATGGCGGGCGAGAGGCAGGCGACCATTGCTGGGAAGAGCACTAGTCTAGGAGCGCGGTGAAGACCTACTACGACAGGCGAGCGCAGGAGTACGACGACTGGTGGCTCGGCACCGGCCTGCACGCGAGCCGCGAGCGCCCGGGCTGGGGCGAGTCCGTGGCCGAGCTGACCGCGACGATCGCAGCGCTCCCGCCCCGAACAACCCTCGACGTCGCCTGCGGGACCGGGTTCCTGACCCAGCACCTCCCCGGAACGGTCACCGGCCTCGACCAGAGCGCGTCGATGCTCGAGCTCTCCGGCGCACGCGTCCCCCATGGGACGTTCGTCCAGGGCGATGCCATCCCGCTGCCGTTCCCGGACAACACCTTCGAACGCGTCTTCACGAGCTTCTTCTACGGGCACCTCGAAGAGGACGACCGCATCGCCTTCCTCGGCGAGGCCAGACGCGTCGCGTCCGAGCTGGTCGTCGTCGACTCCGCGCTGAACGACGACCACGAGCCGGTCGAGTGGCAGGAGCGGGTGCTGAAGGACGGCTCGACCTGGCAGGTCTACAAGCGCTTCTTCACGGCTGACGAGCTGGCCCGCGAGCTCGGCCGCGGCCGCACGCTCTACGAGAGCCGCTGGTTCGTCGCCGTCCAGGCGTGACGCGCCGCAAGACGCGGTACCGGTCGCTCGCGTCGCTGCAGCGCGACTGCCGCGCATGCCGGGCGTGTTCCGAGGCCGGGTTCCAGCTCGAGTCGCTGCCGGTCGTGCACGGACACGCCGGCCAGCACGCATACCTCTTCGGCCAGGCGCCGGGCGTCGTCGAGGGCGAGGAGCGGCGACCGTGGCGTGGGCGGGCGGGGCGCACCCTCCGACGCTGGCTCGAGCTCGACGAGGACGAGTTCTACGAGGCGTTCTACTGCGCCTCGGTCACGCGCTGCTACCCGGGCCGAGCTTCGAGCGGGCGCGGCGACCGCACGCCCACCACGACCGAGCAGAAGCTCTGCGCCTTCTGGCACGACTGGGAGCTGCGCCTGATCGAGCCGCGCCTCCTCGTCCCAGTCGGCGGCCTTGCGATCAGGCAGCTGCTCGGCCAGGGACCGCTCACGAACCACGTCGGCCGCCGCTTCGAGCTCGGCCACGCAGTAGCGGTTCCGCTCCCCCACCCGTCCGGCGCGAGCGCCTGGCTCAACGACACGGCCAACCGGCGGCGAGTGGCCCGGGCCGCGCGGCTGATCCGGGCCGAGTTGGCAGCTTTGGCGACGACCACACAAACGGCGGCTAGATTTCGAGGGTGACGGAACGGCCGCTCTACCGGCGCACGTTTGTCCGCCTGCTCGGATTCCTGCGCCCGTACACCTGGACGCTCTGGATCTCGGTCGTCCTCGCGCTGATCTCGCAGGCGGCGCAGTTTGCGATCGCGTTCCTGACCGGAGGCGCCGTCGCACACGCCGTCCACGGCAACGACCACCACACGTTCGTGTTGATCGTGATCGCGGTCGTGGTCGTCGGGCTTGTGCGCGCGCTCGCGATGCTGGGCCGCCGGATGATCGCGGGCAAGCAGGCGCTCGGGGTCGAGCTGGACGTCCGCAGCGCGCTCTACTCGCATCTGCTGCGGCTCTCGTTCCGCTTCTACGACCAGCACCAGACGGGGCAGCTGATGTCACGCGCGACCGTCGACCTGCAGACGGTCCGGTTCTTCCTCGGCTACGGGCTGATCTTCTTCTTCCAGTACGTGGTGACGATCCTGGGCGCGGCCGTGATCATGTTCGCGCTCGATTGGGAGCTCGCGCTCGTCAGCCTCTGGATCGCGCCGCTGCTGATCGTGATCGCGTACCGCTACTCGCACGTCGCCCACCCGCTCCTCCGCGACGTGCAGCAGAAGATGGCGGACGTGGCGACGGTCGCCGAGGAGAACATCGTCGGCGTCCACGTCGTCAAGTCGTTCGCGCAGGAGGAGGCGGAGCAGAAGAAGTTCGAGGAGCGCTCGGAGGCCGTCTTCCGCCAGAGCGTCGCCGCAAACCGGCAGCGCGCGATCTACGTGCCCGCGCTTTCGTTCCTGCCGCTACTCGCGCAGGCGACGGTCCTGATGGTCGGCGGCCGCATGGCGATCAACAACCCCGACTTCCTCGGCGAGTTCATCACGTTCAACGTCCTCGTGCTCACGCTCGTCATCCCGCTCCGGTCGCTCGGGATGTGGATCGGCCAGGCGCAGCGGGCGACGGCGTCGGGCGAACGGATCTTCGAGATCATGGACGAGCCCGAGGAGGTCTCGGACCGCCCAGGCGCGGGCGACCTGCCCGACGGGCCGGGTCACATCGTCTATCGCGACGTCTCGTTCGAATACGCGACCGGACGGCCGGTGCTAGAGGACATCGACCTCGAGATCGCGCCCGGGACGACAGTCGCGCTGATAGGCCACACGGGGTCGGGCAAGACGACGCTCGCCTCGCTCGTCCCGCGCTTCTACGACGTCACCGCCGGAGCGGTAGAGATCGACGGAGTCGACGTGCGCGACGTCGCGGTTCGCTCACTAAGGGGAGAGATCGGGCTCGTACCGCAGGACCCGTTCCTGTTCTCCGCGTCCGTGCGCGAGAACATCGGCTTCGGCCGGCTGGATGCGACCGATGAGCAGATCGAGCACGCGGCCCGGCTCGCGCAGGCGGACGAGTTCATCGCCGAGCTCCCGGACGGCTACGACACGGTCATCGGCGAGCGCGGGATCACGCTCTCGGGCGGCCAGCGCCAGCGAATCGCGATCGCACGCGCGCTCGTGGTCGATCCGCGCGTCCTGATCTTCGACGACGCGACGGCCTCGGTCGACGCGACCACCGAGGCGAAGATCAAGCTCGGCCTCCGCGAGGCGATGAAGGGCCGGACGACCATCATCATCGCCCACCGCCTCTCCACCATCTCGCTCGCGGACGAGATCATCGTCCTCGACGGCGGCAAGATCGCTGCGCGCGGCACACACGAGGATCTCCTGGCTTCGAGCCCCGTCTACCACGAGGTCTACGAGCACGGCCTCCTCGAGCGCGAGTTCGCCGATCGCGTTGAGGCAACGGCGTGAGAGTCTGGCAACCGGGCAGCCACCTCACGCGCGAGCGGGGCGCGCGCGTCGACGACTGGTCGTGGCAGGCGACGGTCCGCCGCGTCACGACCCTCGCACGCTTCGCCGCGCCCTACAAGAAGCGGACGGCGCTCGCGATCGGCTCGCTCCTTGCCGCGACCGCGGTCAGCCTCGTCCCGCCGTACCTCTGGAAGCTCGCGATCGACAACGGGGTCGACCAGAAGGACGTCCAGGAACTGTGGAAGGTCGGCGTGCTCTTCGTTCTCGCCGGCTTCCTGACGATCCTGGCCACCTCGGCGCAGACCTATTTCACGGGCTGGACCGGCGAGCGGATCCTGGCCGACCTGCGGAACACGCTCTTCCGCCACCTGCAGCGGCTCTCGCTCGGGTTTTTCGAGCGCAACCGGGCGGGCGTGATCATCAGCCGCTTGACGAACGACGTCGAGGCGCTCGACCAGCTCGTGACCGACGGCTTCACGAGCCTCATCCAGAACACGCTGACGCTGATCGGCTCGATCGTGATCCTGTTCTTCCTCGACTGGCGGCTCGCGCTCGCAACCCTCGTCGTGCTCCCGTTCGTGAGCATCGCGACCGCGCTGTTCCGCAAGTACTCGGCGCGCGCCTACCGCGACGTGCGAGAACGCCTCGGCCTGCTCACCGCGACGCTGGCCGAGGACATCTCGGGGATGCGGATCGTGCAGGCGTTCACGCGCGAGCGGGAAGCGGAACGCAACTTCCGCCAGGTCAGCGAGCACTACCGGGACGCCAACCAGCGGACGGTCACGCTGAACGGCCTCTACTTCCCCGCCGTCGACTTCCTTTCCTCGATCGCGACCGCTGTCGTGCTGGGGTACGGCGGCTATCTCGTCTTCGGCGGGTCGATGACCGCAGGGACGCTGTTCGCGTTCGTCGGCTACCTGGCGAACTTCTTCGACCCGGTGCAGCAGCTGTCGCAGCTCTACAACACGTTCCTCTCCGCGACGGCTGCGCTCGACAAGATCATGGACGTCCTCGACGAGGAGCCCGAGCTCGTCGACCGGCCCGGCGCGTACGAGCTGCCGCCGATCGACGGGCGCGTGCGTTTCGAGAGCGTCCGCTTCGGCTACGGGAAGGGTCCCGAGGTGCTGCACGGGATCGACCTCGACGTGCCCGCCGGGACGACGGTCGCGCTCGTCGGCCACACCGGGGCCGGGAAGTCAACGATCGCGAAGCTGATCGCCCGCTTCTACGACCCGCGCGACGGCCGGATCACGATCGACGGGCACGACCTCCGCGACGTGACGCAGGAGTCGCTCCGCCGCCAGCTCGGGATCGTCCCGCAGGAAGGGTTCCTCTTCGCGGGGACGGTTCAGGACAACATCGCGTTCGGGAAGCCCGACGCGAGCTCGGACGAGGTCGTCGCCGCGGCAGCAACCGTCGGCGCGAACGACTTCGTCCTGCGGCTCGAGGACGGCTACCAGACGCAGCTCCAGGAGCGAGGGGCGCGCCTCTCGCTCGGCCAGCGCCAGCTCGTCGCGCTCGCGCGCGCGCTGCTCGCCGACCCGCGCGTCCTGATCCTCGACGAGCCCACCTCGTCCGTGGACATCGGGACCGAACGCCGGATCGAGGAAGCGCTGCGCACGCTGCTGGCCGGCCGGACCGCGTTCGTGATCGCACACCGGCTCTCGACGATTCGCGATGCCGACCTGATCGTCGTCCTCGAGCACGGCCAGATCGTCGAGCAGGGCACCCACGACGAACTGCTCGCGAAACGCGGCCTCTACACGTCGTTGTACGGCGACTGGGCCGCAGACGTAGCCTGATCGCGCCAACTTCGTGACAAAAGGGCCAATTCCCTGATACGAGGGATCGGCGCGCCTCCGGGGCCTCCCGATCGTGGGAGGGCCGATGTCCCGCGCCCGGATCACGCTGCTCGCGGCGGCACTCGTCGCAGCCTTCACCGTGGCCGCTTCGGCCTCGCCTGCCCTCGCGTGCGCGCGCGGGTACTCGTACACGGGGCTCTACGCCTCGAGCCCGTCATTCGGAGTCGCAGCGTCGCTGAGCATGCTCCGGCCACCGACGGTAGCGGGAGGACACGTCGCCGCTTGGGTCGGCGTCGGCGGACCGGGCCTCGGCCCGAACGGCTCAGACGAGTGGCTCCAGGTCGGCATCGCCTCGTTCGCCGGCTCGCCGGGAACAAGCCTCTACTACGAGCTCGCTTTGCCGGGACAGGAGCCGCGTTACGTCGAGCTCGCGTCCGGAATCGCAGCCGGCCAGGCGGTGCGGGTGGGCCTGCTCGAGCTGCCGTTCATGCCCGACACCTGGATCGTGGTTTCGCCCGCTGGGCTCGCGGGCCCGTTCTACCTCCCAGGGAGCCACGGCGCGTGGGCGCCGGTTGCCACCGCCGAGAGCTGGACGCCGGGCGGCTCGACGTGCAACCGCTACTCGTACCGCTTCGGCGCCGTGCAGCTCGCCCGTCCCGGCGGGACGTGGAAGCGACTCCAGGGCGGGCACAAGCTGCAGGACCGCGGATCG
>Ga0335082_10007378_pt1 | contig 11934 bp, 10 predicted proteins | sample Lox_Sample_41_FD_206718 | JGI IMG/M metagenome (GOLD analysis project Ga0335082, IMG submission 206718) | Soil microbial communities from Loxahatchee National Wildlife Refuge, Florida, United States - Lox_Sample_4.1 | ecosystem: Environmental > Terrestrial > Soil > Wetlands | place: USA...
CTCGAGCAGATGCACGTGGACGTCCGCGGGAAGATCGTCCTGGTGCGATACGGCGAGAACTATCGCGGGGTGAAGCCCTACGTGGCGCAGCAACATGGGGCCGCCGGGGTGATCATCTATTCCGACCCGCAGCAGGACGGATATTTCCAGGGAGACACCTATGCCAAGGGCCCCTGGCGTCCGGCGAGCGGGGTGCAGCGCGGCTCGGTCGGCTACATGTTCGAGTTTCCCGGCGACCCAACGACGCCCGGGGCGGCCTCATTGCCGGCCCTGAAGGAGAGCCAGCGCCAGCTGCCGGAGCAATCGGCGGAAATGCCGAAGATCCTGGTGACGCCGCTTTCTGCGGCCGATGCCTCGCCCATCCTGGAGAACCTGTCTGGCGCCGAGTCTCCGCGGGGCTGGCAGGGCGGTCTGCCGTTCACCTACCATCTCGGTCCCGGGCCGGTGCGCGTGCGCCTGCACCTGAAGTTCGATGGACAGTACCGCGCGATCTGGAACGTCATCGGCCGCATCCGCGGCGCCGAGTCGCCCGAGGAATGGGTGCTGGCGGGTAACCATCGCGACGCGTGGGTGTACGGCGCGGTGGACCCTTCCAGCGGCACCGCCGCCATGCTGGAGACGGTGCACGGCCTGGGCGCGCTGCTCAAGTCCGGCTGGCGTCCCCGGCGCAGCGTGTTGATCTGCAGTTGGGATGCCGAGGAATGGGGCCTGATCGGCTCGGTGGAGTGGGTCGAGCAGCACGAGAGCGAGCTCGCCAACGCCGTGGGATACATCAACATGGATTCGGCGGTGTCGGGGCCGAGGTTCGGAGCATCAGCGGTGCCGACCTTGAAGGATTTCCTGCGCGACGTGACCAAGGTCGTCCCGTCCGCCTCCGGCAAGGGCACGGTGTACGACGCCTGGCGGATCTCTCGGCAGACTCAGGACAAGATCCAGGAACCGCAGGTTGCCGGGAACATTCGGCGGGTGCCTTTGGTGCAGGTGAAAGACGACGTGCCGGTGGGTGACCTGGGCAGCGGTTCCGATTACACCCCGTTCCTGCAGCATGTGGCGGTGCCCGCGACCGACATGGCGACCTCCGGCGCGTACGGCGTCTACCACTCGGTGTTCGACAACTTCGCCTGGTTCACGCGCTTTGCCGATCCGGACTTCAAATACGAACAGCAGATGGCAAGGATCTTCGGCATCCAGGTCCTGCACCTGGCGGATGCCGACGTCCTGCCCTACAACTACGAGAACTACGGCAAGGAGATCACGGGATATCTGGAAGCGATCCGCAAGCGTGCGGGAGCTGCGTTCGGAACCCGGGCGCCGTCGTTCGAAGCGGCGGTGTCCGCGGCCGCGCGGTTCACGCGCGCCGGTGCGCAGGCGGCCAACGCGCAGCGCGCCCCGCGCGATCGCAGGACGCTCAACCATGCCCTGCGCGAGACCGAACGCGCCTTCCTCCTTCGGTCGGGACTGCCCCGCCGCCCCTGGTTCCGCCACGCCATCTATGCTCCGGGCCGTTTCACCGGTTATGCCGTCGAGGTCCTGCCCGGTATCACGGACGCGATCGAGGCCAAGGACCTCGAGCAGGCCCGGCAACAGATCGTGGCCCTCATCGAGAGTCTCGACCGCGCCAGCGCCATCCTTGAAAGAGCCGCCGGACGTGAGTAAGCGCCCATACCGCTGAGCAATAGCAAAGGCCGCGCGTGGGCGCGGCCTTTGATTCCGAGCTACCGATTCCCAGCTACTTGCTCGCTCCGGCGATCTTGGTCACCAGTTCCGAGTAATCCTTCTTCTCCAGCCCGTGCGTCTGCTTGTTGTACTCGTCCACCTTGGAGGAGTAGTTCATGGAGCAGAATTTCGGGCCGCACATGGAGCAGAACGCGGCCTCCTTGTACGACTCGTCGGGCAGGGTCTCGTCGTGCATGGCCCGGGCCGTCTCCGGATCGAGGGAGAGCGCGAACTGCTTCTCCCAGTCGAACTTGTAGCGGGCGTAGCTGAGAGCATTGTCGCGGTCCTGCACGCCCGGACGATGCCTGGCCAGGTCGGCGGCGTGGGCCGCGATCTTGTAGGCGATGATGCCGTCCTTCACGTCCTTCTCGTTGGGCAGGCCGAGGTGCTCCTTGGGGGTGACGTAGCAGAGCATGGCCGCGCCGTACCATCCGATCATGGCGGCGCCGATGGCCGAGGTGATGTGGTCGTAGCCGGGCGCGATGTCGGTGACCAGCGGGCCGAGGGTGTAGAACGGCGCCTCGTAGCACCACTCTTTTTCCTTGTCGACCTGCTCCTTGATCTTGTCGAGCGGGATGTGCCCCGGGCCCTCGATCATCACCTGGACATCATGCTTCCAGGCGGTCCGGGTGAGGTCGCCGAGGGTGCGCAGTTCGGCGAACTGGGCCTCGTCGCTGGCGTCGGCGATGCATCCGGGCCGCAGCCCGTCGCCCAGCGAGAACGACACGTCGTACTTCTTGAAGATCTTGCAGAGGTCCTCGAAGCGCTCGTAGAGGAAGTTCTGCTTGTGATGGTGGGCCATCCACTGGGCCAGGATGGCGCCGCCGCGGCTGACGATGCCGGTGATGCGGTTGGCCACCAGCGGCAGGTACTGGATGAGCACGCCGGCGTGGATGGTCATGTAATCCACGCCCTGCGCCGCCTGCTCCTCGATGACCTCGAGCATCACTTCGCCGGTCAGGTCCTCCAGCCGCTTCACCCGCGCGATGGCTTCATAGATGGGCACGGTCCCGATGGGCACCGGCGAATGACGCAGGATGGCTTCGCGGATCTCGTGGATGTCGCCGCCGGTCGACAGGTCCATGACCGTGTCGGCGCCATAGTGCACGGAGGTGTGCAGCTTCTTGAGCTCTTCCTCGATGTTGGAGGTGACGGCGGAATTGCCGATGTTGGCGTTGATCTTGCACAGCGAGGCCACGCCGATGCACATCGGCTCCAGCTCCGGGTGATGGATGTTGGCGGGGATGATCAGCCGGCCACGCGCGACTTCGTCGCGCACCAGCTCCGGCGCCAGGCGCTCCCGCCGCGCCACGTATTCCATCTCCTCGGTGACGATGCCCTGGCGGGCGTAGTGCATCTGGGAGAAGTTGCCGTCCTGGTTCTGCGCCTTGCGCCGTTCGATCCATTCGGCCCGCGGCTTGGGGACACCGTGGCCGTTGCCGCTGCTGCCATTGTTGCTCATGGGTTCTTTCACCCTCTTGAGAATCACTCATTATACGCCCGTAATCGCCGGCCTCCCGCCGGCTGGATCGGGGGCGCCTTGCCCGCACTGTGCCCATTGACCCTTGGTCACGCCCGACGACCTCTCGCTCCCTTGACCCGCTGCTCACCCCGCCGTAGAGTTGGGGCAGGGTATGGGGCCTTCCAGCAACAAATTCGTGAAGTTCGGCGCTGCCATCAGCATCATCGTCGTGGCTCTGGCTTATCTCGCTTTCACCGGCGTGCAGCAGAGCAAGAGCTACTACGTCACCATCAAAGAGCTGAAGAAGATGGGGGACGACGGCTACAAGAAGCGGCTGCGGGTGGCCGGCAACGTGGAACCCGGCTCCATCAAGCGCCGCGGGACTCACGTCGAGTTCGTCCTGGTGGAAGAGGGGAACCTGCTGAACGTGGAGTACACAGGCACGGAAGCGCCGCCCGACACCTTCGTCGACAACGCCCAGGCCCTGGCCGAGGGCAGCTACGGCCGCGACGGCGTCTTCCATGCCAAGATGCTCCAGGCCAAGTGCGCCTCGAAATACGCGCCCAAGCAGGATGGGACGCAGCCCACCGGCAACACCGCGCCCATGAAGACGACGGAGAATTTTGCGCCGGCGGCCAACGGCGCAACCCTCGACTGAGGCCGACGAGCTGTCCACCGCTCCCATCGCGCGCATCGCACTTGATCGAGTCAGCAAGGTGTTCGGACGTTTCGCCGCTCTGCGCGAAGTGACCGCGTCGTTCGATGACGGCAGGCTGTACGCCATCTTCGGCGACAATGGAGCGGGGAAGAGCACCCTGCTGCGCGTCATCTGCGGGCTGGCGCGTCCCAGCAGCGGCAAAGTGACGCTGCTCGGCTCCAGCGACCTGCGCTCCGTCCTCGGTGGCGTCGGCTACATGGCCCACGCACCTCTGCTTTACGACGAGATGACCGGTCTGGAGAACCTGCACTACTTCGCCGGCCTTTACCGGCCGGTCGACGACGACAAGCTGCGCGACGCCATTCGCACCGTCGGCCTCGATCCCGGGCTTACCCGCTACGTCGGCCAGTATTCGCAGGGCATGAAGCAGCGGCTTTCCCTGGCGCGCGCTACCCTGAACGATCCCAAAGTGCTGCTGCTCGACGAGCCCTTCTCCAATCTCGATCCGCAATCGGCGAAAGCCATGTCGCGGCTGCTGGGCGAGATGCGCGATGCCGGCAGGACCATCCTGGTGGTCACCCACCAGTCGGTGCACGTGGCCGGCATCGCCGACGAATCGTTCTGGATGTCGGCGGGAAAGATCGTGGACCGTCAGCCGGGCATCCGGGCCGCGGAATCGGCGGTGCGCTCCTGACCCCCGCCTCCGTCCTCCGCGCCACCCTCGCCAAGGACCTTCGTCTGGAATGGCGCTCCAAGGACGCCATCAACTCCATGCTGTTCTTCGCGCTGCTGGTGGTGGTGATCTTCAGCTTCTCGTTCGAGCCGACCAGCGAGGAAGCCCAGCGCATCAGTGGCGGCTTGATGTGGGTGGCCTTCCTGTTCGCCGCCGTGGTCGCGCTCAACCAGACCTGGGCGCGGGAGCTGCGCAACCAGGTGCTGGATGCCTACCGCGTGTCGCCCGCGCCAGGCTGGTCGCTGTTCCTGGCCAAGACCATCGGCAATTTTCTTTTCGTGATGGTGCTGGAATGCCTGATGGCGCCGCTGTTCGTGGTCTTCTACAACCTGCGCAGCGTCGGGCCCGAGTCCATGCTCGCGCTCTCCGCCGTGCTGGGAACATGGGCGCTGGTGGTGAATGGGACGTTCTTCGCCGCCATGTCGCTGCGCACCCGGGCACGCGAGATCATGCTTCCGCTCCTGCTGTTCCCCATCTCCATCCCCGCGCTGCTGGCCATGGTGAGCGCCACCACCGCGACCCTGACCGGGGACTCCTCGCCCACGCTGGCGCTCGAGTTCCTTGCCGTCTATGACCTTGTTTTCACCATCGTCTGCCTGCTACTGTTCGACACGGTGCTCCACGCCGAATGAAGACCGCATTCATAGTCTTTTCGCTGATCGTTTTTGCGCTCCTGACCAACGGCCTCTACCAGGCGCTGGTGGCTGCCCCCACGGAAGCCACCATGGGCGACGTGCAGCGCATCTTCTATTACCACGTGCCCTCGGCCTGGACCGCCTTCCTGTGCTTCATCGCCAACTTCGTCGCGTCCATCATCTACCTGGCGAAGCGGAATCAGAAGCTGGACGCGTTCGCCTTCGCTTCGGCCGAAGTCGGCGTCGTGTTCTGCACGGTCGTGCTGCTGACCGGGCCCATCTGGGCGCGGCCGGTATGGGGCATCTGGTGGACCTGGGACGCGCGCCTGACCTCGACCCTCGTACTCTGGTTGATCTACGTCAGTTACCTGGTGTTGCGGCGTTACGCCACCGGCGGGCAGACCGCGACCATCGCCGCCGCCCTCGCCGTCTTCGGCTTCATTGACGTGGTGTTCGTCTACATGGCGATCCGCTGGTTCCGGACGCAACACCCGCAGCCGGTGGTGGGAGGCGGACAGGGCTCCGGACTCCATCCCGCCATGCTGCACGCCCTGCTGATGAATTTCCTTGCCTTCGCCATGTACGCTGGGCTGCTGTTGTGGCTGCGTTACAAGCTGGAGCGCACGAGCCACCTGGTCGAAGAGGCGCACGCCGCCCGCGCCATCGCTGGAGACGCCCGATGAACAAGACCCAGTACCTCTACGCCGCGTACGTCGTGACCTGGGTGGTGCACATCGCCTACCTAGGCTACCTGGCGCGCAAGGCCGCGCGGGTGCGCCGCGAGGTGGAAGACCTCAAGCGATGATCCCCGCCACGCGTGCCGTCCTGCGCGTCATCGCCGTCGCATTCTTCATCTTCTTCCTGGGATTCCTGGGGATGTCGGCCCCGATGTACTGGAGCCAGTACCAGATCCTGCGCGACTGGCCGGCGGTGGAAGCGACGGTGGTCACCAGCGTGGTGATCGCGATCCCGACCACTGGCGGTGGCGACCTTCACGACATCGAGGTTCGGTTCGCGTATATCGCGGCTGGCCGCCCTTACGTCGGCGTCATCCACTCCAACCACCTGAGCACGAACCGGGCGCGCAAGGAGAAGCAGGCGCAGCAGTTTCCCATCGGCAGCCGCCAGCCGATCCGTTACAATCCGGCTGACCCCCGCGATATCCGCGCACAGGCCGGCTACAACGTGCATTTCTTCGCCGTTCCCATCTTCGTCTCGGGTATCGGGCTGATATTCCTTGTCTTTGGCTTGTTGATCTGGCTGGTCTCTTCGCGCGGACAGCGCGCTGCTTCGGCAGAACCGCCTAGCTATTAGTCATCCCCACGCTATTGGCGTGCGATGACTCGGAAGACCACCGCCTCGAGTTCGCTCTCTTTGTCCTTCTCCGCATTGAAGGTGACGCTCTTGCCGAGGTAGGGATTGCTGAGGGTCAACTCGCGTATGTAGTAGGTGGAGCTGCCGTCGCCGTTGTCCATCTGGACGCCGCGCACGCCGCCGGCCAGGTACGGGATCCCGTGCCAGAGCACGATGACCGGGCGCCTTTTTTGCAGGCTCTCCACCACCCCGGCGCCGGTGGGCGCCCCCACGATGGACTGGATGCGGACCTTCGACCCGTCGTCCAGCGAGTAGTCTCCATCGATGGAGGCGGTCAAGCCGGATGCGGGGGGAAGCGAGCTCAGACACCGGCCGGTGCCCCATGTTTTGTCCACCCAGTAGCCGGCGTCGAAGGGCACGCCTTGCGGGCCGAGGCTGGCCGCCACCACCGCGCCCCAGGCCCAGTCCGCGCACTGGTCCTTCTGGGGCGGCATCTTGCTCTTGCGCACCGTGGGCGCGGGGCCCGCCGTCTTCGTATCCTCCTTCTCGCCCGGCTTTTCCGGTTTGCTGGAGTCGCCGATCACGCTGACCCCGCCGCTCATGCCTTCGACGTCCTCGTTGGTGTAGACCTTGGGCGGTTTCTTTTTCTGCTCGGCCGGTTGCTGGCCCTGTTGGGCGGGCGTGCCGATGGACAGAGATGCGAGAACGAACAGGGCCGCGATCGCAGCTTTCATGAAGCACTCCTGAGGCCGCGGGCGCCGCTGCGGCAAGAGTCCCCGGGGCTGGATGCGACTGTAGGACGACCGCCTTCAGGGGTCAAGGGGTGCGGCGTTCGGCGTCACAGCGCGTGGTGACGGCTCTCACTAACACCCGCCCACGCCGCCGCATAGAATCCACCCTGCGTGTTTTCGCGAACACTGCTGTCATCGTTCCTCTGGAGGAGACGTGAAGACGAAACTCACAGCTATCCTGCTCGGCCTCATCCTTGTTTTCGTGGTTTGCTCCATGGCCGTTGCCCAGACTGCCCCCAAGGACACCTACATCCTGAAGGGCGCTCCCATGGGCGGAGTGAAGTTCGACCACAAGGCGCACCTGGCGGCGGCGGACAAGAAATGCGACACCTGCCACCACGCGTCCAAGCCCGAGAAGGCAAACAAGTCAGCGCAGGAAGCCTGCACCGACTGCCACACCTCAACCGCAACCCCGCCGATGAAGACCAAGCTCCAGGCGGCGTTCCACGACCCCATGGCCAAGAAGGGCACCTGCATCGACTGCCACACCAAGGCAGCCGCGGCCGGCAAGAAGGCCCCGGCCAAGTGCGGAGACTGCCACAAGAAAGAGAACACCTAGACTCATCCTGCACCATCGGAAGGGGCGCGCATGCGCCCCTGTTTTTGTCGCCACGAAACTCTTTGACTGCGCTCCCGGCAACGCCTAAGATGCAGTTCCCGTCCCCCAAAAATGATCGGCCAGACCATCTCTCACTACCGCATCACTGGGAAGCTCGGTGGCGGCGGCATGGGTGTCGTTTATCAGGCCGAAGACACCAAGCTGGGGCGCTCAGTCGCGCTGAAGTTCCTGCCGACTGACGTCTCCCGCGATCCGCAGACGTTGCAGCGTTTCCAGCGGGAGGCGCGCGCGGCCTCGGCGCTGAACCATCCCCACATCTGCACCATCTACGAGGTCGGCGAGGACCAGGGCGAAAACTTCATCGCCATGGAGTTCCTGGAAGGGATGACGCTGAAGCATGTGATCGAGGGCCGGCCGCTCAAGCCCGAACAGATCCTCGATCTGGCCATCCAGATCGCCGACGCCCTCGATGCCGCGCATACCAAGGGCATCGTCCACCGCGACATCAAGCCGGCGAACATCTTCATCACCAAGCGCAACCAGGCCAAGGTGCTGGACTTCGGTCTGGCCAAGCTGATCACGGAGCCGCACGCCGCCGCGGTGGGGGTCTCGGGTGCGCCCACGGCCATCACGCACCTCACCAGCCCCGGGTCGGCGGTCGGCACCATCGCTTACATGTCGCCGGAGCAGGCGCGCGGCGAGCCACTCGACGCGCGCACCGACTTGTTCTCCTTTGGCGTGGTGCTCTACGAGATGGCCACCGGCCAGCAGGCCTTCTCCGGCAGCACCTCGGCGGTGATCTTCCATGCCATCCTGGAGAAGACGCCGCCGGTGGTGCGCTCGCTCAATCCCGATCTCCCCCCGAAGCTCGACGAGATCGTCGGGAAGCTGCTGGAAAAGGATCTGGAGATGCGCTACCAGACCGCGGCCGAGCTGCGCGCCGACCTGAAGCGCCTGAAGCGCGACAGCGATCCCTCGCGCATCGCGGCGGCGGCGCACGGAAGCCAGTCGGGCGCGGTTCCCTTGATCCGCCCGAGAGCAGCCGTGAAGACGTGGGCCTGGATGACCTTCGCGCTGCTCGTCCTGGTGCTGGCGGGGGCGGCCTTCGTGCTCGGACGCCGCATGGGCCAGATGCCTCCGGCGCAGTACCACCTGCTCACCTATCGTCGCGGCACCATCCGCACGGCGCGTTTCGCTCCCGACGGCCAGACCATCGTGTACAGCGCCAACTGGGAGGGGAAGCCCTCCGACGCCTTTACCACCCGGGTGAACAGCCCGGAGTCGCGGTCGCTGGGCGTCGCGGGCGCGGAGATCCTGGCCATCTCCTCCAGCGGCGAAGTCGCGCTCTCGCTGGAGAGCCGCCAGATCAAGAATATGGTCTTCAATGGGACGCTGGCGCGCATGCCGCTGGTGGGCGGGGCCCCGCGGCAGATGCTGGAGAACGTGCATTGGGCCGACTGGTCGCCCGACGGCGGCTCGCTGGCGGTGGTGCGCAATGTCGGCGGCAAGGACCGCCTGGAGTTCCCCATCGGCAAGACCCTGTACGAGACCAACGGCTGGATCAGTAACCCGCGCATCTCGCCGAAGGGCGATCAGGTCGCATTCATCGACCACCCGGTGCAGGGCGACACCATCGGATCGCCGGCCGTGGTCGACTTGTCCGGGAACAAGAAGAACCTCAGCCCCGAGGCTGCCGGCGGGGCCATGGGCCTGGCCTGGTCGCCATCCGGCGACGAGATCTGGTACACGGCAGCGACCGTGGGCATCGATCGCGCCTTGTACGCGGTGACGCCTTCGGGACACCAGCGCCTGGTGGCCCGTGTGCCAGCCGACCTGACGGTGCAGGACACCTGGCGGGACGGGCGCGTTCTGCTGTGCCGCGATAGCTGGCGCCGGGGCATCATCGGCGAGGCCCCGGGACAAAACGCGGAACACGATCTGACCTGGCTCGACTGGTCATATCCGGCATCGCTGTCGGCCGACGGCAAGTCGCTGCTCTTCCGGGAAGAGGGCGAAGCCGGCGGCTCAACCTACGCGGTCTACCTTCGCAATACCGATGGCTCGCCGGCGGTACGCTTAGGCGACGGGGCGGCACTGGCCTTGTCTCCTGACGGCAAGTGGGCGCTCTCCACGCGCGCCGACGATCCTACCCGGCTCTTTCTGCTGCCCACAGGCCCCGGCGAAGCGAAACCGTTCCCGCAAGGCACCGTCAACCACAGTGCCGCAGTGTGGCTGCCGGACGGACAAAGGTTCCTGTTCTCGGGAGCCGAACCCGGCAAGGGCGCCCGGCTCTATATCCAGGACGTCCAGGGCGGAGGTCCGCAGCCCATCACGCCCGAAGGCATCAACGTCCTGTACTTCGCGCTTTCGCGCGATGGCAAGACCGTGGCCGCGGCCGCCACCGACGAGAAGTCCTATCTCTACCCGGTCGCGGGCGGAGCGCCGCGGGTGGTGCCGGGCATGGAGCCGGGAGAGGTGCCGATCGTGTGGAGCGCCGACGGCAGCAGCCTGTTCGTCTATCGCCCCGGAGAATTGCCGGCCAAGGTCTACCGTCTGGATCTCACAACCGGACAAAGGAAACCGTGGCGCGAGCTGATGCCCCCCGATCCCGCCGGCGTCGAGTACGTCGGCCCTATCCTGCCCACGCCGGACGGCAAGGCGTACGTGTACGGGTACCGCCGTCTGTTGTCTGACCTGTACCTGGTGGAAGGACTGAAGTAGCGTCGCCGCATCGCCGGCGGTGAAGTGCCGGCATGTTTCCCGCCGTCTCTATCGCCCTATGGAATGATCCCTCGAAGTCTGGCTTCCAGAATCAAGATCAGCACCGAGAGGAAGATTGCGGCCAGGGTCACGGGCACGCCAATGCGGACGTATTGGCGAAACGAGACGTTCACGCCGCGGTCGCGAAGCAGGCGGAACCACATCATGGCCGCCAGGGAACCGATGGGGAGCATCTTGGGGCCCAGGTCACCGCCGATCAAAGCGGCGAGCGCCAGGACTTTCCGGGCGGCGAGGGTGCCGGCGGCCGGCGTGGCCATGTCGGAGATGGCGAACGCCATGGTGTCGGCGGCAGGATGGTTATTGATCAACGACGAAGCGACAGCCGCCACTACCGAAGTCGCGCCGCTCAAGGCAGCCAGGCTCCGGCCGCCGAGATCGACCAGCAGATCCTGGATGGCATGGGTGAGTCCGGCATTCCGCAGGCCGCGGGAGATGATGAACATCCCGGCGACGAACACGATGACGTCCCACCCGATGCCGCCGGCGATCTCACCCAGGCGGCTGCTGCGGCTCCAGAGCGCGACCCCGACGGAGGTGATGGCGCCGCCCAGAGCCATTTTCCAGGCCGGCAAGCCGAACGAGTTGCCGAGGAAAAATCCGATTAGGGTCGCGCCCAGCACGACGGCGGACGCCTTTGCTCCCACCGAAAGCGGCAGTTTCGCTTGCTCGACCCGCGACCGATCGAATGCGAGCGGGATGTCGCGGCCGAAATACAGGCGCAGTCCGGCGTAGGTGACGATCATGCTGACCAACGCCGGCAGGGCCATCCACGCCGCGTATTCGAGGAACCCGAACGAGAACAACGCGCCCACTACGATGTTGATGGGATTGCTGATCATCAACCCACCCGCCAGGTTCGCGACGTAGAGTACGGCGAAGTAGAACGGGACCTTGTTGGCCATCGTCCAACCCGGGAGTTCGACGTCCTCCATCAGGGTAAAGACCAGAGGGGTGAAGATCAGGACGGCCGCATCATTGGTGAAGAAGGCGCCGACCAGCGTTGCCGATCCGAAGATGTAGAAGAACAGACGGCGCGCGTTTCCTTTGGCGGTGCGGGCGATCTGCAAGGCCAGCCAGCGGAATAGCCCGGAGTGGTCTGCCACCACCGTCATCACCATGAGGCTGACGATGGTGATCAGCGGGACAGAAAGGAATCGCAGCGCATCCACGACCTGGGTGAGGGAGACCGCGCCGGACACCAGGGTCAGCGCCGCTCCAATGAGCCCGGCCCAGGCCTGGTGCATCTTCATGCGGCCGATGCGCGGTTGGGATAGCGCCAGACTCC
>Ga0335082_10007379_pt1 | contig 11933 bp, 9 predicted proteins | sample Lox_Sample_41_FD_206718 | JGI IMG/M metagenome (GOLD analysis project Ga0335082, IMG submission 206718) | Soil microbial communities from Loxahatchee National Wildlife Refuge, Florida, United States - Lox_Sample_4.1 | ecosystem: Environmental > Terrestrial > Soil > Wetlands | place: USA: Florida...
TCCGACAAGCGCTCCTCCTACATCCTGCAAGAGCGGCTCAACTTTGAGCCTGTGATCGACACTCCCTTTGGAGGGACGAAGGCGGAAGTCCGTGTGATGTACATCTGGCTCAACGAACTGAAACCGGTGCTGACTATCATCCGCATGGGCCGCGGACTGATGATGGGCGTCGATCACAACAAGAACATGGAATGGGTCGGGGCCTCGGCAGGACTCTACCTCGAATAGGAAACTCTGCCGGGCTCGACGGCGCTAGATTCTATTTCAATTTTACGAAGAGCAAGACAAAGATCGCCCAGATTCCCACCGTCATCGGAAATTGCACCAACATTGCGTCTCGAATTCCGGTTCCCCTGGGTAGTGCAAACGTCAGCACCATCATCGCGAGAGCGGTCAGTATCCCAACAACGAATCTGCCTTTCGAGTTCATTGGTTCGATCCCGCCTTCCCATTTCTCGCCACGCCACAAAGGCATGACTGAATTAGCAGGGTGCGATTGTACACCTGTTTTGTCTGGTCGCCCGCCAGAGTTACTTTTCAGCCGACCGATTCCAACCGCCGGCTCGCGAGCACGCCACCCGTAATCAAAGCACACATCAGCCCGACCAAGAACGCTAGCCAGCCCCAATGATCCAACGGATGCCGCAACACCCTCAGAAAGCCACGCCCATAATGGCCGGCAACAAATGCCACTCCGAAATAGCGAACCGCCCGGCAAACAGTAACAATGGCGAGAAATCTGCCCAGTGGATAGTCGCCAGCCCCGGCAGCGGCGAAAAACATGCTTGTGGGGGTGGGTAGGGGGATGGCCGTGGAAGCAACCAGAGTCCCGGTGGCCCAGTGTTTGAAGATCTTCAGGAATTTCGATACTTTGCCCTTCTTAAATTTCTTGTCGAGGTAGGCGGATCCGGCAGTGCGCGCGAGACGGAAGGTGAGGTAAGCGCCCAGCACCGATCCCAAAGTTCCTGAAGCTGCGTACTCGTACCACAACTTTGGATGGCTTGCCGCTAGAACAGCGGTCAGGATGTCAGCCCCTCCGAAGGTCGGTAGAGGGGAACTGTCGACAATGCCGAGAACGAACAGGCCCGCGGCGCCCAGGTGCCCCAGCGTCGCGAATAAGCTCTGTCCTCCTCGCCGCTTTTGGCTCTCAACTAGGAGTCGGAACATTCATGCATAGGAATAAGATTGCGGCGGAATCGTTGCTGTCGACTCGCCTCAATTGAGGATTTTTCTTACTTGATCTTCTGAACGATCCGAGTTTCGAGTTCCTTGCCGTTGGGTCGCGAGATGAACATTCGGTCGCCGTCCAGGCGAACACTTACTTTTCCTCCTGCACTGATCTCGCCCGGCACGTAGCCGTCAGACGATTCCATCCGATACTCCCCAACGTACCTTACGCCATTGACGCTCACGACAACGGCAGTTCGGCGACCCTGTAATTCGGCCTCAGCCTGAATTTCACGCTCCGCCTGCGCCCAATTCTCGAGATCACGGTGCGGTACTCGTCCGTTTCGGATGTATATCTCCTCTGCCCGGCGACGGATGGCCTCATGCATGTCCGGCACAGCTGGGGTAGAACCTGGCAGTGGGTTATCGGAAGAAACGTTGGCTCGAATCACAGTTAAACCCCTACAGTCTTTACTTTCTCATGCTAGTCCTTCTCAACCACAAATACATCGCCCGGCATCTTATCGAATGGACATGGCGAGAACTTTTTCGGGAACCTGCCAAGACGCGTTCAAAATGGGGAAGGTCTGAATTGTTCGGTGTTCTGTGTCGCCTCTTACACGTTTGGAATAAGCCAGTTGACCGGAATGGGCCAGCGGCCTAACATTACCGCGACCACCGCCGGGCAGCGTTCAGCGCTCTTATGATCGGCCAGCAAGTATCCCACTACCGAATCCTCGGCAAGCTCGGGGGCGGTGGTATGGGCGTAGTCTATGAGGCCGAAGACCTCAAGCTTGGCCGCCACGTCGCCCTCAAGTTCATTCCTGAGAATCTGGCCGGTGATCCCAAGTCGCTCGAGCGATTTACTCGTGAGGCACGGGCCGCCTCTCTTCTGAACCATCCGAATATCTGCACCATCCACGGCATTGAGGACAACAACGGGCACCCCTTCATCGTGATGGAGAAGCTCGAGGGCGAGAGTCTGAAGCAACACATCGCAGGCCATCCTGTGCCTGTGGAGAAAGTCCTCGACGTCGGCGTGCAGGTTGCCGATGCACTCATGGCCTCACACGCCAAGAACATCGTGCATCGCGACATCAAGCCTGCAAACATCTTTCTTACCCCGAGCGGTCAGGTGAAGGTTCTCGATTTCGGTTTGGCCAAGCTCGTTCACAATCTCGGAACCGAAGACGATGCGGGTGCGGACAATTCTCTGACAGCTGTGGGAGTCATCCCGGGCACTGCGGTCTACATGTCACCCGAGCAGGCACGGAGCGAAATCGTCGATGCACGTAGCGATCTCTTCTCCTTCGGAGTCGTCCTGTATGAGATGGCCACAGGAAAGAAACCGTTCACTGGCGCCAACTCCCTGGTCACTCTCGATGCCGTACTGCACTCGAAGCCAATTCCTCCCCACGAAGTAAATCCCAAGATACCGATTGAGCTGGAAGGGATCATCGGCAAGGCGATGGAGAAGGATCGCAACCGTCGCTACCAGTCTGCTGCGGAAATGAAGTCTGATCTGGCGCTGCTAAAGCGCGAGACGGAATCGGGCCAGATCAAGAGTGGCAGCCATACAGCCAAGCTCCGCGCTGCCACCAGGACCTTTGGCCACAGCAATCGGCTCCAGACCTATCTTCTGCTCGGCACTGCAGCCTTGCTCGTCACTGTCCTGGCTGCGGTCGGAGCCTGGTGGTATAAGCATCGTGAAATGGCAAATGCTGAGCAACGCAATGCAATCGCGGTGTTACCGCTGCAGAACATGAACGGTGACTTCAACGTCGACTACCTGCGGTTCGCGCTATCCGACGAACTGACGAGCGTCCTTACCTATTCACGAACGCTTGAAGTAAGGCCGTCATCGGTCACGCGCCGCTATGTTGCTCTGGATCTCGATCCAAAAAAAGTCGGACAGGAATTGCGCGTGGGACGTCTGCTCTCGGGATCGTTCCGCAAGCAAGGCGATCAACTACTGGTGACTCTCGAAGCCATTGACGTCCCCACGGACCGTCTCCTCTGGCATACCACCGTCAGCGAAAAAGCAGATAACCTGATCGGATTGCAGGAGCAGTTGACCACGCAGGTGCAGCATGGCTTGTTGCCAATTCTGGGAGGCGCGGCCGGCTCTGCCGAGGCCGCCGCATCACGCCCGAAGAACCAACAGTCATATGACTTCTACCTGCGCAGCGTTGCCGTGCCGCACGACCCCGCGCCCAACAAAGAAGCCATCAAAATGCTGGAATGGACGGTTGGAATTGATCCCTCGTATGCACCGGCGTGGGAGGCCCTGGGTCAGCGCTACTACTTCGATTCGACCTACGGCGGCGGCGGCGAGGAGATGTTCCAGCGATCCAACAACGCTTACGAACGCGCTGTTACGCTCGACCCCAACCGCATCATGGCCGCCAGCCAACTCATCACCAACCGCGTCGAGCGAGGAGAGCTAGGTCGCGCTTATGATGCCGCCACCGATCTCGTCCGGCGGCGTCCACAGAGCGCCGACGCGCATTTCGCCCTCGCTTACGTGCTGCGTTATGCCGGGATGTTCGACAAGTCAACCCAGGAATGCAACGCGGCCCGGCAACTCGATCCCGGTAACTTCACTTTTCGCTCGTGTGCGTGGTCATTCCTGGAGATTGGCAAGACCGATCGCGCCAACGATTTTGTTCATCTCGACGCCGGCTCGGAATGGGCGGCGTGGGTGACACCCTACATTCTGCTGGCCGAAGGCAAGGTGAACGACGCCCACGAAGCGGCCAAGAACATGGGCAAAGCCCCTTCCTATCACCGCGAGTTAATGGAGGCTTGCACGGCGCCGCAACGTCCGGCAGATCTTGAAAAGATCGTTCACGACAACGAGACTTCGGTAATGTCGGAACCGGATGCCGAGGCCTGGTACCATGTCGGAGCACTGATGGCGTCCTGTGGCCAGAGTGAGCCCGCCCTGCGGCTGCTCAAGGCTGCGGTTCAACAGAACTACTGCGCTTACTCGGCGCTGCTCGATGATCCGCTGTTGAAGGATCTGCGCAAAGAAACCGCGTTCAATGAAGTCCTGACCGCCGCGAGCAACTGTCAGTCTGTGCTGAAGGAGGGCCGCCAGTAGCCAGCCGCGCTTCCAAACCTTATGCAGAAACTTTCTCGACGCGATTTGCTCAAGTCCTCGGCAGCAGGTCTAGCAGTATCCCAACTTTCATTAGGGAACGCACTCGCGTCTCCCGTTCCCACCCGCAAAGGCCGGATTCGCCAATCCGTTTCGCGCTGGTGTTATTCCAAATTCACGGTTGATCAACTCGCCGAGTACTCCGCGAAGATCGGGCTCCAGGCAGTCGATCTCCTGAAAATCGATGAATTCGAAATTCCGCGCAAATACGGCCTGATCTGCGCTATGGGATACGTCGGTGGCGGGGAGATTAACAACGCCCTTAACCGCGTGGAGAATCATGCCGCCATCGAGCAGGCCTTCCGCACGAATATTCCTCGAGCAGCGAAAGCCGGCGTGCCAAACGTAATTACATTCTCCGGCAATCGCGCCGGTATGTCCGACGACGAGGGCGCTCGCAACACCATCGCGGGCCTCAACCGCGTGAAGAAGATTGCGGAAGATCAGGGAGTGAACATCTGCCTGGAATTACTCAACAGCAAGCGCGACCATCACGATTACATGTGCGATCACACTGCCTGGGGGGTTCGCGTGGTGCAGGAAGTCAATTCGCCCAACGTCAAGCTCCTATATGACATCTACCACATGCAAATCATGGAAGGCGATCTGATCGAAACCATCCGCAAGAACATTCAGTGGATCGGACACTTCCACACCGGCGGAGTCCCCGGACGCCATGAGCTCGACAGCACCCAGGAAGTGCAATGGGACGGAGTAATGAAGGCCATTGCAGAATCGGGGTTCCGCGGATATGTCGCCCATGAATTCGTTCCGGCAGGAGATCCGCTGGTCTCGCTACGCAACGCCGTCGATCTGTGCGATGTTTAGCCTGAGCGGAGCCAATCGCAGCCGCACCCGATTGACGCGTGGAATAGCTAACGATGGCCTTTCAAGAAAGTCCAATCTCTGTTCAGAGCAATGAAAGAATTTGCAACGGAGAGGGGCTAGGCCCCATCCTTGTAGCGTGAGAGAATTCGGACCTGCCAATCTGCGGCCGACCACCGGCCGCTTTCCCAGAATTTTTCTGCACCTACGCTTCTTCGGACTGACGCTGATATGTTTGCTCGCCATTGGCGCGCTCTGTGCTCCGGCCCAAGCTCCCTCCTCAGTTCCCAGGCCCGGCACCACGCCCAAGTCGGCTTCCGTTCTCGACCCAGCATCCTCGGCCGATCCGCCGGGCCTGCTGTATCAGGGCGTTCCGGCGGAGATTCCTCAGGATCAAGGTGACGCCGGTCTACTGCTGCAATTGTTGCGCCTCAAGACAACTGCCCGGCTTATGCAGGTGGTCGCCCATCCCGACGACGAAGATGGTGGCCTGTTAACACTCCAGGCACGCGGACACGGAGTCAGTACATTGCTGATGACCCTCAATCGCGGGGAGGGCGGCCAGAACAAAATCGGTAGCAATCTCTCCGACGTCCTTGGCGTCTTGCGCGCCGAAGAGTTGCTCGCGTCTGATCAGTATTACGGTGTGCAGGAACGATTTTCGCGCGTCGCGGATTTCGGCTTTTCAAAAAATGCGGACGAGACCTTCACCAAGTGGGGGGGGCACGATATCGCTCTCGGCGACATGGTCCGTGTGATTCGGACCTTTCGTCCTGACGTCTTGGTAGCGCGATTCTCCGGCACCGAACGCGATGGCCATGGAAACCACCAGGCTTCGAGCATTCTGGCCAAGGAGGCCTTTCGCGCAGCCGCCGATCCCAAGCGATTTCCTGAACAGATCGCGCAGGGACTTCAGCCCTGGCAAGTGAAGAAGTTCTATATCGGCAACGTCTGCCCCTGGGGCTCCACGACTTGCGCCGATCCCGCATGGACGGTCAAGTTTAATACCGGCGAACCCTCGTCAGCACTGAAGATGTCTTATGTACAGTTCGCCATGGAGGGACTACGCCATCAGATGTCGCAAGGTGCCGCCAACTGGACGGTTGATCCCGGAGATCGATTTACGTTCTACAAGCTCGTAGATTCGGTTGAACCGGCTGGTAAGGGCATCCACGAAAAAGATTTCTTCGACGGAATCGACACGAGCCTCCCAGGTCTGATGTCCCGGCTAGGAGCAGAAGGCACGAATGCACCGTGGCTGAAAGAAGGATTGGCAAAGATTGCCGCATCGGTAACTGATGCAAACGCGACGAAGAACCCGGCTGATGCCGTAACTCCCCTTACGGCCGCAGTGCACGAACTGAACGCTCTGTTAGATCGGCTGCACCAGGGCGGTGTACACAGCGCGGCGATCCCGAGCGTAATTCAAGTACTCGAAGAAAAACGCCAACAAGCAGAGACCGCACTCAACCTGGCTCTCAGCGTCACATTAACCGCGCACTCATCCTCCAACGAACCCAGTTCTGATATTCCCAAAGAGGCGGACGCGCAGACTACGGTATCTCCGGAACAGGAGTTCATAATTCGGGTCACGCTTCATAATGGTTCGAAGCTTCCGCTCGTCATTGATCACATCAAGCTCGAAGTTCCCGCTGGATGGAACACGATCAACGGAAAAACGCGACCGGAAACTGTAAAAGCTGGCGATGACTTGCATGCCGATTTCCGCCTGCGCGTCCCGAAAGATACTCCCTACACTCGCCCGTACTGGCACCGGGACGATCCCGATACGGAGAGCATCAACCACATCGATAACGAGAATCACGCGACTCTTCCCTTCCCGCCGCCGGCTCTGCGGGCGCGGGTGGAATATTCCGTCGGTGGCCGGGGAGAAGGCAGAGCGCACAATGGCATCACGACTCCCGTAGTCACGCCGTTTCTCGACGAAACCGGCAAACAACGCTCGCGACCACTGGCGATAGTGCCAGCCTTTTCCGTGATGCTCGAGCCCGGCACGCAAGTCATCTCCACGCACAACGGAGCCAATTCCACAGTGACTGTTGGCGTAACCAGCAATTTGAGCGTCGCTACGAGTGCGAATCTGCGCCTGGAATTACCACAGGGCTGGCGCTCGGATCCTGCGCAAATCGCAGTGAATGTCGCGCATCGCGGTGAGAAGCAGGATTTCCAGTTCAAAGTCTTTCCATCCGGACTGCAGCAGGGCCGTGCGACCGTGCGCGCTGTACTGGAGTCAGGCGGAGAAACATACGGCGAGGGTTATACGCTAGTCACTCGCGAAGACCTTGGCAGCTTCTACTACTATCAACCGGCTCGCCAACGAGTCAGCATCGTCGACGTGCAAGTGCCGCACGAACTGAAAGTCGGCTACATCATGGGTGCGGGAGACGATATCCCGACGGTCCTGAAGCAGGTCGGGATGAATGTCACGATGATTCCTGAGGAACGGCTCGCGAATGAAGACCTCGGTAAGTTCGAGACGATAGTTCTCGGAATCCGCGCCTACGATACACAAAAAGATGTCGTTGCGAACAACAAGAAGCTTCTCGATTTCGTCTCCGCCGGTGGAACTCTGGTGGTGCAGTACAACACGGGAACAGCGGAGTTTAATTCAGGAAAGTTCACCCCGTATCCGGCCGATCTGAGTCGCGCGCGTGTTTCGGTCGAAGAAGCTCCCGTGGAAATTCTCGCGCCGCAGGATTCCGTATTTCAGTATCCCAACAAGATCACCGCCGATGATTTCAACGGATGGGTACAGGAGCGCGGCCTGTACTTCATGAGTAGCTGGGACGACCATTTCACTCCCTTGCTGTCTTGTCACGATCCGGGCGAGGATGCACAGAAAGGCGGCTTGTTGCGGGCGCAATTCGGTAAAGGAACCTATATCTATGCGGGATATGCCTTCTTTCGTCAGCTGCCCGCAGGCGTGCCCGGCGCGGTGCGGTTATATGTAAATCTCTTGAGCGCAGGGAAGCATTAGCAAGTTATCAGCCCCAATTGCCTGTAAAAGCGTTGCAGGAACATCGCTGCGGCGCTTGATCCATCCAAGTCATGGGTTCTCCAGAAAAAGCGGAAACGAGTTCTCCCACGCTGATTCGCGGTATGGGTCTGTGGAGCGCAACCGCGCTCAACATGATCGACATGATTGGTGTCGGACCTTTCATCACCATGCCACTCGTCGTCGCAGCGATGGGCGGACCACAGGCCTTGCTGGGATGGATCGCCGGCGCTCTGCTGGCGGTTTGCGATGGTCTCGTCTCTGCCGAACTAGGCGCCGCTCTGCCAATGTCGGGCGGCTCCTATCGTTACCTACGGGAAATCTATGGGCCGCAAAAATGGGGTCGGCTGATTTCGTTTCTTTACATCTGGCAGGTTTCTTTTTCCGCGCCCTTGTCGATCGCGACTGGCTGTATCGGTCTTGCGGGATACGCCGCCTATTACTGGCCAGAACTTGAAACCGTCTATGCGCATCATGAAGCCGCAGTGCATGCGCCGTGGGTTGGCACTCTTCAGGTGAACTGGATCGTCACTCCGGGAACAGCCGTCGCAGTCCTGGCTTGTTTCTTCACTGTCCTGCTCTTGTATCGCCGCATTACGGTCATTGGACGGTTATCCAAGATCCTGTGGTTTGGAGTGATGGGCACGATTGGCTGGATCATCTTCGCCGGGCTGACTCACTTCAATGCGGCACGGGCGTTCGATTTTCCACCTGGCGCTTTCGCACTGACGCACCAGTTTGGAGCGGGTTTGGCTGGGGCCATGCTCATTGCCGCCTATGACTATTGGGGTTACTACAACGTCTGTTTTCTTGGAGATGAAATCCAGGATCCTGAAAAGAATATTCCCCGCGCCTTGCTGCTTTCCATTCTCCTGGTCGCCTGTCTATATCTACTGATGAACCTGTGCATTCTGGCTGTCGTGCCCTGGCACGACATGCTCAAGGCCGGACAGGATAACAATCGCTTGTATGTTGTGTCGTTATTCATGCGGACGGTGTATGGCGAATGGGCAGCTCGACTTGTGACAGGTCTGGTGATCGCGACGGCGTTTGCTTCAGTTTTCTCGCTCATGCTCGGTTATTCCCGTGTCCCGTATGCAGCAGCCAAGGACGGGAACTACTTCAAGGCATTTGCAAAAGTACATCCTGTGCATCGTTTTCCCCACGTTTCGCTACTGGCTTTGGGAGTAGTCGCCGCGGCCTTCTGCTTCTTGCGGCTTCAGGATGCGATTGCAGCTCTTGTCGTAATCCGGCTGATTCTGCAGTTTCTGGTCCAGGCAGTTGGTTCGATCGTGCTTCGGATCCGCCAACCGGAATTGCGCAGGCCATTTCGCATGTGGCTGTATCCGTTACCGGCGTTGCTGGCGAGCGCGGGCTTCTTGTTCATCTTGTTCAAGCGCCAGAACTGGCAAAAGGAAATGCGGTACGCGGTAGTGATCCTCCTGTCTGGTCTCCTGATTTACATGGTTCGTGCGTGGAAAGATTCGGAGTGGCCATTTTTGAGGACCAAAGTTTGATTCACTGAGAGCGTAGGACGGCAACGCCAGGAATACGAATTGGCTGATCAATTTACAGTTCCAGCCGTGGGTAGTCTGCGACGCCCGGACCCAGCGTGGGCTCCTTTGAGCGAACCATTATTTCGTTCGCTCTGGATTGCAGCCGTCGTTTCTTACACCGGCACGTGGATGCAAAACGTAGGCGCAGGCTGGCTGATGACGCAACTCACGTCGTCACCTCTCATCGTGAGCCTCGTCCAGGCCGCCGCAGCCATTCCAGTTTTTCTTGTTGTTCTTCCTGCCGGCGCGTTGGCTGATATGGTCGATCGGCGATGTCTCCTGTTGTTCACACAAGGTTGGATGGTACTGGCTGCGGCCGCTCTCGGGGTTCTGACGCTATTCGGAGCCGTGACTCCGTGGGCTCTTCTGGTATTCACGTTCCTGATGGGCGTCGGTGCAGTCATGAACGATCCGGCGTGGCAGGCAATTACTCCGGAAGTTGTTTCTCCCCCGCGCCTCGCCTCTGCCATTGCTCTGAATTCGGCAGGATTCAACGTAGCCCGTGCCGCCGGACCCGCCCTGGGAGGCTTGGTCGTTGCCGCTGCCGGTTCCGGATGGTCCTTCCTGCTGAACGCTGCTTCCTTCTTCGGAGTGATCCTGTTCCTCTGCCGGTGGAAGAGTGAACCGCACCCGCGGTTGCCGGCGCGCCGGTTACGCGACGCCATCGGCGAAGGATTCCGGTATGTCAAAGGCGCTCCTCAAGTCCGATCCGTTCTGATTCGCACGGGAGCGTTCAGTATCGGCGCCTCCTCGCTTCTTGCGCTTCTTCCTGTCGTCTGTCAGCCTCATGGAGCCCAAGGCTACGGATTTCTTCTGACTTGCTTCGGATTGGGTGCGTTTACGGGGGCGGCAATATTGCCGCGGTTGCGGCTGCAGTATTCGGTCGATGGCCTGGTCTCAGGCGCCACGGTCCTTTTTGCCCTGATGACCTTCCTGACCGGACAAGTTCATTTCTTTGAGTTGCTTTGTCTGGTATTGTTTACGGCTGGAGCGGCGTGGATTGGCATTCTTGCCTGCTTCAACGTGGTAGCGCAAACCATGTGCCCGTCATGGATGCGGGCACGGGCGCTCTCCATGTATTTGCTCGTGCTGCAGGGAGGCATGGCGCTGGGCAGTGCAATCTGGGGAGCAGTCGCAGCCCGCCAGGGTGTTCCCGCTGCATTGGCGTGGTCGGCGCTGGCTATGGTGTTGGGATTGTCCACCATCCGCCGTCATCGCCTGACTGCGGACGAATTGCAGCTTGCTCCGGCAGTGGTACGCGATTAGTGTTCACGGGGGACCTATGAAGACAAGGATGGCAGCGATTGCCCTTTTGCTTCTCGCAGCAGGAGCGGCACACGCTGGCACGCCGAAGGAAGAACACCGGACTGTTACGGTGATTCTCGACCACACGATAAGCAATTTAGAGGAGGAATTCATCCCCGCCGCTGAAGCCATGCCAGAAGACAAGTACGGATTTGCGCCGACCAGCGGTGAGTTCAAGGGCGTGCGAACCTTCGCCCAGCAAATCAAGCACGTCGCCGCTGTGAACTACGAAATCGCCGGCGCTATTTTGGAAGAAAAGCCACCCGTCGACATTAACGGCGAGTCCGGCCCTGCTTCGATCACCAGCAAGGCCGACGTCCTGAAATACTTGAAGGACTCATTCGTCTACGTCCGCAAAGCTATCGCAACTATCAACGAGTCGAATCTGACCGATACGGTAAGAAGTCCGTTCGGCGAGGGAAAAGTCTCCCGCCTTGGACTGGCCACCAGCATCACCTGGCACGCTTATGACCACTACGGTCAGATGGTTGTTTATCTGCGGATGAATGGCATCATTCCACCCGCCAGCCGATAGAATTCTGACCTACGCAATCCCGCTCTGATGGCCATTGATTGGCAAACCTTCCGCCTGACGCTGCAATTGGCGATCACAGTGTCTTTAATCCTGCTGGTACTTGGGTTACCCATCGCTTACTGGATCGCATCCTCCCGCTGGCGCTGGAAATTCCTCATTGAAGCTCTTGTCGCGCTGCCAATCGTGCTTCCGCCCACTGTCCTCGGATTCTACGTGCTAGTAGCTCTCGGCCCGCGTAGTCCTTTGGGACGCTGGTGGATATCTTTCACCGGGCACACTCTCGCATTCACTTTTTCGGGACTCATCCTTGGCTCGATCTTGTATAGCTTGCCCTTCGCGGTCCAGCCCTTCGCCGCGTCATTCGCCGGT
>Ga0335082_10007380_pt1 | contig 11932 bp, 9 predicted proteins | sample Lox_Sample_41_FD_206718 | JGI IMG/M metagenome (GOLD analysis project Ga0335082, IMG submission 206718) | Soil microbial communities from Loxahatchee National Wildlife Refuge, Florida, United States - Lox_Sample_4.1 | ecosystem: Environmental > Terrestrial > Soil > Wetlands | place: USA: Florida...
TGCGGGCTCAATCAAATGTACAGCCAGCGCTACGGCACACCGCCGATCGTGCACGACACCGGCGGCCTGCACGACTCGGTGGTGGATTGCGACACCAGCACTTTGAACGATAAGACCGCGACCGGCTTTGTATTCGCTCCGGCGACCGCGGCCGCGTTGCTGGACGCGGCCAGACGCGCAATCAACGCCTATGACGACAAACGAACGTGGCGTCAATTGCAGAAAAACGGTATGGCGCGCGACTTCAGCTGGGAGCACAGTGCGCAGCTGTATATCGCGTTGTACGAGTCGCTGCTCTGAGTCGCACCGCGCAAAGCTCGATCCGGGGTACGGAGCGCACGGCTTGGGTGTAAAATCGCCTTTGCTGTCTTGGCTGCCGAAAGCCGGGACTCGAGTTTTACGACTTTAACTATTGGGACGGAGGTAAACCATGATCGGCGATCGCATTGAAGTCAACATTGCGGGCGGGCTGGATATTCCGCTGCCACGCATGGTTCACATCCGCCAGAAGTTCACCGCCCCCAAGCTCGCGAGCGTAAGCCAGGCCGTGGCCGCCGACTTCAAGCGTGAAGACATCCGTTCCAAGGTGAAGCCCGGGATGACGATCGCGGTCGGTTGCGGTAGCCGCGGGATCGCGAACATCGCCGAATGCGCCAAGCAGGTGATCGCGGAGCTTAAAGCGCTCGGCGCCAAGCCGTTCATCTTCCCGGCAATGGGTAGCCACGGCGGCGCCACGGCCGAGGGGCAGCGCGAAGTACTGGAAGGTTACGGGATCACCGAGAGCTACGTGGGGTGTCCGATTCAGGCGCAGATGGACGTCGTCGAGCTGGGCAAGGTCGATGGCATGCCGGTCTACATGGACAAGCTCGCCGCCGCCGCCGATGGCATCGTGCTCATCTGCCGGGTCAAGCCGCATACCAATTTCCGCGCGCCGATCGAGAGCGGTATCGTCAAGATGATGACCATCGGCATGGGCAAGATCATCGGTGCGACCGAGTTGCACACCTACGGCATGGACATGTTCGGCGAGTTGCTGCCGCAGGCGGCGAAGTTCATCATGTCTAAGAAAAACTTCCTATGCGGCGTGGCGATGGTCGAGAACGCCGCGGACGAAACCGCGCTGGTGGAAGTCGTGCCAGCGGAAAAGACCTTCGAGCGCGAGCCGGTGCTGCAGGCCAAGGCCAAGGAATTTATGGGCCGGCTGTGCTTCGACGAGATCGATGTGCTGATCGTAGAGCACATCGGCAAGAACATCAGTGGCGCCGGCATGGATCCCAACATCACCGGCCGCAACAATCGCTTCATCGAATGGGACGCCAAGCCCCTGGTCAAGAAGATTGTCGTACTTGGTCTCACGCCGGAAACGCATGGCAACGCCTGCGGGATCGGAGTGGCGGATGTCACCACCATGCGCCTGTACAAGGAAATGGACATCCCCAAGACCTATGCGAATATCATCGCCAGCACGTACCTCGACGGCGGCATGATTCCGATGATCATGAACACCGACGAGGAGGCGATTCGCCTCGCGGTCAAGACCGTGGTCCGCGTCAAGCCGCTGGATGTGAAGATCGTGCGCATCCGCAACACGCTCGAGCTGGTCGATATCCAGGTATCCGAACCGCTGCTGAAACAGGTGCGCGCCAACCCGGCCCAGTTCGACGTCGTGGGCGAGTCCGAGGCGCTCAAGTTCGATGCCAAAGGCACGTTGTATCCGATGCTCGCGAAGAAGCACGAGCACGCGACGGCGTAAGCATCCGAACACAGAAGGGCCGTTCACTCCGTTCGTCGGACTCGAGGTGAGCGGCCTGCAGTTTCTTGCGGTCCTATTACCGGTCGCCTTGTAAACCATTCAACGCGCAGCATGCATATCCATCTCGATCCGGTCGGCGGCGTAGCCGGCGATATGTTCGTCGCTGCAGTGCTGGATGCCTTCCCGGACCTGAAGGCAGACATGCTCGCTGCCGTGCGTGCAGCCGGATTGCCCTCAGGTATCGTGTGTCGCGTAGTGGAACATCGCGACGATGTACTGACCGGCTTGCGCTTCCTCGTCGAGGAACCGGCGTTTCGCGAGCGTGAAGCCGGCAGTCGCTATCTCGGGCCGCAGGAGCATCGCCACATTCCTTTTCGCGAGATTCGTGCGCGCCTGCAGGCGGCTGATCTGGGCGCCGGGGCGAAGCAACGCGCAGTGGCGATTTTCTCCGCGCTCGCAGAGGTCGAAGGCAAGGTTCACGGCATGCCAGCGGAAGACGTGAGCTTCCACGAGCTCGGCGGATGGGATTCGATCGCCGACATGGTGGGCGCAGCTTTTCTGATCGATGCCTTGAACGCAACGTGGAGTGTGAGCGCGCTGCCTAGAGGCAATGGCCGTGTCCATACCGAGCACGGCTGGTTGCCGGTTCCTACGCCGGCCACCGCGTTGCTGCTGGAAGGATTTGCGCTGTTCGATGATGGTCTGGCGGGCGAGCGCATCACACCGACCGGTGCCGCTATTCTGCGCCACCTGGGCGCCACGCAAAGCGATGACCGCCGGCCTCGCCGCTTGTTGCGCACAGGCAGCGGTTTCGGCACCAAAACCTTTCCCGGACTGAGCAATGTGCTGCGCGTGCTGGCGTTCGAAGATGTCAGCTCCCCGCTGCTGCTCACCGATCGAGTCGCCCAGCTTGAATTCGAAATCGACGACCAGACGCCGGAGGATCTCGCCATCGCCCTGGACCGGCTGCGTGCACATCCATCGGTGCTCGATGTGCTGCAACTGCCAGCCTTCGGCAAGAAAGGGCGCATGACCGCCCATATCCAGCTGCTCGCCGAGCACGACAATCTGGAAAGTGTGTTCGAGGCCTGCTTTGCGGAAACGACAACGCTGGGATTGCGCTGGCAGACAATAGAGCGCCGTGTCCTCGCACGTGCGCACAATACCGTGGAAGTCGATGGCCGCAAGGTGCGCGTCAAAACTGCGCAACGTCCGGGTGCAGTTACGGCAAAAGCGGAAAGCGACGATCTGCTGAGCGTAAGGGGTGGCCGCGTGGAACGCGAAGGCATCCGGCGTGCAGCCGAGAACGCTGGATCGAACGGAGGTGAAGCGTGAATCTGTCGGCCTTTCCGGCGGGGCCGCTGGCCGAGCGCGCAGCGATGCTGCACGCTGTGTTGCTCGGCATGGACGGCGTTACGGTGGCTGTCAGCGGCGGCGTGGACAGCCTGACGCTCTCCAGCTTCGCGCAGCGCGCGCTGGGCGCATCGGTATCGATGTTCCATGCGACCTCGCCCGCGGTACCCGCCGAGGCGACGCAGCGCACTCAGCAGCTCGCAACGCGTGAAGGTTGGAGGTTGACCGTGATCGATGCCGGAGAATTCGGTGATGCCGACTATCTGCGCAATCCGCTCAACCGCTGCTTCTATTGCAAGACCAGCTTGTACGGAGCAATCCGTCCACACACCGATGGGCAGATCGTCTCGGGCACCAATCTCGATGATCTCGGCGAATACCGCCCTGGTCTGATTGCCGCGAAAGAACATGGCGTGCGTCATCCCTTCGTCGAGGCAGGGATCGATAAGCAGGCGGTACGCGCACTGGCGCGTGCTCTGGGCCTCGGCGTGCTCGCAGACCTGCCCGCTTCCCCGTGCCTGTCGAGTCGCATCGAGACCGGCATTGCGATCGATCCCGAAGTGCTCGCGCGTGTGCATCGGGCTGAGCAGCTGACCTCGGCTGCCTTGCCAGCTTCCACCGTGCGTTGCCGAGTCCGCGCTAAAGGTGTGGTGATCGAGCTCGACCGGACCACGCTCGACGCAATGACAGCCGAGACGCGCGCTACCCTCAACACGGAAATCTCCGCGCTGTTCGAGCCGGTCGGTTTGGCGGCCGGTGTCGCATTCGAGCCGTATCGCATCGGCAGCGCGTTTCTGCACTCCATTCCCGTTGTCACTCACTCCTGACTTTCGCCTGGATCACCAGCGCACGGAGCGGCTGGGATTCGACGAAGCGATCTTCTGCGCGGGCAAGGCGGTGGCGCACCTCGTGCAGATTCTCGATCATGCGCAGGAGTCCGACATGCGCATGCTGCTCACGCGCCTGTCGCCCGATCAGTTCGAGCAGCTTCCGCAATCGCACCGCAGCCGTATCGATTTCGAGCCGATCTCGCGCACCGGTTATCTCGGTGGACCGCATGAGCTGTCCGGCGAGCAGCGGCTGGCGGTGGTGGCTGCGGGAACTTCGGATGTCTTCGTGAGCCGGGAAGCCGCGCGCACCCTGCGTTATTACGGGGTGCCGCATGTCGAGATGACCGACGTTGGTGTAGCCGGCTTGTGGCGGCTCCTCGAGCGCGTCGAGGAGCTGCGTCGCATGTCGGTGGTCATCGCAGTTGCGGGGATGGACGCGGCGCTGCCAACAGTGCTGGCCGGGCTCGTCAGCTGTACGGTGATCGGTGTGCCGACCTCAGTCGGTTATGGCGTTGCCACCGGGGGACGCGCGGCTCTGCATGCGCTGCTGGCGAGCTGCGCCCCGGGTCTGCTGGTCACCAACATCGACAACGGCTACGGGGCGGCCTGTGCGGCCTTGCGCATCCTGCGCGTAGCCGCGGCTGGGTGAGCTTATTTACTGGGCGAGGCGCTTGAAGGGACGCGCTGCCGTCATTCGTGTGGAGCGTGGAGCGGCCTGCTGGTCGGCACTCGATTCCGCGCGGTAGATCCCGCAGGTGACGACAACGTCATCGATCAATTCGAAGTACACCGACTTCGGCTCGACACGCCGGGTTACGGGGTTCGTCCACTTGTAATCTTCCCATCCCTTGCCGCGTGCCTTCGCCTTCTCGATGATCGCGCGCACGTGCGGCTTGCCATCGGCATCCTGGAGCTCATAGATATGCTCCCCGCGGCTGGCGGGGTCCAGGCCGTTGGCCATACGCACACCGCGCACGTCGAATGCCGAGATATAAAACTCTCCAAAGATGTAGCTGCCGCGCGGATCGTCGAAATCGTCGCAGGCGCGCTCCTTTCCGACCGCGCGAATGTGCGCGACGCCCCGCCGTACCAGCTCCACACAAGTCTGTCGGCCCTTGGCGCGGTCGAGCTTGAAGTGGCCAACGACCTCCTGCAGCCGCTGCACTTCCTCGTCGAAGAGATGCGCGGCGGCGATGGTCTCTTCCACCAAGGCCGCGTTCTGCTGCGTCACCTGCTCCATGGTGCAGATGGTCTGATTGATCTCTTGAATGCCTGACGTTTGCTGCGCGGATGCGTCGGCAATGCCAGCCATCAGGCTGCTCACGTGCTGCACGGAGGTCATGATCTCTTCCATCGTCGCGCCCGCTTCGGCGACGAGCTTGCTGCCGCCGTCTACCCGCTCGACCGAATTGTAGATGAGCTGCTTCACCTCCTTGGCCGACTCCGCGCTGCGCTGCGCGAGGTTGCGCACTTCAGTGGCGACCACTGCGAAGCCCCGGCCCTGCTCGCCGGCGCGCGCGGCCTCTACCGCTGCGTTCAGCGCCAGGATGTTGGTCTGGAACGCGATGCTGTCGATGAGCGAGACGATGTCCATGATCTTCTTGGAGGCATGCTGGATGTCGTTCATGGTCTGTACGACCTGAGTGACGATCTCTCCGCCGCGACTGGCGACCAGCGTTGCGCGCTGCGCCAGTGCGTTCGCCTGCCCGGCGTTCTCGCTGTTCTGTTTTACGGTGCTGGTGAGCTGTTCCATGCTCGCCGCCGTTTCCTCGAGGCTGGAAGCCTGCTGCTCGGTCCGCTGCGACAGATCGGCGCTGCTCGCCGCGATTTCCGAGGCGGCCAGCTTGATGTGGTCCGCGCTGCCACGAACCTGGCGGACGATTCCGACCAGATCGCGATTCATTTGATGAACGGTCTCGACTACACGTCCGGATTCCCCGTCGAGGATGGTCTCCACGCGACCAGACAATTCGCCGAGGCCGATGCTTTCCAGGCTTTCCGACAGCTTGGCGAACTTACCCTTGATGGTCCAATGCATTGCGCCGAGGAGTCCGGCTGCGGCGCCGCACAACACGCAAGCCAGGAGGGTTCCCTCCAGCCCGCGCACGAACAAGGCGACCATCGTGGAACCGATGCACGCTGCGCCAGTGACCAGGAATGTTGCGCCGTTAGCGGACGGACGCAGCCGGTTCAGCAGTAGCAAGATCCGTCCAGTTACCGTCGCAATTGGATGATTACTCTTCATGGTGTCTTTCTCTATCCGCGGGTGCAGGCGGCCAATCGTACTGGGGCCTGCGGGGTGATGGTGCTGCGGCAGCAAGCCACATGCCACATTGCATAGCTTTAGGTGTGCGCGAGCGGTTGTCACAGTGAGCCGCCTTCATCCGCCCAACGTTTGTGCGCCAGACGTTTGTCGAATGGGCGTGCCAGACCATCAACAAATCGTTCGGGGCCGGCGCCTACTATCGCCAACAACGCGACAAAGGCAGCTCTTATCAAGCCGCAGTGCGTTCGTTGGCTTTCAGGTAGATTCGCATCCTCTATCGCTGTTGGCAGACCAACACGCCATACGATGAGTCCAGGTATCTCAACGCCCTCAGAAAGCGCCGCTCGCCACTACTTAAGAACCTCGACCTGGACCCGCAAAACGCTTGACGGACTACCTCAGGGCGTGAAGCTGCCGGTCAGGTTCGCCCGCTCTGTGGCATCCGAACGTGCAGTTGGCCTGTGCCAAACGCCCTCGCTGTTGCTAGTGGCCCACCTGACCCGTCAGTGTCTGGACCAGCGCGTCGGCGACAGACACAGCCTCATCGGTTTGGTCGCCGCTTGGCAGCGCGCCCGAAACGGCGCCGGCATCAGCATCGAGTGGAGCTTCACTCGTCAGGGCACAGATTGCAAGTTGGGCCGACACTATGTTACGTAATTAATGTTGGTGTACTAGGTGCACTAGCAATAATTCTTTTTTCGTATTTTTTTCCAGCGAGCCTTCCCGCATCCTGGCCTACACGACGGGGTACCGATCCGGCGACGTCGCCCAACCCTTGCTTTTAACCCCGACGCTACAATCACAGGGGATTAAAACATGACATTATCAAACTGCAAGGCGGCCATTATTATTTGCGCCATTGCTCTCGCTCTTGGCGCATGTGCATCGATTGTCGGTCACCCGACCCAGACTATTCCAATTACAAGCACACCGACCGACGCAAGTATTGTAATCGTTGATGAAGCGGGCCTGGAAGTATTCAAGGGCAAGGCACCGACCTCTGCGACGCTTCAAAAGAGCACGGGACAATACTGGGGGAAAAAGTCCTACACGATCACCGTCTCTATGGATGGATACAAGGATCACGTGGTTCATCTCACCGCATCGCCGACTGGATGGTACATCGCGGGAAACCTCCTCTTTGGCGGCATAATCGGGTGGTTCATAGTTGATCCGTTCAATGGCAATATGTACACGCTATCGCCGGAGAATGTCGCCGCGGGGATGGGTTCGCCTGACGCACCGAAGAAGAAGGCAGCGCGAGACGGAAGCATATCGGTCACCCTGCTCCAAGATGTTCCCGCAGACCTGCGCAGCAAGCTCGTTCGGATTCAATGACGCAGGCCTAAGCGTGCCCGCTCCGCGGCCGGCTATGTGGATAATTGGGGTGGCCTTCTTGGCCGCCCCTTTTTCATCGAATAATTCTATAGGGTCAGGCCCATACTTTATACTTGATCCACGAGCCAGCTAAACTGCCTGGGCGGCTGCCAATCCGCGGAGATGGTAAGACGCTATGCACACATCGCCGTTCAAGACGTAGCGAAGGCTGCAGCGCGGATCGAGTCATCTGATACAAAATGGCTACAGCGGAAAACAACAATGGGGCGCGTAGGAGCTACTAAGCCCTTGGGTGCTTGGTAGGCCACCGGGGACTCGAACCCCGAACCAACGGATTAAGAGTTGTTATTCTTAGTGAAGTTACCAGCGATTTGGCCCCCCTCACCCGCCAATCCGCGCTGATCCCGCCTGTTACGTCACGTTTGCGTCACGCCCAATGCACGGCTGCACTGAGATCCCTCAATGCCCTAGGAACGGGACGGCCACTGCCGGGCTGCGTGCAGTACACGAAGGATCTCGACCCGCCTCAACCTCGCACGAACCCGATAGACCACGACATAGTTTGGATGCACCACCATCTCCCGTGTGCCGCGCACCCGTCCTTTTCGAAACAGGGTAGGAGGCTCGCTCAACTGCTCCGCCCGGGCTCGAATCAGTTTCGCCAGCGAGAGCGCGGCAGCGACATTGTCTTCGGCGATGTACTCGATGATGTGCAGAAGATTGGCTTCAGCCCCAGGCAGCCAGACGACCTGCACTTCAAAGAGCCTTGCGCTTTTTCTTCTTCAAGGAGCCAACCTTGGCGTCGACGCTGGCCATGACTTCTTCGGTGGTCCGCCATCTCGTGCCCGAGTCGTCGGCTTCCTTCAGCGCCTGTGCGACTTCGCCTCGGAACCATCGGTCGTAGGCAGCAGCCTCATGCGCATGCTTCAGCGCCGCCGACCGGTCAGGGCGTTTGGGTCGGTCGGTCGCCTCCTCATAGCCGGTCTCGTCGACTTCGTAGCGCGCCACGCCGATCTGTCGCAGGTACTGAGAGGCCGAATTGAGCGACCGAAACAGGCGACGTTTGATCTGCCCCTCTCGGGTGCGGGCAGCGATCACACGCTCGGCCCTCCCGTACTTGATTGTGACCAGGTAGCCCCCTTTGTCACCGACGACCGTCGCCGAACGGATAGCGTTCGCCGAGACAAGATCTTTGAGGGCAGTGGGGGGAATCAGCTCGGGCATAGAAGGCTCACCTCGCGACGCGTAGTAGACGTGTGTCACTTTAACAGTTAAAGTTACACCGCACAACTAGGGCGTGTTAACACTGCCGAAGTCCGTCGACGATCAGGGCTCGACCCCTTATCCTTTCCGGGAAGCTGAACCGGGATGCGGTGGTGGTGTTGGAAGAGCAACTCGGGAAGCATGCCCGGTACCGCTTCACTTACAAGGGTCAGCCGATTCGTCGGGAGCTTGGCAACACGGCTTGGCACAAGGCGCTGGTGAGAGCAGGACTGGAGGATTTCCGCTTCCACGATTTGCGCCACACGTGGGCGTCGTTTCACCGACAGGCGGAACCAGCTGCGACGAGTTGAAAGACTTGGGCGGGCGGACATCTCGCGTAATGGTGGACCGCTACGCGAAGTTCTCGACCGATAATCTGACCGCGGCTGCAGCTCGGATCGAAGGCCAGGTTACCGGGAACGTGATGCCGTTTGCACGTTTACGTCACGGTCGAGAAAAGAAGAAGGCAGGAGCCTGCTAAGTTCTTCTTTTTTTGGTAGGCCACCGGGGACTCGAACCCCGAACCAACGGATTAAGAGTCCGCTGCTCTACCAGTTGAGCTAGTGACCCCCGAAAAAGAGCGCGGATTATACCCGAAGAAAATCGGCATTTGGCGCTTTGCGGCGATTAGATCGCACCCTCCAAGGTGGAACTGCTCTGCTCTTCGGGTCAGGCCGCGTGACCCCCAAGGTACGCGGCACGTACCTCCTCATTGTCGAGCAACTGCGAGGTGGTGCCCTCGACTTTGAGGTTCCCGGTCTCGAGCACGTAGCCGCGGGCGGCCACGGAAAGCGCCATGTGCGCGTTCTGCTCCACCAGCAGAATCGTAGTGCCAAGCGCATGGATCTCCCGGATCGTGGCAAAGAGCTGTTGCACGATGACGGGCGCCAGCCCGAGCGAGGGCTCGTCGAGCAGCAGCAGCTTCGGCCGGGCCATCAGCCCGCGCGCGACCGCGAGCATCTGTTGCTGCCCTCCGGACAAGGTCCAGCCCAACGCGTTTTCAAAGCGCTTGATGTCAGGGAAGATGCCGAACATCTCCTCGACATCATCGGACATGGTCTTGCGCGGCAGCTTCCCACGGCTGGTCGCGCCCAGCATGATGTTCTCGCGCACCGTCAACCCGGGAAAGATCCGGCGCCCCTCCGGCACATGTGCAATGCCGAGCCGGACGATCTGCTCCGGGCTCAGCAAGTCGATGCGATTGCCCTCGAAGTGGATTTCGCCGCTGGTTGGTCGGATCAGCCCGGAGATGGTCCGCAACGTCGTGCTCTTGCCAGCGCCGTTAGCACCGAGCAACGTCACGACTTCTCCGGCATCGACGTGCAAGGTCACCCCACGCAGCGCCTCGACGCTGCCATAGGAACTGGAGACGTTCTTAAGCTCTAGCAGCGGCATTGTTACCGGGTCCCTCGCCCAGATAGGCGGCAATCACGTCCGGGTGGCGCAGCACATCCAGCGGTGTGCCTTCCGCGATCTTCTTGCCGAAATTGAGTACCGTGATCTTGTCCGACACCTTCTCGACCACGCCCATGTCGTGATCGATCAGAAAGATGGTGAGCCCATGTCCGCGAATGCGTTTCAACAGCGCAACCAGCTCCTGCTTTTCGGTCTGATTCAAACCTGCACCAGGTTCGTCGAGCAGCAGCAGCTTGGGATGGCCTGCCAGGGCGCGCGCGATTTCCACCATACGCTGATGTCCATAGGGCAGATTGCGCACCACTACATGGGCGCGATCAACGATGCCGACGAACTCAAGCGCTGAAAGCGCGCGCAGCACGAGTGCCTCGCGCCCGGGCTGGATGGGATTGCCATCGCGCTGGCCACCGACCATGACGTTTTCCAGCGCGGTCATGGTTGGAAACAGTCTGATGTTCTGGAACGTGCGGCCCATGCCCAGACTCGCTCGTGCATGCGGCTTGGTCTGCGTGACGTCGATGCCATCGAACAGGATCGTCCCTGCAGTGGGCCGATAGATACCATTGACGACATTGAGTGAGGTTGTTTTCCCCGAACCGTTCGGCCCGATGAGGGCGTGTACCGTTCCCGGTACCACTTCCACGTCGATGCCGTCCACCGCCTTCAAACCGCCGAAGTGCTTTTGCAGGTTCTGCAGCTTGAGAATGGGGCGGCTGGTGTCCGCCTTGATGTCGAAATTGAGCGTAGGCACACCCGCGACATGTGGCACAGCGGGTACGCGCACACGGTGCCAGGTCTTGCGCAGCAAACCCCAGATGCCTTCGGGCATGAACACCATGATGAGAATCACGCCCAGCCCGTATACCGCCAGGTAGAGGCTGCGCAGGAAGCGCAGCCATTCGGGCAGCAGTACGATCAGCACAGTGCCCAGTGCGGCACCGAATGGCGATTGCGCGCCGCCGAGCAAGGCAGCAGTCAGGAACTCGATCGAGCGCAGGAAGTTGAAGTTGTCTGGGCTGATGTAGGTGAAACCTGCGGCGTACAGCGCACCGCCAATCCCACCGAGCACCGCGCTGATGGTGAAGGCGATGACTTTGGTGCGCAGCGTATGCACACCGATGGTCTCAGCCGCGAGCTCGTTGTCGCGCACCGCCCGCATCGCGCGCCCCAGCCGGGTACTGGGCAGCCACCACACGAACCAGATGAGAAAGAACAAGACGAACGCGCAGAACAACAGGTACGCACGCTTGTCGGTGAGCTGAATGCCGAACAGCGCGGGGGGCGTGATGCCGGGGATGCCATCCGGGCCATGCGTTACCTCGATCCAGTTCACCATCACCAGATCGAAGATCTGCTGGAAGCTGATGGTGATCATCGCCAGATAATGGCCGCCCAGCCGCAGCGTGGTCAGGCCGAGCACGAGACCGGCAATGCCGGCGGCGGCCATGCCGAGCACCAAGGAGACCCAGAAGTGCAGTCCGTAGCTCAGCGTTCCCAGTCCGATCGCGTACGCACCAATGCCGAAGAACGCCGCCTGCGCCAGGTTGATCTGCCCGGCGTATCCGAGTACGACCACCATGCCCAGCACCGCCATGGCGTAGGTGATCGAGTTCATGAAGATGTTGAGGATGTAATCGCTGATCGGCACGAAGAACGGCAGCAGCGGCAACGCCAGCACGATGACCGCCAAAGCGACCAATCCGCTGACTTTGT